>Ga0209476_10001733_pt1 | contig 14646 bp, 11 predicted proteins | sample KloWWTrecipitate_FD_187179 | JGI IMG/M metagenome (GOLD analysis project Ga0209476, IMG submission 187179) | Active sludge microbial communities from Klosterneuburg, Austria, studying microevolution and ecology of nitrifiers - Klosterneuburg... | ecosystem: Engineered > WWTP > Aerobic digester... | reverse complement strand
TCTCGCCATCGATACCTCCGCCACCCGCGACGCCAACTACCGCACATCCGAAGAATACCGGGCGACCACCGATCGCGTGTCGCGCGCCCTGCAGGATGCCATCCGTCTCGGAGGCGGCCACTGATGACCAGCCCCGTGACCACCAGTTCCGAAGCCGGCACCGACAGCGCCGTCGCCATCCTCGTGCCGCAGACCTCCGGCAGCGAGAAATTCCTGCGCATCGCCATCCCCATCGCGATGCTCGTCTTCGCCATCGCGGTCTGGCAGATCTATGTGATGGTGGGGAACGTCCCCAAGTACATCCTGCCCAGCCCCGTGGACGTGGCAAACGCGCTCTACAATGACTGGGGCACGCTCTACCCCGCGCTCCTCGTCACGCTGCGCATCACCTTCTCGGCCCTCGTCCTCGCGCTGGTCGGCGGCGTGGCGATGGCGATCCTCCTGGTGCAGAGCCGCTGGGTGGAACTGGCGCTGTTTCCGTTCGCGGTGATCATGCAGGTCACCCCGATCGTCGCGATCGCGCCGCTGCTCATCATCTACACGCCGGACACGCAGACGGCGCTGCTGATCTGCGGCTTCCTCGTCGCCTTCTTCCCGATCCTGTCCAACATGGTCGCAGGACTGAAGAGCGTCGATCACAACCTGCTCAACCTCTACGACCTCTACGGCGCCTCGCGCTGGCAGCAGCTGGTATATCTCAAGATCCCCGCCTCCATGCCCTACTTCATGGCCGGTTTGCGGATCGGCGGCGGCCTCGCGCTCATCGCCTCGGTGGTCGCCGAGTTCGCGGCGGGTTCGGCGGGCGCAGGTTCGGGCCTCGCCTTCCGCCTGCTCGAAAGCCAGTACCGGCTCAACATGCCGCGCCTCTTCGCCGCGCTGCTGCTGCTGACCGCCACCGGCGTCGCGATCTTCGCCGTCACCTCGTTCATCTCCTGGCTTGTCCTGCACCGCTGGCACGAGAGCGCGCTGAAGCGGGAGAATTGAGTTGAGCCGTCCTGCCTCCGCCGGCCTGACGATCGCCAACGCGACCGTCCCGGCATCCGTCATGGGCGAGCCCGCCTCGGGCGCCCTCCGGCGCGTCGATGTCGTCATCGAAAACGGCGCCATCGCATCGATCAGCCCCGCCGGTTCCGCGCCCGCCACCGGCGAGCGCGTCGATGCCGACAGCGGCCTGCTGCTGCCCTGCTTTGTCGACATGCACACGCATCTCGACAAGGGTCACATCTGGCCGCGCCGCCCCAATCCGGACGGCACGTGGATCGGCGCGCTGCGCACTGTCGATACCGACCGCACCGACCTGTGGGCCAGCGCCGATGTCGAGCGCCGCATGGAGTTCGCGCTCCGCTGCGCCTATGCGCACGGCACCGCAGCACTGCGCACCCATCTCGACTCGACCCCGCCGCAGCACGAGATCACCTGGGACGTGTTCGAACGCGTCCGTGAGCGCTGGGCAGGCCGGATCGAACTTCAGGCCGTCTCGATCATTTCGCCCGACGTGATGCTCGACAAGGCCCAGCTCCACGCCGTCGCGACGCGCAGCAAGGCGGGCGGAGGAATGCTCGGCGGCGCCATCCTTTCGCACCCGCACAGCAAGGAGGCGATGCTCGCCATCGTCGACAAGGCAGGCGAACTCGGCATCGATCTCGACGTCCACGTGGACGAGACGCTCGACCCCGCCTCAAGCTCGCTGCTCCACCTCGCCGAAGCCGTCATCGAGACAGGCTTTACCGGCAGGGTCGTCGCCGGTCACTGCTGCGCCCTCGCGGTGCAGGACGAAGCCACGCAGCGCCGCACCATCGAGAAGGTCGCCGAAGCAAAGATCGGCATCGTCTCACTGCCCATGTGCAACCTCTACCTGCAGGACCGCGATCCCGCCGGTGCCACGACCCCCATCCACCGCGGCGTGACGCTGGTCCGCGAACTCGCGGCCGCTGGTGTATCCGTCGCGTTCGCCTCGGACAACACCCGCGATCCGTTCTACGCCTACGGCGATCTCGACTGCCTCGAGGTCTTCCGTGAGGCCGCACGCATCACCCATTTCGACCACCCGATCGAAACGGCGTGGACGTGGCTGCGCAGCGTCACCGCGTCGGCCTCCGCCACCTGCGGCTTTACCCACCGCGCCGAGATCGACACCGGCGCCCCGGCCGACCTGCTACTCTTTCGCGCACGCAGCTGGACCGAGTTGCTGTCCCGCCCGCAAAGCGACAGAGTCATTTTCCGCGGTGGCGCCCGCATCGAAGCCACCCTTCCCGATTATCGCGAATTAGACGACCTCATGGAGGCCTGAATGGATCTCACCGCTTTCCGCGCCGCGCTTGGCGACATCCCGGTCGAAGACCATCCGCGCATCGTGCAGCAGAAGAGTCGCGACCACTACTGGTACTCGCCGATTCTCAAGGCGCAGCTTGATACGGTCACGGCCGATATCGTCGTCTCCCCGCGTACGCAGGATGAAGTCGTCACCGTGCTGCGCGAGGCATTCCGCCATCAGGTGCCGGTCACCCCGCGCGGCGCCGGCACCGGCAATTACGGGCAGGCCATGCCACTGGCCGGTGGCGCCATCCTCAGCCTGATGAACCTCGACCGCGTGGTGAAGATCACCAAGGACAGCGTGCGCGCCGAAGCGGGCGTGGTACTCGAAAAGCTCGACGAGCAGACCATTGAAGCGGTCGGCGGCGAGATGCGCTTCCACCCCTCGACCTATCGCATGGCGACGCTCGGAGGCTTCATCGCCGGTGGCTCGGGCGGCGTCGGCTCCATCCGCTGGGGCGGTCTGCGCGCCTTTGGCAACATCCTCGGCCTGCGCGTCATCACCTGCGAAGCCGAACCGCGCGTGCTCGATCTCACCGGCCCGGACATTCTCAAGGTCGCCCACGCCTACGGCACCAACGGCATCATCGTCGAAGCCGAAGTGCCGCTGACCGCCCATTACGACTGGGTGGACGTGATGGTCGGCTTCGACTCGATCATCGAGGCCTGCGCCTTTGCCGAACAGGCCGCGCATCAGGATGGGCTCCTGCTCAAGGAAATCTCGCCCGTCGCCGCCCCCATCGCCTACGACTGGTTCAACCGCCACCGGCCCTACATCAAGTCGCGCGAGCAGTCGGTCGTCCTCCTGATGGCCGCGCCCTCCTCGGTCCCGGCGCTGGTCGATTTCACCGCCTTCCATAAGGGCGATCTTCTCGTGCGCACCGACACGCTGCCGCCCGAGGAAAAGGCCAAGCTCCCCCCGATCTACGAGCTGGCGTGGAACCACACGACACTGCGCGGCCTCAAGATCGATCCCTCGATCACGTACCTGCAGACCCAGTATCCCGACCTCGAAAAGGTCAAATGGATCATCGAGCAACTCGGCGACGAAATGCCGATGCACATCGAGATGAACCGCTTCGACGGCCGCATCGTCTTCTCGGGTCTCCCTGTGGTCCGCTACACGACCGAGCAGCGCCTCAACGAGATCATCAAGCTGCACGAGGACAATGGCTGCCTCGTCTTCAACCCGCACCGCTACACGCTCGAAGAAGGCGGGATGAAGAAGACCGATCAGGCCCAGCTCGATTTCAAGCGCGAGGCCGATCCGCAGGGCATCCTCAACCCGGGCAAGATGATCGCCTGGGACGATCCGAATTTTGACCTCAATTCCGGCCGGGCCTGGCTGTTCGATGGCCTCAAGACCGTGAGCGCCGCCTGACATGCGCGTTCTTGTCGTCCACGCCCATCCGGTCGAAACCAGCTTCAATCGCGCGCTGTTCAACACGACAGTTTCGGCGCTGAAAGAGGCCGGCCACGACGTGGACGCCTGCAACCTCTACGAGGAAGGCTTTGACGCCGTGCTCAGCCGCGAAGAACGGCTCGAGTATCACGAGGTGCCACAGAACATCACGCCGGCGATCAAGCCCTACGTCGATCGCCTGCGCGCCGCCGACGGCATCGTCTTCGTCCACCCGGTGTGGAACTACGGCTACCCGGCCATCCTCAAGGGCTACTTCGACCGCATCTTCCTGCCCGGCGTCAGCTTCGTGCTGATCGGCGGCGAGGGTTCCGACCGTGGCAAGCTCGTGCCCAACCTCAGGCACATCAAGAAGGTCGCCTACGTTACCCACTACGGCGGCGACCGCCTGCGCACCATCGCGATGGGCGACCCGCCGCGCCGCCTCGCCCGCCGTTGGGCCTGGGCCATGTTCGGCAGCCTGCTGCCTCCCAAATACCTGGCCCTCTACAACATCGACAACTGCACCGCCTCCCAACGCTCCGCCTTCATCGAAAAAGTGCGCAGCACCATGCGCGCGTTCTGACACGTGACGCTCCGCACCTACCCTCCCCCATCGCGGGGAGGGTAGCGCAGCTAGCGCCTCTGGCGCCTAGCGAAGCTAGGGAGGGGGCGAGGCGGCCCGAGTGCCCGCGGTACGCACCGCAGCACTACGCCCTCATGGTTCGACAAGCTCACCACGAAGGCTACGGCGAACATGGCGCCACCAGACGACTTTAACAAAGTTATCCCCGCCCCCAACACCCCATGCAAAACTCCCCTCACCTCTCCGGCGCGAGATGCGAACGGCGCATCGCGGGGAGGGTTCGGGCAGGAGCGGGCCGCCGCACCTGAGCGGCCATGTCGGGTATCGCACCGAGCATGGATCTACCGCTAAAGACCGATCGCGCACGGGCGGGACGGAGTAGTCCCACGCCTGCCTTGCCGGATCTACCGGCACTTTCGGGACCAAAGTCCCGCCCAGCGCCGCACCAGCGGTGCAAAGACTGCCAGAACACCCCGGGAGCAGACGCTCGCCGGGTCAAACGCGCATCCTGCATCCCTGCTTGTCAGCCCCCCGGCGCCCGCGTAAACCGGCACAGCATCGCAGGATGGTAAGCATGACTGACACTTCCCCGCTCCTCGGCACCCTGCCGGCCCCGCTCGTCACCGAAGCCGTTCGCGCCGCGCTGGCCGAAGACCTCGGCCTCGCCGGCGACATCACCAGCGCCGCGACCCTCCTGCCCTCGGCAACCGCGACGGCCACCATGTCGGCGCGCGAACCCGGCATCATCGCCGGCCTCGCGCTGGCCGCCGAAGCCTTCCGCCAGATCGGTGCCGATGTCGCGTTCGAAACGCTGGTCAGCGACGGCGCCACTGTCGCCAAGGGCGAGACCGTCGCTCGCGCCACCGGCAATGCACGGCAGATCATGTCCGCCGAACGGGTGGCGCTCAATTTCGTCAATCACCTGAGCGGCATCGCCACCCTCACCCGCACCTATGCCGACGCCATTGCCGGCACCGGCGCGAAGATCACCGACACCCGCAAGACCACGCCGGGCCTCCGCGCCTTCCAGAAATACGCGGTGCGCTGCGGCGGCGGCTCGAACCACCGCTACGGCCTCGATGACGCGATCCTCATCAAGGACAACCACATTGCCGTCGCTGGCGGCGTGGCCAAGGCCTATGCCGCGGCTCGCGCCTTCGCCGGGCACCTCACCGCCATCGAAATCGAAGTCACGACGATCGAAGAGTTGCAGGAAGCCTACGGCGCCGGCGCGCGGATCATCCTCCTCGACAACATGGACAACGACACGCTGCGCCAGGCGGTGAAGCTGGTCGGCGGCAAGGCGGTGCTCGAAGCCTCCGGCGGCGTCACCCTCGACCGGGTCCGCGGCATCGCCGAAACCGGCGTCGACTACATCTCAACCAGCCAGATCACCATGGGCGCAAAACCGCTCGATCTCGGGCTCGACGTGGTGATCGAATGACGTTGATGGAGCAGCTGATCGCCGCCGCGATCAGCGCCTCGGACGCCATCCTCGAGGTCTATCATGACGGCACCGAAGCCAGCTGGAAGGCCGACGGCTCGCCGGTGACCGTCGCCGATGCGCGCGCCGAAGAGATCATCATCGCCGCCCTCTCCGCGCTCGGCCTGCCCGTCCTCGCCGAGGAAAGCGTCTCGGCCGGGCGCATACCGGCGCTGGGCGAGCGCTATTTCGTCGTCGATCCGCTCGACGGCACCAAGGAATTCCTCAAGCGCAACGGCGAGTTCACCGTCAACATTGCGCTGTGCGAAAACGGTGCGCCGACCTGGGGCATCGTCATGTCCCCGGTCACCCGCCGCGCCTACTTCACCGGCGACGATCCCTCAACCGCCTACTCCGCCGTATTCCATGACGGCCCGGACGCCGAGCGCGAACTTGTCCACACCCGCCCCGACGACCCTATAAAGATCGTCGCCAGCCGCTCGCACGGCCATCCGGCAATCCCGGTCCTGTGCGAGAAAATGCGGATCGTCGACGACGTCACCGTCGGTTCGTCGTTGAAGTTCGGCCTTCTCGCCATCGGCGAGGCGCAGCTCTACCCCCGATTCGGCCCGACTTCCGAATGGGACACCGCCGCCGGACAGGCCGTGTTGCAGGCTGCCGGCGGTGTCGTCTGGGATCTCGACGGCCGGCCGCTGACCTGCGGCCACGCCGACCGAAAGTTCCTCAACGGCCCGTTTGTGGCCGCCGCCAGCCCGGCGCTGGCCGAAGCCGCCCTCGCGGAGATCGCGAAAATAGGCGGTCACTGACCACCGCTGAAGGCGTCCTGAACACAGCCATGCGGCAGTGTCATGGCTGTTCCCGCCCCACCGGGGTTGAACTTCCGCGGCCGGAGGTATATTTGCCCGGCATATTCTTGACCGGAATATGTAAGGTTGGACGCATAGCATGAACGTCAGGACGATCTGCCTCGCCATCCTCTACGATGGTGAAGCGACGGGGTACGAGATCCGGAAGCTGTCGGTGGAGGGGGAATATTCCTACTTCATCGATGCCAGCTACGGCTCGATCTATCCCGCCCTGCAGAAGCTCGAAACCGACAAGCTGGTGACGAGCCGCGTGGAGCAGCAGGAGGGCAAGCCCTCCAAGAAGGTCTACGCGATCACTTCTGCCGGGCGCACGGCGTTCATAAATTCATTGTTCGAAAAGCTCGGCGAGGACGAATTCCGCAGCGAATTCCTGCTCTTCGTCCGCTTTGCTTCAGAGCTTCCGGCCACCCTGGTCGAAGCCCGGCTCAACGAACGGGTCGAGCAGATAAATGCGGTTCTCGCAGAGTTCGACAGGCTCTGCGCAAGCCATGAACACCCCGGCGATACCTGGGTCATCGAGTACGGCCGCACTTGCATGGCCGCTGCCCGTGACTACATCACCTCGCACCGGGGAAAACTCATTGCGATGGCACGGCCCGACGTCGCCGCCACTGCTGCTGCCGAATAGAGGGAACTTCCAGAATGCGCGCGATCTACTCGTACGGCATCGCCGGGCTCATCATATTGGTTATCGCGGCCTGGCTGGCGACCGGCACATTTGTCGCCGGCGGCAAGGGCCCCGGAAACGGCGAACGGGCGATCATTGATATCGGCGGCGAACACCACGCGGCGTCCGATCACCCCGGTGAGAATGTCGATCCCCACCTCACCATCGCCGAGCGCGTCGCGCAGGCTGGCGGAGCAGAGGCCGAAGCCCGTTCCGTTCGCACCCAGACGTTCACCATGCAGCCGCTCACCGTGGAAGCCCCGTTGCGCGGCAAGACCAAGGCGAAATCGGTGATCTCCGTGATGCCCGAGACCGCCGGCGTGGTTCAGGCGGTGCATGTGCAGAAGGGCCAGCGCGTCAGCGTCGGCGATCTGCTGTGCACGCTCGAATCCGGCACCCGTCAGGCGGCGGTTGACCAGGCTGCTGCCGGGTTGGCTCAGGCCCAGCAGGATTTCGACACCAACAAGTCGCTGCGTGACAAGGGCATCGCCGCGGCCAACACCGCCAAGGGCGTCGAAGCAGCACTTAAAGGCGCCCAGTCCGCCTTCGACAATGCGACACTCGAGTTGAGCCGCACCGAAGTTCGCGCCAAGGTTGCCGGCGTCGTGCAGGACCCGCTGGCCATGCCGGGCAGCGCCATCGGGCCGCAGGCGGCCTGCGCCACCATCGTCGAACTCGATCCGATGCTGTTCGTCGGGGCCATCCCGGAGGCCCGCATCGGTCTCGCCAAGACCGGCCTTGCGGCGTCCATCACGACAATCACGGGTCAGACCTCCGAAGGCACCGTCAGCTACATCTCCTCGATTGCTGATCCGGCCACCCGCTCGTTCCCCGTGGAAATCGAAGTCGCAAACGGCAACGGCGCACTGCGTGATGGCCTCACCGCGACAGCCACAGTCAACCTGGGCACCGCCCCGGCGCACCTGCTGCCGCAGTCGGTTCTCACGCTCGACGACGCCGGCACGCTGGGGGTTCGTACCGTCGAAGACGGCGTGGTTGCGTTCTATCCCGTGACCATCCTCAAGGACACGCGTGAAGGCATCTGGGTCTCCGGCCTGCCGGCCAAGGCCGACGTCATTACCGTCGGCCAGGAATTCGTGCAGCCCGGCCAGAAGGTCAACGCGACGAACGTTGTTGCCTCCCCCGAGACCGCTACCGCAGCTAAGGGCGCCTGATCATGCTGAACCTTCTCGAACGCATTCTCAGGATGCCCCGGGCGGTAATGACCGTCATGGTGCTGCTGCTCATCGCAGGCTTCGGCGCATATATGTCGCTGCCCAAGGAGAGCTTCCCGGCAATCGACATCCCCTACTTCTACGTCTCGGTCAGCCAGGACGGCGTGTCCCCGCGCGACGCCGAGCGCCTGCTCGCCAAGCCGATCGAGGATCGACTCGAAAACCTTGACGACCTCGTCAACATCACCTCGACCTCGACCACCGGCCACGCCTCGATCTTTCTTGAGTTCGACGTGAACGCCAACAAGGACCAGGCCCTCTCCGACATTCGCGCCAAGCTCGACGGCGTGACGGCGGACCTTCCTGCCGACGCCCGCGAGCCAACCGTCACCGAGATTTCGTTCTCGAATATGCCGACGATCTCCGTCGCGGTGTATGGCGACGTGCCCGAGCGCACGCTGGTGAAGCACGCCAAAGACCTGAAGACCGCCATCGAAGGCATTGCGGCGGTGCAGAGCGTGACCATCTCCGGTTCGCGCGACGAAGTGCTTGCGGTCACCATCGATCTCAACCGGCTCGAAGCCTACAACCTTACGGCCTCGCAGCTGTTCGACGCGCTCGCCAAGAACAACATGGTCGTTGCCGGCGGTACGCTCGACACGGGCCACGGCTCGTTCAACGTCGAAGTGCCGGGTCTCGTCTCCAACGCCGAAGATGTCTACAACCTGCCGCTGAAGACCGACGGCGATACCGTCGTCACCTTCGGCGACGTCGCCACGATCACCCGCACGTTCGAAGACGCGACGCAGTATGCGCACGTCAACGGCCAGCCGGCGATCACGCTCGGCGTCATCAAGAAGCTTGGCACCAACGTCATCGACCTTTCCGATCAGGTTCGGGCCGTGACGACCGAGTTCACCAAGGCCTGGCCCGACGGTGTCGGACACAGTTTCATGGTTGATCAGGCTGACTCGACCAAGAAGCTCTACCGCTCTCTCGAAGCGTCGGTGCTGACGGCCATCGCGCTGGTGATGATCACCTGCGTGGCGACGCTCGGCCTGCGCCCTGCCCTGATGATCGGCACCTCGATCCCCATCTCGTTCATGATGGCGTTCATGGTGGCGCAGATGCTCGGCATGACCATCAACATGATGGTGATGTTCGGCCTCGTGATTGCGGTGGGTGTGCTCGTCGACGATCCCGTCGTGGTGGTCGAGTACGCCGAACGAAAGCTGCTGGAAGGCATTCCAAAGAAGGAAGCCTTCATCATGGCGGCCAAGAAGATGTTCGTGCCGGTCGTCGGCGCGACGGCGACGACGCTTGGGGCATTCGTGCCCCTGCTGTTCTGGCCGGGCATCATCGGCAAGTTCATGAGTTATCTGCCCACGATCATCATCGTGGTCATGGTCGCCTCTCTCATCTCCGCTCTTATCTTCATGCCCATCATCGGCGGTATCATCGCCAAGGCGCATATTGATCCGAAGGAGAAGGAGAAGGCCGACATCGTCATGTATGCCGACAAGTTCGACGTGAACAAAGTTGGCGGCGCGACCGGTGTCTATGTGCGGATCATGAATCGCCTGCTGCACCATCCGATCCTGACCCTGACGGCCGGCTTTGCCATCATCATCGGCATCTTCATGGCCTATGCGGCAAATCCCACCGGGGTCGAAGCCTTCCCGGCGATGGAGCCGGAATACGGCAACGTCTACGTGGTGGCGCGTGGCAACTATTCGCCCAACGAAGTGCGTGACTTGCTGGTCGAGGTCGAACAGGAAATCCTGCAGGTGCAGGGCGTCCAGGACGTCATCATGACATTCGGCGGCGGCGACGGCTTCATGACCGGCAGCGCTCCTCCAGACACGATCGGCAGCTTCCAGCTGCAGCTGATCAACTGGAACGACCGCGTTCCGGCCGCCCAGATCTTCCAGAACATCCGCGAGCGGGTGGCGGACATCTCTGGGCTTGAAGTCCAGATCAAGGCGCAGGAAGACGGCCCGCCTGCCGGCAAGGCGATCAACCTCCGTGTAGAGAGCACCGTCTATGAGGATCTCGAACCGGCGGTCGCCCGCATTCGCGACTACGTGCAGAACGAGCTTGGCGACACGGTTGACGTGGAAGACGGCCGCCCCTCGCCCGGTATCGACTGGCAGGTGACGATCAACCGCGCCGAGGCCGCCAAATACGGCATCGGCGTGCGGGAACTCGCGCCCTACATCCAGCTCGTGACCGGTGGCGTCAAGCTCGGTTCCTACCGTCCCGATGACGCCAGCGACGAACTGGACATCAAGGTCCGCCTGCCGCTTGAAGAGCGCACCTTCGACGCGCTCGACTCGCTGCGGATCGTGACCTCTCAGGGTCTCGTGCCGGTGTCCAACTTCATCGAGCGCAAGCCCGTCGTGAAGGTCGCCAACATCGTTCGCCGCAACGACATGTACTACATGCCGGTGGCCGCGAACCTGAACCCGACAAACGCCGCCGGCGAGCCGGTGACGTCGGAGGCCAAGCTGGAACAGCTGAAGCAGTGGCTCGGCACGCAGGACTTCCCGGCGACGCTCAAGGTCGAGTTTGGCGGAGCCGCCGAACAGGTGGACGACACGAACGCGTTCATCGGCCAGGCCTTCCTCGGGGCCATGTTCATCATCTTCCTTGTGCTGCTGCTTGAGTACAACAGCTTCTACCAGGTGATCGTGACCCTCTCGACCGTGCTGATGTCGGTGGCTGGCGTGCTGCTCGGCATGCTGATCACGGGCATGAGCTTCTCGGCCATCATGACCGGACTTGGTGTGGTGGCGCTGGCAGGCATCGTGGTGAAGAACGGCATCGTGCTGATCGATACCTATAACCACTACAACCGTGGCGACGGGGTCGAGCCGATCAAGGCGATGCTCATCACCATCGCGCAGCGTGTGCGGCCGGTGCTGCTCACCGCCAGCGTGACGGCACTGGGCGTTATCCCGATGTGGGCGAACGTCGAGTTTGACTTCATCCGCCGCGAGATCGTGGTGGGCGGCATCGCCGGCTCGTGGTTCATCCACCTGTCTGCGGCGCTGGTGTCGGGCCTGTTCTTCTCGACCGCCCTGACGCTGATCATGGTGCCGGTGATGATCACCGCGCCGACGACGATCAAGCATCGGCTCCAGCCCGTGTTCGCCTCGATCGGCAGCTTCTTCGGCCGCCTCCTGCCCCGCAGGAGCCACGCCGCGGTGACGCCCGATGGCACCTCGGTCGAAATCCCGGCCGATGCCGACAGCTCGCGCAAGTACTTCACCAAGGAAGGCAGCGGCCTGGTGGAGCGCGAAAAGGACGGCGTGACGATCATCTCGAGAGACGCCGCCGAGTAAGGCGACGTCCACCGCAGAAACGAAGAAGGCCCGCAGCGATGCGGGCCTTCTTACTTTGTGCCTCAGTGGGCCGAGGCTGGCACGGAGGAGTTCGCGCCTCCCGCGACCTACTCCGCCGCCGGCCGCTTGATAAAGCCCTCGGCATCCTCGGCCTTGCGGCGGGCCACTTCCTCGGCCTCGGTGGCCTCGCGCTGGCGGTTCCACATCTGGGCGTAAAGCCCCTGCTTGCTCAGCAGCCGGTAGTGCGTGCCGCGCTCGGCAATCTCACCATCGCGCAGCACGATGATCTCGTCAGCCTTCACCACCGTCGACAGGCGGTGCGCAATCACCAGCGTCGTGCGGTTGGCCGCCACGATGTCGAGCGCCGACTGGATGTCCTGCTCGGTCTTGGTATCAAGCGCCGAGGTCGCCTCATCGAGAATGAGGATCGGCGGCGCCTTGAGGATGGTGCGGGCGATGGCAACGCGCTGCTTCTCGCCACCCGAGAGCTTCAGGCCGCGCTCGCCGACCTGGGTCTCAAACCCCTTGGGCAGCGCGTCGATGAAGCCGGTGATCTGCGCCAGTTCGGCGGCGCGGCGCACGTCCTCGTCGCTGGCGTCGGGGCGGCCGTAGCGGATGTTGTAGGCAATGGTGTCGTTGAACAGCACCGTGTCCTGCGGCACCATGCCGATCTGCGCCCGCAGCGACGCCTGCGTCACATCCCGCAGGTCCTGGCCGTCGATGGTAATGCGCCCCTCGGTCACATCGTAGAACCGGAACAGCAGCCGCGATATGGTTGACTTGCCGGCGCCCGACGGCCCCACCACCGCGATGGTCTTGCCCGCCGGAACCTCGAAGCTCACGCCCTTGAGGATCGGCCGGTCCGGATCGTAGTGGAACTTCACATCCTCGAAGCGCACCACCGGGCCGGTGATGTTGAGCGCCGGCGCGCCGGGCTTGTCGGTGATCTCGGGCGCCTTGTCGAGCAGCTTGAACATCTCCTCGATATCGGTGAGCCCCTGCCGGATCTCGCGGTACACGAACCCGATCTGGTTGAGCGGGCGATAGATCTGGAGGAGGAACGTGTTGAGCAACACGAAATCGCCCAACGTCAGCGTCCGGTTCATCACGCCATGGACCGCCATGACGGCGATCACCGCCATGCCCGTGTAGAAGATGAAGGCCTGCCCGAAGTTGAGCACGCCGAGCGAACTCCAGATGCGGATGGCCGAGCGCTCATACCCGGCCATCGACTTGTCGAAGCGATCGGCCTCGATCTTCTCGTTGGCAAAATACTTGACCGTCTCGAAGTTCAGCAGGCTGTCTATGGCCTTGGAGTTGGCGTCGGTGTCGCTCTCGTTCATGTCGCGGCGGATGGCGATGCGCCAGTTCGAGGCCTTGACGGTGAACCACAGGTAGACGGCAACCGTCAGCACCAGCACGCCGACATAGCTGACGCCGAACATGAACAGGAAGATCGCGCCGACGATGACGAACTCGATCAGCGTCGGGGCCGTGTTGAGCATCGTGAAGCGGACGATGGTCTCGATGCCCTTGGTGCCCCGCTCGATGACCCGGCTCAGCCCGCCGGTGCGGCGCGACAGGTGGAAGCGCATCGACATGCGATGCAGGTGCTCGAAGGTCCGGTAGGCGAGTTTGCGGACGGCATTCTGGCCGACGCTGGCAAACAGCACATCGCGCAATTGCTGGAAGCCCGCGTCGATGACGTTGGCGATGGCGTAGGCAACCACCAGCAGCAGCGGGATGGAGATGCCATAGACCAGCGCGGCGTTCGCTCCGCTGCCGTCGAGGTTGTCGATGATGGCCTTGTAGATGAACGGCACGGCCGTGGTCGCGGCCTTGGCGACCAGCAGCGCGCCGATGGCGAGAACGACCCGCAACCTGAGGTCGGGGCGGTCTGCGGGCCACATATAGCCCCAGAGGTTAGAGATGGTGCGAGCGATGTTGCCTTCGTCCGCGTTGACGGTGGGTCCGGCTCCAGCCTTGTCAGGACGCATCAGGCCAACTCGGCTACTTTGGCGGCGTCCGCCGCCGCAAGGCCGGTGAACAACCCGCTACAGGCAACGCCCAGCGCCTCGAGGCGATCGCTGCGCAGCGAATAGCAGTTGCGGGTGCCCCGCGCGTGGCGCTCGATCAGCCCGGCGTCGAGCAGCACCTTGATGTGCTGGCTCACGGTGGATTGCGCCAGCGGCAAGCATTGGGTGACGTCGGTGCAGCAGCAGTCGCCCTGCTTCTGGTCCGCCAGGATTCGCAAGATCGAGAGCCGCACCGGGTGTCCCAGCGCACGCATCACATTGGCCAGGTCGGTGTCCTGCATTAGCATCTACTCCATCGTCAAATAGCGATAGAAGAAGCAGCACTGCTAGGCAAGCCGAATCCGGCTCAGTCGCGGGGTTCTATCCCCGGCAGCACCAGCACCTGCCCCGGATAGATGAGCCGCGCCCGCCGCACGAGCGTCCGGTTGGCGCGATAAATCTGCCGGTAGCGATACGGGTTGTCGTAGACCCGACGCGCAATGTCCCACAGCGTGTCGCCACGCCGGATGATGACCTTCCCCTCGGAAAAAAGCCGGATGTCATCCGCCGTCATCGGCCCGGCATGGATCGTCGGAATCTCAGGCTTGGCGGCCGCGGCAACGTCGATCGGCGGCGCCTGTGGCTCAACCGCAGGCGCAGCCGAGACTACTGGTGGCGGCTGAACGGCTGGACTAGCGAGCGCCGCGACGGCCGCGTCCTCGCCCGCCTTGGCCGCATCGATTGACGGCAGCGCCATCGTGTCCGGGGCAACGGTGGCTTGAACCGGCGGCTTGGGCTGCTCGGGCGAGATCGCCGGTGCATCGGGCGCCGGCGCAG
>Ga0209476_10001731_pt1 | contig 14651 bp, 13 predicted proteins | sample KloWWTrecipitate_FD_187179 | JGI IMG/M metagenome (GOLD analysis project Ga0209476, IMG submission 187179) | Active sludge microbial communities from Klosterneuburg, Austria, studying microevolution and ecology of nitrifiers - Klosterneuburg... | ecosystem: Engineered > WWTP > Aerobic digester... | reverse complement strand
TCTCGGCGGTGTTCTTCTCGCGCGGCCTGGTGAACCTGTGGTACGGGCGGCAGCGCAAGTTGACGAAGATCTCGATCGGGCAGATCTGGAAGCCCGATTCCGCGACCTGATTTCCGCGACCTGATTTCCGCGACCCGATTACCGCGAACACGGACCAGCCGAAACATGGAATTCTTCCGGATCCGGCGCGACATCCCGTTCATGCGCCACGCGCTGGTGCTGAACGCGATCTCGGTCGTCACCTTCCTGCTCGCGGTGTTCTTCCTCGCCACGCGCGGCCTGCACCTGTCGATCGAGTTCACCGGCGGCACGGTGATGGAGGTCAGCTACGTGCAGAGCGCAGACCTCGAGAAGGTCCGGGCCACGGTCGGTTCGCTCGGCTACACCGACATGCAGGTGCAGAACTTCGGCACCTCGCACGACGTGATGATCCGGCTGCCGATCCGCGCGGGGGCGGGCCAGAGCTCGGCGAGGCAGAGCGAGGAGGTGATGGCCGCGCTCAAGGCGGCCGATCCGGAGGTTCAACTCAGGCGAGTGGAGTTCGTCGGGCCGCAGGTCGGCAAGGAACTGTTCACCGACGGCGCGCTGGCCCTGCTGTTCGTCGTCATCGGCATCATCGTCTACCTCGCGATCCGGTTCGAGTGGAAGTTCGCGGTCGCCGCGATCGTCGCCAATCTTCACGACGTGGTGATCATCCTCGGCTTCTTCGCCGCCTTCCAGTGGGAGTTCTCGCTTTCGGTTCTGGCGGCGGTGCTGGCGGTGCTCGGTTACTCGGTCAACGAGTCGGTGGTCATCTTCGACCGGATCCGCGAGTACTTTCGCAAGATCCGCAAGGCCGGCACGGTGGAGATCATCGACAAGGCGATCACCAGCACGATCTCGCGCACGATCATCACGCACGGCTCGACGCAGATCATGGTCCTGTCGATGCTGGTCTTCGGAGGACCGACGCTGCACTACTTTGCGGTCGCGCTGACGATCGGCATCCTGTTCGGGATCTACTCGTCGGTGTTCGTCGCCGCGGCCGTCGCGATGTGGCTCGGCGTCAAGCGCGAGGACCTCGTCAAGCCGGTGAAGAAGAAGGACGACGGGCAGCCCGAGTTGCCCTGAGCGCGACCCGCCGCGCAACGGCGGCCACGGCGACGGAGCCTGCGCAATGGACGCATCGCGAGCGCGAAAGCTCAGGGTCTGGGATCTCCCGACCCGCCTGTTCCACTGGGCGCTGGTCGCCTGCATCGTCGGCTCGCTGGTGTCGGTGAACGTCGGCGGCAATGCGGTCGGCTGGCACTTCCGCTTTGGCTACGCGATCCTGGCGCTGGTGCTGTTTCGCGTGCTCTGGGGCTTCGCCGGGCCGCGCTACGCGCGCTTCGCGAGCTTCCCGCCGAGCCCGGCCGCTGCGCTGCGCTACCTGCGCGGCGAGCGTGCCGCCTCGCCCGGCCACAATCCGCTCGGTGCGTTCTCGGTCTACGCGCTGCTCTGTGCGCTGGCGCTGCAGGTCGGCAGCGGGCTGTTCGCCACCGACGACATCATGTGGGACGGCCCGTTGAAGGCGCTGGTGTCCAACGCGACCAGCGAGTGGCTGACCCGCGTCCACCGCATCAACCGCTTCGTCGTGATCGCGCTGATCGCGCTGCACCTCGCAGCGATCGCGTGGTACAGCCGCGTGCGCAAGGAGAAGCTGGTGGGCCCGATGATCGTCGGCGACAAGCTGCTCGAGGACGCCGAGCCGGCCGCCGACGGTGCGCGCGAGCGGCTGCTGGCGCTGGTGCTGCTCGGCGCCAGCGCCGCGTTCGTCTGGGTGGTCGTCACGCGCCTGGCCTGACGGCCGGGCGCCGCGCCCGGTTGCGGTCCGCACCGACGCGGACCGCAACGCGTCGCTCACATGTCGCGATACTTGTCGTGGCAGGCCTTGCAGGCCGCCCCGGTCGCGCCGAGCTGCTTGCGCATCGTGTCGAGGTCCCCGGCCGCCGACACCAGCTTCGCCGTCTCGCCGTTCAGGCGCTCGGACAACGACTTGACCTCGGCCAGGTTCTGGAACAGTTCCGGCTTCGCGCCGGTGTCGCCCTTGTCCGAGCCGGGCACGAACGCCTCCCACGGCAGCTTGGCGATCGTGTCGATGATCCGGGCCGAGTTCTGCGCCGCGGCGGCATCGAACGGCCGCTCGCCCTTGGCCATCGCCGCAAGGCGACCCATGTGGTTGTTCATCACGGTGAACGCCGACTGTCGGTACTCGATCGCGTCTTCGGCCTTCTTGAACTGCGCCAGCGCCGGCGTCGCCAGCAGCACGCCCGTGGCGAGCGCCGCGGCGCCCAGTACGATTGCGGTCCTTCCGATCATGGAGTGGGTTCCCTCGCGTGGATGACGGGCACCCGCTGTGCCCGGCCGCACAGACTGCCGCAACTCGCGCCCCGGACGCGGAGATCGCCCTTCGGCGCGGTCGAGTTCGCCCGCCCGCCCCGGCCCGCAACGGCCCGCAACGGCGAGGCTCAGACCCGTCGCGCCAGCTCCGCCGCCTTGCCGGTGTAGGCCGCCGGCGTCAGCGCCCGCAGCCGGGCCTTCGCATCCTCCGGGATCGGCAGCTGGTCGACGAAGGCGGCCAGTGCCTCGGGCGTGATCGCCTTGCCGCGCGTGAGCGCCTTGAGTTGCTCGTACGGGTTCTCGACCCCGTAGCGCCGCATCACGGTCTGGATCGGCTCTGCGAGCACCTCCCAGGTCGCGTCGAGGTCGGCCGCCAGCCGCTCGGCGTTCAACTCGAGCTTGCCCAGTCCGCGCAGGCAGGCCTCCCACGCCAGCAGCGAGTGCCCGAACGCCACGCCGACGTTGCGCAGCACCGTCGAGTCGGTCAGGTCGCGCTGCCAGCGCGACACCGGCAGCTTCTCCGACAGGTGGCGCAGCAGCGCGTTGGCCAGGCCGGCGTTGCCCTCCGAGTTCTCGAAGTCGATCGGGTTGACCTTGTGCGGCATCGTCGACGAGCCGATCTCGCCGTCCTTCAGCTTCTGTCGGAAGTAGCCGAGCGAGATGTAGCCCCAGACGTCGCGGTCGAGGTCGAGCAGGATCGTGTTCAGGCGCGCCAGTGCGTCGAACAGCTCGGCCATCCAGTCGTGCGGCTCGATCTGGATCGTGTACGGGTTGAACACCAGTCCGAGCGACTCGACGACGCGGCGCGAGAACACCTCCCAGTCGAGTTCGGGGTACGCCGACAGGTGCGCGTTGTAGTTGCCGACCGCGCCGTTGAGCTTGGCGAGCGGCTCGACCGCCGCGAACCGCGCCCGGGCGCGCTCGATGCGCGCGACGACGTTGGCCAACTCCTTGCCCATCGTGGTCGGCGACGCAGGCTGGCCGTGCGTGCGCGACAGCATCGGCACGTCGGCGTGGCGGTGCGCCAACGCGCGCAGCGCGTCGAGGACCACGGTGATCGCGGGCAGCATCACGTCGCGGCGTGCCGCCTGGAACATCAGCGCGTGCGACGTGTTGTTGATGTCCTCGGACGTGCAGGCGAAGTGGATGAACTCGCTGGCGCGCAGCAGCTCGGGCGCATCGCCCACCGACTCCTTCAGGAAGTACTCGACCGCCTTGACGTCGTGGTTCGTGACCCGTTCGATCGCCTTGATCCGGGCCGCCTGCGCGGCGCCGAAGCCGTCGACGAGCGCGCGCAGCCGACGGCGGGCGTCGTCGGAGAAAGCCGGCAACTCGGGCAGGCCGGCGTCGGACAGCGCGACCAGCCACTGGACCTCGACCTGCACGCGAAAGCGCATGAAGCCGGCTTCGGAAAGCAGCTCGCGCAGCGGCGCGAGCCTGGCGGCGTAGCGGCCGTCGAGCGGCGAGAGCGCGGTCAGTTCGGGGGAAATGAACGGCGGTTCGGACATGCGTCAATGCTAGCATCCGGCGTCGCCGGAACGCCGCAGGCGCTTTGCTATACTGGATCGAAACAACCCGGCGGGGCCAGATGAAGCTGATCGGTTCCAATTCCAGCCCCTACGTGCGCAAGGTGCGCATCGTGATGGCGGAAAAGAAGATCGACTACCAGTACGAACTGGACGACGTCCTGTCCCCGAGCTCCAGGATCTCCCAATCCAATCCGCTCGGCAAGGTGCCCTGCCTGATCATGGACGACGGCGGCGCGGTGTTCGATTCGCGCGTGATCGTCGAGTACCTCGACAACCTGACCCCCGTGCACCGGCTGGTGCCGCCCAACGGGCGCTCGCGCGTCGAGGTCAAGACCTGGGAAGCGCTCGGCGACGGCCTGCTCGACGCGGCGCTGCTGGTGCGGCTCGAACAGACGCAGCGCACCGACGCCCAGCGCAGTCCGGCCTGGATCGCACGGCAGATGGGCAAGATCGAGTCGGCACTGCAGGCGATGTCGACCGGCCTCGGCGACAGGCCGTGGTGCGCCGACGGCAAGTACTCGCTGGCCGACATCGCCGTCGGCTGCGCGCTCGGGTATCTCGACTTCCGCTTCCCGCAACTCGGCTGGCGCGCGCAGTTCTCGAACCTGGCACGCCACGCGGACAAGCTGTTCGCGCGACGCAGCTTCGTCGACACGACGCCGAGCTGATTTCAGAGCAGCGCGCGAAGCCGGCTCCAGTCGGTGAGCTGCGTCGCGTCGATCGATCCGTCCAGGAACCGATCCAGTTCGAGCCTGATCTGCGTGGCGTCGAAGGCGTCGGCACGGACGCCCGATTCGTCCGGCGCGCGCACCAGCAGCACGCCGAGCGGAAAGGCCGGCGGCGATGCGGGCAGCGCCATCTCACCCTCGGTGCGCGCGCCCAGCAGCGCCAGGTCGGTGCCGGCAAAGCGCCCGTCGCGCAGGTCGAAGTCGCCGCTGACGCGGTCGCCGGAGAAGCCGACGTCCAGCCGCAGCGACAGGAGTTCGACCGTGCGACGGGGGCGCGCCGTGCCGGACACCACCGGGTCGATCGACAGCGCCGGGCTGTCGAAATCGATGCCGGCCTCGAGCGCGTCGACGCGCCGGGCATCGAGCACCGCCGTGCCGCCGACCGTGCGGGCCTGCAGCGGCAGCGTGACGGTTTCGGTGCGCCAGCCCGAAAACCCGACCGAGACGCGTGCATTCCATGCGGCGCTCGTTCCGGGGTATCCGGACGCGGAGACGACGCTCATCGTCACGCGCCCGTCGAACCGCACGCTGCCGAACCGGCAGCCGGCTGCATCGAGCTCGATCGTGTCGCCGGCGCCGAACACCGCGGAATTCAGGAAGACTGCCGTGACTCGCACGCTGCCGGAATTGCACGCCAGCGTCCGTGCCGACGAGAATCGCCCGCCCGAGACCGGCAGGGCGGCGCCCCGCAACGGCGCGGCCCATTCGAGCCAGTCGAAAGTTCCGGTGGCCAGCGCGCGGCGCGGTCGCTCGCCGGCCGGCACCCGAATCGGCTCGTCGGAAATACCCAGCACCGGCCCGGCCAGCGCCGCCAGCGTGTCGAAGCTGGCTGCAACCGCGCTGGAAGCGTTGCCGGGATCGATCATGGCATCCGCGTCGTCGAACGAGCCGATCCCGATCGAGACGTTGCACCCCGACAGCGACAGCGCGAGGCCGGCGGCGGCAGCATGTGCCGCCGGCGCCAGCCATCGACTGCATGCCCTTCGCGGCTCCATCCGGCGCTCCTCGCAATCCAGGAATGCGAAGCGTAGCAGGCGCGCGTGCGACGGGCACGCTCACATCGCGCGCCGAACCGGGCGCATGAAGATCCCGTAGAGGATCGGCACCACGAACAGGGTCAGGATCGTCGCGACGCCGAGGCCCCACACGATCGACGACGCGACCGGCCCCCAGAGCAGCGACTTGCCGCCGAAGCCGGCCGCCAGCGCGAACAGGCCGGCGATCGTGGTCAGGCTGGTGATGAGCACCGGGATCACGCGGCGCCGCCCGGCCTGCACCACCGCGTGAGCGATCGACCTGCCCGCCTCGCGCCGCTCGTTGGTCGCGGCGATCAGCACGATCGCCGAGTTCACCGCGATGCCGGTCAGCGCGATCACGCCGTACATCGTAAACAGCGACAGCGGATTGCCGGTGATGAACAGTCCGATCGTCACGCCGGTGAACGCCAGCGGCACGGTCACCAGGATCATCAGTGGCTGAAGGTAGCTGCGGAACTGCGCAGCGAGGATCAGGTAGATCAGCCCGACGCCGAACGCGAAGAGCACGCCCATCGCGTCGAGCGATTCCTGCACGTCCTCGAGCTCGCCCGAATAGTCGAGGTCGACGCCCGGGAAGCGCTCGCGCTCGGCCTCCCAGCGCTCGCGGATCAGCGCGTTGGCCTTCGCCGTGTCGATCACGGCCTTGTCCAGGTCCGCCTCGACCGTGATCGTGCGGCGCAGGTTGTAGTGCTTGATCACGCCCTTGCTGTGGCGGGCCTGCGCGCTCACCAGCGAGCCGAGCGCGATCGTGCCGCCGTCCGGGTCTGCCAGCGAGCGGGGTAGCGCGACCGGCTGCGCGAGCAGCGCACCGATGTCGGGCCGCGCGGATTCCTGCGCCTGCACGCGCACCTCGATCCGGTCGCCACCGCTGCGCAGGATCGACACCACCTCGCCGTCGGCCGACAGCCGCACCAGCCGCGACAGGGTCCCGGCATCCAGCCCGGCGCCGCGCACGGCCTCGCGGTCCAGGACCAGGTTCAACTCGGGCCTTCCCGGGATGTCGTCGTCGACCACGTCGCGGGTGCCATCGATGCCGCGCACGATGGCCAGCATCCGGTCGACCGCCGCGCGCAGCTCGGTGTAGTCGTCGCCGCGCACCTTGATGCTGACCGGCCTGGTCAGCGGCGGGCCGCCGGAGAGCTGCAGGAAGGACTTGCGCCCCGGCCCGGGCATCGTCTCGATCGCCTCGCGCATCGCCGCAACGATCCCGGCCACCTCGCGGCCGTCGTCCGGACGCGGCAGCAGCGAGACGATCACCTGCCCGTAGGTGTCTCCGTACAGCGGCTCGGTCTCGGTGAACTTGATCCCGGCGGTCGACGTGACGCTTCGCGGTTCGTCGTCTCGAAGATGCCGGCGCACCTCGACCTCGACCCGTTCGACCTCGGCCAGCGTGTCCTCGATCGAAGCGCTCGGCGGCATGTCGACGTTGACGTAGAAGATGCGCAGCGGATCGAAGGCGAAGAACTGCACCCGCACCCGCTCGGTGGCGATCGCGGCGGCTGCCGCCGCGACCAGGACCACGATCGCCACCAGCGACAGGTAGGGGTGGCGAAGCAGCTTCGCCAGTGCTCGCCCGTAGGCGAGGCGGATGCGGCGATTGAACGCGTTGCGCAGGCGCTGCGGGCGCGAGGTGCCGGACAGCCGCAGGTCCAGCGCGGTCACGTGGGTCGGCAGCATCCAGAACGCCTCGGCCAGCGAGATCAGCAGCGCGAGCGTGACGACGAAAGGAATGACGAACATGAACTTGCCGACGATTCCGGGCAGCAGCATCAGCGGCAGGAACGCGGCCAGCGTCGTGGCCACCGACGAGACCACCGGGGACCAGACCTCGCGCAGCGCGTTCAAGCTCGCCTGCGCGGCCGGCTCGCCGCGCTCGATCCGGTAGTAGATCGACTCGACCACGACCACCGCGTCGTCGACCAGCATGCCGAGCGCGATCACGCTGCCCAGCAGCACCGAGATGTTCAGCGTGAAGTCGAACGCATCGAGCACCGCGAAGGTGCCCGCCAGCGAGAACGGGATCCCGAGCGCAACCAGCAGCGCGACCTTCCATCCGAGGAACAGCCAGCAGACCGCCATCACCAGCAGCCAGCCCTGCCACGCGTTGTTCTCCATGACCGAAATCGCGTTGCGCGTCGGCACGGTCTGGTCGTCGGCGAGCGCGAGTTCCAGCCCGCTGGCGGCCAGCAACGGCTGCTTCGCGGCGATGTAGGCGTCGAGCCGCTCGACCAGCGCCAGCGTGTTGGTGAGGCTCTTCTTGTTGACCGCGAACGTGATCGACGGCCGCCCGCCGCTCGACGCGAGCTGCGTCGGCCGCGCGCGCGCCCGTTGCGCCGTGGCGACGTCCTCGAGCAGGGCCTGCGCACCCCCCTCCCCGCGGACCGGGATCTTCGCCAGGCGCTCGGGATCCGGCGACTGCCCTTCCAGGCGCACCAGCCACTCGCTGTCGCCGGCACGCAGCGAACCGGCCGACGTGTCGCGAAACCACGCGCCGACCGCATCGGACAGATCGGTGGCGTTCAGTCCGCGCGCGGCCAGCCGCCGCGCGTCGAAGCGCACCTGCAGCTCCGGATCGCGCAGCCCGGACGCGAACACGGTGTCGACGCCGGCCATCCGCTCCAGGTCGATCCTGATCGCCCGCGCATTGGCGCGCAGCGTCTCGTCGTCGGCCTGGCCCTTCAGGACCAGGATCGCGGTCGGAAACCCGTTCGACGTGGTGATCTCGAGGATCTGCGGATCCTTCGCGTCGCGCGGCAGCTCGCTCGCCGCCTTGTTCTGGATCTCGCGGCGCAGGTCGTTGATGCGCTTGTCGAACGTCCGCTCGCCGATCTCGCGGAACCTCACCAGGATGCTGGAAGCGCCCTCGCGCGAGTTCGAGGCGACGAAGCGGATGTCGGCGACGCCCTTGATCGCGTCTTCGAGCGGATCGGTCACCAGCCGTTCGATGTCCTCGGCCGAAGCACCGGGCAGTACCGTGACGATGCTCACCCAGTTGAAGTTGATCTCGGGATCCTGCTCGCGCGGCATCGTCGCGTAGGCCGCAACGCCGAGCAGCAGCACGACCGCGAAGCAGATGTTCGCGAGCGGATGGTTGCGCAGCAGCCGCTCGGCGACGCTCATTGCCTGCCGGGCGCTTCGAGCAGCACCACCGGGTCGCCGTCGCGCAGTCCGGCCTGGCCGTCGACGACGACCATCGCGTCCTCGCCGAGCGAGGCCGGCGCGGCGCGCCCCTCCTGCGCATCGGGCACCGGCACGAAGCGGGCCCGCCGCTCGTCGACCACGAACACACCCAGCGCACCGTCGCGCCGCACGATCGACGCAGCCGGTACGTGGGGCCGGGAATCGCGCCACAGCAGCCGACCCGCGGCCCCCGGCGGCAGCGGCTCCCCGGCAAACGCGAGCCGGGCTTCCTGCGTGCGCGATGCCGGGTCGATCACCGGCGAGAGCCGAACGAGCCTCAGCGAACGGCGCGTGCCGCCGGACTCGAATTCGATGGACCGGGCCGTGGGCAGCCGCGGCGCGTCGTCGGCGGGCACCGCGGCGGAGACTTCCGGCGCCCCGCTGTCGGTCAGCACGAACAGCACCGCGCCGGGCGCGGCGAGCTCGCCGAGCTGCGCGCTGCGCTCGCGCACCACCGCATCGAAGGGCGCACGGACCAGCGTGCGCGCGATGTCGCGGCGTGCGCCGGCGAGCTGCGCGTCCAGCGCCTTCAGCTCCGCGCGCAGGCTCGCCACCTCGGCGTCGCGCTGGTTCAGCGCTTCGGGCGAGAAGAAACCGCGCGCCTGCAGCTCGCGCGCCCGCGCCAGCTGCGCCTCGGCCAGCTTCAGCCGCGCTGCCTGCGCCTCGCGCTGCGCCTGCGCGCGATCGAGCGCCAGGCGGAAGTCGGTGTCGTCGAGCCGCGCGAGCACCGCGCCGCGACGCACGCGCTCGCCCACCCGCGCATCGACGCTGGCGATCGTTGCGGACAGCTGCGAAGCGATGCGGCTCTCGTTGCGCGCCACCACGGACGCGGCGGCCTCTCGTTCCGGGTACACGAAGAGTCTTGCGGCCGGGCGCACCGCCACCTGCCTCGCCACGGCAGTCGGCGCGCCGGTGGCCGCCGCGCCCTGGCCCGCGGCCGGCGAGGCCGTTGCGAGAACGCCGAGCACGCCGGCGCAGCCGACGATCCACGCCGCGATGCGCATGTCAGCACGCCGCCGAAATGACGCCCCCGCCGAGGCAGACCTCGTCGCGGTAGAGCACGGCGCTCTGCCCGGGCGTGACGGCCCACTGCGGCTGGTCGAAATCCAGCTCGAAGCCGGCCTGCCCGGTCACCCGCAACGCGCAGTGAGCGTCCTGCTGCCGGTAGCGCGTCTTCGCGCCGAGCCGTCCGTCGTCGGACGGGGCTTCGCCCGCGATCCAGTGCGCCTGCTCGGCCACCAGCGACCGGGAAAGCAGCCACGGATGGTCGTGCCCCTGCACCGCGGTCAGCACGTTGCGAGCGACGTCCTTGCGCGCGACGAACCACGGCTCGCCACTGCTGCCGCGCGTGCCGCCGATGCCGATCCCCTTGCGCTGGCCGAGCGTGTAGAACGCCAACCCGACGTGCTCGCCGATCACGGCGCCGTCGACGGTCTCGATGGCGCCGGGGCGCGTCGGCAAGTAGCGGTTCAGGAATTCGCGGAACGGCCGCTCGCCGATGAAGCAGATCCCGGTCGAGTCCTTCTTCGCCGCGTTCGGCAGCCCGATGCGCCGCGCGATCTCGCGCACCTCGCGCTTGTGCAGGTGTCCGACCGGGAACATCGTGCGCGCCAGCTGCGCCTGCGTCAGCCGGTGCAGGAAATAGCTCTGGTCCTTGCCGGGATCGACGCCGCGGAGCAGTTCGCTGCGAGCGCCGCCGGCCGCACGCCGCAGTCGCGCGTAGTGGCCGGTGGCGATGCGCGTCGCGCCGAGCTTCAGCGCGTGATCGAGAAACGCCTTGAACTTGATCTCGGCGTTGCACAGCACGTCCGGATTCGGCGTGCGGCCCGCCGAGTACTCGCGCAGGAACTCGGAGAACACCCGTTCGCGATACTCGGCGGCGAAGTTGACCGCCTCGATGTCGACGCCGATCACGTCGGCGGCGCTCGCGGCGTCGATCAGGTCCTGGCGGGTCGAGCAGTACTCGCCGTCGTCGTCGTCCTCCCAGTTCTTCATGAACAGGCCGACGACCTCGAAGCCGCGCTGCTTGAGCAGCCACGCAGCGACCGACGAGTCGACGCCGCCCGACATGCCGACGACCACGCGCTCGCCGGCACCGTCGCGGGCAGGCGGGTCCGGTTCGCGGTCGACCGGCGCGGCGACGCCGTCAGACATGGTCGTACAGGCAGTTCGGATTCGTGTGGATCAGGTCGAGCGCGAACCGCTTGCCGGCGACGTAGTCGTCGATCGTCTGCATGACCAGCGGGCTGCGATGCAGCTCGCGGCACGCGCGGACCTCGTCTGCGCCGAGCCAGATCGCCCGCAGGATGCCGTGGTCGAGCGGCCGCGTCGGCTGGTGCGCGCGCGCGCGGCAGGCGAAGGCGAAACGCAGGTAGGTGACGTCGGTGCCGCTGGCGGCGTGCTGGTAGCGCGACATGTAGATGCCGACGCCGGCCACCGGCTCGACCTCCCAGGCGGTCTCCTCGAGCGCCTCGCGCGCCACCGCCTGCAGCAGAGACTCGCCCGCATCGAGGTGGCCGGCCGGCTGGTTGATCCGCACGCCCTCGGGCGTCGTTTCCTCGACCAGCAGGAACCGGCCGTCGCACTCGATCACCGCGGCGACGGTCGTGTTCGGTTTCCAGTGGCTCATCGCCTTCGCTGCGAGCTCGGCGCCATGCCGCGACGCTCCATGATACTAAAGGGTGGCGCCGCGCTTCCGGCCTCCCGTAACGTGTTATAAACGCCCGTTTGTGATCCGACAAGAACTCGGAGGTGGCGGCATGCGGATCGGCGTTCCAGCGGAGACCCGACCGGGCGAAACCCGGGTCGCCGCGACAGCGGAGACCGTCAAGAAGCTCGTGGCGGCCGGGCACCAGGTCGTGGTCGAAGCCGGCGCCGGCCTCGCGGCCAGCCAGACCGACGACGCCTACGCCTCGGCGGGCGCCACGATCGGCACCGCCGCCGACGCGCTCGGCGCCGACATGGTGCTGAAGGTGCGCGCGCCTTCGGCCGCCGAGCTCCCGTCGATGCGCCGCGGCGCCGCGCTCATCGGCATGCTCGACCCGTTCGACCGGGACGGGCTGCAGCGGCTCACCGACGCCGGCCTGACCGCCTTCGCACTCGAAGCGGCGCCGCGCACGACGCGCGCGCAGAGCATGGACGTGCTTTCTTCGCAGGCCAACATCGCCGGCTACAAGGCGGTGATGATGGCCGCAAACGCCTACCAGCGCTTCTTCCCGATGCTGATGACCGCAGCGGGCACGGTGAAGGCGGCGCGCGTCGTCATTCTCGGCGCCGGCGTGGCCGGCCTGCAGGCGATCGCCACCGCCAAGCGGCTCGGTGCGGTGATCGAGGCTTCCGACGTGCGGCCCGCAGTCAAGGAACAGATCGAGTCGCTGGGCGCGAAGTTCATCGACGTGCCGTTCGAGACCGACGAGGAGCGCGAGATCGCGCAGGGCGTCGGCGGCTACGCCCGCCCGATGCCCGAGAGCTGGATGAAGCGCCAGGCGGCACTGGTTGCCGAGCGCGTCAGGCAGGCCGACGTCGTCGTAACCACCGCGCTGATCCCGGGCCGGCGCGCGCCGGTGCTGGTGACCGAGGAGATGGTGAAGTCGATGAAGCCCGGCTCGGTCATCGTCGACCTCGCCGTCGAGCAGGGCGGCAACTGCCCGCTCTCGGAGGCGGGCAAGACGGTCGTGAAGCACGGCGTGACGCTGGTCGGCGAGACCAACCTGCCTGCGAAGGTGGCCGCCGACGCGTCTGCGCTGTACGCGCGCAACGTGCTCGACTTCCTGAAGCTGGTCGTCGGCAAGGACGGCGCGCTGGCGGTCGACCTCGACGACGACATCGTCAAGGCGTGCCTGATGTGCCGGGACGGCCAGCTGCTGCGCGCCTGAGCGCAGCGCGCCACAGACGGACCCCGCCCCGTTCCCCTCCCCCCCCATCGCGCGAGCCCATCGCCGGAGCATCGACATGGAAGCGATCTCACCGACCGTCATCAACCTGATCATCTTCGTGCTGGCGATCTACGTCGGCTACCACGTCGTCTGGAACGTGACCCCGGCGCTGCACACGCCGCTGATGGCGGTCACCAACGCGATCTCGGCAATCGTCATCGTCGGCGCGATGCTGGCGGCGGCACTCACCGAGACGCCGCTGGGCAAGTTCATGGGCGTGGCCGCGGTCGCACTGGCCGCGGTCAACGTGTTCGGCGGCTTCCTGGTCACGCGGCGCATGCTGGAGATGTTCAGGAAGAAGGAGCCGAAGGCGAAAGCGGGGGGGCATTCATGACCCGCAACGGCTTCGTCGTCCTGCTGCTGCTGACCGTGGCCGCGATCGGCGTCGGCGCGCAGATCGCCGAGCGCTACGCCGATCCCGGGCTGGGACGAACGCTGATCGTCGCGGTCTTCACCGCGCTGGTCGTGTTCCCGGCCGCGAGGTTCGCCGAGCGCCGGGGATGGATCCGCGGCGAACTGGATTTCTCGAAGCTGGGTCGCCGAGGGAACGGCGTCCCCGATGAGCGCGGAGACGCCAAATGAGCCTGAGCCTGAATGTCGTGGTCCTGCTGTACCTGGTCGCCTCGGTGTGCTTCATCCAGGCGCTCAAGGGCCTGTCGCACCCGACCACGTCGCGCATCGGCAACACCTTCGGCATGGTCGGCATGGCGATTGCCGCGCTGACCACGGTTGCGCTGATCGTCAGGCTGACCAGTGGCAGCGGCGCGCTCGGGCTCGGCTGGGTCGTGCTGGGGTTGGCTGTCGGCGGCACGGCGGGCACGATCATGGCCAGGCGCGTCGAGATGACCAAGATGCCGGAACTGGTCGCGTTCATGCACTCGATGATCGGCCTGGCCGCCGTGTTCATCGCGATCGCTGCGGTGGCCGAGCCGTGGGCGTTCAACATCGTCGAGCGCGGCCAACCGATCCCGCTGGGCAACCGGCTCGAACTGTTCATCGGCACCTTCGTCGGGGCGATCACGTTCTCGGGCTCGGTGATTGCATTCGGCAAGCTGTCGGGCAAGTACAAGTTCCGCCTGTTCCAGGGCGCGCCAGTGGTGTTCCCGGGCCAGCACCTGCTGAACCTGGCGCTGGCGATCGCGATGATCGGCTTCGGGCTGTGGTTCTTCCTCACGCAGCAGTGGACGCCGTTCTGGCTGATGACGATCCTCGCGTTCGTGCTCGGCGTGCTGATCATCATCCCGATCGGCGGCGCCGACATGCCGGTGGTGGTGTCGATGCTCAACAGCTACTCGGGATGGGCAGCCGCGGGCATCGGCTTCTCGCTGAACAACAGCATGCTGATCATCGCCGGATCGCTGGTCGGCTCGTCGGGCGCGATCCTGTCGTACATCATGTGCAGGGCGATGAACCGCTCGTTCTTCAACGTGATCCTGGGCGGCTTCGGCGGCGAGGCGACCGCAGCGGTCGCCGGCGCGAAGGAGCAGCGGCCGGTCAAGTCGGGCTCGGCCGACGACGCCGCGTTCCTGCTGACCAACGCCGACAGCGTGATCATCGTGCCGGGATACGGCCTCGCCGTGGCGCGCGCCCAGCACCCGCTGAAGGAACTCGCCGACAAGCTGATCGCGCGCGGCGTCACTGTCAAGTACGCGATCCACCCGGTCGCCGGCCGCATGCCGGGGCACATGAACGTGCTGCTGGCGGAGGCCGAGGTGCCGTACGACCAGGTCTTCGAGATGGAGGACATCAACTCCGAGTTCGGCGACACCGACGTGGTGCTGGTGCTGGGCGCCAACGACGTCGTGAACCCGGCCGCCAAGGACCCGAAGTCGCCGATCGCCGGCATGCCGATCCTCGAGGCGTACAAGGCGCGCCAGGTGATCG
>Ga0209476_10001729_pt1 | contig 14672 bp, 16 predicted proteins | sample KloWWTrecipitate_FD_187179 | JGI IMG/M metagenome (GOLD analysis project Ga0209476, IMG submission 187179) | Active sludge microbial communities from Klosterneuburg, Austria, studying microevolution and ecology of nitrifiers - Klosterneuburg... | ecosystem: Engineered > WWTP > Aerobic digester... | reverse complement strand
ATCTTCACCACCGGAATGCCGATATCGCGCAGCAGGTGCTCCGGCTTGCCGGCCAGGCCCTGGGTGAATACCGGCGGATGCTCGGTGAGCCAGAGCTCGTCGGGCGTAGATGCGTCCCGCTCCGCCGTGAAGCGCTGCATGGCGCGCCAGGTGGCGGAAAAGTCAGTCCGCCCAATACGGCGAATCACGATGTCGCTCACAGCACGACCTTGACGAGCGGATGGGCGGAGAGTTCGCCGTAGAGCGCATCGAGCTGCGCGCGCGAGACAGCGCGGATGGTGCAGGTGAAGCTGATGTAGTTGCCCTTTGCGCTGGGACGCATCTCCATGGCGGCGGCGTCGAAGTCGGGCGCGTGGCGCAGCACCACTTCGAGCACGGCCTGAGCGAAGCCGTCCTGGCGCTGCCCCATGATCTTGATGGGGAAGTCGCAGGGAAACTGCAGCAGCGAGTCTTCACTCACCGGCGCGCATCACCGTCTGCTTGAATGCCTGGTACCAGTCGTACATGCGCCGGCCGACCGGGCCGGGCCTGCCCGCATTTTCGTCCCGCCCGACGGGCTGGCCGTCGAGCCGGACGATGGGCAGCACCTCCTTGGTGGAGGAGGTCATCCACAGCTCGTCGGCGCCGCGCGCCTCGGCTTCGGCCACCGGCCGCACTTCGGCCGGCAGGCCGTGGGCGGCGGCCAGCTCGAGCACGACGTCGTAGGTGATGCCGGGCAGCATCAGGTGGTCCTTGGGCGGCGCCAGCAGCACGCCGTCGCGGACGACGAAGATGTTGGAGGCGGCGCCTTCGGTGAGGAAGCCGTCGCGGAAGAGGAGGGTCTCGACGCAGCCGGCATCGACGGCCTGCTGCCGCAGCAGGCAGTTGGCCAGCAGCGAGATGGTCTTCAGGTCGCAGCGCAGCCAGCGCATGTCCGGCGCCGAGATCGCCGCGATGCCCTGCTCGCGCTGCGCCGGCGGCGGCGTCACCAGCGGCTCGGTCATGATGAACACGGTCGGCACCACCTGCGCCGGGAAGGCGTGGTTGCGCTTCGTGTCGGCGCCGCGGGTGACCTGCAGGTAGACCGACTGGTCGTCGCCGTCGTTGCGGGCGACGATCTCGCCGATCAGCCGCATCCATTCGGCTTCGGCATGCGGATTGGCGAGGCGGATGCCGTCGAGGGTGTGCTGCAGGCGGCGCAGGTGCTCGGCCAGCCTGAAGGGGCGGCGCGAGTAGACCGGGATCAGCTCGTAGGCGCCGTCGCCGAAGAGGAAGCCGCGGTCCATCACCGGCACCTTCGCCTCGGCGATCGGCATGAACTGCCCGTCGAGAAAGACGGTCGTCATTCGAACCACAGGCGCATGGCGTCCCAGGCGCGGCCGATCATGCCGGCCACCGGCACGGTTTCGAGGGCGACGACGGGATATTCGCCGTAGGGCCTGTCGTCGAGGCTGAGCTTCAGCGTGGCGATGCGCTGGCCCTTCAGCACCGGCGCCAGCAGCGGCTGCTGGCTGACCAGGCTGGCCTTGAGGTTCTCCGCCATGCCCTTCGGCAGCGAGAGGGTGAAATCCTCGAGGAAGCCGGCCCTGACGGTGTTCTGCGCGCCCTTCCACACCCGCAGCCGCGACACCTCCTGGTCCTTGCCATACAGCTTCACCGAATCGAAGAACTGGAAGCCAAAATTCAGCAGCTTCTGCGATTCCTGCGTGCGCATGCCGTCGGAGGCGGCGCCCATCACCACCGACAGCAGGCGGCGCGGGCCGCGTTTGGCGGAGGCGACCAGGCAATAGCCGGCGTTCTCGGTGTGGCCGGTCTTGACGCCGTCGACGGCGGGATCGAGCCACAGCAGGCGGTTGCGGTTGGCCTGGGTGATGCGGTTGTAGGTGTACTCGCGCAGGGCGTAGAGCGGGTAGTGTTCGGGAAAGTCGCGGATCAGCGCCGCCGCCAGCGCGCCGAGGTCGCGCGCCGTCGAGTAATGCTGCGGGTCGGAGAGGCCGGTGGCGTTGGCGAAGCGCGTGGCCTTCAGCCCGAGCCGCTGCGCCTCGCGGTTCATCATCTGGGCGAAGGCTTCCTCCGAGCCGGCGACGGCCTCGGCCAAGGCGATGCAGGCATCGTTGCCGGACTGCACGATCATGCCGCGCAGGAGCTCGTCCACCGTCACCGGCTTCTTCGGCTCGATGAACATGCGCGAACCCGGCGTCTTCCAGGCGCGCTCCGACACCGGCACCGCCTGGGTCGGCGTGAGCTTGCCTTCCTTCAGGGCGCCCAGCACCACGTAGGCCGTCATCAGCTTGGTCAGCGAGGCCGGTTCGACGCGATCGTCGGGGTTGTAGGAGGCCAGCGCCTGGCCGGTCGAGTAGTCGAGCAGCAGCCAGGATTTGGCCGCGATCGTCGGCGCCTGCGGCAGGGTTTGCGCCTGGGCCAGGACGGAAAGGCAGCACAAGGCAAGGAAGGCGAGAAATCTCATCGGGGGAAAAGCCTGCGGAAAGCGATGAATTATACCGTCAGCGCTGAATGACGAAGGGCTTGAGGGCCAGCGCCTCGCGGATGCGCTCGGCGACGCGGCCGGCTTCCTGCGCGTCGCGGTAGGGGCCGAGGTGCAGGCGGTACATGCCGTCCCTGGCCTGGATGTGGATGCTTTCGCTAAGCCAGTCGAGCTGGCGGGCGAGGCGCGCGCGGAAGCTCTCGGCGTTGTCCTGGCTGCCGAAGGCGCCGAGCTGCAGGAAGGTGCCGCGCAGCTCCTGCACCGCCGGCAGCGGCGGCTCGGCGGGGGCGGGGGCAGCGGCTTCCGCCTTCGTCAGCGCCAGCAGGGTGTCGGCCGGCGGGGCTTCCTTCGGGGCCTCCCCCGGCAGCACGCTTTCGACTTCCACCCGGGCGCTGCCGGCGCCGATGTAGCCGAGCTTCCAGGCGGCGGCGTAGGAGAGGTCGATGAGGCGCTCGTGCAGGAAGGGGCCGCGGTCGTTGACGCGCACCACCACCGCGCTGCCGTTGGCGAGGTTGGTGACGCGGACATAGCTGGGAATCGGCAGCGTCGGGTGCGCCGCGGTCATGGCGAACATGTCGTAGATTTCGCCGCTGGAGGTCTTCTGGCCGTGGAACTTGCGGCCGTACCAGCTGGCGACGCCGCGCGCCCTGTAGGGCTGCAGCGCCTTCATCGGCACGTAGTCCCTGCCCAGCACGCTGTAGGGATTGTTGGCGAAGCGGTGCAGCGGCTCGGCGCGCGGCTCGGCATCCGGCACGGCATCGAGGTTGCCCGGAATGCTGTCGCCCGGGCCATCGTCCTGGTAGAAGCCGCCGCCGCGCTTGAGGGTGTACTGCGGCGGCTTCTGCGGCGCCGGCTTCGCCGCGGCCGGCGGCGGACTTCCCTCCTGATCGACGCGCGGCGGCTGCGAGCCGCAGGCAACAAGCAGGGGCACCACGGCGAGCACGGCGACACGGCGAAAACAAGTCGAAACCGCCGAATTCATTTCTGCACCAGCATGCGGTTCCTGTGGATGCTCATGAGTATGCCGACGCCGAGGAACAGCGTCACCAGCGCCGTGCCGCCGTAGCTGACAAACGGCAGGGGCACGCCCACCACCGGCAGGATGCCGCTGACCATGCCCATGTTGACGAAGGCGTAGGTGAAGAAGATCAGGGTGATGCTGCCGGCGAGCAGGCGCGAGAACAGCGTCGGCGCGTTGCCGGCGATCATCAGGCCGCGGCCGATGACGAGGGCGTAGAGCAGCAGCAGGAAGCTGGCGCCGAGCAGGCCGAACTCCTCGGAGAGCACGGCGAAGATGAAATCGGTGTGCCGCTCGGGGATGAATTCGAGGTGGGTCTGCGTGCCGTTGCCCCAGCCCTTGCCGAGGAGGCCGCCGGAACCCACCGCGATCGTGGACTGGATGATGTGGAAGCCCTTGCCGAGCGGGTCGGCCTCGGGATCGAGCAGGGTCAGGATGCGCTGCCGCTGGTAGTCGTGCAGCAGCGTCCACGCCAGCGGCAGGCTGGCCAGTCCGGCGACGAGCATCGCCGCCAGCACCTTCCAGGAAAGCCCGGCGAGGAAAATCACGAAGAAGCCCGCCGCGAAGACGAGCACGGCGGTGCCGAGATCCGGCTGCCGGGCGATGAGCGCCACCGGCAGCAGCAGGATCAGCACGGCGACCGCCCAGTCGCGCAGCCGCAGCATGGCTTCGTGCTTCTGGAAATACCAGGCAAGCATCAGCGGCATGGCGATCTTCATCAGCTCGGAGGGCTGGGCGCGCATGAAACCGAGGTTGAGCCAGCGCCGCGCGCCCTTGGTGACGTCGCCGAACAGCGCCACGGCCACCAGCAGCAGCACGCCGGCGACATACAGGGGCACGGCCAGGTGCATCAGCCGCTGCGGCGGCACCTGCGCGGCGAGGCGCATCGCGACCAGCGCCGCGGCAAGGTTGATGGCCTGGTTGCCGAGGCGCTCGGGCGAGGCGCTGGTGAGCACCAGCAGGGCGTAGCCGATCAGCAGCGCCAGCATCGCCAGCAGCGCCGGATCGATCGGCGCGACCAGCTTCTGCCACCATTCGCGCGGCCGGAATGCGAACTCAGTCACCTTCCACCTCCTCCCCGAATTCGGGCGCCGCGTCCCTGGGCAGCTTGCCCAGCAGCCAGTAGTCGAGCACCTGGCGCGCGATCGGCGCCGCCGACTGGGCGCCGAAGCCGCCGTTCTCCACCAGCACCGCCAGGGCGATGGTCGGCTGCTCGGCCGGGGCATAGGCGATGAACAGGGCGTGGTCGCGCAGGCGCTCCTGCACCTTGCCGTGCTCGTACTTGCCGCCCTTCAGGCTGTAGACCTGCGCCGTGCCGGTCTTGCCGCCGGAGACGTATTCGGCGCCGGCGAAGGCGCGCGCGCCGGTGCCTTCCTTGTTCACGCCGACCAGCGCCTGGCGGATGACGTCGAGGTTGGCCTGCTTGAAGGGCAGGCTGCGCAGCGGCTGCGGCTCGATCGGGGTGCGCTCGCCGGTGTTGATGTTCTCGATGTATTTCACCAGGTGCGGGCGGTACATGACGCCGTTGTTGGCGATCGCCGCCGTGGCCTGCGCCAGCTGGATCGGCGTGTAGGCGTTGTAGCCCTGGCCGATGCCGATCGAGACGGTCTCGCCGGCATACCATTTCTGCTGCTCGGGCTTGCGGAAGCGCTTCTTCTTCCATTCCTGCGAGGGCAGCACGCCCTCCGACTCGCCCTCGATGTCGATGCCGGTGCGCTGGCCGAAGCCGAGCTGGCGCATGAAGTTCGAGATGGCGTCGATGCCCATGTCGTTGGCCAGCACGTAGTAGTAGGTGTCGCAGGAATGCACGATCGACTTGTACATGTCGACGATGCCGTGGCCGCCCTTCTTGTCGTCGCGGAAGGTGTGGCCGCCGAAGGTGAAGAAGCCGGGGTCGGAGATCGCCTGCTGCGGCGTGCGCTTGCCGGTCTCGAGGGCGGCGAGCGCCATGAAGGGCTTGAAGGTCGAGCCGGGCGGATAGGCGCCGTTGAGCGCGCGGTTGACCATCGGCTTGTCCTCGGAGGTGTTGAGCGCCTCCCAGTCCTGCGAGCCGATGCCGTCGACGAACAGGTTGGGGTCGTAGCCCGGCATCGACACCAGCGCGAGGATGCCGCCGGTCGACGGCTCGATGGCCACCAGCGCGCCGCGGCGCTTGCCGAAGGCCTTTTCCACCACCTGCTGCAGCCTGGCGTCGAGGGTCAGCAGGAGGTTGTTGCCCGGCAGCGGCGGCGTGCGCTCGAGCACGCGCACGGCGCGCCCGCCGGCTTCCACCTCGACCTGCTCGAAGCCGGTCTGGCCGTGCAGCTCGAACTCGTACTTCTGCTCCAGGCCGGTCTTGCCGAAATGCTCGGTGCCGCGGTAGTTGTCCTCGGCGTTGTTGCGCTCGATGGTGCCGAGGTCGCGGTCGTTGACGCGGCCGATGTAGCCGAGCGCGTGCGAGGCGAGCTCGCCCTGCGGGTACTGGCGGAACAGCCGCGCCTTGATCTCGACGCCGGGAAAGCGGAAGCGGCGGGCAATGAAGCGCGCCACCTCCTCGTCGCTGAGCCGGGTGCGGATCGGCAGCGACTCGAAGTTCTTGCTTTCCTCGAGCAGCTTGCGAAAGCGCTTGCGGTCCTTCGGCTGGATGTCGACGATGCCGGCCAGCTCGTTGATGACGGCTTCCAGGTCGGCCACCTTGTTCGGCGTGATTTCCAGCGTGTACGCGGAATAGTTGCTCGCCAGTACGACCCCGTTGCGGTCGAGGATGACGCCGCGGTTGGGCACGACCGGCACCAGCGAGATGCGGTTGTCCTCGGCCCGCGTCTGGAAATGCTCGTAGCGGACGACCTGCAGCCAGAAAAAGCGCGCGAACAGCAGGAAGAAGGCGAGCAGGACGAAGCCGCCGGCCACCGCCAGGCGCCGCTGGAAGCGCACCAGTTCCTGTTCGGGGTTCTTGAATTCGGCCGGACGCATCGACTGGGCTAGATCGGCCGGTTCTCGTCCTTCTCGAGCGGCTGGTACTGCGGCAGCAGCAGGACGAAGGTCAGCGGGAACCAGAGCAGGGCGCCGGTGAAGCTGCCGAGAAAGTAGCCCCAGCCGGGAAATTCCGCGCCGCCGACCAGCCGCGCGACGACCATCACGACCTGGGTCGCCAGCAGCAGCGGCAGGATGTGCAGCGCCTGCTGGCCGAGCGGGAACCAGAGGATGCGCCGCGACAGGCCGCCGGCGGCGAACGACAGCAGCAGGTAGGCCAGGGGATGCTGGCCGATGACGCTGCCGGAGGCGACATCCATCAGCAGGCCGGCGACGAAGGCCGTGCCCATGCCGACCCGCAGCGGCTCGCGCACGCCCCAGAAGGCCAGCACCAGCGCCACCCAGTCGGGGACGCCGACGAGGTCGCCGAGCGGAACGAGGTTGAGGAAGAACGCCGCCGCCAGGGAAAACAGGATGAACCATTGCCGCACCGGCAGCAGGATGCGGCGCGAGTTGTGCGTCGGCTGCATGGCCATTATTCCTTCCTCCTCGCCTTGCGGCTCCTGGCGGGCCTGTCGCGCGCCTCTTCTTCGACGGCTTGCGGCGGCAGCGCCTCGCGCGCGCCGAGGATCAGCACCTGTCCATGCTTCTCGACGCCGGCGACCGGCTCGCAGACGATGTGGGCGAAGGAATGGGCGGTGTCGCGATCGATCCGCAGCACCTTCGCCACCGGCAGGCCGGGCAGATAGACGCCGTCGAGCCCGGACGTGACGAGCAGGTCGCCGGCCTGGACGTCGGCATTGGCGGCGAGAAAGCGCAGCTCGAGCTGGCCGGCGCCGGCGCCGAAGAGGACGGCGCGCAGCCCGTTGCGGATGATCTTCACCGGCACCGCCTGGTTCTTGTCGGTGACCAGGGTGACCTCGCTCTGCAGCGGGTAGACGCGCGTCACCTGGCCGAGGACGCCGGCTTCGTCGACCACCGCCTGGCCGGGGACGAGGTCGTGCTGGCTGCCCTTGTCGACGACGACGCGGCGGGAAAAGGGATCGCGCGCCTTGTAGAGGATTTCGGCGATGGTGCCGGACACCGGCTGCCGGTCCTTCATGTCGAGCAGCGCGCGCAGGCGCTGGTTCTCCAGTTCCAGGTGCTGCTGGCGCAGCAGCCAGTTGGCCGACTCCAGCTCCTTGCGCTTGAGCTGGGCGTTCTCCTGCTGCAGGACGGCGAGGCTGGAAAAATAGCCGCCGAGCCGTTCGTAGAGGTCGACCGGCGTGTAGGCGGCGCGCTGCAGGGGGTAGAGCACGATCGCCACGCCGTTGCGGATCTGCTCCAGGTAGCGATACTTGAGGTCGAACACCAGCAGCGCCAGCGCCAGGACGACGAAGAAGGCGAGCCGCGCCAGCGGCGCGGGGCCTCGCTTGAAGAAGGGGGGCGGCTGGTGACCGACGACCGACATCGGCAGTTACGAAGGCAAATGCGGCAGCCGGCTGCGGGAGCCGTGCTGCACGCCGTTACTCATTCGCGAAGATGCTCCCGAGCGTATCCACCTTCTCCAGCGCGATGCCGGAACCGCGCACCACGCAGGTCAGCGGATCGTCCGCCACGATCACCGGCAGGCCGGTCTCTTCCATCAGCAGGCGGTCGAGGTCGCGCAGCAGGGCGCCGCCGCCGGTGATGACCATGCCCTTGTCGGCGATGTCGGCGCCGAGTTCCGGCGGCGTCTGCTCGAGCGCCTGCTTGACGGCGCCGACGATGGCGTTGAGCGGCTCGGTGAGCGCCTCGAGGATCTCGTTGCTGGAAATGGTGAAGCTGCGCGGGATGCCCTCGGCCAGGTTGCGGCCCTTGACCTCCATCTCCTTCACCTCGGAGCCGGGGAAGGCGGAGCCGATTTCCTTCTTGATGGCCTCGGCGGTGGTCTCGCCGATGAGCATGCCGTAGTTGCGGCGGATGTAGTTGATGATGGCTTCGTCGAACTTGTCGCCGCCGACGCGCACCGAGCCGGCATACACCATGCCGCCGAGCGAGATGACGCCGACCTCGGTGGTGCCGCCGCCGATGTCCACCACCATCGAGCCGGTGGCGTCCGAGACCGGCATGCCGGCGCCGATGGCGGCCGCCATCGGCTCCTCGATCAGGTACACCTGGCTGGCGCCGGCGCCGAGCGCGGATTCGCGGATGGCGCGACGCTCGACCTGGGTCGAGCCGCAGGGCACGCAGATGATGATGCGCGGGGAAGGCGAGAACAGGCGCGAGTCGTGCACCTTCTTGATGAACTGCTTGAGCATCTGCTCGGTGACGGTGAAGTCGGCGATGACGCCGTCCTTCATCGGGCGGATGGCGGTGATGCTGCCGGGCGTCTTGCCGAGCATCTGCTTGGCCGAATGGCCGACCGCCATGATCGTCTTCTTGGCGTTGGGGCCGCCTTCGGTGCGGATCGCCACCACCGACGGCTCGTTCAGCACGATGCCCTTGTCGCGGACGTAGATCAGGGTGTTGGCGGTACCGAGGTCGATCGCCAGGTCGTTGGAAAAATAGGAGCGGAGAAAACCGAACATTGCAAAGTCCCTGCGGGGTGCGGAAAATCAGTTGCCTATGATACTCTATTGCGCTCTGCAATTTTAGTCCCCGCGCATCATGTCGCTCAGCCTCGACCAGGTCCTGCGCATCGCCGAACTCGCCCGCATCGAGCTCGCCCCCGGCGAGGCCGGGCAGACGCGCGAACAGCTCAACGGCATTTTCACGCTGATCGGGGAAATGCAGGCGGTGAACACCGCCGGCGTCGAGCCGATGGCGCATGCCCAGGACGTCGCCCAGCGCCTGCGCCAGGACCGCGTCAGCGAAGGCGACCGGCACGCGGACTTCCAGAAGACCGCGCCGGAAGTCGAGGCGGGGCTGTATCTCGTGCCGAAAGTCATCGAGTAGGCCCCGGCGCCAATGATCAACGCCAGCCTGAAGGACCTTGCCGCCGCCCTGGCGGGAAAGAAAATTTCCAGCGCCGAGCTGGCGACGCTGTTCCTCGAGCGCATCGGGGCGCGCAACCCGCAGCTCAACGCCTTCATCACCGTCGACCGCGAGAAAAGCCTGGCCATGGCGCGCGCCGCCGACGCCCGCATCGCCCGCGGCGAGGCCGGCCCGCTCACGGGCATCCCGCTGGCGCACAAGGATATTTTCTGCGCCGAGGGCTGGCTCACGACCTGCGGCTCGAAGATGCTGTCGAATTTCGTCAGCCCCTACGACGCCACGGTGATCGCGCGCTTCAAGGCCGCCGGCACGGTCACCCTGGGCAAGACCAACATGGACGAGTTCGCCATGGGCTCGTCCAACGAGACCTCGTTCTACGGCCCGGTGAAAAACCCCTGGGACGCGGCCGCCGTGCCCGGCGGCTCCTCGGGCGGCTCGGCCGCCGCCGTTTCCGCCAGACTGGCGCCGGCCGCCACCGGCACCGACACCGGCGGCTCGATCCGCCAGCCGGCCGCCTTGTGCGGCCTGACAGGGCTCAAACCCACCTACGGCGTCGTTTCGCGCTGGGGCATGATCGCCTTCGCCTCCTCGCTCGACCAGGCCGGGCCGATGGCCAGGAGCGCGGAAGACTGTGCCCTCCTGCTCAACGCCATGGCCGGCTTCGACGAACGCGACTCGACCAGCCTGGAGCGGCCGGCCGAGGACTACGCCCGCGATCTGCAGCAGCCGCTCGCCGGCCTGAGGATCGGCCTGCCGAAGGAATTCTTCGCCGAGGGCCTGGCGGCCGACGTGGCGCAGGCGGTCGAGGCGGCCATCGCCGAATACCGCAGGCTCGGCGCCGTCACGGTGGATGTGTCGCTGCCCAACATGAAGCTGTCGGTGCCGGCCTATTACGTCATCGCGCCGGCGGAAGCTTCCAGCAACCTGTCGCGCTTCGACGGCGTGCGCTACGGCTGGCGCGCGCCGCAGTACGGCGACCTCGCCGAGATGTACTGCAAGAGCCGCGCCCAGGGTTTCGGCGCCGAGGTGAAGCGGCGCATCCTGATCGGCACCTACGTGCTGTCGCACGGCTACTACGACGCCTACTACCTGCAGGCGCAGCGCATCCGCCGTCTCATCGCGGCCGACTTTGCCGGGGCCTTCGAGTCCTGTGACCTGATCATGGGCCCGACCAGCCCGACCGTCGCCTTCGACCTCGGCGCCCGGGCCGCCGATCCGGTGCAGATGTACCTCTCGGACATCTACACCATCGCCGTCAACCTCGCCGGCCTGCCGGGGATGTCGATCCCCTGCGGCTTCGGCGCAGGCGGCCGCCCGGTCGGCCTGCAGATCATCGGCAATTATTTCGCCGAGGCGCGCATGCTCAACGCGGCGCACCAGTACCAGCGCGCCAGCGACTGGCACGCGCGCGCGCCGGAGCTTTGACGATGCGCCTCAGGCTGGCCGTCCTGCTTGCCGCTGCATTCCTCGGCGCCTGCGCGACGCCCGACAAGCCGTCCGGGCCGGCTGCGGAAGCGCCGGCCCCGCCCGCCGCCGTCGCCGCCAGGCCGGCGGCCAGGCCGGGGCCGATCCCGGTGCGCCCGATCAACGTCAAGACCGAATGCAATTTCCGCGACGAGTCCGGCTACAACGGCGCGCTCAAGCTGGACGTGGCGGAGGCGAAGGTCAAGGCCTTCGAGGCGCAGGTGAACATTCCGAAACGCGGCGCCTGCCGCTTCGACCTGAAGGATTTCCGCCAGACGAAGGAGCTGCCGGCCATCGAGCTGAGCCAGTCCAGGGGCCGCTGCATCGTGCGCGTCTGGGAACAGGGCGAGCGCGTCACGGTCGCCTTCCAGCAGTGCGAGAAGATGTGCTCGGGCAATTCCTACAGCTACCTCTGGCCCATCCTCAACGACCGGCGCAAGGGCTCCTGCGCCTGAAAAGGAAGAAATCATGCTGCGCAAACTGCTGCTTCTGCTGCTCACGGCCCTGCTCGGCGCCTGCGCCCTCATCGAGCGGCCGCCGCCGATCCCGGCGCGGCCGCTCGACGTCAGGGCGGACTGCAGCTACCGCGACGAGACCGGCGGCAGCGGCCTGCTCAGGCTCGACGTCGCCGCGGCGCGGGTGCGCGCCTTCGAGGCCAAAGCGAACTTTCCGCAGCACGGCAGCTGCCACTTCGTGCTGAAGGACTTCCGCCAGACGAAGGAGATGCCGGCCATCGAGCTCGTCCAGCCCAGCGGCAGCTGCATCGTGCGCATGTGGGAGCAGGGCACGCGCGTCACGGTCGCCTTCCAGGAATGCCAGGCGATGTGCACGGGCAGCGCCTGGGACCAGCTGCTGCCGATGATCTACGACCGGCGCGACGGCAGCTGCGCCTGAGAGAAAGCAACCATGGGCATCGCCAACTGGGAAATCGTCATCGGGCTGGAGACCCACGCCCAGCTCAACACCGCCTCGAAGATCTTTTCCGGCGCGTCGACCGCCTTCGGCGCGGCGCCGAACACCCAGGCCTGCGCGGTGGACATCGCCCTGCCCGGCGTGCTGCCGGTGCTCAACCGCGGCGCGGTGGAGCGCGCCATCCGCTTCGGCCTGGCGGTCGGCGGGCGCGTCGCGCCGCGCTCGGTGTTCGCGCGCAAGAACTACTTCTACCCCGATCTCCCCAAGGGCTACCAGATCAGCCAGTACGAGCTGCCGGTGGTCGCCGGCGGCGGCCTGACGATCAGAGTCAGTCGCGGCGGGACGGTGGAGGAGAAGTTCGTCCGCCTGACGCGCGCCCACCTCGAGGAGGATGCCGGCAAGTCGCTGCACGAGGACTTCCACGGCAAGTCCGGCATCGACCTCAACCGCGCCGGCACGCCGCTGCTGGAGATCGTCACCGAACCGGACATGCGCAGCGCCGAGGAGGCCGTCGCCTATGCCAGGGCCCTGCACGCCCTGGTGCGCTGGATCGACATCTGCGACGGCAACATGCAGGAGGGCTCCTTCCGCTGCGACGCCAACGTCTCGGTGCGGCCGAAGGGCTCCGACACGCTCGGCACGCGGCGCGAGATCAAGAACCTCAATTCCTTCCGCTTCCTGCAGCAGGCCATCGAGTACGAGGCGCGCTGGCAGGTCGAGACGCTGGAGGACGGCGGCCGCATCGTCCAGTCGACGGTGCTGTTCGACCCGGCGACCGGCGAGACGCGCGCCATGCGCTCGAAGGAGGAGGCGCACGACTACCGCTACTTCCCCGACCCCGACCTGCTGCCGCTGGAGATTTCCGCCGCCTGGATCGGCGAGGTCGAGGCCGGCATGCCGGAACTGCCCGAGGCGATGAAAGCCCGCTTCGAGGCCGACTACGGGCTGTCGCCCTATGACGCGGCTGCCCTGACGGCCTCGCGCGAGACCGCCGGCTACTTCGAACAGGCCGCCGGCCAGGGCCATGCCAAGCTCTGCGCCAACTGGGTGATGGGCGAACTGGCCGCGCGCCTGAACCGGGAGGAAAAGGAGATTGCGGCCGCGCCGGTCGGTCCGCTGCAACTCGCCGGCCTGGTGGCGCGCATTGCCGACAGCACCCTCTCCGGCAAGCTCGCCAAGGATGTCTTCGAGGCCCTGTGGAATGGAGAAGGCAAGGACGCCGATGCGATCATCGAGGCGAAGGGCCTGAAGCAGATCTCCGATGCCGGCGCGCTGGAGAAGATCATCGACGCGGTGCTCGCCGCCAACCCGAAGTCGGTGGAGGAGTTCCGCGCCGGCAAGGAGAAGGCCTTCAACGCGCTGGTCGGCCAGGCCATGAAGGCCACCAGGGGCAAGGCCAATCCGCAGCAGGTGAATGAGTTGCTGAAAAAGAAGCTAGCCGGCTGATACGGAAATCGCGATCAGCAGCTGCGCCGCCCAGTAGGTTGCCAGGGTGACGGCGCGCGCGGCGCGGAAGGGCCAGCGGAAGCGGTCGATCGCCAGCACCGCATCGGAGACGACGAACAGGCCGGCGCCGACCGCCGCCGCCAGCGCCACGGCGCTGCCGGAGGCGTACCAGCGCCCGGTCGCCTGCCCGGCCATCGCGGCAATCACGATCACATACACCACTACCGGCCCGCGCAAGGCGGGCTTCAGCCCCGGCCAGACCAGCGCCACCACCATCCCGCCCGCCGCGAAAAAGGGCAGCCACAGCAGCAGGCCGGCGCCGAACGGCACCTCGATGCTGAAGGCCCGGAGGTAGCAGAGGTGGGCCAGCAGAAAGCTCGCCAGCCCGGCGACGAAGCGGTCGCGCGGCAGCATGAGAAAGACGTCGCCGGCCGTCGACAACAGCAGGCCGGCGGCAATCGCCCATTGATAGTCGGGCCGGGCCGGGGACAGGGAGAGGGCCAGCGCCAGGATCAGCAGCGTCGCCAGCGGCTTGAAGGCGTAGACCTGCCAGTGCTGCCGGTCTTCGAGGTAGTGGGCGCGGATGGCCAGGACGGCGACCAGGACGGCGGCGGCGGCGAGGCCGGTCTGGAGGGTCGGCATCGGCCGAAATCAGCGCGGCCGGGCGTTGGCGCCGGCAGGCGGCGGGGCGGACGGCCCGGGCTTGCCGTCCGCCTTCTTTTGCGACAGTTCGCGGTAGCGCAGTTTTTCGCTCTCGTACCGGGCCTTGACGATCTCGATGTCCTTCTGCCTTTCTTCAATGACCGCCTGCTGCGCCTTCATCTCGGTGTCGTTGTCGCGAATCTGCGCCTGCAACTGCGGCGGCATGGGGCTTTTCCTGTAGAACTCCGCCTCGCCATCGAGCTTCTGCTTCTGCTTCGCCAGCTCGGCCTGTTTTTCCTGTGCCGCCCTGATGCTTTTCTGGATATCGGCAACGACGCGGTCGCGCGTCTGGTCGATGTCCTGCTCGCTGGTATACGTCGCCAGCAGGGCGCGGTTCCTGCGATCCTGCTCCATCCGCCTGGCTTCGTCTTCCTTGGCCTTCCTGGCTTCGGCCTCCCTGGCCGCCCGCTGCTCGGCGGTCGGCGGCGCGTCGACGCGCCTGATGGTCACGCCCTGCGCATTGATCTCGCGGTAGGCGCGGCCGTAGCACTGCTGCGGCAGCACGTCGGAACATGCCTGCCTGCCGTTGGCGTCGGTGCAACAGTACGTCTTGCGCCCCTGCGCCGTCGCCGGCAGGGGCAGCATTGCCGCAACCAGCAGCAGCAGGGCGGAGCCTGACCTCATGTTCATTCCTTTATCCCGTATTGTTGGCGGTATCGCAGTACGGCTTGCAAATTCTGCGCCAGTTCCGGCCGTCCCCCGAGATAGGCCAGCAAATCCTCCAGCGATGCCACTGCCACCACCGGAATGCCGTAGGCC
>Ga0209476_10001728_pt1 | contig 14689 bp, 13 predicted proteins | sample KloWWTrecipitate_FD_187179 | JGI IMG/M metagenome (GOLD analysis project Ga0209476, IMG submission 187179) | Active sludge microbial communities from Klosterneuburg, Austria, studying microevolution and ecology of nitrifiers - Klosterneuburg... | ecosystem: Engineered > WWTP > Aerobic digester... | reverse complement strand
GCGCTGGTGATGTTCGGCCGCGCGCTGGCGAAGGCGGGAGATGGCGTGGCAGCAACGCTCCCGGTGGTGACAGCGGGGGACATCTAGCGAGCGGGCCGGCGAAATCTGTTCGTAACGCCGTGGCAATTTGGGTGAAACGGTGGGCGGTTACCGTACGGTCAGCAGATTGCACGATGCGCAGTGGCGCGGGTCAGCCCGGGAGCGGATCCCGGCCGGGCCGAGCCCCGAAACATGATCTTCATGATTCGGAGGTTGCTGTGTGGCTGGCAGTAGGCGTGAATTCCCTCACAATCGGGAATACCCGCGAGTACCCCAGAGGAGCTCCCATGACCCCAGACGAGATCAAAAGCTTTAGCGAGCGCAACGGCATCCGGTTTGTGGATGTGAAATTCGTGGACCTGTTCGGCCAGTGGCAGCACCTGACACGGCCAATCCACGAACTCAACGACTGGACCGACTACGAGCGCTCGCCGTGGCGCGGCGGCTACGGCTTCGACGGTTCCTCGATTCGCGGCTTCCAGAAGATCGAAGAGTCGGACATGCTGCTCGTGCCCGACCCCTCGACCGTGCTCATCGACCCGTTCATCCAGTCGCCGACGCTCTCGGTGATTGCGAATGTCGAGGACCCGGTCACGCGCGAGGCGTACTCGCGCGATGCGCGCTACGTCGCCCAGAAGGCAGAGAAGTTCCTGAAGGAGACCGGCGTCGGCGACACGGTCTACATCGGACCCGAGCTGGAGTTCTTCATCTTCGACGAGGTGCGCTTCGCCAGCGACCAGCATTCGGCCTTCTATTCGGTGGATTCGGACGAGGGCATCTGGAACAGCGGCGCCGAGACCACGCTCCGGGGCGACCTGAACCAGGGGTACCGGCCGCAGTACAAGGGCGGTTACTTCCCGGTGGCCCCGCACGACACGCAGACCGACATCCGCAACGAGATGGTCGAGATCATGGAAGCCTGCGGCATCCAGATCGAGCTGCACCACCACGAGGTGGCGACGGCCGGCCAGGGCGAAATCGACATGCGCTTCGACACGCTGACGAAGATGGGCGACAAGTCGCTCCTCTACAAGTACATCGTGAAGAACGTGGCCCGGCGGCACGGGAAGGTCGCGACCTTCATGCCGAAGCCGCTCTACGCCGACAACGGCTCGGGCATGCACACCCACCTCTCGATCTGGAAGAAGGGTGAGAACCAGTTCGCCGGGAACGAGTACGCGGGCATTTCGAAGATGTGCAAGTCGTACATTGCCGGCCTGATCAAGCACGGACGCGCCCTGATGGCGATTGCGGCGCCGACGACGAACAGCTACAAGCGGCTGGTGCCGGGTTACGAGGCGCCGGTGAACCTGGTCTATTCGGCCCGGAACCGTTCGGCCGCCTGCCGCATCCCGCTGGTGAGCCCGAGCCCCGCATCGAAGCGCGTCGAGTTCCGCCCGCCGGACCCGGCCGGGAACCCCTACCTGACCTTCGCCGCCATCATGATGGCCGGCATGGACGGGATCCTGAACGAATGGGACCCGGGCGAGGCGCTCGACAAGACCAACCTCTTCGACCTGAGCGTCGAAGAACTCGAGAAGGTCCCGACCGTGGCGCAGTCGCTCGATGGCTCGCTGCGGGCGCTGGAGGAAGACCACGACTTCCTGCTGAAGGGCGGCGTGTTCACGCCGGACCTGCTGGAGACGTGGATCGCCTACAAGTACGAGAACGAAGTGGACCCGATCCGGATGCGGCCGCACCCGTACGAGTTCAACATGTACTTCGACGTGTGACGTTTGCCCGGCGAATGAGATTCGAAGGGGCAGCCGATTGGCTGCCCCTTCGTCATTGGCCCGGCGCGGCAGGAATTGGCGTCATGCTGGCGCTGGCATGACGCCAATTCCTGCGATATGCTCCGCCGACCATGACGAAACTCCGCTTCCCTCTCGCCTGGCTCTTCGCCCTTCTGCTGATCGTCCCGTTTGCCGCCGCATGCGGTGGCGATGACGACGACGACACGACACCGGAGGCGAGCGCCACAACCGCTTCGGCCACGACCGCCGCCGCTTCGCCCACGCCCGAGCCGACGAAAATTGGCGGCAGCATGATCCTCGCGACCACCACGAGCACGCAGGACAGCGGCCTGCTCGACGTGTTGGTCCCGCTGTTCCAGAAGCAGACCGGCGTTGAGGTGAAGGTCATCGCCGTGGGCACCGGCGCCGCGCTTGAGATGTCGGCCAAGGGTGATGCCGACGTGGCGCTGACGCACGCGCTCACCATTGAGAAGAAGTACATCGACTCGGGCGACCTGGTGGAAGGGAAGCTCGTGATGCACAACGACTTCATCCTGGTGGGGCCGAAGAACGACCCGGCGAAAGTAAAGGCTGCCAAGGACCTGAACGCGGCGATGGCAGCCATCGCACCGGTGGGGCCGTTCATTTCGCGCGGCGATAACTCGGGCACGCACACCAAAGAGCTGGCGCTGTGGAAGGCCGCCGGCATCGAGCTGAGCTCGGTGAAGGACCGCGAGGAAACGGGCCAGGGCATGGGCGCGACCCTCAACATCGCGGACCAGAAGCAGGGCTACACCCTGACCGACCGGGCGACCTACCTGGCACTGAAGAAGAACCTTTCGCTCGATGTGGTCTTCGAAGGCGCGGCGCCGCTGTTGAACATCTACCATGTCTACGTGGTGAACCCGGCGAAGCACACCAGCGTGAAAGCGGCACAGGCGCGCGCGTTCGTGGCCTTCATGGTCGCGCCGGAAACCCAGAAGGCGATCGCGGAATTCGGCAAGGACAAGTACGGCGAATCGCTGTTCATCGCCGATGCCGGCAAGAAGGTGGAGGACCTCGGCAAGTAGCCAGCCGATGGACGCACTCTGGGATGGACTGAAGGAGGCCGTCCGGCTCATCGCGGAGGGCGATAGCGAACTGCGCGACATCGCCCTGCGGACGCTCCTGGTCTCGGGCGCGGCCACGTTGCTGGCGATGGCGGCCGGCGTCCCGCTCGGCTACGCGCTGGCGCGCGGCCGCTTCCCGGGGAGGACCATCTTTCTCGGCGCCGTCAACACGGGGATGGGCATGCCGCCGGTGGTGATGGGCCTGATCGTCTGGCTGATGCTCGTGCGGAGCGGCCCTTTCGGGGACCTCGACCTGATCTACACAAAACGGGCGATGATCATCGCCCAGTTCCTCATTGCGACGCCGCTGGTGGTGGGGTTCACCGCGGCGGCGGTGCAGGCGCTGCCGAGAGACCTGCCGGACCTGCTCGCCGTGCTCGGCGCGGGACGGTTGCGCTCGCTCTGGCTACTGGCGCGCGAGGCCCAGCTGGGCCTCCTCGCGGCGATTATGGCCGGCTTCGGCGCGGTCGTCTCCGAAGTCGGCGCCTCGATGACCGTGGGCGGCAACCTCCAGGGCAACACCCGCGTGCTCACGACCGCGATCGTCACGGAGACGGCCCGCGGCAACAACGCCCGGGCAATTGCGCTGGGGCTCATCCTCCTGACCATGGCGTTCCTGGTGAACCTGCTGCTCACCATCGTCCAGCAGCGGCGGGCACGGTAACCGGGGTGGAAGTCACTGCGCGCGGGCTGGAATTTCGGAGAGGGAGGCACACGGTCCTCGCGCTCCCGGATCTCTCCCTTGCCAACGGACGCGTGACGGCAATCCTCGGACCAAACGGGTCGGGCAAGACCACCCTGCTCCGGCTGATTGCGGCGCTCGAACGGCCATCGGCCGGCGAGGTCCTGCTCGACGGGCGGCCGGCACGGCCCACGCGCGAGACCCGCGAGTCCATCGCCTACGCCTTCCAACAGGCGGCATTTCTGACCGGGTCGGTGCGGGCAAACATGGACCTGGCACTCCGGCTGCGAGGGCTGAGCGCGCCAGAGCGGGCGGCCCGGATCGAGCAGGCGGCGGCAGCCTGCGGCATCGCCCACCTGCTGGACAGGGACGCGCACCGGATTTCCGGGGGAGAGGCGCAGCGGGCGAACCTGGCGCGGGCGCTCTGCCTGCGCGCGCCGGTGACCCTCCTCGATGAGCCGATGCACGGGCTCGACCGGGGCACCCGGGAGGCGCTGCTGGCCGAACTGCCCGGCATGTTGCGCACCTTCGCAACCACCACGCTCCTGGTGACCCACGAACGGGACGAAGCGATGCGGCTTGGCGATGACCTGGCGGTACTGATGGGCGGGCGGCTGCGGGCACACGGCGCAAAAGGTGCGGTCTTCCGCTCGCCGCCCGACATCGAGGTCGCAGCGTTCCTCGGGTACACGGTCATCGGGACGACCGCGATCCGGCCGGGAGCGCTGCGCACCGGGGCGGGGGACTTCGAGCTACGCCTGCGGGTCGAGGGTATTTCGGACGCGGGCACGCACTTCGAGGCGTGGGGCCACGCCGGCGAAACGCTGGTGCGCGCCATCGCCGCCGGAGAGCTGCCCGCCGTGGGCGACGAGGCCGTCGTCTCAGCGGAACGGTCGGCGGTGGTCCAGTTCTGAGGCAGCCGCCGGGCCGCTAGACTTGGTGCATGTGCACCCAGCTCGCCATCAATGGCGAGGAAATCCCGACTTCGCCCGGGAAACTGATGCCAGTGACGCTGCCTTTTACCGAGCGCGCGGCCGTGCAGATCCCACTCTCGAAATCGGCCTTTGCGCGGGAGTTCCACCTGCGCCGGATGCGCCGGGGACTGCCCTGCGCCGATGAGTCGGCGGCCCGGGCAGCGGCGATGGAGCACATCACCAGGAAGTACGGCCCGCCGCAGGTGATGTGGTTCTATTCGGCGTTCCAGAAAGGCTACATCGCGGGAGTGACGCGTTTCGCGGAAAAGAACCCCGATTTCGACCGCGGCCGGCCGGTGAACGAGGAGACCAACCCGTTCTTCCTCTGGTTCGACGTGCCGGCGGGGGTGATTACCCCGGTTATCCTGAGCATCGACGCCCACCGCTGGAACGAGAAGACGCGGGAGGGGTTGCGCGTGGTGGCGAACATCGTAACGCGCGAAGCCGGGGTGATTGTGCCTCCGGAGATCCATGGGCGGGAGCCGTTTTTCATGCGGTTCGAGGAGTGGTTCGACGCGCGGGCGGCCGCCGGCGGGCAAGCGTGAAAATCTGTTGACAGGCCGATCCCGGCGAGCGTAGTGTCAGTGCATGGATGTGCCAACCGGCACCCACTGACCGACACGGCGGCACCAGCTGGTGCCGCCGTTTGTGCTTCTACGCAGGAGGGACCCAGGGTCATGCAGTCGAGCTTGATCGGTAAGGTTGAGAAGGCCAAGGCCTACGCCCAGGAACGGCACCGGATGCAGGTGGATGACCTCCACGTCGCGTTCCACGGGGAGAACAGCGACCACGAAGTCACACTCCACGAAGGCCGCTGGTCGTGCAATTGCGACTTCTTCACCGACTGGAGCGTGTGCAGTCACACGATGGCGCTCGAGCGGGTACTGGAAGGCATGGTCCCGCACCAGGAGCTTGCCACCGTCTCCTGAGATCCACCCGAACAGGCCGGGGCACGTCCGCGCCGGGGGCTATGGTGCCTTCGCCGTGGACGTGCCATCGCGCCGGGCGATGAATTGCGCCCACGCTTCGTCTCGCTTGCGAGTCCCCTTCCGGTAGCCGATCTGGCCGAAGATGAGGGGGCCAAAGAGTTGTGCGAGGAAGTAGCCGCCAAGGAGCAGTTCGGCAAAGGCGAAGGCCGGGTGCCCCAGCAGGCCGGGGCCCCATCCCACCATCCAGATGAAGAGGAGCGAGGCGATGATCATGCCGGTGAAGGCGCCGGTGTGGACCCAGCGCGCCTCGATTGACTGGCGAAGTTTGAAGGCCTGCAGGACTTCCTGGGGGACCTCCTGGACCGTAGGCCGGTCGGCAACAGTGGTGGCGCACACCGGACAGGCGGTGTCCTCGTTGCGGAGGCGCGCGTAGCAGAAGCCGCAGAAGCGGCCGGCCGCGGGGACACGCCGGTTGAGGCGCTCCTCCATCTTCTCCTGGAGGCGGTCGAGGTAGGGATAAGGCGTGACATACCCGGCGATGCCTTCAACCCGTGGGGTGCTCTCGGCGGGTTCGGTGCTCACGCTGCTAGCGAACCATCGCCCGGGGCGAGTGGCAAGCGGGGGTGGGCTGGCGGGAGGCGGTGGGAGTGCGGCGGGGTGCCGCGGACGGAGGCCGTGTTCGGGGGTACACTCGCGCGGTGCGGGAACCACTGGCCTACTTCCTGACGTGGCGTACCTACGGCACTTGGCTCCACGGTGACGACCGCGGGTCGGTCGACCGGGAGCATAACACCTACGGGGCGGCGCTTCTCCGGCCCGAACCGGCATGCGTCGAACGCAACTGCGGGCGGATGCGGGATCGGCCCGTGGTGTTGGACCAGGAGCAGCGTCGGCACGTCGACTTAGCAATCCGGAGCCGGTGTCTCGCCGCCGGGTGGGAACTGCTTGCACTGAACGTCCGCACAAACCATGTGCACGTGGTCCTCGGTGCGTCCGAGCCACCAGACCAGGTGATGGTATCGCTGAAGGCTTGGGCGACGCGGCGCTTGCGCGAGTGTGGCCTGGCCCCATCCGGCCGGACCTGGGCACGGCACGGTAGCACGCGGTACATCTGGGATGCCACCGGACTGGCCCACGTCTGCCTGTACGTCACCGACCTGCAGGACTCTCCGCACTCATAAGGAGGCTCCGAACCGCGACCAGGAGGGAGCGGCACTCCCGCGCACTCGAGGTGTCGCGCGGCAGCCAGGTGGCACGGTTGTCGCGGGCTGCCGCGTGGCGTTGCGGGCATTCGACGGTGCCGCTCCCTGCCGGTCGCGGTTCGGGGTCCCGCGGCCCGGCAGTCAGGTGGCACGGTTGTTGCGGCTGCCGCGTGGCGTTGCGGGCGTTCGACGGTGCCGCTCCCTGTTGGTCGCGGTTCGGATGCGCGTATTCCGGGCGGTGGCGGTTCCGGTGGGGGGCTTACTGCTGGAGGAAGTCGCGGACAGCGGCGCTGAATGCCTCCGGCTGGTGGAGGGGGACCTGGTGGCCGGCATCGGGGATCTCGACGAGGCGGCCGTTGGGCAACCGCTCGACCATCTGCTCGGCGATCTCGCGCGAGAGCACCTTGCTCTTCTCGGCACGGATGACGAGGGTCGGACAGGTAATGTGTTCGAGGCTCTCCCAGAGATACGGGATCTCGGCGATGGCGCCGCGGCCCGTGGCCTGGTGGATGGACGGGTCGAAGCGGAAGACCAGGTTGCCAGAGGCTTCATCGAGGGTGAGTGAGGCGCCCATCTGGCGCTCGAGGAACTCCTTCGGACGGCCCGGGTAGAGGCCCGCGTAGTACTCCAGGGCCTCGGCCTCCGTGGCGAAACCGGGGGCCTTCTGCGCATCGCCCGTGCTGCGGCGGATTCCACGTGCGCCCTGGTCAGCCATCTGCGGGCCCATATCGGCGAGGACCAGGTGCTTGAGCCGGTGGCTGTGGTCGCGCGCATAGGACATTGCGACGCGGCTGCCGATGCTGTGGGCGACGAGGTCGAACGCTTCGAAGTCCATCTCTTCGATGAAGCCGCGGAGGTCCATGGCGAAGGCCCAGACCAGGTAGCCGCCGGGGGCGTGCTCACTTTCGCCGTGGCCGCGAAGGTCGGGAGCGTAGACGGACCAGCGGTCGACGAACGTCTCGGCGATGTGTTCCCAATAGCGGGCGTTGTTCATGAGCCCGTGGAGGAAGACGACCGGGTCATTGGCCACGTCGCCCCAGCGGATGTAATGGTGGCGGAGGCCGTGGATAGTCAGGTAGCCGTTATCACCGGTCATGGGGTGTGTGCCGGGTTGGGTTCGGACGTCATGCAGTGGTGTTCCTCGCGGGCCCATTTTCGGCGGGCGGCGCGTGGTTGTCGATGGATGACGCCAGGACAGGGGAATGGGCTCGCTGACGATGTCAGCGAGCCCATTGGGGGTTGCGCGCCCGGCAGTTGAGTGCGCTAGCGATTGCGGGGGGTCTTCCGGGTCGTGGCCGCAGCGGCGAGGGCGCACGTCCCGAGGAGCATGAGGACCAGGCCGGCAGTGATGGCGGGGGGAAGCGGATAGCCATCGTTGCGGAGCGTGTTGCCCGTGCCAGGCGCCCCGGGCGCAGGGTTGTTACCTGCTGCGGGTGGCGGTGGGGCGGCCGGGCTTCCGGAAGCACCTGGCGCGGCCGTGAAGGCGTGGTTGTTCCCGGCAGCATCAATGTAGGTGCCCACCAGGTTTCCGCTGGGGTTGATGCCTCGCACAATCGTCTGCAGCGTATCGGGTACGTCGACCATCGTGAAGTTCCACTTCGCCGGGTCAAGGCTACCCTGGGTCGCGGCCACGTATCCGTGCTGGTTCCAGGTCTTGTCGACAAGCACCTTGTACGTCCCGACGATAGAGACGTCCGGGGATTGGCGGATGCCAAGCGCGTTAGTGCTGAGCTGACCCGGGACATCGAAGGAGATGGTCTGTCCCCCGGCAATGACAAAGCCGTGCCAGCTCTCCATCGTCGTCCCGCCAGCACGATACGATCCCACGATCGTCTTGCCATCGGGTGTCGCGCCATAGTGCATGGCAAAGGCTGTGCCGGCAGCGGGGTATTCGAACCTGGATGTGCCGCCGGAACCCAGGCTGTACCCGAACATCGCGGTCATCGGCACCCCGTCGTGGAAGCAGCCGAACACGGTACGGTCATTGGCGATGGCGTACCCGCCGCCCGACATGATGTGGCCTTCCTCGGGGTAGTCGACGGTGGACCACTTCCCGTCGCTGGTGAGCAGGAAGCCGTGGATGTTCCCGGCAGGGGCCGGGGCCTTCAACGAGTAGTTGCCGGTGATGTCGCCGGCATCATTGATGGCATTTGCCTGGGTCCAGGCTATGTTGTCACCGGGAAAGTCGAGCGTGCTGAACGTTCCGCCCTTGAGGACGAAACCGTGAAACGGCGCGGAAGCATCGACGAAGTAGCCAACAACGTCACCCGCTGCGTTGTTGCCCATCCCGAACGTCTTCGTCGCATTGGGGACGTCGATGGTGGTGAACGTGTAGGGCTGGGCAGCGCCGGAAGCAGACGTCTGCGGCGAAAGGGAGGCGGCCACTGCCATAGCCGATGCGACCACGGCCAGTGCCGTGATAGGGATCCATCGCCTGAGGGGCGAAGGCCGAGGTTGGGTTGCCATGTGAATCTCCTTGCGGGATGACCCTCCCGCGGGGGCTTGAACCATCGCTTGCCGGCCGCCCTGCACGGCCGTGCAGGCGAAGCCTCCGCGGCCATGCCGATGTCTGGAGCGGGGTGTTAGCCCTTGCAGGTGAACGCGATGTCGTACGGAGCAGGCCACGTCTCTGTGTAGTTCAAGGTGAGGGTCATCACGAAGTTTTCGTTGCTGCCCTTGCTGATGACGTTGAAGCGGATCGAGTCAGTGAGTGGCTCCATGTTGGGCCAATCCCAGTGCTCCATGAGCTTGGTGGCATTGAGTACGTACCTGGTTCCGGCGGAGTCGGTTCCCGTGTAGTGGATGTTGTAGCGCATGATCAAGGTGTCTTGCGGCGTGGTGTACCAGACCGTGTGGATGGTGCCGGACAGCGTGATATCCAGCCCAGTGCATGGATTTGTGACGACCCGCCCGGTGACGTCGAACCAGGCGTTTTCGGTGACCTCCGCGGAGGCTGACTTGCTGCCAACCCCGAGGGTGGTGAGGCTGAGGACGAGCGCGAACAACGCGCCAACCAGTAATTTGCGAAGCATTTCCCTTCTCCTTGCGGGATGTCCCTCCCGCGGGGGACTGGCCGGGGCGAATGCGGCCATCGTGACCGCCTCCGCACGGCGACGACCGCCACGCGGCGGCTTTGTCTGCTGCATTCGGACCTCCTTGTTGCACTGGCCGGGTGACCCGCCGGGCGCCGTTGGCCCGAGGCGTCTGGGCGTCCGGCGAGTCCGCCGGCGCAGGCCATCCTCAACGCACCGGCAGGCCGCCGCTTCCGTGGAACTACGTAACTGTTGGATGTCGCGAAAGTGACGCCACGGGGGAACTGGCACGAACTACTCAGGGGACCTGGCCGGGACTATCCGCCGGTCAGCGGGGGAGGGGGTCCGGGGAGCCGAGGCCGTGGGAGAGGGCGTAAGCGGTGGCCTGGGCGCGGCCGTGCGTGCCGGTCTTGGTGTAGAGGTTGGCGATGTGCCGTTCGACGGTGCGGACGCTGAGGACGAGCGCCTCGCCGATTTCCTTGCTGCTCAGGCCGGCGGCGAGAAGGCGAAGGACGTCAACCTCACGCTCGGTGAGGCGGTCAGGGTATCCGACGGGTCTTGCACCCAGGGCTGCACGCTGGATGGCGCGGACGCGTTCAAGCCATGGCTCGCCTGCGCCGCGGCCACTGTAGATCGCGAGGGCTGCCGCGAAGCTTTCGGACGCTTCGTGGCGGTGGGGCCGGCCGGCACGCGCCAGGATCTGTCCCCGTAGGACGAGCGCTTCGGCCTCGGCCCACGGGAGCGCGCAACAGTGGAAGGTTTCCATGGCACGATCGAAGTGAGCCGCTGCATCATCGAGGTATCCATCCAGACCGGCGACCACCGCCTGGGCAAGAGCGACGCGGCCGGCGAGCCCCCGCCAGTCCTCCCCCTCCGCGAGGATCTTGAGGCTTCCTTCGATGTGTACCGCGGCTTCAGCCTTACGCCCCTCGAGGGCAAGGAGGATGGCGAGTGCGGGGCCCTCGCTCATCAGGATCAGACTGTTCGGGGCAGCGCGGCCGATGGTAACCGCCTCGCTGAGCGCCTCAATAGCACCCGCCCTATCACCCTTCAGTTCGCGAAGTGTCGCGAGCCGCTCAAGCGCGTGGGCCTGGTCCTGGCTGGCCACCTTCTGCCGGGCGACTTCGAGCCTCTTCAGCGTGACCGCTTCGAGGCGCTCCCAGCGCCCTTCATAGAACTCCAGGAGTGAATCGCGGGGGGCACCGATCGCGGTCGCGACTTCTGATGCCGAATCGAGGTTGCCGGCCATGGCATGGGCGTCAACCACGATCCCAAGAAGGCTGGCACGCCGGGTCGGCGCGTGGAGCTGGCGGGGCTGCCCGGCCTCGCGCTGCACCCATGGCAACGCTTCGAGCGGCGCCTGCATCTTGAGCAGCCGCGTGGCCTGGAAGCTGGCGGCCGTATAGGCGCGAAAGGGGTTGTTCAGGCGGTCAGCGGTATCCAAGGCGCGAGCGTTGAGGTCGATGCCTTCACTGACGCGCCCAAGTTTGAGCAGGTGTGTGCTGTGCATCACGGCGTTGCCCACCCAGCGGTCGTCCTCGCCGAGTTCGGTGGCGAGTTCCATGCCGATGCGGGAGTCTTCGAGGCCCTGACGGGGGTGTTCCTGCCAGACAGCGAGGAGGCCGCGAGCGCTGTAGTAGCTCAGGCGCGCCCGGCCCGGGGGGCCATTTTCCAGGATCGAAGCTGCGACATCGAGATGGCGAGCCGCGGCCGAGTTGTCGTTAACCGCACTCCCTGCAGCGAGCACCAGGGCAACGCGTGCATGGGTTGCCGCGGCCCCGGCCGAATCGCCTGCCGCTTCGTACATCGCAAGCGCCCGTTCAAAGTAGCCAACGCTGCGGGCGTAGGCATCGAAGCCGGAAATCTGGGCGAGTTCGCCGAGGCGTTCGAGTGCCGCGATCTGTTCCTCCCGGGCGGCCCCGTGGCCGGCCATCAGCTGTAGTGCGGCATCCCAGTGGGCCATTGCTTCGTCGTACGCGAGGGCGCGCTCGGCGGCCTCGCCGGCGCGGAGGGCGAAGGCGATGGCCCTCGCACCATCGGTGAACGGTCCTGCGAGGCGATACTGGACGGCGATGGCCGAAAGCCACGGATCGAGGTTGCGCGCGTGGGCCTCTTCGGTCGCGCGAGCGGCAGCCAGATGGAGGCGCTGCCGCCGGGGCAGGGGCAGTTCGTCCAGCACGGCATCGCGGATGAGGGCGTGGGCGAACCGGTAACTTTCGCCGTCTTCGCGAAGCATACCGGCGCTGACTGCTTCCTCGACGGTTTCGGCGAGTGCCGAAACATCGGTGCCGAGCATTCGCGCGATGACCGGGAACATCCGGCCGAACTCGTCACCGAGGACGGCGGCCGCCTCCAAAAGCCTGCGATCTTCGCGGCTGAGACGGGCGATGCGGCTGCCGATGACCTGGCGCACACCTTCGGGCAGGCCCCAATGGCCTGAGACCAGATCGGGGTCATCGAGGTCGCAGCCCTGGCCCTGAAGGTGCCGGACGACCTCTTCGATGAAGAACGGGTTTCCCCGGGTACGGTCGTGGACCGATTCGACCAGCGCCTGAGAGATTGCTTGCCGACTGGTCAGCGCAGCCATGAGGGTGGCGGTCTCTTCCGGGGAGAGGGGCTCAAGGTTGATTGCTTCGTAGAGGCGCTCGCGCGTGAGGTCAGCGAGGATAGGGAACAGCGGGTGTCCGGCATCGACGCCAGAGGTGCGGTAGGTCCCAACGAGGCAGACGCGGGCAGCTGCCATATTGCGGGCGAGGTGCTGGAACAGCAGCAGCGTGGAGCGGTCGGCCCAGTGGAGGTCGTCGAGGCAAATCAGCAGCCCCCGGGCCTCGGTTGAGTTGGCGGCGTGGAGGAAGAATTCCGAAACGGCCTGGAAGAGGGCGTAGCGTTCGGACTCCGGGCCGAGCCGCCCCGGCGAGACCTGGCCGAGGCGGACGGTGACCTCGGGGAGGAGCATGGCGATTTCCGGCGCGGCGGAGACGATCGGCTGGAGTTCCTCGTCGGACGAGGCATGCACGTACTGGCGGAGGACTTCCACGAAGGGCAGGTACGGGGGCATGCCTTCGGTGTCGTATGCCCGGCCAGAGAGCACGAGCCAGCCGTCCGCGAGGGCCCGGGCCGAGAGTTCCCGCAAGAGGCGGGACTTGCCGATACCGGGCTCACCACTCAGCAGCACCACGCCGGCCTCGCTCCGTTCGGCGGCCTGTAACGGGCCGGCGAGGGAGGCGAGCTCGGGTTCACGACCAACGAAGCCGGTCCCCCAGGCGCGGGAAGGCGGGGGAACGTGCGGGCCGTCCTTCGAACCTGCGAGACCGGGGAGACCGGGGAGCGACCGGGTCGCCATGAAGAGTCCAACCTTCTCGCGCGACCGGACCACCCATCCCGCTCGCTGCGCACGACTCATTCTACGCCGTGATGCAAGGGGTCGAGCTCACTTCGAACTCGACGGTTCCTCGAAGAGCTGGAAGAGCACGCCGCCGCTGTCCTTCGGGTGGAGGAAGGTGTGCTTCTTCCAGCCTTCGTCGACGACTCCGCCGAACGGTTCGATGCCGTTCGCGCGGAGGCCCGCGCTGGCTTCTTCAACCGAGGCGACTTCGCAGCAGATGTGGTGCATGCCGGCGCGGCGGCTATCGATGAACTTCTGGACGAAACTATCGGGGCGCGATGGCTGGATCATTTCGAACTTCAGCAGGCTGCCGGGGATGGTCATGATGGCGCCGTGGTAGCCGAGGCGCTCTTCACTCCAGCGGCCTTCGACTTCGCCACCGAAGACGCGCTGCTGCCATTCGATCTGCCGTTCGAGATCCGTGACCGCCATGGAGACGTGGTCGACGCGCTGGAGGTTGACGGCACCGCCGCCGGCACTGCGGTCGAACTCGCCGGGCGAACGGTGGGGTTCGAAGAGCTGCCAGAGGATGCCGCCACTGTCCTTCGGGTGGATGTAGGTGAGGTTCCACATGCCGTCATCGACGATGCCCCCGAACGGCTTCATGCCGAGGCGTTCGATCTCGGCGGCGGCCTCCTGGATGCTGTGGACTTCGACCGTGATGTGGTGGAGCCCCGGGCCTTGTTCGCGCAGGAACCTCTGGAGGAAGGAGTGCTCGCCCGCGGGGGAGATAACCTCGAACTCGATTTCGGTGCCGCGGACCTGGGAGACGGAGCCATCGAAATCGGAGTTGGGGCCAGCCTGCCAGGAGTGGAGGAACTTGAAGCCGAGGAGCCGCTCGAGGCGGTCGGCCTGCTCCTTCCACGCGGGCGCGGCCATGCTGATGTGGTCAACACGTTTGATGGGAAGCACAGGGGACTCCGGGGAGAATGTGCCCGTATGGTACGTTTGCGGGAGAGGGGCTCGCAATGACACGCCTGCGCCGTGGGACGGTGCTCATCAACCAGGCGGCGCGCGGCGTTGGGCGCGATTTCGATGCGAAGCGCATCACGCGCTACCTCGCGCGGAAGGGCGTCGAGGCGGCACTCGTGGCCCCGGGGTCAGCAAGCGAAGCGACGGTAGCGGCGCAGGCAGCGGCCTATCGCGGCGACGACATCCTCTTCGTGATCGGCGGCGATGGCTCCGTGCGCGATGCGGCGCTGGGACTCGCGGGTTCGGAGACCGCGCTTGCCGCGGTGCCGGCGGGGACGGTGAACATCTGGGCGCGCGAGGCGGGCATCCCAAAAGGCATCCGAGCCGCGATTGACGCTCACCTGGATGGCCAGAGTGTGCACATGGACCTGGGGCGGGCGGGGGAGCACTGCTTCCTGTTGATGGCAGGGGTCGGCTGGGATGCAGCGGTGACCTCGCGCGTAAACCCGCGCCTGAAGCGCGCCACCGGCGACATCGCCTACATGGTCCAGGCGGCCTGGATGGCTCCGGGACTGCGGACCCGGCGGTCCCGCTGGACCACACCGGAGGCCGACTTCGAAGATGACCTTGCGTGGATGGTGCTGGGGAACACGCGGCTCTACGGCGGGAAGGTTCACCTGACGCCGGGGGCG
>Ga0209476_10001724_pt1 | contig 14707 bp, 12 predicted proteins | sample KloWWTrecipitate_FD_187179 | JGI IMG/M metagenome (GOLD analysis project Ga0209476, IMG submission 187179) | Active sludge microbial communities from Klosterneuburg, Austria, studying microevolution and ecology of nitrifiers - Klosterneuburg... | ecosystem: Engineered > WWTP > Aerobic digester... | reverse complement strand
TGCGGGCAGAAAATACATGGGTATCTTTCGGGCCACCTTCGTGGTCGGCGCCGACGGCCGCATTGAGCACGTCTGGGAGAAGGTCACGCCTGAGAAACATGCCGAGGAAGTGTTGACGTATTTGAGGGGCGAGCCGGGGCAGGTCGAAGCGCCGAAGAAGCCCGCGGACAAGAAGTAGCCGCCGCAACGCGCGCAGCGCCGGAGCAAACAACATGCCGATCGACACGCTGGTAATCGGGGCGGGCCTGGTGGGCGCGTGCGTGGCGCGCGCCCTGGCCGAAAGCGGCCGCAGCGTCCTGGTCGCGACCGCCCAGGGTGTGGCCGAAGGCGCCACCCGCAGGGCGATTGGCCTGGTCACCGCCGACCCCGAGCACCCGGAGGCCACCGAGGCGGGCGCCCGCGACTTGCTCGCCTGGGCGGGCCGGCTCAACGTCGCGGCGCGCCCGGTGACGGCCCGCTGGTACCCCAATCGGAACGTGATGCAGCTCGACGATCCCGCCGAGCGGGTTGATGCGCGGCCGGCGGCGCTGGTGGACCTGGCGAAGCTGACCCTGCGCCTGCTGCTGCATCCTGCGATTACGGTCCGTCAGCAGGTTGAAATCCGGGCCATCGAGCGCCCGCGCGCGACGCCGCTCAGCCCGCTGGAAGCCATCGCTGCCGGCGAGCGCATCTCGGCGAGCCGGATCGTGCTGGCGGCCAATGCCTACGCCGGGCTGTTGTCGCCCTATCTTGCGGATGCCATGATCCAGGCCCGCGGCGCGGTCTGGGTAAGCCGCCCTTTGGACCCGGGCGAGCTGCCAGGATTGGCCCAGCCCGTTGTTGTGGGCCGCGGTCGCCTCATTGCGGCCCAAACGCCGGATGGCCGGGTGCGGATCGGGTCTTGGACGACTGCCGGCGGACCGGCGGCCAGCGAATCGGCCATCGAGGATCCGGACGATCTCACCCGCCGATTCCTCAAGCGCAACTTCCCCGCCGCGCTCGAGGAAATCGCCTGGCGCCAGACCGGGGTATCGAGCGAGTCGCGGGATGGCGAGCCGCTGGTCGGCCGTCTACCCGGCGAGACCGGGGTGATGTACGCGCTTGGCGCCGGGCCCTTTGGCGCGGCCTGGGCGATGTCGATGGCGGCTCGGATCGCGGGGATGACTTGAGGCGCGTGCTGAGCGGATGGATGGCCATTTTGTGCGCCATCAACGTGTGGCGGTTCGGGGAGGCGATCGGGCTCGCCCGCTCTGTCCCCGATCTGGCCACGGCCACCCCGCCCATGCTCGCGGCCGGGTATGGCCTGGTCTTTGCAGTCGCCTTTGGGGGCTGCGCCTGGCTGGCCTGGCGGCGCCACCCCTGGGCGGGTCGGGCTGCCGTGGTATGCGTCGTGATGGCGTTTGTGGTCGGCGCTGCCCTGCGACTTGGTCTCGCCGCCTCGCCCGAGCCAGCGCTTACGCTTGGCTTCTATGCGATACTCAACGCTCTGGCCCTCTTGGTGACAATTGCCGTATCCCGGGTCCCACGAAACGCGTAAGGTGGTGGTGCCGGTCCTGCCGAATCGAGCTGCGGCAATCACAAAGAGCCAATCGGAGTCATGCCAAGTTTAAACAAGCCGTTGGCGGCAAGCCTCGTGGCGATTGCGATGTGGGCGCTGATCGCCCGATCCAGCCGCACCGGCGCTGTCGCGTCCGTTCAGGCCAGCGCAGTCGATTCGCCCCTGCCGACTCCTACGAATATTCCGACGGCGACCCCAACGAGCACGCCCACGCTCACGGCAACCAATACGCCGACGAATACGCCGACGCCCACGCCAACCCCGACCAGCACGCCGACGCCAACCCCAACCAACACGCCGACCAACACCCCGACCAACACGCCGACCTTGACCCCGACAAGCACGCCGACGGCAACCCCGACCAACACGCCCACGCCGACCCCGACGGCAACCCCGACTAACACGCCGACGGCAACCCCGACGCCCGTGGCCATTCGATACTACTTTCCACGGGTGGCGCGCTGACGCAACGCTCGGAATCAAGCACAGCTTTCACAACTGACCATGACCCAAACACCCATCGATCGGCTTCGTGAACTTCGTGTCCAGGCCCAGGCCGGGGGCGGCCCCGAGCGGATCGCCGCCCATCGCGCAAAGGGCAAGCTCACCGCCCGCGAGCGCATCGAACTCCTTCTGGACAAGGGATCATTCAAAGAAGTGGACGCCTTTGTCACCAATCGCGCGGCTGGCTTTGGGCTGGAAAAGCAAAAGACGTTGACCGACGGGGTTATCACCGGCTGGGGGACGATCCGCGGCCGGCTGGTGTATGTCTTCGCCCAGGATTTTACGGTGCTGGGCGGGAGCGTGGGCGAGGCGCATGCCGGCAAGATCACCAAGATCCAGGACATGGCGCTCAAGAACGGAGCGCCGATTATCGGGATCAACGACAGCGGCGGCGCGCGCATTCAAGAGGGCATGTTCTCGCTCGTGGGCTACAGCGAGATCTTTCTGCGCAATACGATGGCGAGCGGGGTCATTCCGCAGCTCTCCGCGATCATGGGCCCGTGCGCGGGCGGGGCGGTCTACTCCCCGGCGCTCACCGACTACATCTTCATGGTCAAGAACACAAGCCACATGTTTCTGACCGGCCCGGATGTGGTCAAGAGCGTTACGCATGAGGACGTGACCTTTGAGCAGCTCGGCGGGGCGATGACCCACAACACCATCAGCGGGGTCGCCCATTTCGCCGTCGATAGCGAAGGCGATTGCCTGTTCATGATGCAGGAGCTGCTGAGCTATCTCCCCAGCAACAACATGGAGGAGCCGCCCTTCGTCCCCACCACCGACGACCCGCTCCGGATGGATGAGGCGCTCGACACGATTGTGCCGGACAATCCCAACAAGCCCTATGACATCAAAGAGGTCATCACCTCGGTCGTCGATGACGGGCGCTTCTTTGAGATCCAGGAGACCTACGCCGAGAACATCGTGGTCGGGTTTGCGCGCCTGGGCGGGCATTCGGTCGGTATTGTGGCCAATCAGCCCCAGGTGTTGGCGGGTGTGCTGGACATCGACGCGAGCGAAAAGGCCGCCCGCTTCGTCCGATTCTGCGACAGCTTCAATATCCCGATCATCACCTTTGAGGACGTGCCGGGCTTCCTGCCCGGTCTGGCTCAGGAGCAGGGCGGCATCATCCGGGCCGGGGCCAAACTGTTGTATGCCTATTGCGAGGCCATCGTCCCCAAGATTTGCGTCATCACCCGCAAGGCCTACGGCGGCGCCTACTGCGTGATGAGCCCGCGGGCCACCCGGGGCGATCTCGTGCTGGCCTGGCCGACGACCGAGCTCGCGGTCATGGGCCCGGACGGCGCGGTCAGCATTCTGTTCCGGCGCGAGCTGAACGGGGCGGACGATCCGATCGCCCGCAAGGCCGAGTTGGTCGCCGACTACCGGGCGGAGTTCGCAAACCCGTATGTGGCGGCGGCCAAGGGCCACATCGACGACATCATCGAGCCCCGCGAGACCCGCCCGCGCCTGATCAACGCGCTCGAGATGTTGCGCAACAAGCGCGACAGCAACCCGCCGCGCAAGCACGGCAATATCCCGCTATGATTTGAAACGTGTCCGATCAACTTGCCTCGACCCTGCGCGACCTGCTTTTTGAGCATCTGAACGAAGATGAGCTGGCGACGCTGTGCGGGGCGGTTGGGCTGGACTATGCCCAATTGCCCGGCGAGGGCAAGTTCGGCAAGACGCGCGAATTGGTGCGCGCTGCAACTTCGCGCGACAAGCTGAGGTTGCTGGCGGCCAGGACCCGCGACCTGCGGCCGGAGTTAACCGAGATTTTGGCCGCCGCTATGCCCGCGCCGCCGGCGACGGATGCGGCTGGCGGCGCGCAGCCCTTAGCCGGCCTATCGGTGGCAACCCTGCGCCGGTATCTCGTGCCAGCCGTCATCGCCCTGGCGATCCTGTTGTGCGTCGGAGCGGCCCTGGCCAGCGGATTGTTCGCGCCGCCCGGACCGCGCGGCGGTGTGCCCACGATCGTCGCCCCGGTGTCCGCCACGGGCGCGCCAACCGCGGCAGTTCCGCCGGTCGCTACGGCCCAGGGCGCGGTCCCCGTCGCCACCTTGATCGTCCCGGCTGCGCCCACGCGACAGAGCCCGCCCGCGCCCGCCGCATCAGCGACAGTTCCGGCATCGGTGGGGACGCCTGTGCCGGCGCCGACGATGATGACGACGCCTGGCGTGGTGATCACAGAAACGCCCGACGCGCCGGTCGCGCCCGGCTCGCCCGATCCGGCCCGAACCGTCGTTGAGCTGAACACCCAGCTCATCGAGTTCTACACCGGCAGGCTCGACGGCGCCGCGCTCACCCAGTTCTGGCGGGAGGGACCGCGCCAGAGCGTATTGACCTTTGCCGAGAGCCCGCTCTTGAAACTGCTCGGTTTGACCCCCCAGGCGCGGGTGGATTCGCTGGACGTGCAAATGAAGTACGTGAAGGATCCACTTGTGACGCAGAAGGGCGACAATCGGGCGATTGTCGAGTCGCGCGAGTACTGGCGCTATGCGAACACCAAGACCAGCCGGGTATTGTGCGAGACGCGCAACTACGTGTATCGGATGGCTTTCGAGAACGGCCGCTATGTCGTCGACACGTTTCAGGGTGAGTTGATCGACACGCGCTGCGCGGAGTAGTTGTATGCCAGGAACGAACATCCCCGCCCCGGCGGACGCCGGGGTGGGGATGTTCGTTCCTGGCACAAGTTGTTACGCGAATGAACAAGCGTTGGCTCAGTGCCCTCGTGGCGTCATTGTGCGCCGGCATCGTGTTGGCCGGTGTGTGGATGATCCTTAGCGCGCCGCTGCCCGCGCGGGCGGCGATGCCCGCCGACGCCATTCATGCTTCGGCGGCCGCCCACACCCGCGTGCTGTCGTCGACGGCCGCCGATATGGCCGCGCCTGGCACGCAGCCGAACGCGGTGTTTGGGAGTCCGGGTTACATCACCGATGGGCTCGGGACGCGCGGCACGCCGGTGTTGCCGATGTCGTGCGCGGCCTGCCATGTTGTTACGATCACCGGCGTGTCGGATGAAGCCGGCACTGGGGGTTGGAACGGGTCGATGATGGGCAACGCCGGGCGCGATCCGTATTTCCGGGCGGCGCTTGCGATCGCTGATACCCAGATCGGCGGGGCGGCTTCGTTCTGCGGGCGCTGCCATATGCCCGGCAACTGGGTGCGCGACGAAGCCCGGCTGAGCGAGAACCGGGTCCAGGCCTTCACCACGGCCGACATCGATCAGGGTGTGTCCTGTCTGGTCTGCCATCGGATGGTCGCCACAACGGCGCTGGCCGGCGAGGCCCCGCGCGACGCGGACGAGCGGGCGGCCGTGCCCACGGCCGGGATTCGGCTGGCGAACGCCCAGAACATTTACGATCGGCAGGACTATCGGCGCGGCCCGTTTGAGGTCGAGGCCTATCACAGTTGGCAACAGAGCAGCCTGCTCCTGTCGGCCCAACTGTGCGGCGGCTGCCACGACGTGAGCAATCCGATGCTGTCCCGCGGTGAGAACGGCGAGTATGGGCTGAATGCGTTGGATAACCCAGCGCCGGTGACGGCGACGCTGTTCCCGCTGCAACGCACCTACTCGGAGTGGGCGCTCAGCGCCTTTAACAGCATGACCGGGGTGGTCGAGGTGGCTGGGCTCTACCCTGGCTTGAAACGCATCGACGACACCTCCACCGGCGCCGTGACGGTGTGCCAGGACTGCCACATGCCCCGTTTTGAGGGCGTGCTGGTCAAGTTGCCCGACTACCCGACCCGCTACGTCGCCAACCACTCGCTGTATGGCGGCTCGCATCCCGATATGGCCGATTTGCTTGGCGCGATCTGGACCGGCTACGACGCCGAGTTCACCCCGGTGAAACAGACCCAGATGCGGATCGCCGCGAGCGAGGGCTTCACGAATCTGCGCAGCGCGGGCGTCAGTGTGGCGGCGACGCTCGGCGACGGGTTGGCAGTGACCGTCACCAACAACGCCGGCCATAAATTCCCGACCGGCTATGAGGAGGGCCGCCGGGCCTGGCTGCGGGTCGAGCAGGTCGACGCGCTTTCGGGGCGCAGCCTTTTCACCTCCGGCTTGTACTCGCCCGGCACGGGCCGGATCCTGTCCGGGACGGGGGATATTGCGCCGCGGGTGTATGAAGTTAAGAACGCGGTCGGGATCACCCTGGCGGCCCAGCTCGGCCGTCCGGAGCTGGCCGGCCCGGGCTTCAACCAGGTCTTGAACAACGAAGTGTACCGAGATACGCGCATCCCGCCGCGAGGGTTTGCCAACGCCCCCTTCGCGGCCGCCCAGGCCGAGCCGGTGGGGGCCGTCTACGCGGATGGGCAGTATTGGGACAGCGCGTCCTATCCGGTCGCGGCCTGCGCCAGCGCCATCACGGTCTCGGTGCTGTATCAGCAGATCAGCGGCGAGTATGCCGATTTTCTGGCCGTCCAGGCCAACTTCATCGTCACCGATGCCGTCCGCGGCCCGACCAACTGGGGGGCTCTGCTGGCCGGGCGCTGGATGCCGCCCGAGGTGCTGGCCAGCGCCGTCGTCGTCCGATCGGACGACGATGCGGGCTGCCCGCTCCGACGATGGTGGCTGCCGATCATGGCACGCTGATTTTGTAGCGGATGCGATATCCCCCGCCGCAGCGGGGGACATCGCGTCCGCTACAATCTCAACTTCATGGCCATCCTTGATACCGTCCGCGCGTTGGCGGAGGAGATTGGGCCGCGGGGCAGCACGACGGATACCGAACGCAAGGCGGCGGGGTATCTGACGGAGCGCCTGAGCGGACTCAACCTCGATCCCCAGACCCAGTCTTTCCAAAGCGCCCTGTCGGCCTACCACCCCTTCGCCCTGGCGATGGGCGTGACGTTGCTGTCGGTCGTGTTGTTCTGGCAGACCCAGCCGGTCGGGGCGGTCGCCGCGCTCGCGCTGGCCGCCACAGTATTGGTCTCGCTGATTCAGGAGATGCGCTTCCGGCCCAACTTGTTGCGCTGGATGCTGCCGATCGAGGACAGCCAGAACGTCTATGCCCGAATAGCGCCGCGCGAAGAGGCGACCCGGTCGGTGGTGATCACCGCCCACTACGATTCGCATCGCACCCCCCTGGTGTTCAGCTCTGCCGGTTGGATGAAGGTCTTCGGGTTGCTCACACCGATTGGGATTGGGAGCATCGCCGTGCTGGCTGGGCTGTATCTCATCGGCCTCTTTTTGCCGATCGACCTGCGGCCGGGCACTGGGATTGGCATGTTCACCGGATTGGCCCAGATCCTGCGCTTCGTCTCGCTGATCCCGGCCGTTCTTGTCCTGCTCGTCTTCGGGCTGATGTGGCAGGCTGATCGCAGCCCGTATTCGCCCGGCGCCAACGACAACGCCTCGGGCGTGGCGGTGGCCCTGGCCCTGGCCGAGCGCGCCCAGGCCGAGCCGTTCGCCCGGACCGAGCTCATCATCGCCTTCACCGGTTGCGAGGAAGTCGGCTGTTACGGGGCCGACGCGCTGTTGGCGACGTTCAAAGCCGAGCGCGCGGAGCGAATTCACTTCACCATCGACCAGGTCGGCGGCGCGGGTGACGACCCCGGCATCGTGCGCGGCGAGCGCTTTCTCGTCTCAGCCGCCAGCGATCCCGGGCTATTGGCCATCGCCGACGCCGTCATCGCCGCCCATCCGGACCTCAAGGCCGGGACCCGGACGCTGTCCGGCGCGTATGGCGAGCTCAGTCTCGGGGTCAAGCATGGTTATAAATCCATTGCGTTGGGCGCCTTCTCGCCGACCGGCGACCCCGGCGAGTGGCACCGCCCGACCGATACCGTTGGCAGGGTTGATGCGGCGGTGCTGGCCCGCTCCGAAGAGCTCGCCTGGTTGCTCCTGCGCGGCATTGATGGCGCTCCTGGTGCGGGCTGAGGCCGCATCCCGATGCAGACAGCGCGCAGGGCAGGCCCCACGCCCAATGGCGTTAGGTTAAGCTACGCATGCTCAAAATAACGCGCGAACGATCCCCCATTCTTGTCATCCTGAGCAAGCCCCTTAGGGCTTCGGCACACGCGAAAGCAAATGGGCGAGCGAAGGACCCCTGTGCCGTCGCGCAGTGGGCACGAGAATCGGCGAACGCGATTTGGTGCCGATCAAAGTATCGTCTCGCATTACGCTACAGGGGTCCTTCGCGCACCCAGATACGAGTTTTCGTGCCACGGTTCGGTGGGGTGCGCTCAGGATGACAAACGAGAGAAACGTCCGCCCGCATTGGTGCGCCGGCCTCGCAAGGCTTGGTATCGCGGCCGTACTGTTCCTGGCCGCCTGCGCCCGGGCCGAGACCCCCCGGATCACCCCGACCCCGTTTCGACTGCGCCTGATCGTTGACGCGTCGATGGCGCCGCTGGCGCGAGCGCTCACAGATGCCTACGCCAAATACCGGCCAAATGCCGGCTTTGCGGTCGAAGCCGGCAACGCCCGAGTTGCGTCCGAAGGTCTGTTCGGAGGACGGGCCGATCTGGCCCTGCTGGGGCTGGAGCCCGATCCCGGGCCAAACGGCCCGCCGCCCTGGACCCGCGAGCTGGCCTGGGAGGCCATCGCCGTCATCGTCCATCCCCAGAATCCACTGACCGCCCTCACGGTGCCCCAGGCCCGCGACCTCTTCTCGGGCGCGCGCAGCCGCTGGAGCGACGTGGGCGTGGCCGGGTTGGGCGACATTCTGCTCGGCGTGCGCGAGGAAGGTGACAGCGGACGGGTAAGCTTCGACAAGCAGGTGATGGGGACGACCCGTCTGTCGTCGAACGCGCTGGTGCTGGCCTCGCTCGATGTGGCGGTGAACACTGTTGCCGCACAGCCCTCCGCCATCATCTACGCGCCGGCATCACGCCTAACCGGCGCTGGCGCGCCCAAGGTGCGAGCTCTGACCCTGGACGGTGTGCCGCCTTCGTTTGAGGGCGTCGCGACCGGCGCTTATCCCGTTGTGCGCCCGGTCAACCTGGTTGCGCTGGCCGAGCCCAGCGGCGAACTGCGCCAGTTTGTGGCCTGGGCGCTAAGCAATGAGGGCCAGCGGGTGGCGGCCGATCTCGGATATGTCCCGGCCAATCAGATGCAGCGCTAGATGAAGCGAATCAACGGCTCAGTCCAGGTTTCAATCTGCGCTCATCTGCGTCAATCTGCGGATCGATTCCGTTCCATGCCCGCTCGGTCCGTCACGGGCACGGCAGGTTTTGTCCACAGATTAACGCAGATTCGCGCAGATTGTTCTATTCAGGAATGCAGAAGTCGCAAGGAAGGTCGATGACGGAAACAATTCAGAGCGGGCCGACTGATGCTGATTTCGGTCGTCCGTCATCGGTCGCAGGTCCGATCGCCGCCGTTAGGATCGCGGTCGGCTCCACGAATCCGGTCAAACTCGAATCGGTCCGCGAAGCCGCTGCGCTGATCTTTGACCGTGAGGCGGTTGAGGTGAGCGCGGTGGCGGCCGAGTCGGGGGTGCCCGCCCAGCCCATGGGCGACGCCGAGACGATGGCCGGGGCGAGCCAGCGCGCGCGAGAGGCCTTGGCCAGGCTGCCCGGAGCCGACATCGGGATCGGGCTGGAGGCCGGCATCGACGAGATCGACGGCCGGCTGTTCACCTTTTCGTGGTGCGCGGCGGTCGATGGCGCCGGGCGGATCCAGCACGCCTGCACCGCGCGTTGGGAGCTGCCCGCCCCGGTCGCCGCCCTGATCCGGGATGGCCTGGAGCTGGGGGACGCCATCGATCGGGTGTATGGGCGAGCCAACGCGAAGCAGCAGGAAGGCGCGGTCGGGATCGTCACCCGGGGGCGGCTGACCCGGGCCCGGGCCCAGGCGCCGGCGGTGGTGCTGGCGTTGGCGGGATTGGTATGGGGGGAATGAATTCAGAATGCAGAATGCGGAAGTCAGAAAGGCAGTTGAGGCGATCAGTCCGTTTCGAATCGCGCTTGGCCCAGAGTTCGACCGGCTCGCGCCCGAGCTGCGACAGCACTATGATCTGAACGTTGGACAAGTCCTCGTCATCGAGGGCGGGATGACGGCCTGGAACCGGCTGGCCTTTGCCCAGGGCCTGCTCTCGTTCATGCCCGTCCCCGGCGCGGACATCCCGGTCCGGGTCGAGCACCGCCTGATCGCGGACGCCGACGGGGCGTGGGGGCTGGAGTGGCGGCGGCGCTTCGCCCACCCGCGCCGGCCGTTTGGCAGTTACACCCTGACCAAACCCGCCCGCCGGCCCGGCCCGTATGTCATCGATTTCTTCAACCAGCCGGCCACGATCGGGCTGACCCTGCGACTGGACATCGAGGAGGACGGGCGGGCGTTGCGGATGACCAGCGACGGCCCGCAATATGCGGTGCTGGGCCGGCGGCTGCTGCCCCTGCCGCCCGGCGCGCGGCTGCGGGTGGATGCCCTCGAGCGCGTGCTTGCCGACGGCGGGCTGGCCAGCGAGATCGCCATCCGCCATCCGCTGTTTGGGCGGCTGTTTGGGTATTCGGGGATAACCCGAATCGCGTAGCTGCTCAGGCCACGAGCGGCGTGCACCTCATCATGTCATGCTGAGCGCGCCCATCGTACCGCGGCACGCCCTTCCGTTCTGGGCGCGCGAAGCATCTCTGCTTTGGCCGGTCGGGCTTGACCGGCCGCGTTTGGCCGCGCTGACTCTGACCTGCCGTGGTAGAGACCCTTCGCCAGGCCGCTTCGCACGCGCCTGCCTACGCTATGTGGCCTGGCTCAGGGTGACAAGCAGCCCTACGGTCGCAACACATCCATCTTCGACGGCGGCGAATCCCCGCCGCTGATGCTCAGCAGCCGCCGGCCGGGCGGGTCGAAGACGGCGACCAGCGGCTCGGCGCTGCCGAGGGTGGCCGTCACCCGCTGGCCGTCGACTTTGACCGTCAGGCGATAGAAGGCCAGGTAGTGCAGGTAGAAGGCCTGGGCGTCATCGACCGGGGTATCGGACAGAAACATGGGCAGGATGCGCTTGATGCGGGGGAGCGGGCGGGTGACGAAGCGGCGGAACTTGGCGTCCTTGATCAGCATGAAGATGGCTCCGCTGGGGTAGGGGGCGCGATAGAAGCAGCCGGCCCGGCAGACTCCGCTGGCGACGGCGGCGATGCGCCCGGCGTCAACGCCCGGGCTGAAGGCGACCTCGGCCTGGCTGAGCTCGGGGATGGCCTCGCGTTCGCCCAACGCCTTGAGCTCCAATGCGGCGGCCAGCATGCGGGCCGGCAGCCCGGCCGCCGGGTTGGCCCACGCCCATAGCCAACTCGCATCCTCGTCGGACTCGGTTCCGAGGACCTGGACGGCCAGCTCGAGCTCCTGGTCGTGGGCGTCCTCGAAGATCAGCGTGCCGCGCTGGGCGTCGAAGGACCAGCGCTTGCGGCCGAGCATGGCCTCGAGGTAGACCTGCTTGTCGAAGCTGGCGATGGCGTGGCGGGCGTACAGCTCGGCGAAGGACATGCCGGTATTAGACCGCAGGGCGGGGGGCAAACGGCGTCCATTCCGACTCACTCGGCTGCAATCCGTGGTCAAGCTTCACACTGTCGCCGTCATCCCCGCTTGCGCGCCAATCTGCATAGACATCTTCTTGGCCGCCCGCCGCCCGGTCGCGCGCCGGGATTGCCGGACCTTAGATTTGCAAAGAAGATGGAACACGATCACATTGTGTGTCCTTTCCTGGATACTTCACTAGGCTGTCTTGATCTATTGGAAAAATTGCCGAATGGCGGCGGCTATCTCAGCGCGTGCCTTTGCGCTCGACAGAATCAGGTCAACCGCCGTCACCGACGTGTGAATTTGGCCGCGACAGGGCAGGTGTTTGACCGTGACGCCTGCGGCTGCCAGCGCGTCCGCGTATGCCAAGCCTTCATCTCGCAATGGGTCGAACTCTGCGGTCACAACCAGCGCGGGCGGGAGGCCGGACAGGTCTTGCGCGCGGAGCGGCGAGGCTTTCGGATGCAGGCGGTCGGCGGGATCGGCGTAATGATCCCAGAACCAGCGCATCAATGGCTCAGTCAGGATGTAATTCGCGCCGGTCGCTGTGTATGACGGGCGAGAGAAGTCGCAGTCGGTTACGGGGGTGATCAACGCTTGGCCGCAAATCTCAGGCCCACCGGCGGCGGATGCCATCTGACAGACCACCGTGGCCAGATTGCCGCCTGCGCTCCAACCGCAAACCGCCAGCTGCCCCGGCACGCCGCCCAGCGATTCCAGATGGTTGGCAACCCATTGCACGGCGGCAAAGGCATCGTCCGGCGCCGCCGGGAAACGATGCTCAGGGGCATGCCGATAGTTGACCGACACGAACACAGCGTTTGACCGCACGCACAGGTCGCGGCAGAACGGATCGTCCGAATCGTGCGATCCTAGAACCCAGCCGCCTCCGTGGAAGTAGACGACGACGGGATGGGGACCAGGCGTCGCCGGACGATATAAACGATAGGGGATGTCACCCTCTGCGCATGGCAGCAGGCCGTCAACGATTTCGCCGACCTCTGGGCCTGGCGGGCGCGTGGCGGCAAGCTCTTTCGAAAACGCACGCGCGCCTTCGGGCGACATTTCATTCATCAGCGGCAGATTTAGCGACGTGAGCATTTTGAGCATCCTCTGCACGTCGGGCTGCAACCTGCGGATCACGCCATCATTTACCCGGCGCTGGCCCGGCCCCGAACGAACGAAGCCTAAGTAGTTCTGCGCAACTACCTCGTTACACACGCCGCGATATGCGTCTACGCCCCCAACATAAGGCAGGAACACACGTGGTTTGTCCGGCACATTGGCGCCCATGTACCACGAATTGGCGGTCGGGTATAACGTGATGTTGGCGCAGTCATTGACGTGCTGTACCCAACCGGCTTCGGCAGTGGCTGTCGGCTCGATCACCGCGAGATTTTCCGCGCGCAAATCCTTGAGGCAGTCACATATCCAATCTACATGCTGCTCAATTGAGACCATCATATTGGAGAGCACAGAAGGGCTGCCGGGGCCAGTGACGGTAAAGAAGTTGGGAAACCCCGTCGTCATCAGGCCGAGATAGGTCAGCGGCCCGCCTGCCCACTTGTCACGCACCGTGATGCCATCGCGGCCCGTGATGTTCACGGCGACAATCGGGCCGGTCATAGCGTCAAAGCCTGTGGCATACACGATGGCATCGAACTCGAAGGACTCGCTCGCCGTGGTGATCCCGGTTTCGGTGATCGTGGTGATCGGCGTTTTGCGTAGATCAATGAGTCGCACGTGATCCAGATTGTAGGTCTCGAAGTAATTGGTATCCAGACAGGGCCGCTTGGTGATGACGTAATGATCTTTAGGGGACAGCGTATCCGCCGTCTCAGGGTTTCGGACCGTCGCACGTATTTTCCCCCGAATGAATTGGGCGAGCGTTTCATTCGATGCCCGATTCAGAATGAGATCAGTGAAGGTGCTGCCGATCTTGACCAACTCGCCAGCTTCCCACATCGCCTCGTAGCGGGCTTGGCGCTCCGCTTCTGACACCTGCAAGGCTCCGATTGTGGCAGGTTCGGAAGGTACGCCAATACGCGACCAGCGTGCCCGTTCGCGGTAACCGGCGCAGTCGGATTCATAGTCGGCCAGCCGGTGGGCCGGGATCGGGCCGTTATGCGCGGGAAACGAGAAGTTCGGCGTGCGCTGGAATACGGTCAATTGTTCGGCCTGCGCCGCAATCAGAGGAATTGATTGGATGCCCGAGGAGCCTGTGCCAATCACGGCCACACGCTTGCCCGTGAAATCAACGCCCTCGTGCGGCCATCGGCTGGTGTAATGAACCTCGCCCCGAAAACGCCCGCTGCCCTCAATGTCCGGCGCTTTGGGCATCGAGAGACACCCCGTCGCCATAACGTAGTAACGGCAGGTGACCTCATCGCCTTTGTCGGTGCGTATCAGCCACTGCGCCGAATCATCATCCCAGCTTGCCGATTCGACTCTAGTGGCAAAGACGATGTCCCGGCGCAAATCGTGTTTGGCGGCGACATGTTGCAGGTAACGAAGAATCTCCGGCTGCGTGGCGTATTTCTCCGACCATTGCCATTCAGCCTCGAGCTCCGGATCGAAGCTGTAAGAATAATCAATGCTCAGAATGTCGCATCTTGCTCCGGGATAGCGATTCCAATACCAGGTGCCGCCGACATCGCCGGCGGCCTCGAGTGCTCTTGCTGAGAACCCCAACTCGCGCAGTTTATACAGCAGGTAAAGTCCTGCAAATCCGGCCCCAACAACGACCACGTCAAAGTCTGTTTTCTCGGAAGACACACGCGCGAATTCGCTATCTGTAGTCATTTCATTCCTCTCTCGAAGTTGATTTATCGCCCTCCCACCAAGGCATACCGATAAAAACAAACTCCATTCGCCTTGCTTCGATAAAGAACGAGTTTCCTAGGTTAGGCCACTTACACGGGTCAGAAGCACATCCACGTACACACTGTAGATTCCTTTTGCCGGTATGCCGAACACTATTTCTGTCTCACGACCTTAGCGTAGCTCGACGAAAAGACATCATTACCCCGCTGTTTTGCCAGAACGTGCCGAAACAGTGTTCGGCGTTGTTCACTGTGGTCTTCGGACTGTCTTAACCACCCCGCCACTGAATCGGGGAAGCCCATGGAGGGCACCGGTCAGAATCGATCACCGAAAACACGGATGCTTCAGATGACACGGAAGGGCTCGAGTGCATCCACTCC
>Ga0209476_10001721_pt1 | contig 14718 bp, 13 predicted proteins | sample KloWWTrecipitate_FD_187179 | JGI IMG/M metagenome (GOLD analysis project Ga0209476, IMG submission 187179) | Active sludge microbial communities from Klosterneuburg, Austria, studying microevolution and ecology of nitrifiers - Klosterneuburg... | ecosystem: Engineered > WWTP > Aerobic digester... | reverse complement strand
CGGCGGAATCGGCGACGTCCTCGGTCTGGCTCATCAGCAGCTCGGGCACGAAGGCGATTTCGATGAAGCGCGCCAGCGTTTCGCCGGCCTCGTTGCGGTGGGTCAGCAGCCAGACGCCGTGGAAGGCCGTCTCGCGCACGCTGCTCGGTCCGCCGGCGCTGATCGTCGCCTCGACTTCGCCCTCGCCCAGCGCGGCGAGCAACTCGGCCTCGTCCTGCGGTCCCATCGGCAGGGCGCCGAGGTCGATCACGCTGGTTTCGCCCGACTCGAGCAGCCGCGCGAGGGCGTGGCGGATCTCGTTCAGGATCGGCAGCGCGTTGCCGTGATCAGCGCCGGAATCGGTTGATGGCATCGCGGGTCTCCAGTGCCACGCGGCGCGCGGCGGCGGCGTAATCCTCGCCCTTGCCGGCATAGAGGATGGCGCGCGAGGAATTGATCATGAGGCCGGTGCCGGCCGCCGTCCTGCCGGCACTGACTGTTGCCTCGATGTCGCCGCCCTGGGCGCCGATGCCCGGCACCAGCAGCGGCATGTCGCCGACGAGGCGGCGCACCTCGGCCAGCTCGGCGGGAAAGGTGGCGCCGACCACCAGCGCGCACTGGCCGCCGGCATTCCATTTCGTCGCCACCAGTTCGGCGACGTGCTGGTAGAGCTTGCGTCCCCCGGTCTCGAGGAACTGCAGGTCGGAGCCGCCGGGGTTGGAGGTGCGGCAGAGGATGACGACGCCGCGATCCTTCCAGGCCAGATAGGGTTCAATGGAGTCGAAGCCCATCCAGGGATTCACCGTCAGCGCGTCGGCGCCGTAGCGCTCGAAGGCCTCGCGGGCGTACTGCTCGGCGGTGGCGCCGATGTCGCCGCGCTTGGCATCGAGGATCACCGGAACGTCCGGATGCTTGTCGTGGATGTGGCGGATCAGGGCCTCGAGCTGGTCCTCGGCGCGGTGGGCGGCGAAGTAGGCGATCTGCGGCTTGAAGGCGCAGGCGAGGTCGGCCGTGGCGTCGGCGATCGACTTGCAGAATTCGAGGATGGCGTCGCCGCGGCCCTTCAGGGCGGCGGGGAATTTCGCCGGATCGGGGTCGAGGCCGACGCAGAGCAGGGAGTCGTTGCGCGCCCAGGCGGCTTCAAGGGAGGTCACGAAGTTCATGCCGCCATTGTAGCTTGGACGGCTTTCAGTTGCCCCCGGGCAAAGTACAATCGGGCTTTCCGGGAGCAATCATGAGTGCGCGACCTTTCAAGATACTCGGCATCCAGCAGATCGCCATCGGCGGCCCCTCGAAGGCACGCCTGAAAACGCTGTGGGTGGACAAGCTGGGCCTGACGGTGACCGGCAATTTCGTCAGTGAGCGGGAGAACGTGGACGAGGACATTTGCGCCATGGGCAGCGGCCCGTTCAAGGTGGAGGTCGACCTGATGCAGCCGCTCGACGCGGAAAAGAAGCCCGCCGTGCATGCCACGCCGCTCAACCATGTCGGCCTGTGGGTGGACGACCTGCCGCAGGCCATGGTGTGGCTGACGGCGCAGGGTGTGCGCTTCGCGCCGGGCGGCATCCGCAAGGGCGCCGCCGGTTACGACATCTGCTTTCTGCATCCGAAGGCCAGCGAGGAGTTTCCGATTGCCGGCGAAGGGGTGTTGATCGAGCTGGTGCAGGCGCCGCCGGAAGTGATCGAGGCGTTTTCGAAACTTGCTTGAAGAAGGAGGAAATATGAGGAGGAGAGCGTTTCTGTCCATGCTGGCCGGTGCCGGCGCGCTGGCGGCCAGCGGCTGTTCGACGGTGGCCGATGCCCGCGCCGATCGCGGCACGGGCGTCATCGTCAATTACGTCGCGCCTTTCGACCAGATGTGGTCGGCGCTGCCATCGGTTCTGCAGGAACTGGGATTGAAGGTGGCCGGCGACAACATGGCCGAAGGCACCCTGCTGGTCGAGCACGGCGCCTCGGGGTTCAGTTGGGGGGAACGTGTCGCCATCTTCGTCGAGCGCATCGGCACCAAGGGACACTCGCGCGTCGAAGTGGTGTCGAAGAACGCCGTCGGCGTGAATGTCACCGCTTCGGACTGGGCGCCGAAGATCCACGAGAAGCTCGGCCAGCGCTTCCGGCGGCTCTAGGGCGTGTTCTCTTCAAGAATGAATGAGAACACGCCTTAGTCGATATCCCGCAGCCCCGCAGGCGTTTTCAGGTAGGCAACCAGACCGGGTGTCTCGCCCGGCTCGGCGGGGAAAAGCGCCAGCATCTCCTCCAGCCCCAGCGCGGCGAGCGCGGCGCGGATGCGTGTCGGCTCCGGGTGGAATCCTTCCAGCTTCATCAGGGCGCAACCGCGCTCCGGCATCGGCTCGGCGGGCTGTGCGGGCGACTGCCACTGGATCAGGCTCGGCAGCAGACCGTTGCCGGGCAAATGGCCATCGGCGGGCACGGTGATGCGCCAGCGCAAATCGCCGCGCGAAAGATCGAGGACGTCGCCCAGCGGTTCGGGGCAGGCGGCGGATGCGGCTTCGATATCGTTGCAGCGCGCCACCCAGTGGATCAGGCGCGGCCGTTCGGCGATGCGTGCGTGCAGGGCCGGATCGTCGAGACCGAACCAGCGTGCGCGCTCCGGCTTCGGTGCGGCGGGATCGATGGCGATCAGTTCGAGGTAGAGCCGCGGCCCGAGCTTCAACAGCCGGTTGTGCGTGCTCATCGTGGCATGCCGGCCGCCCGGGGCCAGTGCGACGCCGAGCCGTTCCTCCAGCCAGGCCGTGCCGGCGTCGAGGTCGGCGGCGGCGACAATCAGGTGATCGGTTGCCGCCGCGAACTTCATCAGGCGAAGCGCACGATCGGCTGGTCGACGGCCAGGCTGTCGCCCTTCTTCGCCATCACTTCGGCGACGACGCAGTCCTGGTCGGCCTTGAGGATGTTCTCCATCTTCATGGCCTCGATCACCGCCAGCTTCTCGCCGGCCTTGATCTCCTGGCCGGGCTTCAGCGCGAGGTCGGTGAGCAGGCCCGGCATCGGCGAGAGCAGGAACTTCGACAGGTCGGGCTTCGGCTTGTCCGGCATCAGGGCGAGCAGGCCCGCGGCATGGGCCGTCATCACCATCATGTCGGCCTGGGTGCCCCAGTGGCTGACGCGGTATTTGAGGCCCAGACGCTCGAGCTGCAGGCAGACCGGCTCGCCGTTCCAGGTGCCGCGGAAGAGCAGCTCGCCGAGGCGCCAGTTCGAGCGCAGCTCGCAGGCCTGGCCGTCATGCTCGACCGTGTAGCCGCCGCCGATCGGCGTCAGGGTGAGCGAGTATTTCCGGTCGCCCATCAGCACCGTCCAGTCGTTGCCGACCTTGCGCTCGTGGCCGCGCAGCTGGCCGCTGGTGCGGGTGGCGCGGTCGATGTAGCGCCGCCGCGCGAAGGCCGCCACCGCCGCCAGCAGCAGCGGGTCTTCGTGCACCAGGCTTTCCGAGCTGAAGCCCTTGGGGAATTCCTCGGCGATGAAGCCGGTGTTGAACTTGCCCGACTGGAAGCGCGGGTGCTGCATCAGCGCCGACTGGAAGGCGATGTTCGACGACACGCCGCGGATGACGAAGGCGTTGAGCGCGTCGCGCATCTTGGCGATGGCCTGGTCGCGGCTGGCCGCGTGCACGATCAGCTTGGCGATCATCGAGTCGTAGTACATCGAGATCTCGCCGCCCTCGTAGACGCCGGTGTCGACGCGCACGCCGTCCGACTCCGCCGGCGGGAGGTAGCGCGTCAGGCGCCCGGTTGACGGCAGGAAGTTGCGGAACGGGTCCTCGGCGTTGATGCGGCACTCCATCGCCCAGCCGTTCAGCTTGACGTCCTTCTGCGCGAAAGGCAGCTTCTCGCCGGCGGCGACGCGGATCATCAGTTCGACGAGGTCGAGGCCGGTGATGCACTCCGTGACCGGGTGCTCGACCTGCAGGCGGGTGTTCATCTCGAGGAAGTAGAACGACTTGTCCTTGCCGACGACGAACTCCACCGTGCCGGCCGACTGGTATTTCACCGCCTTGGCCAGCGCCACCGCCTGCTCGCCCATCGCCTTGCGCGTCTTCTCGTCGAGGAAGGGGCTCGGCGCCTCCTCGATCACCTTCTGGTGGCGGCGCTGGATCGAGCACTCGCGCTCGTTCAGGTAGACGCAGTTGCCGTGCGCGTCGCCGATCAGCTGGATCTCGATGTGGCGCGGCTCCTCGACGTATTTCTCGATGAAGACGCGGTCGTCCCCGAACGCGTTTTTGGCCTCGGTGCGGCAGGAGGAAAAGCCCTCGTGCGCCTCCTTGTCGTTGAAGGCCACGCGCAGGCCCTTGCCGCCGCCGCCGGCGGAGGCCTTGATCATCACCGGGTAGCCGATCTTCTTCGCGATCTCGACGGCCTGATCCGGCGTGTCGATGGCCTCGTTGTAGCCGGGGATGGTGTTCACCTTCGCTTCCAGCGCCAGCTTCTTCGAGGCGATCTTGTCGCCCATGGCGGCGATGGAATAGTGCTTCGGTCCGATGAAGACGATGCCTTCCTCCTCCAGTCGCTGCGAGAACGCCGCATTCTCGGAGAGGAAGCCGTAGCCGGGGTGCACCGCCTGCGCGCCGGTCTGCCTGCAGGCGGCGATGATCTTGTCGGCGACGAGGTAGGACTCCTTCGACGGCGCCGGCCCGATGCAGACGGCCTCGTCGGCCAGCTCGACATGGCGCGCGTCCTTGTCGGCTTCCGAATAGACGGCAACGGTCTGGATGCCCATCTTGCGGGCGGTTTTGATGACGCGGCAGGCGATCTCGCCGCGGTTGGCAATCAGAATCTTTTTGAACATGGCTTAGAACCTTTCACCACAGAGACACAGAGGCACAGAGAAACCCAGAAGACTTTCAAAAGAAGTTCTCTGTGTCTCTGTGCCTCTGTGGTTAATGGTTTTCACAGGGGGATATTGCCGTGCTTGCGCCACGGGTTTTCCAGCTTCTTTTCCTTCAGCATCGCCAGCGAGCGGCAGATGCGCTTGCGTGTCTCGTGCGGCATGATGACGTCGTCGATGAAGCCGCGGTGGCCGGCGACGAAGGGGTTGGCGAACTTCTCCTTGTATTCCTTCTCGCGCGCGGCGAGCTTGGCCGGGTCGCCCTTCTCCTCGCGGAAGATGATTTCCACTGCGCCCTTCGGCCCCATCACGGCGATCTCGGCCGAGGGCCAGGCGAAGTTGACGTCGCCGCGCAGGTGCTTGGACGACATCACGTCGTAGGCGCCGCCGTAGGCCTTGCGCGTGATCACCGTCACCTTCGGCACGGTGCACTCGGCATAGGCGTAGAGGAGTTTCGCGCCGTGCTTGATGATGCCGCCGTATTCCTGCGCCGTGCCGGGCATGAAGCCGGGCACGTCGACGAAGGTCACCACCGGGATGTTGAAGGCGTCGCAGAAACGCACGAAGCGCGCGCCCTTGATCGAGCTCTTGATGTCGAGGCAGCCGGCCAGCACCAGCGGCTGGTTGGCGACGATGCCCACGGTCTGCCCCGCCATGCGGCCGAAGCCGATCACGATGTTCTTGGCGTAGTCGGGCTGCAGCTCGAAGAAGTCGCCCTCGTCCACCGTCTTCACGATGAGCTCCTTGATGTCGTAGGGCTTGTTCGGATTGTCCGGCACCAGGGTGTCGAGCGACATTTCGATGCGCTCGGAGGGGTCCTCGGTCGGCACCACCGGCGGCTTCTCGCGGTTGTTCGAGGGCAGGAAGGAGACCAGCCGGCGCAGCATCATCAGCGCCTCGACGTCGTTCTCGAAGGCGAGGTCGGCGACGCCCGACTTGGTGTTGTGGGTGACCGCGCCGCCGAGCTCCTCGGCGGTGACCTCCTCGTGCGTCACCGTCTTCACCACTTCCGGGCCGGTGACGAACATGTAGGAGGAGTCCTTCACCATGAAGATGAAGTCGGTCATGGCCGGGCTGTACACCGCGCCGCCGGCGCAGGGGCCCATGATCATCGAGATCTGCGGCACCACGCCGGAAGCCAGCACGTTGCGCTGGAACACGTCGGCGTAGCCGCCGAGGGAAGCGACGCCCTCCTGGATGCGCGCGCCGCCCGAGTCGTTGAGGCCGATCACCGGCGCGCCGGCCTTCATGGCGTGGTCCATCACCTTGCAGATCTTCTCGGCGTGCGCTTCCGACAGCGCGCCGCCGAACACCGTGAAGTCCTGGCTGAAGACGAAGACCAGGCGGCCGTTGATGGTGCCGTAGCCGGTCACCACGCCGTCGCCCGGCACCGTCTGCTTCTCCATGCCGAAGTCGGTGCAGCGGTGCTCCTTGAACATGTCCCATTCCTCGAAGGAATCGGGGTCGAGCAGCAGCTCGATGCGCTCGCGCGCGGTGAGCTTGCCCTTGCCGTGCTGCGCGTCGATGCGCTTCTGTCCGCCGCCCAGGCGGGCCGCCGCGCGCTTTTCGTCCAGCTGTCGAATGATGTCGTGCATAGCGCCTCCGGTGATTACTGATTCTTTTCCTGCAAATGGCCGAGCAGGCGGTGCGCCGCCGCGGCCGGGGTGATGCTGCCCGCCGTGACGGCGAGACTGACTTTTTCCAGGTCCTGCTTCACGCCCGCGTGGTGCCTGAAGCGGCTGCGCAGCTCGGCGTCGATGAGGGTCCACATCCAGTCGACGGCCTGGCGGCGGCGCTTCTGCGCCAGCTCGCCGCTCTCTTGCAGGATCGTGCGATGACGCTCGATCTCGTTCCAGAAGGCCTCGATGCCCTGGCCAGTTTGCGCGGAGAGCGTCAGGACCGGCGGCCGCCAGTGCGCCGAGGCGGAACGCAACAGGCCGAGCGCGTTCTCGAACTGGTGCTGGGCGAACTGCGCGGCCTTCGGATCGAGATCCGCCTTGTTGATGGCGACGAGGTCGGCGATCTCGACGATGCCCTTCTTGATCGCCTGCAGGTCGTCGCCGGCATTCGGCAGTTGCAGCAGGACGAAGGCGTCCACCATGCCGGCCACCGTGGTTTCGCTCTGGCCGACACCGACCGTCTCGACGACGATGACGTCGAAGCCGGCGGCCTCGCACACCAGCATCGCCTCGCGCGTCTTTTCCGCCACGCCGCCGAGCGAGCCGCCCGAGGGGCTGGGGCGGATGAAGGCGTTCGGGTTGGTCGACAGCTTCTCCATGCGCGTCTTGTCGCCGAGGATCGAGCCGCCGGAGCGCGTGCTGGAGGGATCGACCACCAGCACGGCGACGCGGTGGCCGCGCTCGATGAGATGCAGCCCCAATGCCTCGATGAAGGTGGACTTGCCCGCGCCCGGCGATCCGGAAATGCCGACGCGGATCGCCTTGCCGGTATGCGGCAGCAGCGCTGCCAGCACCTGCTCCGCCCGCGCCTGGTGGTCGCGCCGCGTCGATTCGATCAGGGTGATGGCCTTCGCCAGCGCGCGCGGCTGGCGCGCGAGCACGCCGTCGACCAGCTGCTGGTCGGCGTCGGCAAGCAGCGCCTGGCCGGCGGTGGCGTCGTTCATGTCAGGAGGCGTGGGTCTTGCGTATGGCCGCCAGCACCTGCTTCGCGCAGGCCGGAATCGGCGTGCCGGGGCCGAAGATGCCGGCGGCGCCGGCCTTCTGCAGGAAGTCGTAGTCCTGCGCCGGGATCACGCCGCCGACGAAGACGATGATGTCCCCGGCGCCCTGGTCCTTCAGCGCCTTCACCAGCGCCGGCACCAGCGTCTTGTGGCCGGCGGCGAGGGTGGACACGCCGATGGCGTGGCAGTCGTTCTCGATGGCCTGGCGCGCCGCCTCTTCGGGGGTCTGGAAGAGCGGGCCGATGTCGATGTCGAAGCCGAGGTCGGCCAGCGCCGTGGCGACGACTTTCGCGCCGCGGTCGTGGCCGTCCTGGCCGAGCTTGGCGACCATCACGCGCGGCCGGCGGCCTTCGGCGGCGGCGAAGGCTTCGATGTCCTGCTTGATCTCCTGCCACTCCCAGTCGTGCTCGAAGGCCGCGCCGTAGACGCCGGAGATGGCCTGGTTGGTGGCGCGGAAGCGGCCCCATTCCTTTTCCAGCGCGTCGGAGACCTCGCCGACGGTGGCGCGCAGGCGCATCGCCTTGACGGCGAGGTCGAGCACGTTGCCCTTGCCGGTTTTCGCGGCATCCGTCAGCGCGTCGAGCGCCTGCTGCACGGCGGCGCCGTCGCGCGATGCGCGGATCTTCTTCAGCCGCGTGATCTGCGCATCGCGCACGGCGCTGTTGTCGATCTCGCGGATGTCGACCGGGTCTTCCTTCTCCAGGCGGTACTTGTTCACGCCGACGATGACGTCCTTGCCGGCGTCGATGCGCGCCTGCTTCTCGGCGGCGCAGGATTCGATCTTCAGCTTGGCCCAGCCGGACTCGACGGCCTTGGTCATGCCGCCCATGGCCTCCACCTCTTCGATGATGGCCCAGGCGGTGTCGGCCATGTCCTGCGTCAGCTTCTCCATCATGTAGGAACCCGCCCAGGGGTCGACCACGCTGGTGATGTGCGTCTCCTCCTGGATGATGAGCTGGGTGTTGCGGGCGATGCGCGCCGAGAAGTCGGTCGGCAGGGCGATGGCCTCGTCGAGCGAGTTGGTGTGCAGCGACTGCGTGCCGCCGAACACCGCCGCCAAGGCCTCGATGGCGGTGCGCACGACGTTGTTGTAGGGATCCTGCTCGGTGAGCGACCAGCCGGAAGTCTGGCAGTGGGTGCGCAGCATCAGCGACTTCGGGTTCTTCGGCTTGAAGCGCTTCATGATGCGCCACCAGAGCAGACGCGCCGCGCGCAGTTTCGCCACTTCCAGATAGAAGTTCATGCCGATGGCGAAGAAGAAGGAGAGCCGCCCGGCGAAGGCGTCCACGTCGAGGCCCTTGGCGAGCGCCGTCTTCACGTACTCCTCGCCGTCGGCCAGCGTGAAGGCCAGTTCCAGCGCCTGCGTCGCGCCGGCCTCCTGCATGTGGTAGCCGGAGATGGAGATCGAGTTGAACTTCGGCATGTTCTGCGCCGTGTACTCGATGATGTCGGCGATGATGCGCATCGACGGCGCGGGCGGGTAGATATAGGTGTTGCGTACCATGAACTCCTTGAGGATGTCGTTCTGGATGGTGCCGGAGAGCTTCTCCTGCGCCACGCCCTGCTCCTCGGCGGCAACGATGTAGCCGGCCAGCACCGGCAGCACGGCGCCGTTCATGGTCATCGAGACGGAAATCCTGTCGAGCGGGATGGCGTCGAAGAGGATCTTCATGTCCTCGACGGAATCGATGGCCACGCCGGCCTTGCCGACGTCGCCGGTGACGCGCGGATGGTCGGAGTCGTAGCCGCGGTGGGTGGCGAGGTCGAAGGCCACCGAGATGCCCTGGCCGCCGCCGGCCAGCGCGCGCTTGTAGAAGGCGTTGGATTCCTCGGCGGTGGAGAAGCCGGCGTACTGGCGGATGGTCCACGGCCGCACGGCGTACATGGTGGCCTGCGGGCCGCGCAGGAAGGGCTCCAGGCCGGGCAGGGTGTCGGCGTGCGGCAGGCCTTCCGTGTCGCGCTTCGTATACAGCGGCTTGACGGCGATGCCTTCCGGCGTGGTCCAGGTGAGGGCGGAAACGTCGCCGTTCGGCGCCGACTTGGCAGCGGCCTTTTCCCAGGCGGCGAGGTTGGACGAATCGGGCAGCTTGGCGTCGCTCATGGTCATGCCTCCCGCTGGGCCGCCCCGAGGGAGGCATGCGCCCCCCCGGGGGGCAGCGAACGAATGTGAGCGTGGGGGTTCATACATTTCCTTTCTATGACTTGAGCCGGCTTGTTCGGCAGGATAGCCCCGGCACGAACGGGAAGACAGTCCGGGCTTGACATCCCATGTTTCGCATAATACTGTATCCATAATTATGAATGCAATAGGCCGAAAGACAATCATCGGGGCGACAATATGAGTCCGACCAGCATCGCCCAGCCCGCCCTCTACCTGGAGGTCGCCGAGCGCCTGCGCCAGCGCATCTTCTCGCACGAGCTGCAGCCGGGCGCCTGGGTCGACGAGCAGGCCCTGGCCGAGCAGTACGGCATCAGCCGCACGCCCCTGCGCGAGGCGCTCAAGGTGCTGGCGTCGGAAGGCCTGGTCACCCTGAAGCCGCGCCGCGGCTGCTACGTCACCGAGCTGGCCGAGCGCGACCTCGACGACATCTTTCCACTGATGGCCCTGCTCGAAGGGCGCTGCGCCTTTGAGGCGACGCAGAAGGCGAGCCCCGCCGACCTGAAGCGCCTGGAGGCGCTGCACGAGAAGCTGGAGCGCCAGGCCGCGAAGGGCGACATCAACGGCTTCTTCGAGGTCAACCACGCCTTCCACCAGGCGCTGCAGGAACTCTCCGGCAACCGCTGGCTGAAGCAGGTCATCGACGACCTGCGCAAGGTGCTGAAGCTGACGCGCCGCGACTCGCTGCGGCTGGAAGGGCGCCTGAAGCAGTCGCTGGAGGAGCACCGCCACGTCCTCGCCGCCATCCGCGAGCGCGACGCCGCAAGTGCCGAAGCGCTGATGCATGCACACCTGCTCTCCGGCCGCGCGGCGCTGGCAAAACTGCAGGCGGCCAAAATCCATGTCTGAGGAAGTCCTGCTGTCGCGCGACGGCGTCATCGCCACCGTCACGCTGAACAATCCGGCCAAGCTCAACGCCGTCAACGCCTCGATGTGGCGGCGCCTGCGCGTCGTCATGGACGAACTGTCCGCCGACGAGAGCCTGCGCTGCGTCGTGCTGCGCGGCGCCGGCGAGAAGGCCTTCGCCGCCGGCGGCGACCTCGAGGAATTCCTCACCCTGCGCGACACGCTGGAGCGGGCCCTGGTCTACCACGAGGAATGGGTGGCGAGTGCGCTGAACGCGATCCGCGACTGCCTGCATCCGACCGTGGCGCTGATCCAGGGCGCCTGCATCGGCGGCGGCCTGGAGATCGCCGGCCAGTGCGACCTGCGCGTCTGCGGCCGCTCGGCGCGCTTCGGCGCGCCGATCAACAGGCTCGGCTTCTCGATGGCGCCGGGCGAACTGACCGGCCTGCTGGCGCTGGCCGGCCCGGCCGTTGCGCTGGAGATCCTGCTGGAAGGCCGCATCCTCGGCGCCGACGAAGCCTACGAAAAGGGCCTGATCACCCGCGTCGTATCCGACGACGCAGTGGCGGAGGAGGCCTACGCCGCGGCCCGCCGCATCGCCGCCGGCGCGCCGCTCGCCGCGCGCATGCACAAGAAGCTGGTGCGCCGCCTCACCGCCGTGCCGCAGGGACTGACTTTGGAGGAGCAGAAGGCCAGCTTCGCCTTCCTCGACAGCGAGGACTACCGCGAAGGACTTTCCGCTTTCTTCGAGAAGCGCGCGCCGCTGTTCCGCGGCAAATAGGAGGCGGCACATGGAAGGCATTCTCAGGCGCGTCAAATCCCTGGTCGGCGGCAAGCCCGGACGCCAGCCCATGACGCCGAAGCTGCTGGCGCAATTGCGCCGGCAACTGCAGGAATGCGCCGCCGGCACAGGCGGCGAGGTCGCCGCGCGCGGCCGGGCGGCGAAGCTGGGCGAGACCTACCTCGGCCTCGACGACGCCGGCCGCCACGAGTTCCTGCGGCGCATCGCCCTCGACTTCGGCCCCGAGCCGGCGAAGGTGGACGCCGCGCACCGTGCCTACCAGGCGGCGGCCGGCACGCCCGGCCAGTGGGACGCCGAGGCCGACCTGCGCGCCGCCCTGCGCTCCTCGCGCATCCGCATCCTGACCCAATTCAACGCCCTGCCGCAGGGCGTGAAATTCCTCGTCGACCTGCGCGCCGACCTGCTGCGTTTTCTGGAGAAGGACGAGGAGCTGGCGGTGCTCGACCGCGAGCTGGAGTCGCGCCTGACCGCCTGGTTCGACGTCGGCTTCCTCGAATTGCAGCGCATCACCTGGAACTCTCCCGCCTCGCTGCTGGAAAAGCTGATCCAGTACGAGGCGGTGCACGAGATCCGCTCCTGGAGCGACCTGAGGAACCGCCTCGGTTCCGACCGCCGCCTGTACGCCTTCTTCCACCCGCGCATGCCGGCCGAACCACTGATCTTCGTCGAGGTGGCGCTGACGAAAGAGCTTTCCGGCAACATCCAGGCGCTGCTCGACGAGCACGCCCCGGTGCTGGAGGCCGATCGCGCCGACACGGCGATCTTCTACTCGATCTCCAATACCCAGGCCGGCCTGCGCGGCGTCACCTTCGGCAACTTCCTGCTGAAGCGCGTCATCGACGACCTGAAGCGCGACTTCCCGCAGCTGAAGACCTTCGCCACGCTGTCGCCGCTGCCGCAGTTCTGCGCCTGGCTGAAGCGCACGCCGGAAGCCCTCGAGGGGCTCGGCTTCACGCTGGCCCAGCTGCAGTCGGGCGGCTGGGCGCAGGACAAGGCCCTGGCGCGCCGCCTGCGCGATCCGCTCGAGGCCCTCGCCGCCCGCTACCTCTACGCCGTCCGCCAGAACGGCCGTCCCTTCGACCCGGTGGCGCGCTTCCACCTCGGCAACGGCGCCCGCATCGAGCGCATCGATTTCCTGGCGGATGCCTCGGCCAAGGGCTTCAGGCAGTCCTGCGGCCTGATGGTGAACTACCTGTACGACCCCGACGAGATCGAGCAGAACGTCGAAGCCTTCGTCGGCGAGGACCGCATCGCCGCCACGGCCGCCATCCGCCGGCTGGCCAAGGCATGAACCTGTACGGCCTGCTGGCCTCGCGCTTCCCGGCCGAGGGCGAGGCGCCCTGCCTGATCCTGCCCGACGGCCGGCGCCTGAGCTACGCCGAACTGGAAAGTCAGTCCGCGCGATACGGCGCACTGCTCGCCGAGGCCGGACTCGCGCCGGGCGACCGCGTCGCCGCGCAGGTGGAGAAATCCGCCGAGGCGCTCTTCCTCTACCTCGGCTGCCTGCGCGCCGGCTGCGTCTTCCTGCCGCTGAATCCCGCCTATACGCGCAGCGAGGTCGCCTTCTTCCTCGACGATGCCCGGCCCGGCCTGTTCGTCTGCGCGCCCGAGCGGCTGGAGGAGGCGCAGGAACTGGCCTGGGCCAGCCGCCTGCCGCTGGTACATGACCTCGGCGCGCGCGGCGAGGGCAGCCTGGCTGCCGCCGCGGTGCAGATGCCCGAGACGTTCGCCACCGTCGAACGCGCCGACGGCGACCTGGCTTCGATCGTCTACACCTCCGGCACCACCGGCCGCTCGAAGGGGGCGATGCTCACCCACCGCAACCTGGCCGCCAACGGGCTGGTGCTGCACAAATACTGGGGCTTCCGCCCCGGCGACGTGCTGCTGCACATGCTGCCGACTTTTCACGTGCACGGCCTCTTCGTCGCCACGCACTGCGCGTTGCTCAACGGCAGTCCGATGCTGTTCGAGCCGAAGTTCGATGCATCGCGCGCGTTGCGGCTGATGCAGGAGGCGACGGTGTTCATGGGCGTGCCGACCTATTACGTGCGGCTGCTGCAGGAAAAGGGCCTGACGCGCGAAGCCGTCGCCCACATGCGCCTGTTCATCTCCGGCTCGGCGCCGCTGCTGCCGGAGACTTTCAGTGCGTTCCGCGAACGCACCGGCCAGACCCTCCTCGAGCGCTACGGCATGACCGAGGGCGGCATGTTCACCTCCAACCCGCTCGAGGGCGAGCGGCGCGGCGGCACGGTCGGCTTCCCCCTGCCGGGCACGGACGTGCGCGTGGTGGGGGATGACGACGCGCCCCTGCCGGCTGGCGAAATCGGCCACATCCAGGTGCGCGGCGACAATGTCTTCGCCGGCTACTGGCAGATGCCGGAGAAGACGCGGGAGGAATTCACGCCGGACGGCTTCTTCCGCACCGGCGACATGGGCCGCTTCGACTCAGAGGGTTACCTTGCCATCATCGGCCGCGACAAGGACCTCATCATCAGCGGCGGGCTGAACGTCTACCCGAAGGAGATCGAGGAGGCCATCGACGCCCTGCCCGGCGTGGCCGAATCCGCCGTGATCGGCCTGCCGCACCCGGACTTCGGCGAAGCGGTGACCGCCGTGGTGGTGCGCGGCCGGGAGGGCGCCGGCCTCACGGGCGAGGGCATTGTCGCCGCGCTGAAGGGCCGCATGGCCGGCTTCAAGGTGCCGAAGGCCGTGCATTTCGTGGACGACCTGCCGCGCAACGCCATGGGCAAGGTGCAGAAGAACCTGCTGCGTCAACGTTTTTCCGGCTGACCCGTTTTATTTGAATATCAAATAATTCGTTGTTCCGGCGGGGCAGCGGGGCGTATCGTTGATCCACTGTGCCGGCGAGCACAGGTTGCAGGTAGCAAAAGGAGGAGGTTGCCATGCGTCATGAAACCCGGAGAAACCCGATCAGCCCGTGGAAGCACAAGGCCAAGGTGCTGGCCGCCTTCGTGGCCCTCTGCCTGGTCACCGCCTTTTCCGGCATCGGCTTTGCGGCCGATCCGACCCCGCCCGGTTCCGTTCAGATCTTCAGGTAAGTCCAGCCCTGGCGCACCCGGTCGACGATGTGTTCGATCGCGGTGCGCTCCACCTTTGCTTCCGGCACCAGCGTGACATCCAGACCCGCACTGCGATAGCGTGCGATGGCGTTGCCGCAGGCGACGAAGGCCAGCATTTCGTGGCGTGCGGCGAGCGCCGCGATACGCGCCGCGTGGGGCGTGGTTTCCTGGCGCAGCAGATCGAGACCGGAGTTATTGACCACGACCTCCACCCGGGCGTGGCCGGCCTTGGCCAGATAGGCTTCGACCATATCCAGCGCCTCTTCCATGTGTTCGGCCTGCGAACTGTCCAGATGCAGCAACACCCGCGTCGGCTGGGCGGCAAAGAAACTTCCGG
>Ga0209476_10001720_pt1 | contig 14721 bp, 16 predicted proteins | sample KloWWTrecipitate_FD_187179 | JGI IMG/M metagenome (GOLD analysis project Ga0209476, IMG submission 187179) | Active sludge microbial communities from Klosterneuburg, Austria, studying microevolution and ecology of nitrifiers - Klosterneuburg... | ecosystem: Engineered > WWTP > Aerobic digester... | reverse complement strand
GCCTACGCGATCGGCGGGCTCACGCGCGCGGACCTCGCCGAGGCGAGGCGCCACGGCGCGCACGGCGTGGCTCTCCGCTCGGCGGCGTTGCCGGCCTAGCTACAGCCGGCCGATCGGCAGCACCTTCCCGGCGAAGATCACGACGACGGCGAGCGCCGCGAAGGCCGCGACGACGGCCATCGTGCCGGTGTTGACCGCCAGGCGCTGCGCGGCTGCCGGGTAGCGGGGCGAACGGTGCATGGGGCTTCCCTCGGGATGGTGGTGGCGAATCCCAAGCATCAGCCGTGCCACCGCCCGGAACGGCGCTCATCACGGGGAACCCGTCGCAGGGCGCCCGCGCGATGGCGAGCCCGGGCACCGCAGCGGTGCCGGATCCCGTGCGCGCGGGTCAGCATGGTGCGCCGAAGGCCGCAAGCCTTGCCGCCAGCTCGCCGGGCGAATCGCAGAGCGCGTGCGCCCCGGCCTCGTGCAGCTCCTCGCGCGACCCGTAACCCCAGGTGACGCCCAGCGCGAACGCGCCGTGGTGCCGCGCCGCGCGCATGTCCACGCCGCGGTCGCCGATCATGACCGTCTCCCCCGGCGCGAGGCCGTGGCGCGGCAGGAGGTGGGCGAGGAGGTCGCGCTTGTCCTCGCGCGTGCCGTCCAGCTCGCAGCCGTGCACCGCCTCGAAATGCGCGTCGAGCGCGAAGTGGCCGACGATGCGCTCGGCGTACACGCGCGGCTTCGAGGTGGCCACGAAGAGCCGGTGCCCCGCATTGCGCAGGGCGGCAAGCGCCGCGTCGATCCCCTCGTACGGCGCGTTCTCGTAGAGGCCGGTGCCGGCGAAGCGCTCGCGGTAGTGCCCGATGGCGCGCTCGACCTCGACGCGGTCGTCGGTGCCGATGAGCCGCGCGAGGGAAGCGCGAAGCGGGGGGCCGATGGCGAAGGTGAGCTCCTCCAGCGGCGGCGCCTCGCGGCCCATGCGCTCGAGCGCGTGCGCGATGCACCTGGTGATGCCCTCGCGCGGGTCCGTCAGCGTGCCGTCCAGGTCGAACAGCAGCGCCAGGGGCGGCGCCGTCATGGCGCCAGCGGCGAGACGTCGAGGCTCGCGGCAATCGCGTCGGCGCGTGCGCCGGGAAGGAATGGCACGCGGCCAAGCAGCGGCGCGGGCAGGCGCCCGGCGAGCGCCGCCACGTTCTCGTCCGGCACTGCCATGCCGGGGTCGATCGCATTGGCGATCCAGCCGGCGAGCGGCAGGCCTGCGGCGCGCACCGCCTCCGCGGTGAGCAGCGCGTGGTTGAGGCAGCCCAGCCGCAGGCCCACGACGAGCACCACCGGAAGCCCCAGGGCGACTGCGAGGTCGCGCGTGTCCTCCGCGGGCGAGAGGGGGACGAGAAAGCCGCCGACGCCCTCGACCACGGTGAAATCGGCAGCCGCGGCCAGCCTTCGGTGCGCGGCGACGAGCGGGGCGACCGCGATCGTGCGCCCCTCGCGCGCGGCCGCCACGTGCGGCGCCATCGGCTCGCGCAGCAGCAAGGGCGTCACCTCGGCCGGCGAGGGCGCGCCGAGGCCGGCGGCCCCGACGAGAGCGAGCGTGTCCTCGTTGGCCCAGCCGCCCGCGTGCGCCACCGCGCCCGCCGCCACGGGCTTCATGGGTGCCACGCGCAGGCCGCGCGCGCGAAGCGCGCGCACCAGCGCGCACGCGCACGCCGTCTTGCCCACGCCGGTGTCGGTGCCGGTCACGAACACGCCCTTCACCGCGGCGACCTCGGCGCGAAGCTCACGACCTGCCGCCCGTCCGCGAGGCGCTTCGGCGGCACCTTCCACGCGTGGCCGTAGACGATCTCCCAGGTGGCCGGCAAGAGGCCATCGCGGCGGAAGCGCTCGTAGGCCTGCGTCATGCGCCGCCAGCGGTTGCGCCCGGGCAGCCCGCGGGCGCGCGAGGGCAGCGAGTTCACCGCGCCGATGGCCTTCAGGTCGCGCGCGACCGCCATCACGGTGTCGTACTCGAGCGTGATCGTCTCCATCTCCATCACCGGGTCGGCGAAGCCCGCGTGCACCAGCGCGTCGCCGAGGTCGTGCATGTCCACGAAGCGGTTCACGTGCGGCTCGCCGTCGGCCTCCGCGAAGGCCGCGCGCAGCTCGCGCAGCGTGTCCGGACCCACCGTCGAGAAGAGGAAGAGGCCGTCGTTCGAGACCACCCGCGCCGCCTCGGCGAAGGCGCGCGAGGGCTCGCACCACTGCAGCGCGAGGTTCGAGAACAGGAGGTCCACGCTCGCGCCGGCGAGCGGCAGGCGCTCCGCGTCGGCGCAGACGAGCGCGGGCCGCCTCGCGCCGAGCACCCGCTGCCACCAGGGCGAGCGGGCCCGCGCGCGGCCCAGCATCGCCGGCGCGATGTCCAGGCCCAGGAGTTCCGCGGCGGGGAAGCGCTTCGCGAGCGCGTCGAACGCGTGGCCGGTGCCGCAGCCCAGGTCCAGGGCGCGGCGCGGGGCGATGCGCATGGGCTCGAGGTGCTCGAGGAGCCGCGCGCACACCTCCCTTTGCAGGATGGCCGCGTCGTCGTAGGTGGCCGCCGCGCGGTCGAAGGACCGGCGCACGTCGCGCTTCACCGGGAGCATCGCCTCATCCATGGGCGAGCTTCCTTCCTGTGTCACCGCCCGCGAGGTGCCGCAGCGCCTGCGCCACCTCGGCGCAATGGCTCACGAAGGGCAGGTGGGCCGCGTCGGCGATCTCCGTGTAGCGCGCGAAGGGAAGCGCGGCGGCAAGCCAGCGCCCGGCACCTGCGGGCACGAGGGCGTCACGCGCGCCGTGGATCACGGCGGCCGGCAGGTCGATGGCGGCTGCTTCGGCCCGCAGGTCCTCGTCGTGCAGCACGGCGAGGCCGGCCGCGAGCGATTCGGCGAAGGGCGTGCCGCGTTCCACGAGGAGGGCGGCGAGGTCGCGCATGCGGTCGCGCGCATGCGGCCCGCCCAGCGCGTTCAGGTTCACGAAGGTGCGGATGGTCCGCGCGGGGTCGTCGCGCAGCCCGGCGGCGAAGTCCTCCAGCGTCTCGCGCGCCATGGCGTGGGGCCAGTCGTCGCGCCTGGCAAAGCAGGGCGTCGTGCTCACGAGGGCGATGGCGCGCAGGCGCCCCGCGTGCCGCGTCGCGAGCCGCATCGCCACGAGGCCGCCCAGCGACCAGCCGCAAAGGGCGGCGCCCGCCGGAACGACGGCGGCGACGGCATCGGCCACGGCGTCGAGCGAGCCGAACGGGTTGGCGCGGGAATGGCCGTGGCCCGGCAGGTCGACGAGGTGCAGGCGGAAAGCGGGCGCGAGTTCCCGCGCGAGGCCCTGCCACACGCCGCCGTGCAGCCCCCAGCCGTGGAGCAGCACGAGGTCCGGGCCCTGGCCCGCGAGCTCAACGTGCAGCGCCATCGTCGAGGGCCTGCGCGAGGGCGGAGACGAGCGTCTCCACCTGCACGCGCGTGTGGGCCGCGGAGAGCGAGATCCGCAGCCTCGCCGTGCCCTGCGGCACCGTCGGCGGGCGGATCGCCGGGACGAGCAGGCCCGCCTCGCGCATCCGCGCCGAAAGGGCCACGGCGCGCGCGCTTTCGCCCACGATCACTGGCTGGATCGCCGTCGCCGACGATGCGGCGACCCCTTGCGCCTCGCAGGCGCGGCGGAACTCCCCGATGCGGGCGTGCAGCGCGCGCACGATCGACGGGTCGGCATCGATGAGCGCCATCGCCGCGGTCGCCACCGCCGCCGCCGCCGGGGGAAGGGCGGTCGAGAACACGTACGTCCGCGCGCGCTGCATGAGCCACTCGATCACCTCCGCGTCGCCGGCCACGAACGCGCCATAGCCGCCCAGCGCCTTGCCGAGCGTGGCCATGCAGACGATGCGCGGGGAGGCGAGCGCGAACTCCGCGAGCGAACCCCGCCCGCCGCCCAGCACGCCGATGCCGTGCGCGTCGTCGAGCACGAGCCACGCGTCGTGCCGCTCGGCCAGCGACAGCAGTTCCGCGAGCGGTGCCACGTCGCCGTCCATGCTGAAGACGGTGTCGGTTGCGATCACCCGCACGCCCGCCTTCGACCGCGCGAGCAGGGCGTCGAGCGCGGCGAGGTCCCCGTGCGGGTAGCGGTGGAACGCTGCCCGCGAGAGCAGCGCGCCGTCTACGAGGCAGGCGTGGTCGAGGCGGTCGCCGAAGATCGCCGCGGAGCGGCCGGCGAGGGCGGCGAGGATGCCGAGGTTGGCGGCATAGCCGCTCGGGAAGAGGAGCGCGCGCGGCAGCCCCGTGAAGCGCGCGAACGCGGCCTCCGCCTCCTCGTGCGCACGCGAGTGCCCCGCGACGATGGGCGAGGCGCCCGCCCCGAAGCCGAAGCGGTCGATCGCCTCGCGGGCCGCGGCGACGATGCGAGGGTGGTTCGCGAGCCCGAGGTAGTCGTTCGAGGCGAAGTTCGCGAGCTCGCGCCCGCCCTCGCGCACGACCGGCCCTTGCGGCGAATCGAGCACGCGCCGCGCGCGCCGCAGGCCCTCGCGGTCGAGTTCCGCCAGGCCGCGGCGGACGGCGGCGAGGCCCGCGTGCGCCACGGGAGTCAGGCCGCCGAGAGGCCGAGCGCGGCGAAGAGCGCGTCGTCGCGCGCGACCTCGGGGTTGCCCGTGGTGAGGAGCTTCTCGCCGTAGAAGATGGAATTGGCGCCCGCGAGGAAGCAGAGCGCCTGCACCGCCTCGTGCATCTGCGTGCGGCCGGCCGAAAGCCGCACGAAGCTCTTCGGCATCAGGATGCGCGCGACGGCGATGGTGCGGACGAACTCCGCCCACGGCAGCGCCTCGGTGCCGGCGAGCGGCGTGCCTTCCACCTGCACGAGCTGGTTGATGGGCACCGACTCGGGGGGCGGGTCCATCGCGGCGAGCTGGGCGATGAGCCCGGCGCGCTGGTCGCGCGATTCCCCCATGCCGACGATGCCGCCGCAGCAGACGTGCAGGCCGGCGTTGCGCACGCGCTCCAGGGTGTCGAGGCGGTCCTGGTAGTCGCGCGTCGTGATCACCTCGCCGTAGAACTCCGGCGCGGTGTCGAGGTTGTGGTTGTAGTAGTCGAGCCCCGCGACGCGAAGCTGCTCGGCCTGCCCCTCCTTCAGCATTCCGAGGGTGCAGCAGGTCTCCAGCCCCAGCTTCTTCACCTCGCGCACCATCTCCAGCACGGGCTCGAGGTCGCGGGCCTTGGGGCCGCGCCAGGCGGCGCCCATGCAGAAGCGCGTGGCGCCCTTGTCCTTGGCCGCCTGCGCGGTGCGCACGACTTCCTCCAGCGGCAGCATCGCCTCGCTCTCCACGCCGGCCGAGTGGCGCGCGGACTGCGGGCAGTAGCCGCAATCCTCGGGGCAGCCGCCGGTCTTGATGGAAAGGAGCGTGGAGCGCTGGATGCGATTGGGGTCGAAATTTTCGCGGTGGACTGTCTGCGCCTGGAAGACGAGATCGTTGAAGGGAAGGTCGAGGAGCGCGCGAGCGCGGTCGCGCAGCGCCTGCGTGCGCGAACCGGCCGGCGTGGCAAGGTGAACGATCTGGTCCAAGGGAGCCCCGGTGGATATCCGTAACACCCTGATGATTCTGGAGAAAGTGCGGGCTGTCAAATGGCTCGGTGGCTGCGCCCGAACGGGTGCACAAAAAATGGGCAGCCCGGGGTTGTTCGAGGCCCTATGGGGCCGCGATTGCCTTCTCTGCCTCGACCCGTCGCCGGCCGTGGCCCTGTGCGAAAATTGTGAGCGCTTGCTCCCGGTATCGCCGTTTCGCTGCCCCCGGTGCGCCGTCCCGATGCCCGAGGCCCGGGAGTGCGCCGACTGCCTTTGCGACCCACCCGCCTTCGACGACGTGACCGCCGCCTTCGACTACCGCTTTCCCGTGGACCGGCTGGTGCGCCGGTTCAAGTTCTCGGCCGACCTGGCCGTGGGCGCCTACCTGGGGACGGCCCTGGCGCGAGCGGTCGAGGCGGGGCCTCGGCCGGACCTCGTGCTGGCCTCGCCCGCCTCGGCAGCGCGCATCCGCGAGCGCGGGTTCAACCCGGCGCTGGTGCTCGCCCGGCATGCGGCCCGGCAGCTCGGTCTAGGAATCGATCCCCGGACGCTCGCGAAGGTGCGGCACACGCCCCCGCAGGCCGGGCTGGGCCGCGACGACCGCCATCGCAACCTGGCCGGGGCGTTCGCCGTGCGCGGGTGCGTGGCGGGGCTGCACGTCGCGGTGGTCGACGACGTGATGACGACGGGGGCGACGCTCGGGGCGCTCGCGGGCGTGCTGAAAGGGGCCGGCGCGAGAAGGGTCAGCGGCTGGGTCGTCGCGCGCACCCCAGAGCCGCCGGCTGAGGGCTGATCCGTGGTCGCGGTTGTCCTTGTCCACCCCGAGATCCCGCCCAACACCGGGAACGTGATCCGCCTTTGCGCCAACACGGGCACGCCGCTTCACCTCGTCGAGCCGCTGGGGTTCTCGATGGACGACCGGCAGGTGAGGCGCGCCGGGCTCGATTACCACGAGATGGCCAACGTGACGGTCCACGCGGATTGGGCGGCCTGCGCGGCGGGGTTCGCCGGCCGGCGCCTCTTCGCCTTCACCACGCGCGGATCGCGGCGGTTCGACGAGATCGCCTTTCGCCCGGACGACGTCTTCGTGTTCGGCGCGGAAACCGCAGGCCTGTCCGATGCGTTTCTCGGGGACTTCCCGCCGGAGCAGCGCATCCGCCTGCCCATGGTGCCCGGGAATCGCAGCCTGAACCTCTCGAACGCGGTGGCCGTGGCGGTCTTCGAGGCGTGGCGGCAGGCGGGGTACGCGGGGGCGGGACCCTAGTTTGCGCCCGAGAGGCCGTTCCGTCCCGAATGTTTCAACGGGGCTACCGCTGTAACGTCGAACGCACGGAAATTACTGAAATTCATGGATTTTCTGTGATTGGGGTCACGGAAATACCGGCCCGGTGCGCGTCTAATGGGAACCGTAGCAACACGAGATGGAGGGCGAAACGGGATGCGCAGAGGCAAAGGACCCGATGGCCCCCCCGAACCCGGGATTCGGTGACAGCCCGGAAGTTCAAGCAAAGGTCGAGGAACATGTGTTAAACATATGAAGATTTGGACTTTTTCATCGATCTTTCTTAGAATCACCCTGCGAAATTCCAAACGTTGAAGTGACAGGAGAATGAAAATGAAAACCTCGAATCTCAGCAGGATCGCGCTTGCCGTGGCGCTTGCTGTTCCGGTTGCGTCGATGGCCGGCTCCGACATCACCACTACCCTCGGTGCCGGCTCCGTTTCGGCGAACGTCAACCTCGACTTCCGCATCATCATTCCGAAATTCGTCTTCCTGCAGGTCGGGACGGGCACGCTGCTGGCGGACAACGCCGCCATCGACACCGTCGAGTGGACGCCGTCGGTCGCGCAGCTCGGCACCGGGTCGATCGCCGCGAGCACGCCCGCTGTCACCGCGCGGATCATCGGCAACAACGGGGCGATCACGATCAACTCCAGCACCCCCGGCGCTCTCAGCAATGGCGCGGGCGACACCATCGCCTACACGGAAATCTCGGCCACCTCCAGCGACTTCGCGCACCCGCCCTTCGCTGCATCGGGTGCCGGCCCTACCCCGACGGTCACGGTGCCGAACGTCATCCCCGGAAGGGTCACCGACCTGACCGCCACCTGGACCTTCAGCTGGGCCAACGCGACCGTAGTGCCTGCCGGCACCTACGGTGACATCACGAATTCCGGGCTGAACAACTCTCGCGTGACCTACACGGCGTCGATGCCGTGAGGTAGGACTGCCCGGGGATTGACGTGATGCCGCGAACCCTCGCCATCGGCCATTCGGGGGTCCAACGCGCAACCGTGCGGAGCGTGCCCCGGGTTTCGAGGGCATTCAGGAGCGGGGCCGCTCTGGCGTTTGCGCGAGCGGCCCTCGTCGCGCTGGTCGCCCTGCCGCTGGCAGCCCAAGCCTGGATCCTGAACATCGGGAACAACAATCCCCGCCGCCTCTTCCTCACTGTCGGCAACGGTTCCACGCTTGCCGACAATGCCACGATCAACCTCGTGAGCCTCTCCGTCCCTGCGGCGAGTGTCGGCCAGGGGCCGCTGCAGATGACGAGCAACAGCACGCAGGCCAACAGCACCTACGACGGGTTCGCGATGTGCACGCCCCCCGCGCAGGTCTACGTCGGGGCGCTCTACCAGCGACGAAACGCCGGACAGCCGGGGAGCGCACGGCTGCAGGTCACTTCCCCGGCCAATCTCACGACGGGCGCTGGCGACACGATCCCCTTCAGTGAAATCAGCTGGACGGTCTCGGGACCGGCTGGCGACCCCAATCCGGCATCGATTCCGGCGGGTACGTTCAATGGGGCCACCCAGACGTTGGTGACAATCACCCAAGGCACCCTGTTGGACAATTGCCATACGTTCCACTTTGCCAACAACGCACTACGGCCGTCCGGAACCTACGACGGAAGGGTTACCTACACCCTCGTTTCCCCATGAGTCTCGCGGGCATCGAGAGCCGCTTCAGGAGGGCCGGCGGCCTGCGCGCCCGAATCGGGGCGTTGGTTCTCTCGATTCTTGCCTTGCCCGCCGCAGCCAGTCCGATCAGGCTCGACGACTCGCTGAGCCAGGTGTTCCCTCCCGTAGCGGAATGGGCATGGGAGCCCGGGTCGATTCGCAGCGGCAACTCCCGGTTGTCGATGAAAGTCGCGGTGAACGTGCGGCTGGACACGCGCAGGTGGGTGGGAAGCCAGGCGCGGATTTTCATGGTGATGCCCGTCGAAGGTGCCGGGCCGATCAGCGCGGAATGGGAAACCCTGGGTCGGCTCCTTGCCGGACGGCTCACGCCCGGCGAGCGGGCGCTGGTATTCTCCGGCAGCATTCCCGGGCCTTGGCTCGAGGACACGATGCGAGTGGAGATCAAGGCGGATTCCCGGACGATGATCGAGAGCCCGAAGCGACTGTCATTCCACTTCGAGCTGGAAACGCCCTAGGCCCATGCGAATGCGCACCTGGTTTCCCACATTGGCCGTCTTACTTGCGACGCTCGCTCTGTGCAGCCCATGGGGGGCGGCTGCGCAGGGTTTTTCAGCGTACGTCGCACCGGCGCGACTCGAGATCAAGGCGACTCCGGGAGAGACCACTCGGCAGGTGCTGGAGATCCACCAGGCCAGCCAGCTTCCCGGTCGCTTTCGCCTCTACACCAATGACTGGGATTTCAAGAAGCCGAACGATGCGCTGGTCTTCAGCGACGCCCTTGCGCCCGACAGTTGCCGCCCTTGGGTGGCGCTCGAGCGGCGCGAGATCACCGTCCAGGCCAACTCGCGCTACCGATTCCGGTTCGAGATCTCCCCTCCAGCGGACACGCCGCCTCGCGAGTGCCGGTTCGCCATCATGGTGGAGGGACTCGAGGCGGCGACGGTGGACCAGGGGGGCTTCCGGTTTCCCGTGGCTGGTCGCCTCGGCGTTATCGTCTACGTCGCTGTCGGCGGCGTGGAGGCCAGGCTCGCTGTGGCCAATCCCCGCGTGGTCGAGGAGAAGGGCGAGAAGTTGCCGGTGATCGACGTATCCAACACCGGAACTGCCCACGGCCGCTTGGAGGGATTCCTGACCGGCGTCGACGCATCGGGCAAGGAATTCGAGCTTGCCGCCGACGATGCCCCGATTCTCCCCGACCGGACACGGACGATCACGCTGAGAAAGACCGGCGATGGAGGATCCAAGGGCGCGGCGATCCTGTACCCGCTCACTGTGAAGGGCACCCTTGAATGGGGAAAGCAGCGGGAGTCCCTCGAACTGCGGTTCCAGCCTTGAGATGGGCGATTCTCATCCTGGCCCTGCTCGTGCTGGCCACAACGGCCGAGGGGCAGGTTCGCCTCGTCTCGACGAAAGGCGCAAATCGCGCCAACGGATCTTCGGCGCCAGCAGCGCCGGCATATGAAGACCGGCTGATCGAGGGCCTCGCGTCGATAGACGACGAGGAGGGTGCTGCTGCGCGGTATGACCGCACGGGACTGCCGCGGCAACTTCGCATCGAGACGCGACTCGGAAAGCAGCCATTCGACGACCGCGACCTGGACGCCGGCATAAGCGTGCTGGGCGCCATCGACACGCCGAACCACGGGGTGCTTTCCATCGACGCCAGCCATGGAGGCGGAAATTTCGGTGGCCAGGCCACGTTGCGCCAGCGTGCCCTGCCCATTGACGGGGGGTGGCTCGCCAACAACGAGCTCGGCGTGATCACTCCCCTCGCGCCGGAGGTGATGCGGTTGCCTTCACGGGTCTTCCTGCCGACGTTCGTGACCCTGGGGGCCGGCACCGAGTGGATCCATCGGGGTTCGCGGCTCCAGTTCATCGCGACAGCGGGGCAACTCGGGCGCCTGCAAGGCTATTCGGTACCGGGATTCCGTTCCCTTTCCGGAACCATCGCGACGGTGGCGGCACAGGGTTCTGTCGACGACTGGAGACTCGCGGCCCGCCATGCCCAGGCCAATGGCATTTCGCTCGTCGAAAATCCTGTCTTGGGGCCGGGCCCGGTGAGCGGGCCCTCGACGCATGTTTCCGTCCGAAGGGATGCCGGAGCGTTCACGTTCCAGGGAAACGCGGTCGCTTCCGCAACGACGGACGGTCCGGGAACCCGATATGGCGCCTGGGTAGACGGGGAATGGCGGCAGGGCAACCAGATCTACGGGGCCGGGGCGTACAGGCTGGAGCCGCAATTGAGCTGGGCCGGGCAGCCGATGGCAGGAGACATCGAGGGCATCTATGCCAATGCCAGCCTCAACTCGCGCAGGATGAATGCCCAGGGAAGCCTCGACGTGTTGCGCCCGGTTTCCGGTCCCGGCGACACGGGTGTCCTCGTCACGGCGAGCGGGCAATGGCGATACAGCCGTACGCTCACGCTGGGGCTCGGCGGCACCGCGCGAAGGTACAACGGAAATGCCGCAAGCGCGTACGCGGACGCCCAATGGCGTAACGACTGGGGGGACTCCGCTGTTCGCGTGCAGCACTTCCGCTCGGCCAGCGACGAGCGGACCCAACGGCTCAACCTCGATCACACGTGGTTCGTGGGCGCTGGTGCCTCCTTGAGCGCCGGCATTTCGGTTGGTCGCGAATCCATCGACGGTCGTTCCGGAACGACCTGGGGAGGAGCGGCGTCGTTCACGGCCCCGCTGTTCTCGACTGCGACGTTGATGGGAAACGTGACGACCGACCGGCGACCGGAGGGCAACAGCACGACGACGGCCAACATCAGCGTGAATTGGCCGTTCGCGTCCAAGTGGGCCCTCGAGGGCAACTTCATCTACACGCGCGGCCAGCAACGGCAGCCACTCCCGCTGGATCCGCTGGCGCCCGTTCCCGACCGGCAGTTGTTGCTTTCCGACTCTACGTCCTTCTTCATCGTGCTTCGCTACGAAGACCGGGCGGGGTCGCGTTCCGTGGCGCTTGGCGGAACGCCGCAAAGCGGCGGCGGGAGCATCGAGGGGACGGTCTTCCTCGACGCGAACCGGAACGGCGTTCAGGAGGCGGCCGAGAGGGGTGCCACGAATGTCACCGTCTACCTCGACGGCCGCTACGCCGTGCGCACCGACTCGCAGGGCCGCTTCTCCTTCCCGTTCGTGGCCCCCGGGCCCCGCGTGATCACGGTGCTGAACGAGACCCTGCCCCTGCCATGGGAGACGGGCGAGCGTGCGGAGACGCGCATCGAGGTGATCGTCCGCGAGACGGCGCGGGTGGCCATCCCGGTCATCCGGCGCGGGTCGGAATGAGCGCGGCCTAGAACGAGATCGTCAACCTCAGCCGGTCCGCATACGAACCCGGCCGCACGTCCTGGCCAGCGTCGATCCGCCCGAAGATCGTGAAGGTGAGGGTGCCGCTCGTCCGGTTGTCGAGCGTGATGCTCTGCGTGAGCGTGTTGATGCCTGGCGTGTTGCCCCATACCTGAAGGCGCGAGGCGTCGCGATAGAGGTTGTAGTTCAGGAGGTCGGTGTTCGAGGCGTGGCGCAGCGCCCGCGTCGCGACGCCCCCGGTGTGCTGGCTGGGCCCGATCGAGAGCGTGACGGCCGTCGTGCGCGGGCCGCCGTTTCGCGAGCACGTCACCACCAGCACGCCGCTCGAATCGGCCGGCGCGGCGTTGAAGCCGTCGTAGGTGCCGAGGCTCAGCGCCATGTCGTACGCGCCGCAGGTCACGGCGGCCTTCGCCGGCAGCACGGCCAGCGCGAGGGCGAGCGCGGCGACGGCCTCAGCGCGCACAGGTGAACACGTCGCCCAGGGGAACCAGCGCATCGGCCGATTCCGGAACCACGAGGTCGAACTCACAGGGCTTGCCCTCGATCACGACGCGGGCGCGGTGGCGTCCCGCGGGCAGGTTCTCCAGGTAGAAGTCGCCCCCGCCGGCCGTCGGGATCTCGATCGCCTTGCCGCCGGCGGAAAGGGTCACGAGATGATACTCCAGGCCTCGCTCCTCCCCGCCCGCCCGCCAGCGCAGGCGCCCGGTGAATCCCTGCACCCTCGCCACCTTGAACTCGACCACGGAGCCGCTGCGGAAGGAGGGCGAGAAGGTGGCGCCGACGCGGTCTATCGAGAACTCGATGGGCACGTCGCGGTCGTTGATCGAGGCGAAGTTGCTGGAGTAGGAGGCGACGTTCGGCAGCAGCACGCGCCCGGCCTCGTCGGTGCGCCCCACCTCCTGGCTGTTCTCGTACACGCGCACGCCCGCTAGCGCCGGCGCGAGCTGCACGACGGCGAAGCTGTCGGCGATGGAGCGGCTGGCCGCCACGTGGCCGCCCGCGGCGACGACGGCGCCGGCCAGCGCCACGTTGTAGGCCGTGGACGTGCCGGCGCCCGGGCTGCTCACGGAGATGGCCTCGCCCGACACCGTGCCGTACCGCGAATGCCACTCGAGCCGCGGGTTCACGGTGCGTTGCGTTCCCTGCTCGTCCTCGCGCCGCTGCAGGTTCACCGAATAGGCCACTCCCGTCCCGCGCGGCGTCTCCCGGCTCACCTGCAGGGATTCGGTCCTGCCGCCGAGCAGGTCGCGCGTGTGCGAGGCGTTGACGGCGTGCTTGCCGTCGAGCAGCAATTGCAGGCCGACGAAGAGGTCATAGCCGCCGCGTTCCCCGAGCTCGCGCCGCCAGGTCGCGAGGATGCTGCCGAGGCCGCCGATCGGGCGCGAGTAGGAAAGGCTCACCGTGCGGCTCAGGGGATCGGGGTCGGACTCGCGCCGCGCGAAGCCCAGGTTCACGGAGCCCAGGCCGGGGCTCGCGTAGCCCACGACGGCGTTGTAGTCGCTGCGCGGGAGCAGGGGGGCGAAGTCGGCGTACACCGGCACGTACCCGGGCGAGTGGCGCTGGAGCGTGAGCTGGCTCGAGAACTCGTGCAACTGGAAGGCGTGGGAGAGGAACCAGGCGTGGCCGTCGGCGTCGCGGTCGCGGCTCGCCGACGCGCCGGCGGCGAGGACGCCGAATCGCTCGCTCCGGAGCACGACATCCGGCCCGCCGTTGAACTGCCGCGAGGTGCCCTCGGCGCGCAACCCGAGGGTGAGGCGATCGTCGACGCCCCAGCGGTGGAAGGCCGAGAAGGCGGGGCGGGAGTATTCCGCGCTGCGCGTGCCGAAGCCCTCCCGCAGCGCACCCACCTGGTAGCTGTAGTCGTGCAGCCCCGCGGCGAGCCCCTGCGGCGCGAAGTAGAACGGGTACTCGACGGTGCGCTCGCGGCCGAAGATGTCGCGCACCACGACGCGCACGTCCTGCCGCCCGCCGTAGTAGTTGAAGTTGGAGATCTCGAAAGGCCCCGGCTCGATGCGCTGGCGCATCACCAGCGTGTTGCCGACGTAGAAGTCCACCTGCGAGGGGAACTCGGCCGTGCCGCGGAACCCCGCGCCGGGCTGGCGCGAGACGAACGGGTCGAGGTTGTAGGCCTTCGCGAAGGTGAGGCCGGCGAACGGAGCACCCGAACCCAGCGGCAGCCCCGGCAGGAACGCGTCGCCGACGATCCAGCGGCGCAGGTTCGCGCGGTCGTCGCGCACGAGCTGCGTCTCGAGGCGCACGCCCGTCGAGCCGTCCGGCGAGCTCGCGTGCGTCGACTGGTTGCGCAGCAGCCAGCCGTCGAAGGCGAAGGCCGCTTCCGTCGCGAGGCTCACGACGCCGCGCCCGCCGCCGCTGGTGTCGAAGTAGCCGAGGCGGTAGTTCAGCAGCGCGCTGCGCGCGGCCGGCAGCGCCTCGGCCGCCGCGGGCCGCCGGCTGAGGTCGAACACCTGCTTCGGAAGCTGTTCCGGCGCGAAGGTCACCGCGGCCACCAGCGTCTTCTCGTCCAGCGTCACCCTCGCGCCGGGAATCCCGGTGACCAGCACGTGGCGCTCGCCCTCGATGTCCCGCCCGGGCACGCCCGGTGGCAGGGTCACGAGTCCCTCGAGGTCCGCGGCCCGGACGAACAGGGAGCCGTCGGCCGTGACATGCACGAACTTCTCGCCGCGGGGCACCGAGTTGATGGTGAGGGCGACGATGAGGGGCTGCGTCGGCTCATCCTTCGACGCGGCCGGGGGCGCAGGGCCCGCCAGGGTGCGGGTGAGCTTCAGCTCCAGCGCCTGCGCGCCTCCGGCCGCGAGGCAGGCGGCGACCGCGCAGGCGACCGGGCCGCGTCGCATCCGGCTCAGGGGCGCGCGCCGCTCACGGCTCGCAGAGCGCGGGCCCGGACTCGACCGTGTGCTTGACCTCGAGCCCCTCGGCGGAGGCCGTGATCTCGAGCGGGCCCGAA
>Ga0209476_10001719_pt1 | contig 14723 bp, 16 predicted proteins | sample KloWWTrecipitate_FD_187179 | JGI IMG/M metagenome (GOLD analysis project Ga0209476, IMG submission 187179) | Active sludge microbial communities from Klosterneuburg, Austria, studying microevolution and ecology of nitrifiers - Klosterneuburg... | ecosystem: Engineered > WWTP > Aerobic digester... | reverse complement strand
TGCGGCGGCGGGCGATGCGCATCATGCAGCAGCTCGACGCCAACACGGGCTACCGCGACCAGATCGAACGCGAGATCGCCGCCCTGGCCTCGGCGCCGGAGGCCCCGGCCCCGGCGGGCATCTGTCCGGGGTGTGGCACTGGTAACGACACCGACGCACGCTTCTGTAAACAATGCGGCACATCGCTGGTTTCCTGACCCTCGCCCTGCTAATGGCTCCGGCCGCGTCTGCCCAGGTGGCCATGCCCGACGCCTCGCAGATGTCGGGCATTTCGCTGCCGGCGCCCGAGCTTGCGACCGGCACCGTCTCGGTGCGCGTGGTGCGCGAGCGGATGAGCGACAACATCACCGGGCAGAGCGTATCGGTGACCTCGAACGGCCAGACGCAGTCGGGCACCACCGATGCGCAGGGCCGCGCCGAGTTCCCGGGCTTTGCTCCCGGTGCGGTGGTCGTGGCCACCTCCGCTGTGGAAGGCGAGGTGCTGGTGTCACACGAGCTGGTCATGCCGGCGCGCGGCGGCATCCGCGTGGCGCTGGTGGCCGGCGCATCGGCGGCGGCTCCCGGTGAACGCGCGGCGGCCGAGGCCGCGGCCAAGGAGCCGTCCCGACAGGGTGTAGTCGTGCTGGGCGGTCAGTCGCGCGTCATCGGCGAATTCCAGAACGACATGTTCACGATGTTCTACATTCTCGACATCGTGAACAACGCCCGCACGCCCATCGACACCGGCGCGCCGCTCGACATCCCGTTGCCGGCCGGCGCCTCCAACGCGGGCCTGATGGAAGGGTCCACGACGCAGGCCACGCTGCGCGGCGACATGGTGCGTGTCACCGGGCCGTTCCCGCCCGGGACGACGAGCGTGCAGATCGCGTTCTCACTGCCCGATACCGGCACGTCCTACACCCTGCGGCAGCGGTGGCCGGCGGCCTTCGAGCAGCCATTTGTCGCGGTCGAGAAGTTCGGTGACCTGCAGGTGCGCTCGGCGCAGCTGCCGACGCAGGAGACGATCGACGCCGATGGCGGCAAGATGTTCGTGTTGGCCAATGGCGGGCGGCTCGCCGCTGGCGACGAGATGGTCGTGACGTTCACCAACCTGCCGGCCCACAGCATGACGCCGCGATGGACGGCCGTGGGCTTCGCGGCGCTCATCCTGCTGGCCGGATTCGCGTACGCATTGGCGCCGGCCCGCCAGTCGCCTCGACGTGCGCTCGAGGCCGAGCGGGTACGGCTGCTGAAGGATCTCGTCGCGATCGAGAATCGGCGCCGGGCCGGACGTCCCAAGCCCAAGGATGCCGAGCGGCGGCCCGAAATGATGGCGGTGCTCGAGCGCGTGCTCGCCGAGCTCGACGAAGCGCCGGGGGGCGGCCAGGGGGCCGCGGCGTGACCGATGATTTCGATCGCCTGACGGTTGCCAACCTGTCTCGCCACTACGGCCGTCGCAAGGCGCTTTCCAAGGTCTCCTTTGCCTGCGCCGCCGGCGACATCGTCGGGTTGCTCGGCCCCAACGGCGCCGGCAAGTCCACCCTGCTCGCCATTCTGGCCACCTTGCTCGCGCCGTCGGATGGCACGGTGGCCTACGGCGCCATGACGGCGGCGAGCGGAGGCGCCGGCCTGCGCGCGCGCATCGGCATGCTGGGCCACGACCTGTTCCTGTACCCTGAGCTCACCGCGTTCGAGAATCTGGTGTTCTTCGGGCGCATGTACGGGCTGGCCGACGCGCCGGCCCGGGCGCGCGAGGCGCTCGAGCGAGCGGGGCTCGCCGAGCGCGCGGGCGACGCCGTGTCGGGGTTTTCGCGCGGGATGCGCCAGCGTGTGGCGCTCGAGCGGGCGCTCCTGCACCGGCCGAGGCTCCTGCTGCTGGACGAGCCCTTCACCGGGCTGGATCAGGCCTCGGCGGCCGCGCTCGTGACCCGCCTGCGCGAAGAGCAGTCGCGCGGCGTGCTCACGGTGGTGGCGACGCACGACCTCGACGTGGTCGACGGCCTGCTGTCGAACGAGTTGTTCCTGCGAGCCGGCCGGCTCATGACGGTGAGCGCGGGCGATGGCCCCCTGAGGGATCGCTTTCGCTCCGCGATGGCGGCCTCATGAGGAACTTCTTTCGCATCGCCTGGCTCGTGGTCCGCAAGGACCTGACGGTGGAGGTGCGCAGCTTCGAGGTGGTGTCCACCACGCTCTTCTTCGCCCTCACCGTGGTGCTCGTGTTCGCCTTTGGCCTGGTGCGCGAGGGCCGTCCCGTGGACGATGTGGCGGCGGCCATCCTGTGGATTGCGACGGCGTTTTCCGGGACCCTTGCCCTGGGCCGCACCTTCGAGCGCGAGCGGCAGGCCGACACGCTGCGGGCCCTGATGCTGGCGCCGGCCGACCGGCCGGCCATCTACGCCGGCAAGCTGGCGGGCATGCTGCTGCTGATGGCGCTGGTCGAGCTCGTCCTGGTGCCGCTGGTCGGATTGCTCTTCCAGGCGCCGATCTTCGCGTATCCGTGGCATCTGGCAGCGCTGCTGATGGCGGGGACCACCGGCTTCGCCGCCGTGGGGACGCTGTTTGCCGCCATGCTGGTCCGCGCGCGCAGCCGCGACGTGATGCTGCCGATTCTGTTGTATCCCATCACCGTTCCGGTCATGATCGCAGGGGTCCGCGGCACCGCGGCCCTCTTTCAGGGCACGCCGGACGAAGGGCTGGCGCGCTTCTGGATCGCGCTGCTGCTCTTCTTCGACGTGGTGTTCGTGACGCTGGCGCTGTGGATGTTTGAGCCGGTGATGACGGAGTAGGGGGGCGTACGGAGCGGCGGTACGGAGCGCCGGGGCTTCAGCCCCGCCACGGAATGCCCGCACGGAGCGCCGGGGCTTCAGCCCCGGCGAACACAACGCATGTCGAAGCTGAATCAACTGGAGCTCGGGCTGGCCGGCATCATGCTGGCCGTGGCGCCGTGGATCATCGATGGCGCGCCGTACGAGTCCACGATGGGGCTCGTGCAGAAGATCTTCTATTTCCACATGCCGTCGGCCTGGCTCTTCCTGGTGGCGGCGATCATCGCCGGCGTCATGAGCGGGGTGTTCCTGTTCCGGAAGAAGCGCAGCGCCGACGCCTGGGCGCTGGCGGCGGCCGAACTGGCCGTGGTGTTCGGCATCATCACGCTGGTGACCGGACCGCTCTGGGCGCGCAAGGCGTGGGGCATCTGGTGGGTGTGGGACGCGCGCCTGACGTCGAGCCTCATCCTCTGGATGATCTTCGTGGCCTACCTGCTCCTGCGCCGCTACGGCGGACCCGGGTCGGACAAGCTCGGCGCCGGGATGGCGCTCTTCGGCCTGGCCAACGTGCCGTTCATTTTCGTGTCGGTCAACGTCTGGCGAACCCTGCATCCGCAGACGTCGGTGGTGCCCACTCTGCCGGTGCAGATGGGCGGTCCGCTGTGGTTCTGCGTGACGGCGTTCTTCCTGTTGTTCCTGGCCCTGCTGAGCATGCGCGCGCGCCTCGAGCGGCAGCGCGGGCGGATCGAGGACCTCTACCTCGCCGAGGACGAAGCGTGATGCGATTCTGTCGAGCCCTGTTCCTGGTTGCGCTGCTCGCGGCCCCCGGCGCTGCCCTGGCGCAGCCGCCCCAGCCCTCGCCCGACGAGTTCGTCCCGATGGAGGAGGTTCCGCCCGAAGAACAGATTCCCGCCATCAACCTCGTGGCGGCCGCCTATGGGTTCGTCTGGGTGGTGGTGGTGGGCTATGTCTGGTCGCTGGGACGCCGCCTGCAGAAGGCCGAGGCCGACCTGGCCGCTCTCGAACAGCGGAGGCGATGATGGACATCGGGCTGCCGTCGGCGGCGCACTTCATCTACATCCCCTTCGCGCTGCTGGTTGGCATCGTGGTGGGCTGGGTGCTGGGATCGCGCGCCGCCCGGGACGCCTACGCCGCGGAGCTCAAACGGCGGGAGCGCAAGTCGCAACACTAGTGCATTGCCGGCGCACTAGCGACCCACGCCCAGCCGTTCCGCCAGAATCTCCGGCAGGCCCTCGGCGGCGATGCGAGCCTGCGCCTCGGCAACGGGATAGGCCACACGGTGGAGCGTCACCGTGCCGGCCTCGACATCCACCACCCCGAACCCGGCGCGCGGGTCGCCGTCGCGCGGCTGGCCCACCGAGCCCGGGTTGACGAGATACCTTGCCTCGGAGGCCACGGCCATCTCGAAGGGGCGCGGCTCGTCGTCAGTTTCCACGACGAACTGGTTGTTCCGGAGGCTGTAGCCCACCTGGACGTGCGTGTGCCCGAAAAAGCACAGCGCACGTCGGGCCGCGTGCACCGCCCGCAGCGCGTCGAGGTCGTCGAACACGTACGCGTCTTCGTCGAAGGGCGTCCCGTGACAGATTTCGAACGCCTCGTCCACGATGATGGGTCCGGTCGCCAGCCCGGCGAGCCAGGCGCGGTTGTCGTCGGTGAGCGCATCGTGAGTCCAGTGGATGGCGCTGCGCGCCACGGCATTGAATCCTTCCGGCGTCTCGAGACCCGAGCCGACCTTGTCGTGGTTGCCGCGAATTACGGCGTGCGGCTGCAGGGCCCGGACGCGCTCGACGACGGCATTGGGGTCGGCGCCGTAGCCCACCAAATCGCCCAGTACGACGGCGCGGTCCCAGCCCAGCCTGCCGGCGGCGGCCATCACGGTGTCGTAGGCCTGAAGGTTCGCGTGTATGTCGCTGATGACGAGGTAGCGCATCAGTGGTCCAGCCCGTCCACGATCTGTTCGACCAGCGAGTCTACGGGACCGCGGCTCGCGTCGACCCGGACCGGGGCGAGACGATAGGCGGCGAGGCGCTGATTATAGAGGGCTTCGAGGGCGCCGCGATCGGCGGCCAGCGGCCGGCGCCCGTCGAGCGGGACGCGCTCGAGGACGGTGGTGAGGGGCACGTCGAGCCAGATGACCAGGCCGTCGCGCAGCATCAGCTCGCGGTTGGTCGGCTCGGCGAAGGTGCCGCCGCCGGTGGCGACCACGGTGCCCCGGTGGGGCAGCAGGTCGATGAGCGCCTGCCGCTCGGCGGCCCGGAAGTACGGTTCCCCTTTTTGCCGGAAAATGCCAGTGATGTCGAGGCGCTCCCGCTGCGCAACCTGGTCGTCGATGTCCTCGACGCGCCAGTCGAGCCGGCGGGCCAGCGCCCGTGCCACGGTGGACTTGCCCGCGCCCATGAAGCCGACCAGGTAAATCTTGTCCGCCGTCACACCCGGAGGCCGTCGAGATCGGTGAAGAACGAGGGATAGGAGACGGCCACCACGTCGGCGCCGGCAATGTGAGAAGGTCCGGTGGCGCCCAGCGCCGCGACAGCGAAGGCCATGGCCAGGCGATGGTCGCCGTGGGCGTCCACGGACCCGCCCGTGAGGGGACGGGTCGGGCGGATCACGAAGCCGTCGGGTCGCTCTTCGGCGTCGGCGCCCATGGCGCGCAGGCCGCCCACCAGCGCCGAGATACGGTCGCTCTCCTTGACGCGCAGTTCGCCGGCGCCGCTGACGGTGAGTCCGCCGCCGAAGGTCGCCAGCGCGGCCAGCACCGGCAGCTCGTCGATGACCTCGGGCACCTCGTCGGGTAGGACTTCCACCGGTTCGAGGACGCCGTGGCGAACACGCACCCAGCCAACGGGCTCGCCGTCGTGACGGTCGTCGACATGGGCTTCAACCAAGGCTCCGAAGCGGCGGAGCAGGTCGATGATGGCGGCCCGGGTGGGGTTGAGCCCCACGCCCTCGATGGTGACGTCCGACCCGGCCAGTGCCGCGGCGGCCACGGCGGGGAAGGCCGCCGACGACAGGTCGCCAGGCACGCGGAGGGCGCGCGCCGACAGGCGCCGCCCGCCCGTGACCGAAATGGTCCGGCCCTCGACCAGCGGGGGCACGCCAAAGGCCTCGAGGGCGCGCTCGGTGTGGTCGCGCGTGGCGGCGGGCTCGGTCACCGTGGTCACGCCGTCGGTTTGCAGGCCCGCCAGCAACACGGCGCTCTTCACCTGGGCGCTCGGAATGTCGGGCCGGTAGTTGATGGGGCGAAGGCGGGTCCCGTGGACGGTAATCGGCGGACGGTCGCCCGGCGCCGCGCCGAAGCGGGCGCCCATCTCGGAGAGCGGCGCCATCACGCGCCGCATGGGGCGCCGCGACAGGGACCTATCGCCGACGAGCACGGCCGGAAAGGAGTGTGCGGCCAGCACGCCCGCCAGAAGGCGCATGGTCGTTCCGGAATTGCCGCAGTCGATCGGGGCGGAGGGCGCGACCAGCCCGGCGAGCCCACGCCCGGCAATCGACACCGCGCCGGACTCGGCGTCCCGCTCGACCCGCACGCCCAGGGCGGTCAGGCAGGCCAGGGTGGTTTGGCAGTCGGCCCCCGGCGCGTAGTTGGCGATGGTGGACCGGCCGTCGGCCAGCGCGGCCAACAGCGCGTAGCGATGAGAGATGGATTTGTCGCCAGGAACCTGGATTCGGCCTCGCAGCTGGCGGGCCGGCGCAATCAGTTGAGACACTCGTCTCACTATAGCAACTTGACCGCGTTTCGAGCGCTATGGTACTTACAACCCGCAGATGGTGCAGGCGCGGCGGACCTTACCTCCCGGAACTCGATGACGCACACGCCCCTGGTTCGTCTCGAGTTCGCCAGCGCGTTCGACATGCTCGACTTCGTGCAGGTGGTCAGCGACCATGTCGGCCGGTACACCGGGCTGGACGACGACGCGCTACACTGGGTCAGCGTGGCGGTGCGCGAGTCGGTGGTCAATGCGATCAATCATGGCAATCGGAGCGATCGGTCCAAGCGCGTGACCGTCGAGTTCGAGTCCCAGCCCGCCGACCGGATGACCATCCGGGTTTCGGACCAGGGTGAGGGCTTCGATCCCGAGGAAGTGGCGGATCCGCTGGCGCCCGAGAACATCATGAAGTCCAGCGGCCGCGGCATCTTCCTGATCCGCAACTTCATGAACGAAGTGAGCATCCACCGCTCGCCGGGCGGCGGCATGGAAGTGAGGATGATGAAGAAGGTGGCATCCGCCGAACCGTGAGCCCCGACCCCGCCTTTCTCGCCACCGCGGTCGAAGCCGTCGTCCGGTCTGGCGAGATCCACCTGTCGAAGTTCCGTTCCGGCATCCGCATCGACAAGAAGGGCGCCATCGACCTGGTGACCGAGGTCGACCTCGAGGTGGAGCGGATGTTCCGCGCGATGGTCGCCGAGCGGTTTCCCGACCACGACGTGCTGGCCGAGGAGCTGGGCGGCACGTCGACCGGCTCGAAGTACCGCTGGGTCTTCGATCCGCTGGACGGCACCACGAACTACGCTCACGGGCTGCCCATCTTCTGCGCGTCGCTGGCGCTCGAAATCGACGGGGAGGCCGAGGTGGCGGCGGTGTTCGACGCCAGCCGGCAGGAGCTCTTCACGGCCGAGCGGGGAGTGGGGGCCTGGCTCAACGGCGAGCCGCTGCGCGTCTCACAGACCCGCGACATCCTCGACGCGCTGCTGGTCACGGGGTTTCCCTACACCGTCCACGAGACGCCAGAGGCGTTCCTGAAGGTGTTCGGCGCCTTCATCTCGCGTGCCCGCGCGGTGCGCCGGCTGGGGTCGGCGGCCATCGACCTGTGCTACGTGGCCGCGGGCCGCATGGACGGCTTCTGGGAAGAGAGCCTGCAGCCCTGGGACACGCGAGCGGGGGCGCTGATTGTCGAAGAGGCTGGCGGCCGCGTGACCGGTCTCGCCGGCGAGCCCTGGGTGCCCGCCAACGGGCACATCCTGGCGTCGAACGGTGCGCTGCACGACGCCATGCTCGCCATCCTGCGCGAGGTCGCGTAGCGATTCCCGGTCCCTGTCAGCCCTCCGATGTTGCCCGCATATCGCGTATATAATGGCGGGATTGCTCGATGACTCCCGAGCTGTCCATCGTCATTCCGGTCTACAACGAGTCGCCCAACATCACGCGTCTGTATGAAGAACTGACCGATGTGCTGGGCCGGTATGGGCGGAGCTACGAGCTCATTCTGGTGGACGATGGGAGCCGCGACGACACGTTCGAGCAGCTCGCCCGGTTGCAGACCCGCGACCCGCGTCTGCGGGTCATCCGGTTCAGGCGCAACTTCGGACAGACCGCGGCGTTTGCCGCCGGCATTGCCTACGCGCGCGGCCGGCTCGTTGTCACCTCCGACGGCGACCTCCAGAACGACCCGCGCGACATTCCCCAGATGGTGGCCCGCATCGAGGCGGGACACGACATCGTCTGCGGGTGGCGCAGGGATCGGAAGGACACGTTCATCACGAGGCGCGTGCCGTCGATACTGGCCAACAAGCTCATCTCGTGGGCCACCGGCGTGGACCTGCACGACTACGGCTGTTCGCTGAAGGTGTTCCGCGCCGAGGTCATCAAGCCGCTCAAGCTGTACGGCGAGATGCACCGCTTTCTGCCCGCCATTGCCAGCCAGCTCGGCGTTTCGATCGACGAGGTGGTCGTCAATCATCGCGCGCGCGAGGCCGGCACGTCGAAGTACGGACTGTCGCGCACGATCCGCGTCGTGCTCGATCTGGCCACGGTGAAGTTCCTGCTGAGCTATTCCACCAGGCCCCTGCAGATTTTCGGGCTGCTCGGCCTGGGCGCGTTCGGACTGGGCATCCTCATCACGGGCTGGCTCGGCTACGTGCGCCTCTTCGAGCGTCAGGCCATCGGCGATCGCCCGCTGCTGCTGCTCGGCATGATGCTGCTGTTCATCGGCGTGCAGCTGGTGACCTTCGGCCTGCTGGCCGAGCTGCTGGCGCGCACCTACTACGAGTCGCAGAACAAGCCCACCTACGTCATTCGCGAGGTCCGCCAGACGGCCGAACTCGCCGCGGTCGACGGCTGATGCCGCCAGCCGCGCCGCGGGAGCACGATCCGCGGATCACGGTGATCCAGCAGGAGCTGTTCAACGAGAAGCGGTCCAGGGCCGACAAGTACCGCGAGCTGGTGGTGGGGCAGCCGGGTGTCTGGCCATTGCTCCGTTACGAGCTGGTCACGCTCGTCTCCAGCTGGGTGCCGGGTGCGCTGGGCCTGTTCCTGCGGTCGAAGCTCTACCCGCTCGTGCTTGGGCGCGTGGGCCGCAACGTCGTGTTCGGCGTGAACGTCACGCTGCGCCATCCCCACAAGGTCGCCATCGGCGATAACGTCGTCATCGACGACCAGTGCTGCCTCGACGCCAAGGGCACCGACAACCAGGGCATCGTCATCGGCAACGGCGTGTTCGTGGGGCGGAACACGATTCTCAGCTGCAAGAACGGCGACATCGTCATCGAAGACGATGCGAACCTCGGGTTCAACTGCGAGATCTTCTCGGCCTCGCGTGTGCGGGTGGGGAAGAGCATCCTGATGGCGGCCTATACCTACCTGGTGGGCGGCGATCACCTGTACGACCGCATCGACATCCCGGTGCTGCAGCAGGGACGCACGGCCCGCGGCATCGACGTCGGCGACGGCGTGTGGCTGGGCACGCACGTGGTGGTCACCGACGGCTCGGCCATCGGCCGCGACGCCATCATCGGGGCCGGCGCCGTGGTCGTGGGAGCCATCCCGGAGTTCGCCATCGCCACCGGCATTCCAGCGAAGGTGCAACGGGACCGGCGGCAAGCGGCCGACGGCCATGAGCAACGGGCACAAGAGCCCACAGCCTAGAACCTATGTGCGGCATCGTCGGCCTCGTTGAATCGGACCTGAACCGCCCCGCTTCGCAGAGCGCTCTTCAGCGGATGGTGCGGACGCTCGTCCATCGTGGGCCGGACGAGGAAGGGAGCATTGCCCTCACCGGCGTGGGCCTCGCAATGCGCCGCCTGGCCATCGTAGACCTGGCGGGCGGGCAGCAGCCCTTCACCAACGAGACGGGCGACATCCACCTGGTGGCCAACGGCGAGATCTACAACTTTCCCGAGCTGCGCCGGGAGCTCGAGTTGCTGGGGCACACGTTCCGTTCGCGGTCTGACATCGAGGTGCTCGTCCACGGCTACGAGCAGTGGGGCCCGGGCTTCCTGCCCCGGATGCGTGGCATGTTCGCGCTGGCGCTCTGGGATGGGCGCACTCGCACGCTGCTGGCGGCACGCGACCGGGCAGGGGAGAAGCCTCTCTACTGGAGCCTGACCTCCAACGGCCTGCGGCTCGCCTCAGAGGTGAAGGCGCTGCTCGTGTGCCCCGAGGTGTCGCGCGAGCTGGATGCCGAGGCCCTGGACCAGTTCCTTACCTACGAGTACATCCTCGCTCCGCGCACCATCCTGAAGGGCGTGCAGAAGCTGCCGCCCGCCAGCTACCTGACCTACCGGGACGGCCAGGTCGAGGTGACGCGCTACTGGGATGCGGCAGCGGTGCCGCTCCGCCCGTGGACCGACGCCGACGCCATCGAGGCGCTTCGCGACCGGCTGCGCCATGCCGTGGTTGGCCAGATGATGGCCGACGTGCCGCTGGGCGCGTTCCTCTCCGGGGGCATCGATTCGAGCACGCTGGTGGCCTTCATGAGCGAGGCTTCGCCCAGGCCCATCAACACCTTCAGCATGGGCTTCGACGATGGCAGCTACAACGAGCTGGCGTACGCGCGCGAGGTGGCCGCCACCTTCGGGACCAACCACCACGAGCGGACGGTCACGCCGGCCCTCGGGCCGTTGTTCGACAAGCTGGTCGTGCACCTGGACGAGCCGTTCGCCGACGTCTCGATGTTTCCCACCTACATGGTGTCGTCGCTGGCGCGCGAGCACGTGACCGTGGCGCTGTCGGGCGACGGCGGCGACGAGCTCTTCGGCGGCTACGACGCCTACGAGGCCCAGGCGCTGGCCGCGCGGCTGGGCGGGTTGGGTGAGGCGGTGATGCCGGCGCTCTCCGCCGTGGCCGCCAGCCTGCCTCCCACGGACAAGAAGAAGGGGCTGGTCAACAAGGTCAAGCGCTTCACGTCAGGTGCGGCGTCGGCGCCGAGCGACCTCGGGCACTACCGCTGGATGGTGTACCTGAACGCCGCGGCCAAAGCGCGGCTCTATGCGACGGGACTTCGCGACCGGCTGCGCGCACACGACGTGTACGCGCCGGTGCGCGATGCCCTCAGCCGTTTCTCGCAGGACGACCTCCTCAACCGGCAGCTGTACGCGGACCTCAGCCTCTACCTGGCCGACGACATCCTGGTGAAGGTGGACCGGATGGCCATGGCCACCTCGCTCGAGACGCGCGCACCGTTTCTCGACGCGGATGTCATGGAGCTGGCCTTCTCGATGCCGGCCCGCATGAAGATTCGGGGCGGGGAGCGGAAGTGGGTGCTCAAGCGGGCGATGACGGGCATCCTGCCTGAAGCCATCCTCACCCGCAAGAAGGAGGGCTTCAGCATCCCGATGAAGAACTGGCTCCGCCACGATCTGCAGCCGCTGATGCGGTCGCTGCTCTCGCCCGAGCGAATCCGCGGCCGCGGGCTGTTCGATCCCGAGGAGGTGCGGCGCCTGATGGACGAGCACGTCGCCGGCCGCGAGAACCACGCGCACACGCTCTTCCCGCTGATGGTGTTCGAGCGCTGGGCCGAGGAACATCTCCGGTAGGCTTCACTACGGAGCGCCGGGACTTCATGACGGAGCGCCGGGACTTCAGTCCCGGCGTCCCCGCGTCCCGCGTCCCCGCATCACGGCAGCCCGTAGAACGCCTCCACCATCGCCACCTCGTCCTGCACTCGCGCCTCGGTCCACCCGTGCTCGACGGCCAGGAGCGTGGCCGCGCGCCGGAGCGCGTCGTGGCCGGGGTGACCGGCCGAACCGGCTTCGGTGCGGCGAATGACGGCGTCACCCAGGGTCATCGCCATCTCGTGCCGGGCGGCATGGACAATCTCGGCGCCCGTCACCTCGCACCGCGATCCGATGGTGCCGGAGAGCGCTGGGTCTTCGGCGGCCACCGCCTCGACCTGGACGCTGCCCGTGCCATAGGTGCGTGCCAGGCGACCGAGCGTGGCGGCCGACAGGCTGCCTTTGCCTGGCGCGGAGGCCCCCCGCACGAAGGTGGCGAGGTCGGATATGTCGCCGCCGGCCAGCGGTGTGTGGGCGGTCCGACACGCGGGGGGACGGTCGTGGCCGAGCGCGCGGAAGACGACATCCACGGCCTTCTCGGCGGTGTGCCGGGCGGTGGTATAGCGCACCCCGTGAATGGAGATCAGGCCAGGCGCCTGGTGCGCCGCGTGATCGACCACGGCACTCTCGCGAAGCAGGGTCACCTGGGCGCCGTATCCCGACACCATGGGCAGCAGGCCGCGGTGCACGAGCCGGACGCGCGCCAGGTCCAGACCGGCACGAGGGAAGGCCGTGCCTCCCTCGCGGAGGAAGGCCTCCAGATCGGCGTGCGACACGGTGAGACGGTCCGGCGAGCCCTCGTGAACGTCGTGGCTGGTGCCCAGAATCGACCCGTCCCGCCACGGGACCAGGAAGAGGAACCGCCCATCCACGACGCCCCCGCACGCGTGGGAGCCGATCGGGAGATCCAGCACGAGGTTCATGGCCCGCGACAAGCGCGGAGCGGGAACGGCCGCGGCACCGCCCGGCAGGGTTCGCACCAGCTCCGGGGCCCACGCGCCGGCGGCGTTCACCACCACGCGCGCCCGCACGTCGAACGGGGTGTCCGACCCGGCGTCGCGGCAGCGGGCGCCGGCAACCCGGCCCGCCTCCACGAGGAACGTGCCGGCCTCGACGTGGTTGGCCACGACCGCGCCGGCCCTTGCCGCCGACTGTACGAAGGCGAACGTCACGCGGTCGACGTTGGTCATCTGATAGTCGTACCAGACGGCGCCGCCGGTGACGCCGCCGGGCGCGACCAGGGGATTCAGCGTCAACGCTTCGTCGCGTGCCACGACGCGACCGTCGGGCAGGTGCAGGGCTGGGTCGGTGAGTCCCTGATGGCGATCGCGCGCCACCAGGTCGTTCACCGCGAGGGCCACGCGCATGGCCAGTCGGCCTCGCGTGAGGCCGCCGCTCGTCGGGACGATGAAGGGGAGCGGCCGCACCAGATGCGGGACGATGCGGGCCGCGGCCCGCCGCTCGCGGATGAATCGGCGCATCTGGACGAAGTTGAGGGCCTGGAGCGAGCGCAGGCCGCCGTGCAGCGTCTTCAGGCTGTTGAACGAGCTGCCCCCGCCGAAGTCGCCGCGATCGATGAGGGCGACCGACAGGCCGCGTTGGACAGCGTCCCACGCCGTGGCGGCGCCGTAGACGCCGGCGCCGATCACGAGCACGTCGAACACGGAGTCCGCCAAACGGCGGAGATCGCGCACCATCGAGGTATTGATTGTACGATAGAGGATTGGGACGCCGACGCAGATGACGCAGCATCAATCGCCATGGCCGCTGATGTCCCTCAATCGGTGTTGCGATGATTGACGAGATTCAGCGTTACTGGAACACACGCATCCACGACCTCGAGATGACCGACGAACCGGTGGGCACGCTGGGCTTCTTCGACGCCCTCGATGACTACCGGTTCGACAAGCTGCGATATCTACCTCAGTTGGTGGACTTCGGCGGGTTTCGTGGAGAGACGCTGCTCGAGGTCGGCTGCGGCATCGGCACCGACCTGGTGCGGTTCGCCAGGGGCGGCGCCGAGGTCACGGGCGTAGACCTGTCGCCGACGGCCATCGACCTGGCCGCGAACAACTTCGCGCTGCACGGGCTGGCACCGGCCGAGTTGCGTGTCGCCAACGCCGAATCGCTCCCGTACGCCGACGCGAGCTTCGACCATGTCTACGGCCACGGCGTCATACAGTACACGTCGGATCCCGCGCAGATGGTTCGCGAATGTCATCGGGTGCTGAAGCCCGGAGGGACGGCCATCTTCATGGTGTACAACCGCATCTCGTGGTTGAACGCGCTGTCCAAGGTCATGAAGGTGGCCCTCGAACACGAGGACGCTCCGTGCCTGAGGAAGTTCTCCAGCGCCGAGTTCCGCACTTTGCTGGCGCCGTTTGCCGGCACGCGCATCGTGCCCGAGCGTTTTCCGGTGAGGTCACGGCTGCACGGCGGGTGGAAAGGACTGGTCTTCAACACGTGCTTTGTTGGCGTCTTCAATGCGCTGCCGCGGTCCTGGGTGCGGCCCTTGGGCTGGCACCTCATGGCTTTCTGCCGGAAGTAGTCGCCCGGGCGGCCGAGCAGGTCCCCGGCGGCGAGCTGGTGTTCCAGTCGGACCGCGAGGGGCCGGCGCGGGTTTTCGTGCTGGATGTCGCCACCCGGGCCGTGCGGCGCGTCGGGCCGGCCGGCGACTGGTTCGACGAGGATCCGTCGTGGTCGCCTGACGGCTCTCGCATCGCCTTTGCGTCCACCCGCGGCGGAGGCGGCAATCTCGACATCTGGTTCATGAACGCCGACGGCGGCGGCCTGGTGCGGCTCACCGACCACCGCGCCCCCGATCAGGACCCGGCCTGGGCCTCCGATGGTCGCAGCGTCTTCTTCACGAGCGAGCGGGACGGCCGGGGGGAGATCTACCGCGTGTGGCTCGACTCGCGGAAGGTAGACCGGCAGACGTCGGGCCTGGCGCGCGCCATCATGCCGGCCACCTCTCGCGACGGGCGCTACCTCGCCTGGTCGAGTCAGCTGCTCATCGGATTCAAAATTCAGCTGTTGAACCTCCAGACGGGCGAACTGCGGACGGTCGGCACCAGCGGCGGCGCGTGCCGTCCGGCCTTCTCGCCCGACACCCGGGAAATGGCGTTCGTCCATCTCGACGCCGAGCCGTCGCAGCTCGAGGCCGTCACCGAGTCGGGCCGGCGCAC
>Ga0209476_10001715_pt1 | contig 14733 bp, 15 predicted proteins | sample KloWWTrecipitate_FD_187179 | JGI IMG/M metagenome (GOLD analysis project Ga0209476, IMG submission 187179) | Active sludge microbial communities from Klosterneuburg, Austria, studying microevolution and ecology of nitrifiers - Klosterneuburg... | ecosystem: Engineered > WWTP > Aerobic digester... | reverse complement strand
CAACGTTGGACTGGAGCGCACCGCCTTCCTGCACGTCGCCGACATCTGGAGCGAGCGCCAGAATGGTGAGCCGGCGCGCCCGATCGAGCGCATCCTGACCGAAGGCCAGAGCCTGATGGTGCAGGTACTGAAGGACCCGATCGGCACCAAGGGCGCGCGGCTATCGACGCAGATCAGCCTGGCTGGCCGCCTGCTGGTCTATTTGCCACAGGAAAAGCACATTGGCATTTCGCAGCGCATCGAGGACGAAGCCGAACGTGAAGCCCTGCGCGCCCGTCTTATCGCACTGGTGCCCGCTGACGAGCCCGGCGGCTACATCGTGCGCACCATGGCGGAATCCGCCTCCGACGCCGAACTGGGCGCCGACATCGCCTATCTGAGCAAGCTGTGGGGCGAAATCGGCAACCGCACGACCGGGCTGCTCCCACCCCAGCTGTTGCACGAGGACCTGAGCCTGGGCCAGCGTGCGCTGCGCGATCTGGCCAACGAGGAAACCGCGCGTATTCAGGTCGATTCACGGGAGAACTTTCAAAAACTCACCGCCTTTGCCGAAGAGTACTCACCGAAAGTCCTGCCCCTGCTCGAACATTACAGCGGCGAACGTCCGCTGTTCGAGCTCTACAACGTCGAAGAGGAAATCCAGAAGGCACTCGCCCGCCGCGTGGACCTGAAGTCCGGCGGCTACCTGATCATCGACCAGACCGAGGCAATGACCACCGTCGATGTGAACACGGGCGGCTTCGTCGGCGCCCGAAACTTCGACGACACCATCTTCAAGACCAACCTCGAGGCCTCGCAAGCCATCGCCCGCCAGCTACGGCTGCGCAACCTGGGCGGCATCATCATCATCGACTTCATCGACATGGAAAACATCGAACACCGCGACATGGTGCTCGACGAGTTCCGCAAGGCGCTGTCGCGCGACCACACCAAGATGAGCATCAACGGCTTCACCGCACTCGGTCTGGTGGAGATGACGCGCAAGCGCACGCGCGAGTCGCTGGCCCACCTGCTATGCGAGTCCTGCCCCACCTGCAGCGGTCGCGGCGAAGTCAGGACCGCGCGCACCGTGGCCTACGAAATCCTGCGCGAATTGCTGCGCGAGGCGCGTCAGTTCAACGCCAGGGAGTTCCGCGTGCTCGCCGCGCCCGACGTGATCGACCTCTTCCTCGACGAGGAAAGTCAGTCGCTGGCCATGCTGTCGGACTTCATCGGCAAGAAAATCTCGCTCCATGCCGAGGCCAGCTGCACGCAGGAACAGTACGACATCGTGCTGCTGTGAGTGCGGCACTCATGACATTCGGGCAGGAGACAGGTCAATGAACGATCAGAAGAAGGTCGTCATCATCGCCGGGCCGAACGGGGCTGGAAAGACAACTTTTGCGAGAGAGTTCCTACCCAATGAGGGCCACTGTCCAAATTTTATCAATGCGGATCTGATCGCGGCCGGCTTATCGCCATTTGCGCCCGAGCAGGCATCCGTCAAGGCCGGACGGCTGATGCTAAAGTCCATCAAGGAGCACGCGTCACACGGACGCAGGTTCGCACTCGAGACGACGTTAAGCGGTCTGGGATACGCGCGCGCCATCCCAGGCTGGCGGGCCCTGGGATATCACGTCAAGCTACTAATTAACTGCCCGATGCAGAAACAGCCATCGCCCGCGTTGCCGAACGAGTCCGTCAAGGCGGTCATCACATTCCGGAGTCAGTCATCAGAAGGCGCTTCGAGAGCGGACTCAGGAACTTCCTCGAGACGTACCAGCCTCTGGTAGATGTCTGGCTACATTTCGACAACTCCGGCGATGTACCGAAACTGATCGATTGGAGTGAGAAATGAACAAGGTTCCGCTATCGAACGCGCGTGACGAGGATGCTCGGCATATCGAGGCGGCTCTTGTGCGTGCAGCTCGCAGAGCTCGGGTCATCGCCGCACAAACCCGGACTCGAATCGTCATCGTACGAAACGGCAAACTCGTCAGGGATCTCGTCGAACCATTCGCGGAAGATGTCTTTGCCGACGTGCAGGCAGACCCCGAAGCAGACAGATCTCCTCGCTGAACACGGCCCAACGAGCCTGGCCCAGCGCTAGCAGCGTGACTGTCGAGCCCTGTTTTTCACTGTTAGGCTGCCACTGCCTCGCAGTCCTGGCGCGGTCCAGTCAGATTCCCAGATAGCGCGTCCACAGCTCGCGCTGCGCATCCAGTTCGGGCGAACTGCCTTGCCAGACGATGCGGCCGCGCTCCAGGATCAGGTTGCGATCGGCCAGCGGCAGCAGCTTGTCGACATACTTGTCGACCACCAGCGTAGTCTGGCCCTGCGCCTTCAACAGCGTCAGGCAACGCCAGATCTCGTCGCGGATCACCGGCGCCAGCCCTTCGGTGGCTTCATCCAGAATCAGCAGGCGCGGGTTGGTCGACAGCGCGCGCGCAATGGCCAGCATCTGCTGCTCGCCGCCCGAGAGTTGGTTGCCCATGTGCCCGGCACGCTCGGCCAGGCGCGGAAACAGCCCATACAGGCGCGCCAGCGTCCACGGCTCGGCCACGCCGTTGCGGGTGTCGGCAAAGGCGAGCAGATGTTCGCGTACCGTCAGGTTGGGAAAGCACTGCCGGCCTTCGGGCACGATCGCCACGCCCAGACGGGCAATGCGGTCGGCACGCAGGGCATGGATGGGTTGGCCGTCAAAATGGATCTCGCCGCGCTGCGGGCGCAGACCGCCAACCAGCGTCCTGATTGTGGTGCTCTTGCCCATGCCGTTGCGGCCGAGCAGCGCCACGATCTCACCCGGCTGAATGGCAAAATCGATCCCGAACAGAACCTGGCTGGCACCGTAGCCAGCCTCCAGACCACGACAACTCAGCAAGGGGGTGGGCTTCACGCCGCCTCCTGGGGGCGGAGCCCTCGCAAGCTGCCGGCGGGCGAGAACGAAAGACGAATCACGCCTGCGCCTCCATGCCCAGGTAGACCGACTGCACCTCCGGATGTCCTTTCACATGCGCAGCGTCGCCCGAGGTCAGCACGCGGCCATACACCAACACCGAGATGCGGTCGGCAAGCTGGAACACCGCATCCATGTCGTGCTCGATCAGCAGGATGGCGACTTCCCGACGCAGGCGATCGATCAGCGTGATCATGTGCACGGAGTCTTCCGGCCCCATGCCCGCCATCGGCTCGTCGAGCAGCAGCAGCTTGGGCCGCGCAGCGAGCGCGAGCGCCACGTCCAGCCGCTTCTGCATGCCGTGCGCCAAGGTCCCTGCCGGGCGGTCAAGCACTTCGCCCAGCCCGACCTTGTCGGCCAGCGCCAGCGCCCCATCCATGAGCGCCGTTTCGGCCGCGCGCCGGCGCAGGCAGCGGAAACTCGAGCCCGCCCGGGCCTGCACCGCCAGCAGCAGATTGTCACGCACCGAATCATTGCGGAACACGCTGGCAATCTGGAAGCAGCGCGCCAGGCCATGCCGGACGCGCTGCTGCGGAGCCATCACGGTGAGATCGACCCCGCCCAGCAACACACGACCGCCATCAGCCGGCAGCAGGCCGGAAATGAGATTGACCAGGGTCGACTTGCCGGCGCCGTTCGGCCCGATCAGGGCATGGATCTCACCCGGCATCACCGTCAGGCTGACATGGTCGGTGGCGAGCAGGCCGCCGAAGCGCTTGACCAGACCTTCGGCCACGAACAGGCTCATGCCGAACCCCCCGACACCGCGTCGCGTCGCTCGAACAAAGCTGCCAGCCCCTGCGGCGCGAGGAACACGACGAGCAGCAACAACACGCCGAGCGGCCAGTGCCAATAGTCGGTGTAGACCTTCAACACCTCCTCCAGCGTCAGCCACACCGCCACCCCCAGCGCTGCACCCCAGCGCCGGCCGGCACCGCCCAGCATCACCATCACCAGCAACAACACCGATTGGGTCCAGTGCATCAGCGACGGGCTGACGTAGGCGTTGTGGCTGGCGAGCAGACCGCCAGCCAACCCCGCCACTGCCCCCGCGGCAACGAAACCTGCGAGCTTGAGCCGATACACCGGGTAGCCGAGGGCAAGCATGCGTGTCTCATTGTCGCGAATGCCGCGTAGCGCATGGCCGTAGCGCGAATGCGCGACGCGGCTGAAGCCGGCAAACAGCAGCGCGGCAATGCCCAGCACCACCCAGTAGAAGACATCCGGATGGGCGCCATCCAGCCAAGCGCCCATCTCGAGCGGGGTGTACAGCCCATAGCCATCGTCACCGCCATAGGTGCGCAGCGACACCGCCAGGTAGTAGAGCATCTGCGCGAAGGCGAGCGTGATCATGATGAAATACACCCCGCGTGTGCGCAGCGACACCGCACCAATCAGACCCGCAAACGCAGCGCCCACGACCAGCGCCCCGCCCCATGCCAGCCAGGCGGACGACACGCCAGCGTCAACCAGCGCAACCACCGTATAGGCGCCCACGCCAATGAAGCCGGCGTGACCCAGCGCCGCCATGCCGCCGTAGCCAAGAATGAAGTTCAGGCTGGTCGCCGCCATCGCCACGATCAGCAGACGGCGCACGAAGCCGACGTAGTATTCCAGCCCCAGCGCCGGCGCCAGTAGCGGAAACACCGCCAGCACCGCCAGCACGAGCCAGGGCAGGCGGCGCACGAGGCCGGGAAAGCGGCTGGCGAAGACAGGGTGCAAGGACCACAGCGCAGGATTCGACACTACAAGCCTCAGGCGCGGGCGGGGAACAGGCCCGCAGGTTTGAGCGTAAGCACCGCTGCCATCAGCAGGTACATCGCAATGCCGGCCAGCGCCGGCCCGAGATCGGCCGCCACCGCAGGCGGCAGCACCGCGCGCAGCGCTAGCGGCAAAAATGCGCGGCCGGCGGTGTCGACCAGACCCACCAGCAGCGCGGCAACGAAGGCGCCACGGATCGAGCCGATGCCACCGATGACGATGACCACCAGGGCCGGGATCAGGATGGCCTCGCCCATGCCGATCTGCACTGAACTGATCGGCGCCATCAGTGCCCCGGCCAGCGCCGCCAGCGCCGCGCCGAGCGCAAACACGAAGGCGAACACCGCCCCCACGCGCACGCCCATGAACTCGGCCATCTGCCGGTTCGAGGCGCCGGCTCGCACCAGCATGCCGACACGCGTGCCATGCACCAGCAGGTAGAGCCCAAGGGCGACCAGCAGGCCGGCGCCGATCAGCAACAAGCGGTAGGCCGGATAGGGCAGACCCTCGAGCAGCTGCACCGGCCCGGCGAGGGCTGCGGGCGTCGACGCCATCACGGGCGCCACGCCCCACAGTGCCTTCACCGCGTCGTCGGCGATCAGGATGATGCCGAAGGTGGCGAGCACCTGGGCAAGATGGTCGCGCCGGTACAGCCGGCGCACGATGAGGATTTCGAGCACGGCCGCCACCGCCACGGTGACGAGCACCGCGGCCAGTACCGCGCCGGCGAACGAGCCGCTGGCCACATGCACGCGCGCGGCAACATAGGCGCCAGCCATGTACAGCGAACCGTGGGCGAGGTTCATCGTGTCCATGATGCCGAACACCAGCGTCAGGCCGGCGGCAATCAGGAACAGCATCAGGCCGTAGCCCAGACCATTGAGCACTTGCTCGAAGACGAAAATGGCATCCATCGGGGGGTGAATCCGCAGCGTGGCACAGCGCGGGAACAGGGCCCCGCGCCCCTGCGTCTTACATCTTGCAGGCGCCGACGTAGGCGTCCTGGTGCTGCTCAAGCGTGGTGCCCACCAGCTTGTTGGTCAGGCGGCCTTCCGCATCCTTGCCGACTTCGCGCAGGTAGTAGTTCTGCACCGGAAAATTGTTGGCGCCGTACTTGAAGTCACCACGCACCGACTTGAAGCTCGGGTTCTTCAGTGCCTTCAACACCGCCTCGTGGTCATCGATCTTGCCGCCGACGTCGCGCACGGCAGCATCCATCGCCATCAGCGTGTCGTAGGCCATCGCCGCATAGACCGAGGGGTAGCGGCCGTCGTACTTGCTGCGGAAGGCGGCGACAAACTCGGCATTGGCGGGCACCTTCAGGTCATGCGTCCAGTGCGCGGTATTGAGCACGCCGATCATCGGCTCGCCCACGGCCTGGATCACGTCCTCGTCGGCGGAGAAGCCGGGCGCGATCAGCGGCAGATCCTTCAGGCCACCGCCGACGAACTGCTTGACGAAATTGATGCCCATCGCGCCCGGCAGGAAGAAGAACACCGCATCCGGCTTCGCAGCGCGGATCTGGGCGACCTCGGCGGCGTAGTCGATCTGGCCGAGCCTGGTGTAGATCTCGTCCTTCACCTCACCCTTGTACAAGCGCTTGAAGCCGTTGAGGTGATCCTTGCCGGCCGGGTAATTGGGCGCGATCAGCACGACGTGCTTGTAGCCCTTCTCGTTGGCGACCTTGCCCGCGGCCTCGTCATAGGTGTCGTTCTGGTACTGGGCAAAGAAGTAGGGGTTGCAGCGCTCGCCGGCATACGCGCTGGGCCCGGGGTTGCTCGACAGATAGGGCACTTTGGCCGCGAACAGGGCCGGCCCGACCGCGAGCGCAGCATTCGAGCCGATCGGGCCGGTGAAGAAATTGATCTTCTCGCGCTGCAGGTAGCGGGCCACGAGCTGATTGGCCTGCTCCGGGCTGCCGCCGAAGTCGGTGCGCAGAAACTCGGCCGGCTGGCCGCCAAGCTGTCCACCCAGTTTTTCGATCGCCAGCTCGAAACCGTCGCGCGCTTCGGCACCCAGTGCCGAGAACGGGCCGGAGATGTCCAGCGCGATGCCGACCTTGATGTCGGCGGCGTGAGCGGAAGCCAGGACGGCGGTGGCGCCGCACAGCGCCAGGGCGACGGCCAGGTTCTTCATCTGCAGCATGCGGAGCGCTCCTCACTTGTTTTTACAGGGCTGCACAGCACCACAAAAGCGCTGCGCAGGATCGGCACGATGCGTGCCTTCAGGCAAATTTGCCCGATTTTAGCCTGAGCACAGCGGTGGGCAGCAGGAAATCGCCGCCGCATCGCCGGCGCCTTGCACTCTCGACGCCCTATTGGCCCCGCCACGAGCCTGGAAGGGCAGGCCCGTCAGCGCACCGCAGTCGGGCAAAGCGAGCGCCAGCGATCAACTGTATGCAATTTCACCTGTAGGCACGGGCAGCGGCGGGTGGCGCTGCTAGACTTGCGCATCCCAAACTGCCTGCTGCCCAGCACCGCAATCATGATCGGACGCATCACCGGTACCCTGCTCGAAAAGAACCCGCCGCAGATTCTCATCGACGTGCAGGGCGTCGGCTACGAGGTCGACGTGCCGATGAGCACCTTCTACGGCCTGCCTGCCACCGGCGCCCAGCTCAGTCTGCACACCCATCACGTAGTGCGCGAAGACGGCCATTTCCTGTTCGGCTTCGCCACCGGCGAGGAGCGCGCCGCCTTTCGCCAGTTGCTCAAGGTATCGGGCATCGGCGCACGCATGGCGCTGGCGGTGCTGTCCGGGCTGTCGGTAAACGACCTCGCGCAGGCGGTGGCGCTGCAGGAAGCCGGGCGCCTGGTAAAGATCCCCGGCATCGGCAAGAAGACTGCCGAGCGCCTGCTGCTTGAGTTGCGCGACAGACTTGGCAAGGCGCTGCCGAACATCGCCGGCGCCCGCCTGCCGGTCACGCCGGGCGCGCTGCCTGATGCAAAGAGCGACATCCTCAACGCGCTGCTGGCGCTGGGCTACAACGAGCGCGAGGCGCTGGGCGCGATGAAGGGTCTGGCCGAGGAAGTCGGCGTGTCCGACGGCATCCGCCAGGCGCTGAAGCTGCTGTCCAAGGGCTAAACTGGCGCCATGATCGAAACTGACAAGCTGCGAGCCGGCAGTCCCGAACGCCTGATTTCCGCCCAGCCCGCCGACCGCCAGGAAGACGCCATCGAGCGCGCGCTGCGCCCCAAGCGCCTGGCCGAATACGTGGGCCAGGCCAAGATCCGCGAACAGCTCGAGATCTTCATCCAGGCCGCGCGCAAGCGCAGCGAGGCGCTCGATCACGTGCTGCTGTTCGGCCCGCCCGGGCTGGGCAAGACCACGCTGGCCCACATCGTCGCCGCCGAGATGGGCGTGAACCTGCGCCAGACCTCGGGGCCGGTGCTGGAGCGCGCGGGCGACCTGGCCGCGCTGCTGACCAATCTCGAACCTCACGACGTATTGTTCATCGACGAGATCCACCGCCTGTCGCCAGTGGTCGAGGAAATCCTCTACCCGGCGCTGGAAGATTTCCAGATCGACATCATGATCGGCGAAGGCCCGGCGGCACGCTCGGTCAAGCTCGACCTGCCGCCCTTCACCCTGGTCGGCGCCACCACCCGCGCCGGCATGCTGACCAACCCGCTGCGCGACCGCTTCGGCATCGTGTCGCGGCTGGAGTTCTACACACCGGAAGAACTCGGCTTCATCGTCAGCCGCTCGGCACGCCTGCTCAAGGTCGAGATCGACGACCGCGGCGCACTCGAAATTGCGCGCCGCGCGCGCGGCACGCCGCGCATCGCCAACCGCCTGCTGCGCCGGGTACGGGACTATGCCGAAGTAAAGGCCAATGGCGACATCACCACAGCGGTGGCCGATGCCGCGCTGCACATGCTGGACGTGGACACCCTTGGCCTCGATATCATGGACCGCAAGCTGCTGTCGGCGATGCTGGAAAAGTTCGGCGGTGGCCCGGTCGGCCTGGACAACATTGCGGCGGCCATCGGCGAATCCACCGACACCATCGAGGATGTCATCGAACCCTACCTGATCCAGCAGGGCTATCTGCAGCGCACACCGCGGGGGCGAATGGCCACGCCTTCGATCTGGCAACACTTCGGGCTGGCGCCGCCGCGCACGGGCGGCGACCTGTTCGAGGCCTGAGAGCACCCGACCATGCGCTCGCTGCAGATGGTGATGTTCATGCTGTGCGTGGTGGGCGGGCTATTCCTGCTGACCCAGGCGCCGCCCTTTTTCATGCCGGCACGCGGCAACCCGGCCATCGGCCTGCAGTTCGGCACCACTGCCTCACGCCTGCTCGGTGCGGGCCTGCTGGCGCTTGCCGCCGTGGGCGGACAATACCTGCGAGCCATGTACTACAGCGAGGAACGACGGCTACCCAACGGTGCGGGACAGCGCCGATACTTCGCGTCCCTGCTGCTGGCGCTGGCGCTGATCACCGGGGCCTTGCTGACAGCGGAACGCGGCCCCAACCCGGACTACCGTGCACGCGGCACTGCCGGGTCAGGCCCTTAGGCGAGCCCAGATTCGGCGATTCAACGAGCGACTCATTCAGCGTCTCGGGGAGGCGCTTCGGCAGGCTCGTGTTCGGCCATCAGCGCACGCAAGCGATCGGCGGTGTCGATCATCTCGATCAGTTCGCGCGAACTCAGGACGGCGCCGAAATGCTCGAGCGCGGCCGCCGTGATGAACAGGTGACCATTGTCGCGACGTGTCACCCAGCCGAGCTCGACCAGTCGTACGATCTTGCGCCGCACGGTTTCGCGTGGCAGTCCGGTGACCGCCGCAATGGAATAGGCATTACAGGGGCGGAAACGCGCCTGCGACATCAATCCGTCAGCCGAAACTGGCTCCTGACCGTCTGGCGTATCCCCAACCGATTTCGCGGTGCTGTTTTCGAGCGCCCCGATATTGTGCAAGCCAATTTCGCCCAACAGGATGGGCAGCAGGATATCGCGGTCGAATTCGTCGAACCAGCGACGCAGGTTGCGGATCTCGTGACGGACCAGCACCACCACCACGGCGCGCATTGCCGAACGCGACCAGCTACCGGTCGATTGCGCTGTGCCGGCCGCAACGTCCTGAGTCGACACCCCCTTGGGGCTGGCTTTGTTTGGCATGTTTTACCGGAACGCATCCCCCCTGCGGGACGATGGCACGTTCATCCATCCTGAGTTATTGCTGCATGCATGAATTCGTCAGCATATCCCGGCTTCGCACGACCTCAGCCTTTGGCAATGCCCAATATGGGCAAAATTAGCATAATTGACATTCACTTCCGTGCGCGCGGATGAGCCTTGTCGTAGACCTGCGCCAGATGCTGGAAATCGAGATGGGTGTACACCTGCGTGCTGCGAATGCTGGCATGGCCGAGAAGCTCCTGGACCGCACGCAGATCGCCACTCGATTGCAGCAAGTGGCTGGCAAAACTGTGCCGCAGCATGTGCGGATGGACATGGATGCCGAGGCCGATCAGGCGAGCACGGTGGGCAAGCCGGCTGCGGATGCCCGCTGACGACAGGCGCGCGCCGGTGCGCGACACGAACAGCGCCTTCTCGGCCGCTGCCGCCACCTGTCCGCGCACCGCCAGCCAGGCCCGCACCGCGTCCAGGGCCTTGCCGCCCACCGGCACGCTGCGCTGGCGCTGGCGCTTGCCAGTCACGTTGACCAGGGCTTCAGTCAGATCCAGGCCGCCGCCCACATCGAGCGCAGCCAGTTCGGCAAGGCGCAGGCCGGATGAATAGAACAGCTCGAACATCGCCACGTCACGCACCTCGAGCAGGCTCCCGACCTCAGCCTCCAGCAGGGCCTGGGCCTGGTCGGGCGAAAGGGAACGCGGCAGGGTGATGGGCGATTTGGGGGCACGGATACCCTCTACCGGGTTGGCGCGCACGCCATGGTGGCGCGCCAACCAGCGGTAAAGCCCGCGCCAGGCGGAAAGATGGCGCGCAATCGAACGCCCCGACAGCCCCTGGCCATGCAGGCGGCCAACAAAGCGGCGAATGTCTTGCGGTGCAAGCGTCGCGAGGGCACGCCCGTCGGCGAGCTGCAACAGCGCCTCGACATCACGGCGGTAGGCCTGCAGGGTCAGCACCGCGGCGCGGCGCTGGCTGGCAAGCCAGCCAAGCCAGGCCTCGGCCTCGGGGGGCAGCACGATCACTTCAGGCACGGAGCGGGGAGCGGGCTTCACACGCCGGGCCCGATCGCGTCAGCCGTGAGCGGCAGACGACAACGCCGCCGCCGCCAGATCGCCAATGCGGCTAAGGTACAGGGTGCCCATGTCGGCGTAAAAGCGTTCGCTCTCGGCACTGCCCAGCGCCAGCAAGCCAAAGGCTGCGCCCCGGCGCCGAAGCGGAATCAGGGCAACCGAACGCAGGTGCGGCGCCGCCTCGCCGAAGCAGGCCAGCACGTCCATGTGCTCGGGCGCACCGCAGTAGGGATGACGCAGCGCATCGAGCTGGCGGCGAACCTGCTCGCTCAGGCGCGCTGAATCGACCGGATCCGCCGCCAGCCCCCAGGTTTCGAGCGCGACATGTGGCACTGAAAAGTCTTCCCGCAGGCTGAGGATCAGCGCATGGCGCACCGCTTCCACGCTGCCAGGCTCAAGCAGGGCCACGGCCAGGCGATGCACCTTGGTACTGATGTCGTCATTTTCCTCGCCAAAGCGGATCAGTTCGGCGAGCTTGACTTCGAGCTGACGAATCTTGTCGCGCAGGGCGTAGAGCTGGCGCTCGGCAAGCGAAATGGCCTGGCCACCATGCTGCGGATGCGGCACGGTCAGCTGAGTGAACAGCTCCCCATGATGGGAGAGAAAATCAGGGTTGTCGCGCAGATAGCGGGCGACGTCGTCGGCATTCATGTTCATCACTCCGGTCGGGCGCGCAAGGCGTCCGGGATCAGCTATTGGGCAGGCGGCCGGGATACCGGCCAGCCTTCAGTCAAGCACCATCTCGCCGTCGAAAACAGTCACGGCCGGTCCGGTCATCCGCACCGGCCTACCCGGGCCAGCCCAGGCAATCTCGAGTTCGCCACCACGGGTCTCCACCCGCACTGGCGACGCCACCAGGCCGCGCAGGATGGCGGCGACCACTGCGGCACAGGCGCCGGTGCCACAGGCCAGGGTCTCGCCCGCGCCACGCTCGAACACGCGCAAACGCACGCGATGCAGATCGACCACCTGCAGAAACCCGGCATTGACCCGCGCCGGAAAGCGTTCATGACGCTCGATCAGGGCACCCTGCACGGCCACCGGCGCCGCATCCACGTCGGCCACCACCTGTACCGCGTGCGGGTTGCCCATCGACACCGCGGTGATCGCCACCGTGGCATCACCCACCTCCAGCGGCTGGACCACTGCGTCGGATTCGGACAGGAAGGGAATCCTCGCCGGCGCCAGCTCGGGCACGCCCATGTCGACCGTCACCAGTCCGTCCTCACGCAGGCGCAGGGTGATGATGCCCGAGCGGGTTTCGACGCGGATCTCGCGTTTGTTGGTGAGACGCTGCTCATGCACGAAACGCACGAAGCAGCGCGCGCCATTGCCGCACTGCTCGACCTCGCCACCGTCGGCATTGAAGATGCGGTAGCGGAAATCGACACCCGGCTGGCTCGCCGGCTCAACCACCAGCAACTGGTCGCAGCCGACACCAAAGTGGCGATCGGCGATTGCCCTGACGCGAGCCGGGGTGAGCTCAAGCGGGACACGCGTCGCATCGATGACGACGAAGTCATTGCCCAAGCCATGCATCTTGGTGAAGCGCAGTTTCATCGCAGCTCGGTCAGCAAGGGACGGGCGCCGCCCGCAAAGCGCAATTGTCCTCTACCGCGCCGGCCAGCGTCCACCGCGAGGCGGTTCAGTAAATGCGCGGCTCGCCTTCCGGGCGGGTCTTGAAACGGCGATGCACCCAGTAGTACTGCTCGGGCATGGTGCGCACCACACCTTCGAGCCAGACATTCATGCGCCGGGTGTCGGCTTCGACGTCGTCCGAAGGGTAGTCCTGCCACGGCTCGCCAAGCGTCAGCACATAACCCGCGCCGCCGGGCAGAATCCGCACCACACAGGGCATCACGACTGCCCCGGCCAGCCGAGCCAGGCGCGGCAGCCCGGTAATGGTGGCCGCCGGCACGCCGAAGAAGGGCACGAAGATCGATTCCTTGCGGCCGTAATCGAGGTCGGGCAGATAGTACAACGGCCGCCCGGCCTTCATCGCCTTGACCGTGGCCCGCACACCGTCGTGGCGCGACAGCAGCAACTGGTCGTTGAAGCGGCTGCGGCCATGGTGCAGCCAGCGGTCGAAGACCTTGTTCTTTTGTTGCGCATAGACGCTGACGAAGTTGCCCTCCAGCGACAGCCGGGTGCCCGCCACGTCGAGGCCAACGAAGTGCGGCGTAAGCAGGATCACCGGCCGCCCAGCTGCCCTCAGCGCATCGAGCCGCTCCAGACCATCGATGCGCACCAGCCGGCGCATGCGCTCGGGACTCGCCCACCAGGCCAGGCCGCGTTCGAGCATGCTGCGCCCGGTCACGGCGAAGTTACGCCGGGCCAGCGCACGGCGCTCGGTTACCGACAGTTCGGGGAAGCACAGCCGCAGATTGGTCAGCGCCACCCTGCGCCGCGGCACGACGACCAGGTAGAGCAGCAGGCCAAAAACCTCGCCGATGCGCGACAGCACCGACAGCGGTAGCCAGTGCAGCAGCCAGAACAGGCCGATGGCGAGTTGGCTCATTGCTCCGCGCCCTCGCCGCCGGGGGGCTGATCCGCGGCGGGACGCTCACTGCGCGGCTGCTTGTAGCGGTTGTAACCCCATAGGTACTGCTGCGGACACCGCAGGATGATGCGCTCCACCTCGCGGTTGATGATCCCGACGTCGGTCTCGAGCACGCCCGTCAGCGTCTCGGTCGGCGCCTGCAGGCGAAAGACGTAGCCTTCGCCACGAGGCAGGCGCTCGGCCCAGGTGTAGATCACGCGCACGCCCTTCACCGCTGCCAGGCGCGCGGCCAGGGTCATGGTCCACGCCGGCTTGCCGAAGAAGGGCGCCCATACGCCCTCGCCCTCGCCCGGCACCTGGTCGGGCAGCATGCCCACCGCCTCATGGCTGCGCAGCGTCTTGACCAGCTTGCGCACACCGGACAGATCCGCCGGCGCGGTGCGCATCTGGCCGCGCGCGCGACCCGCCTCCATCAGCGGCTGCAGCCTGGGCTTGCGCGGCGGACGGTAGAGCACCGTGATCGGGATCTGCGCGGCGATGCACTGCGCGGTGATCTCGAAGCAGCCGAGGTGCGGGGTGATGAAAAGGATGCCGGCCCCATCTGCCCGCGCTTGCTCGACAAGTTCCCAGCCCTCGGTGCGCACCGCGCTGGCAACCACCTCCGCCGCCGGACGCAGCCAGATCCACGGCAACTCCAGCGCCTGGCGCCCTGCCTCGGCGACGGCTGCGCGCAGCACCGCCTTGTCCTCGCGGCCAAGCGCGTTGAACAGATTGGCACGCAGGCGTCGCGCATAGGACTTTGATGCGCGATACACCAGCCACCCCGCCCAGCCACCCAGGCGATGCAGCCAGGGCAGGGGCAGGCGGGACAGGAGACGGAACGAAAGTTCGACCAGCACGTCAGAGTCGGGCCAAGGATAGGGGGTCGGGAGCGCGGCAGCGGCGGGGCTTTGCGCCGGGAAGATGCAAGGGATGATTCTTGCGCCAAGCCCCGAATGCTTACACACCCAACGATCCCGGTCTATAATCCGCCGCATCGCCGAGTTAAATCGACAACTTGCAGGGCGGTGGCGCGGATGGTTTCCAGCGCACACAAATACTGCTAAAGCGTCGGCTGCCCGATGAAATCCCCGGAGCTAGCCGCAGACGCAAGTCATTGGCTAATCGGGGATTTTTTGTTTCTGGAGCAGAGCAACATGGCTGAATTTCTGTTTACGTCCGAGTCCGTTTCCGAAGGCCACCCCGACAAGGTTGCCGACCAGGTGTCCGACGGTGTGCTCGACGCCATCCTGACCGAAGACCCTAAGGCACGCGTTGCCTGCG
>Ga0209476_10001712_pt1 | contig 14737 bp, 19 predicted proteins | sample KloWWTrecipitate_FD_187179 | JGI IMG/M metagenome (GOLD analysis project Ga0209476, IMG submission 187179) | Active sludge microbial communities from Klosterneuburg, Austria, studying microevolution and ecology of nitrifiers - Klosterneuburg... | ecosystem: Engineered > WWTP > Aerobic digester... | reverse complement strand
TGACGCGCTGGAATTCGCCGTTTTCCAGGACGCGCAGCAGCTTCGGCTGCAGCTCGAGCGGGAGCTCGCCGATCTCGTCGAGGAACAGCGTGCCGTCCCGGGCGTCCTCGAAATAGCCGGACTTGGCCTGGGCGGCGCCGGTGAACGCCCCCTTGGCATAGCCGAACAGGGTCGGCTCGACCAGGGTCGGCGAGATGGCGGCGCAGTTGAGCGCGAAATACGGCTTGTCGCGGCGTGACGTCATGCGATGCAGGCAGCAGCTGGCGACGATTTCCTTGCCGCTGCCGGATTCCCCCTCGATCAGCACCGGGAAGGGCGAGTCGCCGTACTGCCTGATCTGGGCGCGCAGCTTCTGCATCGGCACGCTGTTGCCGAGCAGGCCGCAGGGATCCTCGACCGTCGCCGGCTGGGCGGCCAGTTCCGCCGACTGGAAGGCGTGTATCTGCAGCAGGATTTGCCGCAGCTGTTCGGGGTCGGCCGGCTTGGCGACGAATTCGGTCGCGCCGAGGGCGCGGGCGTGGCGCGCATTGGCTTCGTCGTTCTGACCCGAAAGCACGACGATCCTGATGCCGGGCGAGTGGGCGAGCAGGTCGGAGATCAGGGCGAAGCCCTCGTCGGGCAGGTGCGGCTGGGGCGGCAGGCCGAGGTCGACCAGGGCCAGTTGCGGCGCCGTGCCGCGGCTGCGCAACAGGCTGATGCAGTCGGCGCGGGAGCCGGCGGTGCTGATCCTGAATTCGCGCTTGAGGAAGAATGCCAGGGTGTCGATGATGAGCGGGTCGTCATCGACGATCAGGAGGGAAGGCTTGCGGGAATCAGGGTTGGTCATGCCAGCGCTTGCTTGCCCGGTTCATCCATTGCCAAACTATAACAGAGCGGAATCGTTCAACCCAATGCATGCCTGCAGGCCGGTGTGAACTTGTTCACGGCCTGGCGGCGGATAGACCGCTATCATGCCGGCAGCCGTGGCCCGCTCTGATAGAATGCCGAACCTTCCAAACCAGCAGATACCCGCTTTTGTGCCGAACGAACCCCTCGTCAGGATCAGCGACCTGAATTTCACCTACGACCGGCGGCCGGTCCTGACGGGCATCAACATGACGATCCCGCGCGGCAAGGTGGTCGCCATCATGGGGCAGAGCGGCTGCGGCAAGACGACCACCCTGCGCCTGATCGGCGGCCAGCTGAAGCCGTCGCAGGGCGAGGTGCGCTTCGACGGACGGGTGGTGCATGAACTGGATGCCGCCGACCTGTATGCCATGCGCCGCCGCATGGGCATGCTGTTCCAGTTCGGCGCGCTGTTCACCGACATCTCGGTGTTCGACAACGTCGCCTTCCAGATGCGGGAGCACAGCAACCTGACGGAAGCCATGATTCGTGACCTGGTGCTGCTGAAGCTGAATGCCGTGGGGCTGCGCGGGGCGCAGAACCTGATGCCATCCGAACTGTCGGGCGGCATGGCGCGCCGCGTCGCCCTGGCGCGTGCCATCGCGCTGGACCCGCTGCTGATGATGTACGACGAACCCTTCACCGGGCTGGATCCAATCACGATGGGCATCATCGGGCAGCTGATCCGCAAGCTCAACGACGCCCTGGGCGGCAGTTCGATCATCGTCACCCACGACGTGCAGGAATCCCTGCAAATCGTCGATTACGTCTATTTCATGGCGGACGGCAAGGTGGTCGCCGAAGGCACGCCGGACGAGATCCGCGCCTCCGACAAGGCCTATGTGCACCAGTTCGTCTGGGGGGAGATGGACGGTCCGGTGCCGTTCCAGTATCCTTCGGCGCCCTATCGGGAACAGATCTACGGAGCAACCCATGCTTGATCGCGCGACCTCGGCCCTGCGCGGCCTCGGCCACCGCGTCACCTCGCGCATCTGGCGCCTGGGCTTTGCCAGCCGCTTTTTCCTGGCCACCCTGCTGTATTCGGGCACCAGCTTCCGTCGTTTCTTCCTCACCATCCGCGAGATCTACTTCACCGGGGTGCTGTCGCTCATCATCATCCTCGTATCCGGCCTGTTCGTCGGCATGGTGCTGGGCCTGCAGGGCTACGACACGCTGCAGCGCTACGGCTCCTCCGAGGCGCTCGGCATCCTGGTCGCCCTGTCGCTGGTGCGCGAGCTGGGGCCGGTGGTGTCTGCGCTGCTGTTCGCCAGCCGCGCCGGCTCGGCGATTACCGCCGAAATCGGCCTGATGAAGGCCACCGAGCAGCTCTCCGCCATGGAAATGATGGCGGTGAACCCGATCGCCCGGGTGGTGGCGCCGCGCTTCTGGGCCGGCGTGATCTCCATGCCGCTGCTGGCGGCGCTGTTCTCGGCAATGGGGATATTCGGCGGCTACCTGGTCGGCGTGGTGCTGATCGGGGTGGATGAGGGCTCGTTCTGGTCGCAGATGCAGGCGTCGGTCGATTTCCGCGAGGACATCGTCAACGGCGTCATCAAGAGCGTTGTGTTCGGCATCATCGTCTCCTGGATCGCCGTATTCGAGGGCTATGATTCCGAACCGACCGCGGAAGGGGTGTCCGGTGCGACGACGCGCACCGTGGTGACTTCTTCCCTGGCTATCCTTGCCGCCGACTTTATACTGACGGCGTTCATGTTCCGGGGTGCGTAATGAACCGTATCACTTTAGATCTGTGGGTTGGGGTGTTTGTGGCCATCGGCCTGGGTGCACTGTTGTTTTTAGCACTAAAGGTGGGTAACCTAGCTTCAGCAAATACCGGGGAAACCTATGTACTCAAAGCAAATTTTGATAATATCGGGGGACTCAAGGTACGCGCGCCCGTGAAAAGCGCGGGCGTGGTGGTCGGCCGGGTCGGCGATATCAGGCTGGATGCCGAGCGTTACGTAGCCGTGGTGACGATGAACATCAGCAGCCAGTTCAAGTTTCCGCGCGATACGTTCGCCAAGATCCGCACCTCCGGCCTGCTGGGAGAGCAGTACATCGGTCTCGACGTTGGTGGCGATGCCGAGGTGATCAAGCCGGGCGAATCCGTGAAAAAGACGGAATCCGCCATGGTGCTGGAGGATCTTGTCGGCCAGTTCCTGTTCAACAAGGCGGCCGAGGGAAACGAGAAGAAGTGACGTTGAACGGAAGATTGCTGACAGAAGCACAACGAGAAAAGGCATCTTGATGAAAACGACATTCAAAACACAAGCTGGCAGGCTGACTGCCCTGGTGGCGTTCGCCGCGTTGCTGGGAGGCTGCGCCACGAGCGGAAACCCGAAGGATCCGGTCGAGGGCTTCAACCGCGCCATGTACGGATTCAACGAGGGCCTCGACAAGGTCATCCTCAAGCCGGTTGCGACCGGCTACGAGGCTGTGCTGCCATCGCCGCTGCAGACGGGCGTGGCCAACTTCTTCTCGAATATCGAAGACCTGATGATCGGCGTCAACAACCTGCTCCAGGGCAAGCCGGCCCAGGCCGCCTCCGATGCCGGGCGCGTCCTGGTGAATACGACCGTGGGCTTCCTCGGCATCCTCGATGTCGCCAGCACCATGGGCATGGAAAAGCACGAAGAGGACTTCGGCCAGACCTTCGGCCGCTGGGGCATGCCGGACGGGGCTTACGTCGTCTGGCCCTTCTTCGGACCCCGTACCGTCCGTGACACGCTTGGTCTCATCCTGGATGTGTATGTGGATCCCGTCTGGGCTCAACTCGATCACATCCCGACCCGCAACTCGATGATCTTGCTACGCTACATCAGTAATCGGGCCGAGTTGCTGAAGGCCGACAAGGTCATCGAGGAGGCAGCGCTCGACAAGTACAGCTACGTCCGCGATGCCTACCTGCAGCGCCGCCAAAGCCTGATCCATGACGGCAATCCGCCGAAGTTCGACCCCTATTCCGGCGCCGGCGAGGGCAAATCGGCCGAGGCACAGGATGGGGCTGGAGCTTCGTCGCAGCTTGCCGCACGCAACTGACCCGTTCATTTTTTTGGATAAAACATGAGGCTATTTGCTGCGTTGCTGGCGTGTGCCAGCTTCTTTCTGTCGCCCGGCGCCCTGGCCCAGCAGATGGCGCCCGATGCGCTGGTGAAGTCGGTCACGGACGAAGTGCTCGACATCATCCGCAAGGACAAGGACATCAAGGCCGGGAGCACCAGGCGCGCCATCGAGCTGGTCGAACAGAAGGTCCTGCCGCATTTCAACTTCACGCGCATGACCGCACTCGCCGTGGGCAAGGACTGGCGCCAGGCGACGCCGGAGCAGCAGAAGGTGCTGACCGAGGAATTCCGCGACCTGCTGGTGCGCACCTATTCGAATGCCCTGATCGCCTACAAGAACGAGTCGGTCGATTACCGGCCCTTCAAGATGCAGCCGGGCGAAACGGATGTCACGGTGCGCACGCAGATCCACCAGGCGGGCGCCCGCCAGCCGATCACCCTGGATTACAGCCTCGAGAAGAACGGCAGCGCCTGGAAGGTCTACGACGTGGTCGTCGCCGGCGTCAGCCTGGTGACGAACTACCGCTCCAGCTTCGCCACTGAAATCCGCAACGGCGGCATCGACGGCCTGATCAAGACGCTGAAGGCCAAGAACGCCAGCCTGGAAGCCAACGTCAAGAAATGATCCGCGACGCCGGGGATCGCATCGAGGTTTCCGGCCCGCTCACGCTCGGCGAGGCGCGTGAGATGCTGGAAGCCGGCAGTGCCCTGATCAAACGCCCCGAAACCACCTTCGACCTCTCGCAGGTGCAGGAAGTGGATTCCTCCGGGCTGACGGTCGTCTTCGGCTGGGTGCGCGCGGCGAAGGCCCAGGGCAGGACCGCCCGCATCAGCAATCCCCCGCAGAATTTGCTCAGCCTGGCTGCGCTCTACGGCGTGACCGAGCTTCTGCCGCTGGCGTAAGCCGGCGGTTTCGGCGTTTCTTCCGCATGAATCCCGCGATACGCATTGAGGGCGTGACCAAGTGCTTTGGCAGCGTGCAGGCGCTGGCAGGCGTCGACCTGGAGATCGCCGAAGGGGAGTTCTTCGGCCTGCTCGGGCCGAACGGCGCCGGCAAGACGACGCTGATCTCGGCCCTGGCCGGCCTGGTGCGCACCGATGCCGGCCATCTGGCGGTGATGGGCCACGACGTGGTTGCGGACTACCGGGCCGCCCGGCGCCGGCTCGGCGTGGTGCCGCAGGAACTGGTGTTCGACCCCTTTTTCAGTGTGCGCGAGTCGCTGGAGATCCAGTCGGGCTACTTCGGCATCCGCGACAATGCGGCCTGGATCGACGAGATCCTCGAAAACCTCGACCTGACCGCCAAGGCGGATACCAACATGCGGCAGCTCTCCGGCGGCATGAAGCGCCGCGTGCTGGTGGCGCAGGCGCTGGTGCACCGCCCGCCGGTGATCGTGCTGGACGAACCGACCGCCGGCGTCGACGTCGAGCTGCGCCAGGCGCTGTGGAGCTTCATTCGGCGGCTCAACCGCGACGGCCACACCATCGTGCTGACGACGCATTACCTGGAGGAGGCGGAAAACTTGTGCGGGCGCATCGCCATGCTCAAGCAGGGCCGCATCGTCGCGCTCGACACCACGGCCAACCTGCTGCGGCGGTTTTCCGGGCATACGCTGCGCCTGCGCCTTGCCCCGGGAAACGGCTTGCCCGAGGCCCTGCGGGCGCTGACCAAAGGCGAGGCGGACGGCGCCTACGTCTTCAGCCTGGAAAACTGCGAGGGCATCGAAGGCATCCTGGCCGATCTGCGCAACGCAGGCTGCAGCGTCGACGATATCGAAGTGGGCAAGCCGGATCTCGAGGAGGTCTTCCTGCGCGTCATGGAGCGGGGCTGATGGACGGCTTCCTGACCCTGTTCCAGAAGGAAGTGCTGCGCTTCTGGAAAGTCAGCTTCCAGACGGTGGCGGCGCCGGTGCTGACCTCACTGCTCTTCCTGCTGATCTTCTCGCACGTGCTGGAGCGGCACGTGCAGGTGTATGCGGGGGTGTCCTACACCTCCTTCCTGGTGCCGGGGCTGGTGATGATGTCGGTGCTGCAGAACGCCTTCGCCAACAGCTCGTCCTCCCTGATCCAGTCGAAGGTGACGGGCAACATCATCTTCGTGCTGCTGCCGCCGATCTCCTACCGGCAGTTCTTCGCCGCCTATGTGCTGGCGGCCATCGTGCGCGGCTTCGTCGTCGGGCTCGGCGTGCTGCTGGTGACCCTGTGGTTCGTCGATCTCTCCTGGCGGGCGCCGCTGTGGATCCTGGTGTTCGCCGTGCTGGGGGGCGCCATCATGGGCGCGCTGGGGGTCATCGCCGGCATCTGGGCGGAGAAATTCGACCAGCTGGCGGCCTTCCAGAACTTCATCATCATGCCGCTGACGTTTCTGTCCGGCGTGTTCTATTCGATCCATTCGCTGCCGGCCTTCTGGCAGCAGGTCTCGCACTTCAACCCGATCTTCTACATGATCGACGGCTTCCGCTACGGCTTCTTCGGCGCCTCCGACGTCTCTCCCTGGGCCAGCCTGGGCGTGGTGTCGGGGTGCTTCGTCGTGCTCACCCTTTTCACCTTGTGGCTGCTCAGGGTAGGCTACAAGCTTCGCGCATAGGAACGACATCATGGTCACACCCGCAGACATCCAGGGCTACATCGCGCAGGGATTGCCCTGCGAACATCTCTCCGTCGACGGCGACGGTGCCCACTTCGAGGCGATCATCGTCAGCGCCGTCTTCGAGGGGCTGAACCGCATCCAGCGCCAGCAGGCGGTCTACAAGGCGCTGGGCGGGCGCATGGAAAGCGGCGAGATCCACGCCCTCTCGATGCGCACCCTGACGCCGGAGGAGTGGGAAGCCCAGCGTGGATAAGCTGCTGATCGAGGGCGGCGTGCCGCTCGCCGGCGAGGTGAGCATCTCCGGCGCCAAGAACGCCGCGCTGCCGCTGCTGTGCGCCGCGCTGCTGACGGATCAGCCGCTGTACCTGTCCAACGTGCCGCACCTGAACGACGTGTCGACCATGCTGCGCCTGCTGGTGCAGATGGGCGTGGACGTCACCCTGGACGAGAAGAACAGCCTGGTCCTCGACGCCGGCGGGCTCGACAAGCCCGAGGCGCCCTACGACATGGTGAAGACCATGCGCGCCGCCATTCTGACGCTCGGGCCGCTGCTGGCGCGCACGGGACGCGCGCGCGTCTCGCTGCCCGGCGGCTGCGCCATCGGTGCGCGGCCGGTGGACATCCACATCCGCGGCCTGCAGGCGATGGGCGCCGAGATCCGCGTCGAGCACGGCTACATCCTGGCGCAGGCCGAGCGGCTGCGCGGCGCGAGGATCTTCTGCGATCTCGTCACCGTCACCGGCACCGAGAACCTGATGATGGCGGCGGCCCTGGCCGACGGCGTCACGGTCATCGAAAACGCGGCGCGCGAACCGGAGGTGGCCGACCTCGCCCGCTGCCTGAACAGCATGGGCGCCAGGGTGAGCGGCGCCGGCAGCGACGTCGTCACCATCGAGGGCGTCGAGCGCTTATCGGGGGCGCAGCACCGCATCATGCCCGACCGCATCGAGACCGGCACCTTCCTCGTCGCCGTTGCCGCGGCCGGCGGGCGGGTGCGGCTGAACGGCACGCATTGCGGCATCCTCGATGCGGTGGTCGAGAAGCTGCGCGAGGCCGGCGCCAGGATCGATTGCCACCGGGATTCCATCGAGATCGAGGCGGGGGGGGCGCTCAATGCGGTGAGCCTGCGCACGGCCCCCTATCCGGCCTTCCCCACCGACATGCAGGCCCAGTTCATGGCCATGAACTGCGTCGCCCGCGGCGCGGCGGTGGTTACCGAAACCATCTTCGAGAACCGCTTCATGCACGCCCAGGAGCTGCGCCGCCTCGGCGCCGACATCGAGATCTCCGGCAACACCGCCGTGGTGAAGGGCGTGCCGCGCCTCGACGGCGCCACCGTCATGGCCACCGACCTGCGCGCTTCCGCCTGCCTGGTCGTCGCCGGACTGGTGGCGCGCGGCGAGACCCTGATCGACCGCATCTACCACCTCGACCGCGGCTACGAGCACATCGAAGAGAAACTCTCTCAGCTGGGCGCCCGCATCAGGCGCGTGCACTGAACGGATCGCCGTCCTGCGCAGACTGACTCCTCGTCTGCGCTAAAATCACGCTTTTACGCAACGAAAGCCCGCCGTGACCGGCATCACCATCGCCCTTTCCAAGGGCCGCATCTTCGAGGAAACCCTGCCGCTGCTGGCGGCGGCCGGCATCGTGCCGGCCGACGATCCGGAAACCTCGCGCAAGCTGATCCTCGGCACCAACCGCGCCGACGTGCGCCTGGTCATCGTGCGCGCCTCGGATACCCCGACCTATGTCCAGTACGGCGCGGCCGACCTCGGCATCGCCGGCAAGGACGTGCTGATCGAGCACGGCGGCGCCGGTCTCTACCAGCCGCTCGACCTGAAGATCGCCCGCTGCCGCATGGCGGTGGCGGTGCCGAACGGCTTCGACTACGCCGCCGCCGTGCGCCGCGGCGCCCGCCTGCGCGTGGCGACCAAGTACATCCGGACGGCGCGCGAGCACTTCGCCGCCAAGGGCGTGCATGTCGACCTGATCAAGCTCTACGGCTCGATGGAACTGGCGCCGCTGGTCGGGCTGGCCGATGCCATCGTCGACCTCGTCTCCAGCGGCAACACCCTGAAGGCCAACAACCTCGTGGCGGTGGAGGACATCATGCCGATCTCCTCGCGCCTGATCGTCAACCAGGCGGCGCTGAAGATGAAGCGCGAACTGCTGCAGCCGGTCATCGACGCCTTCGCCGGAGCCGTCCGTGATTAAACGTTTGACGACACGCGATCCCGATTTCACCCGGCAGCTCGCCGCGCTGCTGGCCTACGAGAACGCCCAGGACGAGGGCATCGAGCAGGCGGTGGCCGAGATCCTCAAGGCGGTGCGCACCGTCGGCGATGCCGCCGTGCTGGAATACACGCGCCGCTTCGACCACCTCCAGGCAAAGTCCATGATCGAGCTGGAGCTGCCGAAGCGCGAGCTGGAGGCGGCGCTGTTCAACCTGCCGGCCGGGCAGCGCGAGGCGCTGGAGCAGGCCGCGACGCGCATCGCCCTGTATCACCAGAAGCAGCTCGCCGCCTCCTGGGAATACACCGAGGCCGACGGTACGCGCCTTGGCCAGAAGGTGACGCCGCTCGACCGCGTCGGCCTCTATGTGCCCGGCGGCAAGGCGGCCTATCCCAGCTCGGTGCTGATGAACGCCATTCCCGCCAAGGTGGCCGGCGTCGGCGAGCTGATCATGACGGTGCCCACCCCGCGCGGCGAGCGGAGCGCCCTGGTGCTGGCCGCCGCCGCGCTGGCCGGCGTCGACCGCGTGTTCACTCTTGGCGGCGCGCAGGCGGTGGGGGCGCTGGCCTACGGCACGCAGACGATTCCGCAGGTGGACAAGATCGTCGGCCCCGGCAACGCCTATGTGGCGGCGGCCAAGCGGCGCGTCTTCGGCGTGGTCGGCATCGACATGGTGGCCGGCCCCTCGGAGGTGCTGATCATCGCCGACGGCTCGACCGACCCGGACTGGGTGGCGATGGACCTCTTCGCCCAGGCCGAGCACGACGAGCTGGCGCAGTCGATACTGCTCTGCCCTGACCTGCGCTTCATCGACGCCGTGGCGCACAGCCTTGCGCGCCTGCTGCCCGAGATGCCGCGCAAGGACGTCATCGCCGCCTCGCTCTCGGGGCGCGGTGCGCTGATCGAAGTGCGCGACCTGGAGGAGGCCTGCACCATCGCCAACCTTGTTTCTCCGGAGCACCTGGAGCTCTCCGTGGCCGATCCGAACGCGCTGGTCGACCGCATCCGCCACGCCGGCGCCATCTTCCTCGGCCGCTATACCTCGGAATCCCTCGGCGACTACTGCGCCGGGCCCAACCACGTGCTGCCGACCTCGCGCAGCGCGCGCTTCTCCTCGCCGCTCGGCGTCTACGACTTCCAGAAGCGCACCTCGATCATCGAGGTGTCGGCCGAAGGTGCGGACAAGCTCGGCCGCATCGCCTCCACGCTCGCCCACGGCGAGGGCCTGCAGGCGCACGCGCGGGCGGCCGAGTTGCGCCTCAAGAAATAATCAGCCGAAAATTTCCCGCAGTGCGCTGATCAGCGCCTGGCACTGCGCGTCGGTGCCGACCGTGATGCGCAGGAACTGCTCGATGCGCGGCTGGCGGAAGTGGCGCACGATGATGCTGCGGCTGCGCAGGGCGGCGGCGAGTTCGCCGGCATCGCGCCGGGGGTGGCGGGCGAAGACGAAGTTGGCGGCCGAGGGCAAAACTTCGAAGCCGAGCGCGGCCAGCTCCTTCATCAGCGCTTCGCGGCTGCGGATGACGGCCTGCCGCGTCTGCTCGAAATGCTCGCGGTCCTCCATCGCCGCCACCGCTCCGGCGAGGGCGAGGCGGTCGAGGGGGTAGGAGTTGAAGCTGTTCTTCACCCGCTCCAGCGCCTCGATCAGGTCTTCGTGGCCGACGGCGAAGCCGACGCGCAGGCCGGCCAGCGAGCGCGACTTGGACAGGGTCTGCACCACCAGCAGGTTGGGGTATTTCGCCACCAGCGGGATGGCCGTCTCCCCGCCGAAATCCACATAGGCCTCGTCCACGACGACGACCGAATCCGGGTTGGCGGCGAGCATCTGCTCGATCGCGGCGAGCGGCAGGGCGCGGCCGGTCGGCGCGTTCGGGTTGGGGAAGATGATGCCGCCGTTGGGCCGCGAATAGTCCGCCGGCCGGATCTCGAAGGCCTCCGTCAGCGGCACGGTTTCATAGGCGACGTCGTACAGCCCGCAATACACCGGGTAGAAGCTGTAGGTGATGTCGGGAAACAGCAGCGGCTGGTCGTGCTTGAGCAGGCCGAGGAAGACGTGGGCCAGCACCTCGTCGGAGCCGTTGCCGACGAAAACCTGCTTCGGCGCCACGCCGAAATAGGCGGCGACGGCGGCCTTGAGGCGGTCGGCGTTGGGATCGGGATAGAGGCGCAATGAGTCGCCGGTTTCCCCGCGCAGCGCTTCCAGCACCTTCGGCGAGGGGCCGTAGGGGTTCTCGTTGGTGTTCAGCTTGACCAGGTTCGGCAGTTTCGGCTGCTCGCCGGGAACGTAGGGGGTCAGGCCGCGGACGACGGCGCTCCAGTAACGGCTCATGCCAGGGCGGTGCTCAGAGGGAAAATCCGATGTTATCATGCGCTCCTGAGTCACTCATCGCTGTAGCGACCGCCATGCGGCAAGCCGAAATCTCGCGCAAGACCCTGGAGACGGAAATCACCGTCCGCGTAAACCTCGATGGCAGCGGCCAGTCGAAGCTGGCCACCGGCGTGCCCTTCCTCGAGCACATGCTCGACCAGGTGGCCCGCCACGGCATGCTCGACCTCGAGGTGTCCGCCAAGGGGGACCTGCACATCGACGCCCACCACACGGTGGAGGATGTCGGCATCACCCTCGGCCAGGCGCTGGTGAAGGCCATCGGCGACAAGAAGGGCATCCGCCGCTATGGCCATGCCTACGTGCCGCTCGACGAGGCGCTGTCGCGCGTGGTGGTCGACTTCTCCGGCCGCCCCGGGCTGTTCTTCAATGTCGACTTCAGCCGGGCGATGATCGGCCAGTTCGACGTCGACCTGACCCAGGAATTCTTCCAGGGCCTGGTGAATCACGCCCAGATCACGCTGCATATCGACAACCTGCGCGGCGAGAACGCCCACCACCAGTGCGAGACGGTGTTCAAGGCCTTTGGCCGGGCGCTGCGCATGGCGGCGGAAGCCGACCCGCGCGCCGCCGGCAGCGTGCCGTCCACCAAGGGAGCGCTCTAGGGCCCTTTCCCGCCGTCCTGCCGGCACTGACTTTTATGAACACCGTCGCTATCGTCGATTACGGCATGGGCAACCTGCGGTCGGTCGCCAAGGCGATCGAGCATGTCGCACCGCAGGCGCGCGTGCTGGTCACCTCCGACCCGGCCGCGGTGGCTGCCGCCGACCGCGTCGTGGTGCCGGGCCAGGGCGCCATGCCGGACTGCATGCGCGAGCTGGAGGCGCGCGGCCTGCGCCCGGCCGTCATCGCGGCAACGCAGAACAAGCCCTTTCTCGGCATCTGCATCGGCCTGCAGATGCTGTTCGAATCGAGCGAGGAGGGCGACGTCGCCGGACTCGGCGTGCTGCCGGGTCGCGTGCGCCGCTTCCCCCACGAGCAGATGGTGGCGCCCGACGGCAGCCGCCTGAAGGTGCCGCACATGGGCTGGAACGAGGTCAATCGGGCGGAACCCCATGCTCTCTGGGAGGACATCGCCGACGGGTCGCGCTTCTATTTCGTGCACAGCTACTACGTCGAGGCGGGCGAGCCCGCGCTGGTGGCTGCCTTCAGCGTGTACGGCTTCCCCTTTACCTGCGCGGTGGCGAAGGATAATATTTTCGCCGTGCAGTTCCATCCCGAAAAAAGCGCCCAGTCCGGCCTCGCCCTGCTGGGCAACTTCATGCGCTGGCAACCCTGACCCTTTTCATTCTGCATCCCATCCTATGCTGCTGATACCTGCGATCGACCTCAAGGACGGCCACTGCGTGCGCCTGAAACAGGGCGACATGGACGATGCCACGGTGTTCTCCGAAGATCCCGCCGCGATGGCGCGGCACTGGCTGGCACAGGGCGCCCGCCGCCTGCACCTGGTGGACCTCAACGGCGCCGTGGCCGGCAAGCCGAAGAACGAGGCGGTGATCAAGTCCATCACCGCCGCGGTCGGCGACGACATTCCCGTCCAGCTGGGCGGCGGCATTCGCGATCTCGACACCATCGAGCGCTACCTCGACGACGGCATCACCTACGTCATCATCGGCACGGCGGCGGTGAAGAACCCCGGCTTCCTGCACGATGCCTGCGGCGCCTTCCCCGGCCACATCATCGTCGGGCTGGACGCCAAGGACGGCAAGGTGGCGACCGACGGCTGGTCGAAGATGACCGGCCACGACGTCGTCGATCTGGCGAAGAAGTTCGAGGACTACGGCGTCGAGGCGGTGATCTACACCGACATCGGCCGCGACGGCATGCTCAGCGGCGTGAACATCGAGGCGACGGTGAGGCTGGCCCAGGCGCTGCGCATTCCGGTCATCGCCAGCGGCGGCATCGCCAATCTCAAGGACATCAAGGCCCTGTGCAAGGTCGAGGGCGAGGGCATCATGGGCGCCATCACCGGCCGCGCCATCTACGAAGGCACGCTGGACTTCAAGAAGGCCCAGGCCGAGGCGGACAAGCTCTCGAAAGGCGGCAAGCAGGCCGGCTGACCCGCCGGCCTGCCGACATCTCCCATGCTCGCCAAGCGCATCATTCCCTGCCTCGACGTCAAGGCCGGCCGCGTCGTCAAGGGCATCAATTTCGAGGGCCTGCGCGATGCCGGCGACCCGGTCGAGATTGCGCGCCGCTACGACGAGCAGGGCGCCGACGAGCTGACCTTCCTCGACATCACCGCCAGCTCGGACGAGCGCGACATCATCCTCCACGTCGTCGAGCAGGTGGCCGAGCAGGTGTTCATCCCGCTGACGGTGGGCGGCGGCGTGCGCGTCGTCGACGACGTGCGGCGGCTGCTCAACGCCGGTGCCGACAAGGTCAGCATGAACACCGCCGCGGTGCAGAATCCGCAGCTGGTAGCGGATGCCTCCGGCAAGGTCGGCGCGCAGTGCATCGTGGTGGCCATCGACGCCAAGAAATCCGGCGACGGCCGCTGGGAGGTGTTCACCCACGGCGGCCGCAAGGGCACCGGACTGGATGCGGTCGAGTGGGCGCGGCGCGTGCAGCAGCTGGGCGCCGGTGAGATACTCCTCACCAGCATGGACCGCGACGGCACCAAGAACGGCTTCGATCTGCCGCTGACGCGCGCCATCTCGGACGCCGTCGACATCCCGGTCATCGCCAGCGGCGGCGTCGGCACCCTGGCGCATCTCGCCGAGGGGGTGCTCGAAGGCCATGCCGACGCCGTGCTGGCGGCGAGCATTTTCCATTATGGCGAATACACCGTGCGCGAAGCCAAGGAATACATGCGTTCGCGCGGCATCGAAGTGAGGCTATGAATGAGTGAAGGACTGGATCAGATCAAGTGGGACAAGGACGGCCTCGCGCCGGCCATCGCGCAGGATGCCGCGACGGGGGAAATCCTGATGGTCGCCTGGATGAACCGCGAGTCGCTGGCGCGCACGCTCGCCTGCGGCGAGGCGGTGTACTGGTCGCGCTCGCGCAGGAAGCTCTGGCACAAGGGCGAGGAGTCCGGCCACATGCAGAAGGTCAGCGAAATCCGCACCGACTGCGACAATGACGTGCTGCTGCTGAAGATCGAGCAAGTCGGCGGCATCGCCTGCCACACCGGCCGGCGCAGCTGTTTTTTCCAGAAGCTCGAGGATGGCCGCTGGGTGGCCGCCGACCCGGTGCTGAAGGATCCCAAGGAGATCTACAAATGATCGATTGCCATGTGCTGTACCGGCTGGCCGAGACGCTCAAGGAGCGCCGTGGCGCAGCGCCTGACTCTTCCTACGTGGCGAGCCTGTACCACAAGGGCACCGACGCCATCTGCAAGAAGGTTGCCGAGGAAGCGGCCGAGACCATCATGGCGGCCAAGGACCAGGACCGCCTGCACATCGTGCGCGAGACCGCCGACCTGTGGTTCCACAGCCTGGTGCTGCTGACGCATTTTGGCCTCGGCCCGGACGACGTGCTGGCGGAACTGCATCGCCGCGAGGGGATTTCCGGCATCGACGAGAAAAAATCGCGAGGTCATCCCTGAGATGAGCGACTGTATTTTCTGCAAGA
>Ga0209476_10001710_pt1 | contig 14743 bp, 16 predicted proteins | sample KloWWTrecipitate_FD_187179 | JGI IMG/M metagenome (GOLD analysis project Ga0209476, IMG submission 187179) | Active sludge microbial communities from Klosterneuburg, Austria, studying microevolution and ecology of nitrifiers - Klosterneuburg... | ecosystem: Engineered > WWTP > Aerobic digester... | reverse complement strand
CACGACCTCGTCGATCACGCGGGTGGAGACGAGCTGGCGGAACGCGTCCACGTCCGGCAGCACGGAGAGCTTCACGCCCTCCGGCATGGGCGTGTTGCAGGCCTCCCCGCCGGCCACGTCGACGACCTCCTCGATGCGGATGCCGTAGTGGGGGTTGCGCAGCACCTCGGCGGCGATCTCGGCGGCGCGGGCGTTGCAGCCGACGAGAAGCCAGACGCGCTCGTCTCCCCCGAGCCGGCGGGCCAGGCGGATGGCCAGGCGCATCGCGATGCGCAGGCCGAGCAGCACGGCGGTGCCCGCGACGAAGCCCCACAGGCTGGCCTTCGCGGAGACGCCGCTCGCGAAGGCGAGCGCGGCGAAGGCCCCGACGCCCGTCGAGTAGAGGGCCACCTCGAACAGGACGAAGAGCTCGACCGGGAGGTCTTCCGTGCGCCGAGGGTGGTAGACGCGCAGCCGCGAGGCGAGCATCACGAACGCCACCATCTGGGCGGCGGCGGACACGAGGGCGGCGTGCCACGATTCGACGGGCCAGAGGCCCGCGTTGGCGCCGGCGAACCAGGCGGCGAGCGAGGGCCCCGCCAGCGCGATGGCGTCGATGAACCGGAGCACGTGCGCCGTGACCCTGACGTTGTGGTACAGCATCGCATCTTCCCTGACGACAGCTTGTCCGACTTCGTCATCCGCCGGCTATCCTGCCGGCTGGGAACCCGTTGCGACTTCCTGTGCTGCCCGCGCCCGCGACGAACCGGAGAAAACAACGACCCTCCGGCGCGAAACAGCCGCCACCCCGCTTCCTCCTCGAGCTATGCCGCACCGCCTCGTTCTGGATCGGATCGGCGCCGGGAAGGCCAGGTCCCGTGCCATTTGGCGGTGGTTGAGATGCCGAGTGTAACGCCGCTCCCCGGATTGTCAAAGGGTACCCCCCCCGGCGGGATGCGGAATCCGTCATGAAACCGACCCGGAATATTCATGCTCGCCCCGTAGCCTTCGCGGCTTTCCAGGAGGACTTCCCATGGCCTATTCCATCCGCGACGACGACGGCACCAGCAACGCTTCCGGCAACCCCCACCTCACCCAGCTCGTGGATGCCGCGATCGCGCGCAACCCCTCGCGGCGCGCGTTCCTCAAGACCGGCCTCGGCGCCGCCGTCCTGCCCTTCCTGGGAGGCGTGGCGGCCTGCGGCGGCAGCGGCGGGGACGACATCGAGAAGATCCTCGGCTTCATCGGCGTGGCCACCTCCAGCGGCGACGCCATGGTGGTGCCGGCCGGCTACCGCGCCGAGACCCTCACGCGCTGGGGCGACGCGCTCCTCGCCGGCGCGCCCGACTTCCGCGGCGACGCCTCCGAGACCAGCGCCGAGGCCGAGCTGCAGGTGGGCGACAACCACGACGCGCTGCACTTCTTCGGCTTCCGCAACGCCGACGGCACCGAGAAGAGCGACTCCGGGCTCCTCGTCATCAACCACGAGTACATCAACCCCGAGTACTACTACGCGCCCGGCACCGACCCGGCCAACTGGCTGCTGCCGTTCACCGCCGAGAAGGCGAGGAAGGGCCTCGCCGGCCACGGCATCTCGGTGATCGAGGTGCGCCGCAAGGCCGACGGGGGGTGGGAGGTCGTGCGCCCCTCCACCTACAACCGCCGCATCACGGGCTACACGCCGATGGAGATCACGGGCCCCGCGCGCGGCCACGAGATGCTGCGCACGGCCGCCGACCCCGGCGGCACCTCGGTGCTGGGCACGCTCAACAACTGCGCCGCCGGCTGGACCCCGTGGGGCACCTACATCACCTGCGAGGAGAACTTCAACGGCTACTTCGGCTGGAACGGCACCCGCACGCCATCGGCCGCCGAGAACCGCTACGGGATCGCGAAGGACGGCTTCGGCTACCTGTGGCACACGGTGGACCCGCGCTTCGACGTGAACGCGAACCCCAACGAGCCCAACCGCTTCGGCTGGGTGGTGGAGATCGACCCCTTCACGCCGGGCTCCACGCCGAAGAAGCGCACGGCGCTGGGCCGCTTCAAGCACGAGAACGCCGAGGTGGTGGTGGCCCCCGGCGGCAAGATCGTGGTCTACATGGGCGACGACGAGCGCAACGACTACATCTACAAGTTCGTGACCACCGGCACCTACAGCCCGGGCGCGGCCGGCAACGCGAACCTGCTGGACAGCGGCACGCTTTACGTGGGCAAGTTCGAGGCGGGCGCCGCCACGGGCGACCGCATGGGCACGGGCACCTGGGTGCCGCTCGTGTTCGGGCAGGGCGGGCTGGACGAGGCGAACGGCTTCACGAGCCAGGCCGACGTCCTCATCCGCGCACGCCAGGCCGCCGACCGCGTGGGCGCGACGATGATGGACCGCCCCGAGTGGATCGCCGCCAACCCGAAGAAGCGCGGCGAGGTCTACATCGCGCTCACCAACAACAACCGCCGCGGCACCACGCCCGCCTCGAGCAACCGCACCGACGGCACCTCGACCGCCGGCAGCGCGCGCCCCGCCGTTGACGACGCCAACCCGCGCGCCGACAACCAGTGGGGCCACGTGCTGCGCTGGAACGAGACGGGCGGCGACCCCACGGCGACCTCGTTCTCGTGGGACATCTTCCTCGTCGCCGGCAACCCGAAGGCGGTGACCGACCGCGCCAACCTGCGCTCGGGAACCTCCAACATCACCGTGGACAACATGTTCAACAGCCCGGACGGCCTGCAGTTCGACGCCTCCGGCCGCCTGTGGATCCAGACCGACGGCAGCTTCACCAACACCGGCAACTTCGACGGGCAGGGCAACAACCAGATGCTCGCCGCCGACGTGGTCACCGGCGAGGTGCGCCGCTTCCTCGTGGGCCCTTCCGGCTGCGAGATCACGGGCGTCACCTGGACGCCGGACCGCAAGACGATGTTCGTGAACGTGCAGCACCCGGGCGAGCTGGGCAGCCACCCCAACCGGCCGAGGAAGGCCGACGGCACGGCCTACGGCGACAACGACATCGCGCGCGATGCGGCGAGGTTCTCGACCTTCCCGAACGCGGGGGATGCGACGGTGAAGGGCACTTCGCCCCGGCCGCGGTCGGCGACGATCGTGGTGCGCAAGGCCGACGGCGGAGTCGTCGGCGCCTGACGGGAACTACGCCTCCTGCGGGTAGCCGACCGTCTGCGCGAAGGTGACGAACTGCTCGTCCGGGAGCCGCATGGCCCGGGCGAGCCGCGGGTAGTCGACGGCGCCGCGGAAGACGGTCGCGAGCCCGAGGGAGGCGCAGCACAGGTACACGTTCTGCCCGATGAAGGCGGAATCGACGCTGCAGAAGAGCTTGCGGTTCTCCGGCGTGAGTTCGGACATGCGCTCGCCGTGCGCCACGTAGACGAGGTTGAGGGGCGCCACGGCCGGGAAGTCCTGCTGCCCCGTGAGCGCGCGGATGTCGCCGGCGGGGTGGGCCACGAGCGCGTGGCGCTTCGGGTCGTAGAGCCACAGCCCGTCGGCCATGGCGGCGTAGACGTCGATCGCGATGATGTGCCGCCAGCTGGGCGCGGTGCGGTCGCCGTTGGCGCGGTTCACGCCGTAGGCCGCCCAGAGCAGGTCGCCGAGGACCTGCTCGGGGATCTCCCGCGTCGAGAAGGCGCGCGTGGAGCGGCGCAGGGCCAGGGCCTGCATGAGCGGCATGCCGCCCACCTTCGACGGAGCAGGGAGCAGGCGCACCTCCCCGGGCGCCTGCGCGGGGGCGGCGCGGGCGTGCACGGGGACCAGCCCCGGCACGACGATGGCCGCACCGGCGACGCTGGTGCCTGCGAGGAAATCTCGGCGGGAGTACCGGGCCGGGTCGGGGATGTCGACTGGCCGGCGGCGAGGGGTTGTCATTGCAGCCTCCTCGGGGCCCCCGGGACCGCCGCACGACGCGGCGCTCGGGCGGCCGGTGGTTTCCTCATCCTATTTCCGCGGGCGCCGGCGCACTTGACGCTCGTCAAGCAAGCGCTTCCTTACCGGATCAGGCGCATGAACGCGGCGGGTTCCAGGACCTGGCAGCGCATCCCGGCGCGCACGGCGAGAAGTGCCTTGTCGCCCGTGACGAGGTAATCCGCGTTTCCCGCGACCGCGAGCCGGAGGAAGGCAAGATCGCCCGCATCCCGGCATGGAGGAACCGTTGGCGGCCGGCGCGGCCTGGGGACCACGCGGCACCACGGGAGATAGTCCGACAGCAGCGCCTCCTGCTCCGATGCGGGGAGCCCGAATTTCGGGTAGGCGAGCACGCGCAGGAGCTCGCCCGCCGTGACGCGATCGGCGAGGGGAACGAGCCGCCCGGCCTGCCACGCCACGCGCAGGTCCGCCACGGCGCCTTCGCGAAAGACAAGCGCCGAGAGCACGACGTTCGTGTCCAGGACGACGAGGGGTGGACCGTCGCTCACCGGTCGCCCTTGCCCCCCGGCTTGCGGGCCCACCGCACCGCGGCCGCGACGTCGGCCGGGCCGATGCCCAGCTCCGCGAGCTTGGCGCGGACGGCATCCGCCTGCTGGATGCGCGCGGGCGTGAGGATGATGCGGCCGCCCTGCACCTCGACCTCGAAGTACGGCGGGTCGCCGACCGCCGCGGTGATGCGCCGGGGCAGCGTGAGCTGGTTCTTGGAAGTCATCTTGGCGAGCATGGCGGCCTGCCGGAGGCAAGTAAGGAATCCTTACTCTACCCCAACAACCGCGGGGGCGTGGCGATGACGATGCAACGCGCGAGGCGGGGCTCGCGCCGACACGGCACGCGAAAATATTCCAGTCAACGACCGCGTGCCGGGGCCCGTTGAAGGCGTCATGCAACCCCGGAGAGACCCGATGTCCACGCCCCTGCCCCGCTTCCAGTTCAAGGTGACGCTCGAAGGCACCGACCCGCCCATCTGGCGCCGCATCCTCGTGCCGCGCAACGCCACGCTCAAGCGCCTGAGCGACGTGATCCAGGTCGCCATGGGCTGGCCCGGGATCCACATGCACCGCTTCAAGCAGGACGGCCGCGAGTTCGGGACGATGCACCCGTTCATCCCGATCTACCTCGAGGACGACTCGCAGTTCGCGATCACCTACCTCTGGCGCAAGCCCGGCGACGCCGTGCCGTGGGAGTACGACTTCGTTTCGCGCTGGGAGCACGAGGTGGTGCTGGAGGCGATCGTGCCCGGCGAGGAGGCGCCCCCGGGCGTCCGCTGCCTCGCGGGGGAGCGCGCCTGCCCACCGGAGCACTGCAAGGGCGCCGCCGACTTCCAGCGGCTGCTGCGAACGGTGTGGGATCCCGCCTCCCGCGAAGGCGAGCTGCTGGCGAAGTGGGCCGGCGCCACCTTCGACCCGGCGCACTTCGATCTCGAAGCCACCAACAAGGCGCTCACGCGCCGAGTGGCGCGGGGGGTGGCGCGGGCGCAGGTCTAGCCGTCAGCCGACGTCGATGTCGACGGTGCGGTAGCCGACGCGGCAGCTGCCCACCTTCACCGTGAGGCGGCCCTTGCCCTCGGCGACGAGGGTGACGAAGCGCTCGTGCGCGTTGCCGCGCGTCCACGGCATGAAGATCGCGGGGCCGTTGTTGAGGCCCTGGCCCCAGCCGTCGAGGTGGCCGATCTCCACGACCGCTTCCCCGGGCGCCACCATCTTCACGCCGGCGCCCTGCGTGGTGAGGCGCAGCGGCTCGGAGATCGGGAGGTTTCGCGCCGACGGCAGCCCGTACGTGCCGAGGTAGCCGGTGTTGGCGATGCGAAGCTCCACGCGCGTGTGGCCGCTGCCCGCCTTCTCCGCCTTCACGACTTCCAGCGACACGCGCGGCACGAGGGAAGCCACGCGCAGGAAGGCCGCGCTCTGCGTGGCGCACACCTCGGCGAGCTTCTCGTAGGGCGGGTTCCAGATGCCCACGCGCGCGTCGAAGCCGCCCAGCTCCACCTCGCCCAGTTGCGGGTGGCTTGCCTTGCGCCAGCGGCGGAAGACGCGGCCGGCGTTCACCTCGCGGTCCAGCTTCGCGAGCGCGTGGAAATCCTTCCGTTCGAGCTTCACGTAGTGGTCCACGAAGGGCTTCTTGCGCTCGACGCCGATCTGCCTGAAGAGATCCCACAGCTCGATCACGTAGGCGAGCGCGCCGCGCTGGTGGTAGGCCCACTCGGTGATGTCGCCCTTGAGCGGCTTGTCCGGCTCGTAGAGGAACTCGTGGAAGCCGCTCACCGTGGCGTAGCCCGTGTGCTCCGTCATCCACGCCTCGACCTGGTTGAAGATGGCGAGGTCCGTCTGGTCCATCTTGCTGTCGGGCTTGTCGCCCATCGGGCGGATCAGCACGCCGCCGAAGGTGTGCAGGTTCAGCCACGTGACGATGTGCGGGTTGCGCGTGGCGAAGTCGATCACCGCGCGCGTCTCGGGCGCGCTGCCCGGGTAGTGGCCGGCGCCCGCCTGCTCGTGCTCCGGCGCCCACTGGTAGGGGAAGTTGCGGTTGAAGTCGTTGAGGTTGTCGCCGAGGAAGAACGGGTCGGGGATGCGCCGGCCGTCGAAGTTGGCGATGCGCCCCTCGGGATAGAGCTTGTAGAAGGGGCCCTCGTCCTCCGGCAGGCGCGGCACCATCACCGGCGGGTCGAGGGGCTTGCCGTCGTCGCCGCGCAGCTCCACGAGCTCGCCCTGCGGGTCGGCCTTGCGCATGTACATGATCTCGCCGTCGCCGTCGACGTCGGCCGCCTCCCAGTACGCGTGGTCCTTGTTGGCGCGGTCGTTCACGGGGCTGGAGCGCACGTAGCGGCCCTTCTTCAGCACCTCCTCCGCGCCGTCGGGCGAGATGCGCGGCACCACGTAGACGAGGGATTCGCGGATGGCGTCGGCCATGTGCTTCGGGAGCGCCTTGCCGCCCGCCTCGTTCGCGCCGCCGTGCAGCGCGATGATGTCTTCCGCGAGCGCAAGGGCCACGCTCGAGCCGCAGACTTCGGAAGCGTGCATGTTGCCGTCGATCCAGATGGCGGGGCGGATGCGCTGCGGGTCGCGGCCGATGGTGATCATCGGGATGTCGCGGCCTGCCGCGCTCTTGCCGATCGAGGAGAGGTGGACGAGGCCGGGATGGGCCTTCACCCAGGCTTCGAGTTGCGCGGCGAGTTCGGCGTAGTCGAGGTATTTGGAGCGGAACATGGTCGTTGGCTCCCCTCTCCCTCCGGGAGAGGGGTCGGGGGTGAGGGGCATCGTCGAGGAAACGCGGAAGGATACGCTACCGCCCGCGCACGCGCAGGCGCGCCCCCGCCCGGGCCGCGGCGGGGGCCGGCAAGAGGGGACTTGCGGGGAGCGGTGCTAGCGCCGGGCCTGCGCGGGGCCCGCGGAGACGGCGGGGCGCGAGCGCAGGAGGGCGGCGATGCGCTGCCACGCGGCAGTGATCGCGCGGTCGATGGCGATCACGCCATCGACGATGCCCTCGGCGATGCGAAGGCTGCGTTCGGCGCGGGCGCGCCGTGCGTAGCCTTCGAGCGTTTCGAAATCGGGAAGCATGGACTTTCTTTCCTCGTGGGTGGGTGGAGCGTGCTGCGCGCGGACGGGTGGGCCGCGGCAGGTACGACCATGCTAACCGGGAAATGTTGCAGTGCAGTAGAGAAAAATCAGCACAGGAGTTGGGCCGAATGCCTACGGAATCGTGTCGCCGGGGCCCGACGGCGTGCTGCGGTGCGGAAATAAGTCACCCTCACCCCCAACCCCTCTCCCAAGGGAGAGGGGAGCCAAGCGCACCCTCACCCCCAACCCCTCTCCCAAGGGAGAGGGGAGCCAAGCGCACCCTCACCCCCAACCCCTCTCCCAAGGGAGAGGGGAGCCAAGCGCACCCTCACCCCCAACCCCTCTCACAAGGGAGGGCGGGGTTTCAGCCGGCGCCGTGGCAGGCCTTGTACTTCTTGCCGCTGCCGCAGGGGCAGGGGTCGTTGCGGCCCACCTTGGTCGCCTCGCGGCGGATGGGCTCGCGGTTCACGCGCCGCTCGAACCAGAAGTGGTAGGCCTCGGAGATGTCGAAGGCGATGTTCTCCCGCACCTCGTCCATGAGGCGCTTCTCCTCCTCGGGGCCGGGCCAGTCGTCGCCCTCCTCCAGCGCGCTTTCCTTGAGGCGGCCCGAGAGCAGCATGAAGGGGTAGAGGAGCTCGCTCACGAACTCCTCGTCCTCGCCGCACTCGAACCAGCCGGGCTCGGCGAGCCGCGTGCCCTCGAGGTAGCCGTCGCACCAGTAGGCGAGCTCCTCCTCGCCCTCCTCGACGGGGTAGGTGAGCATCTCGATGCCGTCCTCGCCGGCGAGCTGGCGGAAGGTGTCGGCGTGGAAGCGCAGCAGGAGCTCCTCGGCCTCCCTGCCGTCGCTATCCGAGGCGAACTTCCCCTCGCCCAGCACGACCGGGATCCACTTCTCCGGCGGCACGGGTTGCGGGGCGCTCGCCACGGCGCAGAGCAGGCCCTGGATGGCGTCGAGCGTCATGGAGTTCTCCATCTCCGGCGTGGAGAGGAGGGCATCGAGCCGGTCGAGGTCGGCGTCGGTGAGGCGGGGGAGGGATGACATGTCGTTTTCCGATTCGTGGTGGGCGTGGCCTACAGCAGCGCGATCGCCGCCGACCGGGGGGAGTGGATGGTGACGCCGTGAACCTGCTTGCCGAAGAGCGCACCGAAGTGCATCGTGTCCCCGGTGACGAGGGCCTGGCATCGGCCGTGGATCGCAGCCGCGAGGACGGGGCGGTCCTTCTCGTGCACCGGCAGCGAGGCCTCCAGTTCGCGGTCGAGGCGGATCGTCTCCATCCTCTTCAACCGGCCGGCCAGCCGCTCCAGGAATGTGACGGCCTCCGGCGCCTTTGCCGCGAGGTTGCGCCGGGCCTCTTCGAGGACATAGTCGTCCACCCACAGCTCGTGGCCCGCCTTCGCGAGGAGAGTGACCAGCTCTCGCACCGCGCCATCCGACTTGGCCGCGGAGAAGGGGACATTAGCGTCCAGGAAGATCCGCACCCGCGCCCCTAACGCGCGGATTTCTTCCGGCGCTTGCGCGCGAGCACTGCCGCGGCCTCGGCCTCGGCCGCGTCGAACTCGCGGATGCGCTTGTCCGAGTACATTTCCACCGGCAGGGTCACCGCGGGCCGCAGCAGCAACCCCTCGGGCGTCGTCTCGGCGATGAGGAGGTCGTCCGCCTTCAATCCCATGGCCTGCCGCAGCTTCGCCGGCAGGGTGACGAGGCCGCGGCTGCTGATCGTGAGGGTGGCTTTCATGGGGCCAGATTAGCAGATTTGCAGAATTTCTGCATTTCCTGGTGACGTGCCCCGCCCGGCATCACTCCCATCCCGCCGCGTCGAAGGAGAAGGCCTCCGCCCCGTCACGGATCCACTTGGCGCCGCCGCGGGAGACGAGCAGCGTCCACGTCTGCATGCGCGTCTGCCCCGGCTTGCCGAGGGCGCGCGGGTGCAGCGCGGCCGCGTTGGCGCCGCGCCCCGGATCGCGCACCGACTCGTAGACGACGATGCCCACGCCCGCCTCCCGCGCCACGCGCGCGAAAGCCTGCGTGCGCGCGTAGCTTTCGCGGTCCTGCCACGCGGCGCGGTCGCGCGCGAAGGGCGCCTTGCGCAAGTCCACGGCGGACCCGCGCATCTCGAGGGGAAAGAGCGTGAAGCGCGCGGGCGGCAGCTCATCCAGCCCACGGCAATCGAGGAGGAAGCCCTTCCAGCGCCACCAGCCCGCCTCGGCGCAGGCCGTGCGCCGCTCGTGCGCGGCATACAGCACGCCGGGGTCGTCGGGGGCGCGGAAGCGCGAGCCGGGCGGCAGGGGCCGGTAGCGGAACGGCGCGGCGAGCAGGTAATGCAGCCGCTCGATGCCCGGCGGCACGGGGGGCTTGGCGGCGTCGAGGATCTCCTCGAGCCGCCGCTGCTCCGCCACCGGCACGAGGCGCGCGGTGGAAACGACGTGCTGCGCCTCGACGGCGCGCCACGCCTCGAAGCGGGCCTCGGCCGCCCTAGACGCGACCGCGGCGGGAGTCCAGGTAGTCGCAGACACGCACGAGCCCCTCGGGGCGCGCGAGCAGGTCGGCCGGGCGCGCATCGAGCAGGCCGGCGTTGGGCGAGCGCAGCCACTGCCGCGCCACGGCGTCGTTGGAGCTCACGATCGTGTCGAGGCTGCGCCACGCGCGCAGCAGGAGGGCGGCCAGCTGGAAGGGCTTGGAGCCCGCCTCCAGCAACGCCTGCCCGTTGCGCAGGCGCGAGGCGGTGGAGGTGCTCACGCCGATGATCTGCGCCACCTCGGCCTGCGAGAGGCCGAGGAGATCCGCCGCGCGGAAGAGCGCCTGCGTGACGATGCGGCCGTCGGCGGCGGGATCGGGCTGGGGGCGTGGGGCGGGGCGGGGCATCGGGGGCTCCGGGCGTACCGAAAGCCTACGCCGGATCGGTTTCCATTGCAATGATATTGCTGAATCGTCCCACATGGGACGAGGGAGCCATCAGGCGTAGGTGAGCGGCAGCGCCGTCGTGTACTTGAGCTGCTCCATCGCGAACCCGGAGCTCACGTCGAAGAGGTCGGTGTTGCGGATGAGGCGCTTGTAGACGGAGTCGTAGCCGGCGATGTCGGGCACCACCACGCGCAGCAGGTAGTCGATGTCGCCGCTCATGCGGTAGAACTCCACCACCTCGGGGATCGCGAGCACCACCTCGGTGAAGCGGCGCATCCACGCCGCGTTGTGCTGGTTGGTCTTGATCGCGACGAACACCGTGACGCCCACGTTGAGGGCGCGCGCATCGAGCAGCGCCACGCGGCTTCGGATCACGCCGGAGGCCTCGAGGTTCTGGATGCGCTTCCAGCACGCGGTGGTGGAAAGGTGCACGCGCTCGGCCAGCTCGCTCACCTTGAGCGTGGCATCCTCCTGCAGCGCGGCGAGCAGCGTCCGGTCGATCTGGTCCATGGCATTCTCCCGAGGGGCCGATTGCGCGAAACGCATTCTATGCACGGCCGGATTCGCGGGGAAATGGTGCACCGCATTCCCCGCGGAGCGGGTTATCCTCTTGCGCCAGGGGCACGAAGCCCGCGATGGAGGAGCACCAGTGAACAAGAGAGAACGCGTCATGGCGGCGATCCGCGGCGAGCCCGTGGACCGCGTCCCCTTCAGTTTCTGGCTGCACAACTTCGCGCGCGAGGATTCCGCGCAGGCCCTCACCGAGGAGACGCTGCGCCTGCACCGCGCCTTCGACTGGGATTTCCTCAAGCCCCAGTCGCGCTACCAGTGCTTCGCCGAGATGTGGGGGCTCGAGTACCAGCAGGCGCCCGACCGCGCCGAGTGGCCCGTGATCACGAAGCTGCCGGTGCGAAGCGCCGCCGACATCGCGACGATCGCGCCCGCGGACCCCACCAGGGGCGCGCTCGCCGAGCAGCTCGAGGCCATGAGCGCCATCCAGGCCGCCGTGGGCCCCGACGTGCCGGTGGTCGCCACCGTGTTCGCGCCGCTGATGGTCGCGCAGTTCATGGTGCCGGGCGGCATCGACGCGGTGCTCAAGCTCGCGCGCGAGGACGCCCCGAAGCTCGAGCGCGGGCTGGAGGCGATCGCCGCGACACAGGAGGCCTTCACGCGCGAGCTCGTCGCACGCGGCGTGGACGGCATCTTCTACGCGACCAACGTCGCCACGAAGAACCTCCTCACGCCCGAGGAGTTCCGCCGCTTCCAGCGCCCCTACGACCGGCGCATCCTCGAAGCCGCGGGGACGCTTCCCTTCAACATCGTGCACATGTGCGGCGGCGGCATCCTCTTCGAGGAGTTCGCCGACTACCCCGTGAGCGTCTTCAGCTGGGCCACCACGACGGGCAACCCCTCGCTCACCGAGGTGCACCGCCGCACCGGCCGCGCGGTCCTCGGGGGGCTTCCGGCCAAGCCCGAGATCAAGACGATGACGCCGGAAGCGCTGGTGGCCCGCGCGCGCGCCTCGCTCGCCGAGATGGGCGGCCGCCACCACCTGCTGGGCCCCGACTGCTCCATCAACCCGGACACGCCCGAGGCGCTGCTGCACGCCGTGGGCGAGGCGGTGCGCAAGGCCGCCTGAGGGCGGCCCGCGCGCCTCAATCGACGCCGACGAAGGGGAAGTCGACCTCGGGGCGCCGGCCGGCGAGGATCTCCGCGATGGCGCGGCCCGAGCCGCACGATTGCGTCCAGCCCACGGTGCCGTGGCCCGCGTTCACGAGCAGGCCCTTCACCGCGGTCTTGCCGACGTAGGGCAGGTTGCTGGGCGTCGTGGGGCGAAGGCCCGCCCAGTGGGTGACGCGGGAGGCGTCCCCCGCCCCGGGGAACAGGCGCTCGACGTGGCCCACGAGCGCCTCGCCGCGCCGCCTGTCCAGCGAGGCATCGTAGCCCGCGATCTCCGCCGTGCTGGTGGCGCGGATGCGGTTGCCGAGCCGCGAGAACGCCACCTTCACGGCCGCATCCGTGATGCCGATCCGAAGCGCCTTCGCCTCGTCCACGATGGGCATCGTGATCGAGTAGCCCTTCACCGGGTAGATGTGCACGCGCACGCCCACGGGGGCCAGGAGCCGCGCCGAGTGCGGGCCCGTGCAGACGACGGTGTGATCCGCGCGCAGCACCTCGCGGCGGCCGTCGGCGTGCTCGACCTCCGCGCCCCGGGCCTCGCCGCCCTCCACCACCAGGCGCTTCACGGCGACGCCGTAGTCGAAGCGGATGCCGCGTTCCGCACCCAGCCGCGCCAGCGCCTGCGCGAACTGGTGCGCATCGCCCGTCTCGTCGTGCGGCGAGTAGATGCCGCCGGCGATTCTCTCCTGCATGTGCGCGAGCGCGGGCTCGATGGCCACGCACTCCTCGCGGCTGCAGACGCGGCGCTTGATGCCATGCGCCTCGAGGCTGCGCGCCGCGGCGGCCGACTGCTCGAAGGCGGCCGGGTCCGCCTGGAAGAGGAGAATGCCGCCCTGGTGGAAGTCGTAGCCGATGCCCGTCTCGCGGCGAAGCTCGCGCAATGTCTCGCGGCTGTAGAGGCCGATGTTGGCGAGGTGCAGGAGGTTCCGCGCGTAGCGCTCGCGGTTGCACTCGCGCAGGAAGAGCATGAGCCAGCGCCACTGGTCGAGGTCCAGCCGCGGCCGCCACACCAGCGGCGCATCCGCCTGCAGGAGCCACTTCGGCAACTGGCGCAACGTGCCCGGGTTGGACCAGGGGTCGGCGAGGTGGGCGGAGACCTGCCCCGCGTTGGCGTAGCTCGACTCGAGCGCCGCGGCCTCGCGGCGCTCCACCACCCGCACCTCGTGGCCGGCCGCGCGCAGGAACCACGCGGCCGTGACCCCGATGACGCCCGCGCCGAGGACGAGAACCGTCATGGCGCGGCGAGCCTCAATCGACCTTGGCGCCGGACTCCTTGACGATGCGGCTCCACTTCGCGAGCTCCGCGCGCTGGTAGGCGTCGAACTGCTCGGGCGTATTGCCCACCGGGACGCCGCCCAGGCCCTTGATCTTCTCGCGCACGTCCGGCAGCGCCACGATGCGCGCGATCTCGGCGTTCAACTTCTTCACGATGGCCGGCGGCGTGCCCTTGGGCGCCCACACGCCGTGCCAGGTGGAGAGGTTCATCTGCGGCATGTTGAGCTCCTGGAAGGTGGGCACGTCCGGCAGGATCGGCGAGCGTTGCTGCGAGGAGACGGCGAGCGCGCGCATCTTGTTGCCCTGGATGTGGCCCATGGCCGCGGTGAGCGCGTCGAACATGAGGGGCACCTGGCCGCCGATCACGTCCGCCATGGCGGCGCCGCTGCCCTTGTAGGGGATGTGGGTGAGGGTGACGCCCGTGGCCTTCTTGAAGACCTCGCCGGCGAGGTGGGCGGACGAGCCGCTGCCGGCGCTCGCATAGGCGACGCCCGGCTCGGCCTTGGCCCAGGCGATCACGTCCTGCACGGACTTGGCGCGGCTGCCGGCGCCGGTGAGCATGACCATCGGCACCTCGGTCGCCTGCCCGACCGCGACGAGATCCTCCAGCGCGTTGTAGGTCACCTTGCTGAAGAGGCTGGGCACGATCACGTGGATGGAGGAGTTCACGAGGAGCGTGTAGCCGTCCGGCGCGCTCTTGGCCACCATGTCCGCCCCGATCATCCCCGAGGCGCCGGGCTTGTTCTCCACCACCACCGTCTGGCCGAGGCTCTCGGTCATCTTCTGCGCGAGGATGCGCCCGACGATGTCCACCGAGCCGCCCGGCGCGAAGGGCGCGATGAGCCTGATCGTCTTCGTGGGGTAGTCCTGCGCCTGCGCCGGCCCCGCCACCAGCGCCACGAGCCCCAGCGCCGCCAAGAGTTTCTTCACCATGACCGTTCCTTTCATCGTTCGTCGAATGCGAAAGATACCGCCCCTCGCGGGGGGCTAGAAGACCCCGGGATAACCCCCACCGTCGATGAGGATGTTCTGGGCCGTGATGAACCCCGCGTGCGCCGAGCAGAGGAAGGCGCAGAGGGCGGCCATCTCCTCCGGGCGGCCGAAGCGGCCGGCGGCGTTGGTGGCCTCGCGCTCCTTCCACACCGCCTCGAAGGGCTTGCCGCTGCGGCGGGCCAGCTCGTGCCCGAAGGCGACCTGCGTCTCGGTGGCGAAGATGCCGGTGAGCAGGGCGTTGGCCGTGACGTTGTGGCGCGCGTACTCGCGGCCGATGCCGTTCATGAAGCCGGCGAGGCCCAGGCGCGGGCTCACGGAGAGCATGTGCTCCAGCCGCGGCTCCTTCACGAAGCGCGAGGTGACGGCCACGATGCGCCCGAAGCCGCGCGCCTTCATGCCGTCGACCACGCCGGTGATGAGCTCCAC
>Ga0209476_10001706_pt1 | contig 14759 bp, 14 predicted proteins | sample KloWWTrecipitate_FD_187179 | JGI IMG/M metagenome (GOLD analysis project Ga0209476, IMG submission 187179) | Active sludge microbial communities from Klosterneuburg, Austria, studying microevolution and ecology of nitrifiers - Klosterneuburg... | ecosystem: Engineered > WWTP > Aerobic digester... | reverse complement strand
GTCTTCGGCTCCGCGGCCGGGCTGCAGCCCGGCCAGGCCAAGCATTACCCCGTGCCGTCCGGCTTCTACGGCTTCCACGGAACTCCGGCATTGCTGGAATCGCCTGGCCGGCTGCTGGTGGTCCCGGTGTGGGCGCCGGCACAGGTGGCCAAGGGCGGCGCGGTGATGGCCTACCAGCTCGGTGTTGACGGATTGCCGAACGACGCGGTCAGGGTGCTCAGCCAGAAGAGCCTGCCCGGCACCGACGAGGTCGGCGACGCCTTCGGTGCGTCCGTGGCTGCGTCGGGGAACCTGCTGGTGATCGGAATACCCGGCGAAGACATCGGGGAGGTGCAGCGTGCCGGGGCGGTCCTGGCGTTGCGTTATCTCGGCGGTCTGGAGTTTGCGGGCACCACGATCACCCAGAACACCCGCGGTGTCACGGGGAAGGCAGAACGCTGGGACGCCTTCGGGCAGTCGGTGGCCATCGCCGACGGCTATGTCGCGATCAGCGTGCCCGGTGAGGACCTGACCAAGCGTGACGCGGGGGCGGTGCATGTGTTCACGGTCAGCGATGGAAAGCTCAAGCACGTCTCTCGGGTCAGCCAGGAGACCAAGCGGGTGCCGGGCAAGAGCGAGAAGGGCGACCAGTTCGGCTACTCGGTGGCGATCATCCGTACCTGCGACGGCATGCCAGGACTGCTCGTCGGCGCACCGGATGAGGCGATCGGGAGCGTCATGATGGCCGGCTCCGCCTGGGTCGTCCCGCTGGAGCGGCACGGCGACGATTGTTCGTTGCAGCTGTACGAGGGTGGCAGGCTCGGCGGTCAGGCGAAGGAATGGGCTCGGGTCGGCGCGGTGGTCTCATCGCTGCGCGCGGCCCAGATCGGCCACTCGGACACGCTCGTCCTGACTGCCCCCGGGATGTCGGAGGAGGGGCTGTACGGGCGGGTGATCACCCAGGCTGCGCCGTTCTCCGGCAACGCGGTCATCGCGGCGAAGGACCTGATCCTCAATGACGAGGGCACGCTCTCGATCAGCCCGCCAGCGGGCTGATCCAGCCGGCTTCGTGCACGACGTTCGGACGTAGCGCGATCGATAGGTGGGTGCCGACCCACTGACCGCGACGCAACGCCATGCGCAGGGCGGCGGCCCGTGAAGCCGACCCTTGGCGCAGGTGCCCGGAGACCTCCAGGGCGTAGCTGTGCGGCGCCTGCACGCGTACGGAGTGCAGCCTCAAGCCGTCACCGAGCCGGGCTCGGCGCAAATGCTCCAGCAGCGCGAGCAGTTCGGGGTCGAGCCATCGTTCGAGCTGGACGGGAGAACGCTGGCCCGAGAGCACTTCGACCACCGCGGCCATCAGGGACGCGGCCAGTTGGCGCAACTGTGGGTCCAGCGGCGAATCCGGCACGATCAGTTCGGCGACTCCGGTCCACGGCAGCGTGGGTTGGGTGTCGCCGGCGAACTCGACTGGGATCAGCAATGGGGTGGCCGGGGGACGCGAAGCCGGCGCGGCGCGCCATTTCGCTTGACTGGGTTGCATTGGTTCTCCCTCCTTGGAGCCTGACCCCACCACGATCCGGGTTGGGAGGGTCGCTCCGCGAGGGTGCGCGCGAAATCTGTGGACAACTTCTGGGGTTGGGTTGCTGGTCACTGCACCTGGACCCCGCCGACGGTGGACCGAACCGCGCTCAGGGCGAGAACAGCAGGATGAGCCCGCCGCAGGTGTAGCCGATCATCACCGCCAGCATGGGGAGTTGGCCGCTGATCCGGCGGGTCGCCGGCAGCAGGCAGAGGCTGAGTTCGTGGGCCACCAGGACTCCCGCGACGTGGCCGCCGACGATGGCCAGTAACTGGATGGCGGCGGTGATCGCCGGAGTCTCCAGCCACAAGAGGTTGATGCCGAGTTCGGCGGTCCCGAAAGCGTTCCAGCCCAGGCCCAGCGGATCGGACAGGCTGATCAGCGTCCGCTGTCCTTCCAGCACCAGCAGGCTGAGGTAGTGCGCCACCGCGTAGCCGATCACGATCGGGATCACGCTGGCCGCGATGATGTCGAAGTTCGGTCCGCGCACCCGTCCGAGGCCACGGACGCCCAGCGCGAGCGTCGCGCCTACCAGCAGCACCATCGCCAGTAGCCCGAGTGTGCCCCAGAGCGTGGCAGGAAGCCCGGAGGTCTGCGTGGTGCGCACCCACCAACTGGTGCCGGTGAAGCCGTCGAACGCGGTGGTGCCGAGCAGAGCGGTGACCAGGGCCCAGGTGCCGGTTGGGGAAGCTGACGTGCAGAGGTGGCGGATCGGGTTGACGAGGGTCACCCAACCCCTGACCCGTTGCCAGACCGAGGCTCGAGCGACCGTCGTCGCGTAGGCCTCGAACGGGTCGGACGCGGCCACCCAGCGTTCCCCGAACAGGATCGCCCCACCCAGGACGAGCACCACCCAGGCGAGCCACCAACCGCGTAGCACGCCGAGGGTGTTGTTGTCGGGCTGGACGAGTTCGAGCCAGCCGAACCCAACCAGACCGAGGGCGGCGGGGTACCGGCCGAGCCGACGCCACGCGCCCGGGGTGAGCGGACGCAGTCCCTGCGCCGGGATCCCGCAGCGGACGAGGATGCGGTGCAGCGTCCGCAAGGGATTCAGCACGCGCCACGCGGGGCCGAACAGCAGCGACAGCGGTACGAGACCTACCCATACCCACACGTAGGCGAAGCCGAACACCGGGTTGGTCACGCGGTCCTGGCCGAACCAGAGCGCGAGTCCCGTCCAGGCGAAAGCGAACAGTCCGATGGTGGCCAGGGCCCGGCGCGCCCAAAGTGCGTCGGCCAGCCGGGTGAGTGCGGGGAGTGGGCGCCCGTCGGGACGCCCTTCCCAGCGACTTCGGCGCCAGGCGAAGGCGAGTACACCGAAGGACACCAGCAGGACGCAGACAGCGCCGATGACGACCGCCGGGAACGGCAGGGGAAGATCCTGCCGCGACCCCAGGCCGTGCAGGGGCAACAGCAGGGTCACTGGACCTGGAGTTCCAGCAGGGTGAACACCGGCTCGTGCGACTCGACCTCGAAGCGTCCGACCTTGTCGACCACGATGTCCTTGGTGACGGTCTCGCCGGGCGAGACGTCGAACTCGATGTCGAAGCCGTGCACGTGGATCTGGTCGGCCCGATCGGAGGTGACCGTGAGTACCAGGTGCTGGCCCTTCACGAGTTCGACCGTTTCTGCGATCGGGTCGGCCTTCCCATCGGCGAGAGTGATCTTGACCTGCATCGGCGAGGGGGGAGCGCTCGATGTGGGCGTCGCCGTGGTGCAGCCGTACAGCAACACTGCCGCCAAGCAGGCCACGAGAAGTCGTTTCATTGGTCCTCCTTGGCCGATTGTGTCACCAGCTGAATGGTGTTTCGCGGAGGGCTCGACTCCGGCGGCTGCTGAGTAGGGTGGAGTCGTGAGTGATCCCGTGTCGGTGACCGAGGCGGCGCTGCTCGCCCGCGACCAGGCGTCCGAGCCCTGGCAGCAGGCGTTCGTGGCCATGCTGAGCGGTGAACTGACCCGCGAGCAGGTGATCGACCGGGTGGGCGACCGCATCGGGTACGCGCCACGGTTCCGCAAGGTGGTCACGGGCTGGCCGCTGCCGAGCTGGGCCGATGACCCCGGGTTCAGCGTGGGCGGTCACGTGCGTGAAGTGACGCTGCAGCGCGGCGAGCGCTTGGAGGACTGGCTGGCGGCCAAGCTCGCGTCCGGGCTCGACCGGGCGCACCCGCTGTGGGAGGCGACGCTGGTTCGTGGCATCGCGGCCAACACGACGGCGCTGGTGGTTCGTTCGCACCCGGCGCTGGTCGATGGGTACGACAACGTCCATCTGCTCCAGGAGATGTTCGACGAGTTCGCTGAGGACATCACCGACTCGACTGACGACTGGGAGCCGAGCCCGGCCGAACCGTTCGGGTTTGCCGATGTGTTCAGCAGCGTGACCGATCCGCTGCAGGCGTTGAAGGGTGTGGCCACCGGCTTGGTCGGGATGGTCGAGAACGCCGTCCGCACGATCTCGGCCAGCGCGCGTCCGCAGCACCTGGCCGGAGTGGAGATCGATCTGGACGCGCTGGCCGGCGTCCGCGACGCCTTCGGCTGCACCACCCACGACGTGATCCTGGCGCTGGCGACTGCCGGCGTCCGCGGGTGGCTGGCCGAGCACCAACGCGAACTGGTCGACCAGGTGGCATTGGTGCCGCTGGCGGTGGCCGAGCCGGCGGTGCTGGAGAGCGCGATCGGCTGCCGGGTGGCGCCATCCTGGGTGGCGCTGCCGGTGGACGTGCCCAGCCCGGCTGACCGGTTGCGCGCGCTGGCCACGCTCACCCAGGCGCGCACCGACACCGGGCTGAGCGTTCCCGTCCGAGACCTCACCGAGCTGGCCGGGTTCGCCCCGCCGACCCTGCACAGCGTCGCTGCGGGGACGGTGGCCGCCGGGCGTCCGCACTCGGTGATGGTCTCCAACGTGCCGGGGCCGGACTCGGTCCGCTACCTCGGCAGGGCGAGACTGCGTCGGGTGTACGCGGTCACCGCGACCACCGACGCCCAGGAGCTGTCCATCTCGATCACCAGCTACGCGGGCCGGGTCTCGTTCGGCGCGGTGGCCGTTGAGCCACTTGGGCACTGGGCGGCCGACATCGACGCCGAGCTGACCGCACTGCGGAAAGAGGCGACATGACGCTTGTGTTCGTGCCGGTGACCTCGTCCGCTCTCGTTGCCTGGGCGTCTGGGGGCGCGCTGGCCGGGCGGCATACCGGCTACGCGGCCACTCCCGGCCTGACTACTGCTTTCGATGTCAGCGACGAGGAGGAGGCCGAGCATCTCGCGCTTCTCGTGGCCAGCGTCGCCGGGCTCGCGGCAACCGGGCGCCGTTTGGTTGCGGTGGTTGAGGCGGACACGGCTCCTGGGTCGGTCGAAGGCGCGGACTTCGGTGAGGTGGTCGCCGCCGACCTGCCCTACAGCTGTGTGCAGAGCCTGTTCGCCGACGAGGCGGACGCGCCCGGGCTGGCGGAGGCTGCCGGCGCAGTCTGGGGCCTCGAACTGCAGGCTGCCTGGGATCATCCCGCGGTTGCGACTCTGTTGGAGTTTGCCGACCTGCTCTGGCATGGCGCTGGGGAATGGTCCAGCCTGGGTACTGGTTGATCGAGTACGAGCAGAGGGAGGCAGCATGCCCAGGTCGATCTGGAAGGGCGCGGTGTCCTTCGGGCTGGTGACCATCCCGGTGAAGGTGTACGGCGCCACGCAGGAGAAGGACATCAGTTTCCGGCAGGTGCACGCCGTCGACAACGGCCGCGTCCGGTACAAGCGCGTCTGCGAGGTGTGCGGCGAGGAAGTGCCCTACGGCGAGATCGCCAAGGGCTACGAAGCCGCGGACGGCCGCATGGCCGTACTCACCGATGAGGACTTCGCCGACCTGCCCGCCGCCCAGGGAAAGGCGGTCGAGGTGGTGCAGTTCGTGGCCGTGGACGACATCGACCCAACCTACTTCGATCGCACCTACTTCCTTGAGCCGGAGAAATCCGGGAACAAGCCGTACATCCTCCTTCGCCAAGCGCTCGCAGAGAGCGGGAAGGCCGCGGTGGTGAAGGTGGCACTGCGCTCGCGGGAGTCGCTGGCGCTGATCCGCCCGGTTGGGGACGTCCTGCGGTTGCACACCATGATCTGGCCGGACGAGTTGCGCGACGATGAGTTCGCTGCGCCCACCGAGGAAGTGAAGGTGAGCGAAGCCGAGGTGGGGATGGCCCGGATGTTCATCGACCAGCTGTCCGGCGATTGGGACCCGGACCAATTCAGCGACAACTACCGCGAGGCGCTGGAGAAAGTGATCGAGGCCAAGCTGGAAGGCATCGAGCTACCCGATGTTGCCGAAGGCACGCCCACCGGTGGCCAGGTGGTCGACCTGGTCGAGGCACTGCGAGCCTCGGTTGAGGCAGCCAAGGCCAGGCGAGCCCAGGCCGCGGCCAGCTGAGCTTTCGACTGGTCCGCCAACTGCGCTCTCGGCTGGTCGAGCCTGTCGAGACCACGATTCCACGGCGATAGAGTCGGCACGTGGATGCCGTCACCTATGTGCCCAAGCCGATCAACGAGCCGATCAAGGGCTACGCTCCCGGTTCAGTCGAGCGCACCAGCCTGAAACGGACGCTCGACCTCCTGGCCACTGAGCCGATCGATGTGTTCCCTGTGATCGGTTCGGGCCGGACGCCGAACGTAGCCGCGCCCGTCCACGAGGTGCGGATGCCGTCTGACCATTCCACCCTGCTGGCACGGGTGCGCCAGTCGTCGGCAGCGGACGCGTCAGCCGCCGTCGATGCCGCGATCGCGGCCAAGGCCGGGTGGGCGGCGACCCCGTTCGATGAGCGTGCCGCGGTGTTCCTGCGTGCCGCCGACCTGCTCGCCGGCCCGCGGCGCGACGTCCTGAACGCAGCCACGATGCTGGGGCAGGGCAAGACCGCGCAGCAGGCCGAGATCGATTCGGCCTGCGAGCTGATCGACTTCCTGCGGTTCAACGTGTCGTTCGCCCGCGAGCTGTACGCCAACCAGCCGATCAGCTCGTCCGGAGTGTGGAACCGCATGGACTACCGCCCCTTGGACGGGTTCGTCTACGCGATCACGCCGTTCAACTTCACCGCGATCGCCGGCAACCTGCCCACGGCTCCTGCGCTGATGGGCAACACCGTGATCTGGAAGCCGGCGCTCACCCAGTCGTTCGCCGCTCAATTCTGGATGGAACTGCTGATCGAGGCCGGACTGCCGGCGGGCGTGATCAACATGCTCCCCGGCCACGGCGCTGAGGTGTCCGACGCGGCCCTGGCCCATCCGGAGCTGGCCGGCATCCACTTCACCGGGTCCACCCGCGTGTTCCAGGGGCTGTGGGGCCAGGTGGGCGCCGCTATCGCCGGTTACCGCGCTTACCCGCGCCTCGTAGGGGAGACCGGTGGCAAGGACTTCGTGGTCGCGCACCCGTCCGCCGACCCGGACGCGGTGGTCGCAGCGCTGGTGCGCGGCGCGTTCGAGTACTCCGGGCAGAAGTGCTCGGCTGCGTCCCGTGCCTACCTGCCCCGCAGTCTTTGGGAAGGAATCAAGGATGAACTGATCGCCCAGGTGGAAGCTCTGGCGGTCGGGGACGTCCGCGACTTCGCCAACTTCACCTCCGCGGTGATCGACGAGCGCGCATTCGACAAGCTCTGTGGCGCGATCGAGCGTGCTCGCGGTTCGGCGGACGCACAGATCGTTGCTGGCGGTACCTACGACCGCAGCGAGGGCTGGTACGTGCGCCCCACCCTGATCACGTCTGACAACCCGCGCCAGGACATCTTCACAACCGAGTACTTCGGTCCGATCCTGGGCATCTTCGTCTACGAGGACGCGAAGTACGATGAAGTACTTGAACTGGTGGATGAGACCTCCACCTATGCGCTCACCGGCGCGATCTTCGCAACCGAGCGGACAGCGGTGACCGCGGCTTCGCAGGCCCTGCGGCACGCTGCCGGCAACTTCTACGTGAATGACAAGCCGACCGGAGCGGTCGTCGGCCAGCAGCCGTTCGGCGGCTCCAGGGCGTCCGGGACGAACGACAAGGCCGGCTCGCTGTGGAACCTGATGCGCTGGGTGAGCCCCCGCTCGATCAAGGAGAACCTGCTCCCGCCCACCACGACCGGCTACCCCCACATGCTCCCCGACCACTGATCGGCGCCGCAGCGGGCGAACCCCCTAGTCGGGGACTACTTTGGCGTCCTGCTTTGGGATGAAGACCTCCTTGAGGATCATCAGCAGGGAAGCGGTCACCGGCACTGCGATCAGCGCACCGAGCAGACCGAGCAGGGTGCCGCCGACCATGGCACCGATCAGCACCAGCGAGCCCGGGATGTCCACGGCCTTGTTCATCACCTTCGGCGTCATCACGTACGCCTCGACCTGCATGTAGGCGAAGTAAACCGCGAGGAAGATCAGGCCGGTCACCGGCCCGTGGAACAACGCCACCGTGGACGCCAACAGCCAGAAGAGCACCGAGCCGATCATCGGGATCATGGTGATCAGCAAAGCCAGGAAGGCCATCAGGAACGCGAAGGGCACTCCGAGCAGGCTGAGCAGGATGAAGGCGAAGATCGAGTTGCAGCCGGCAAGAATCGCCATTCCGGACACGTACTGGCCCACCGATTCGGTCACGTGATCGGTCATCTGAGCCAACCGCGGACGGGCGTAGGCGGGCGCGAGTCGGGTGAATGCCGCCTTGATCGTGCTGAGCGACGCCAAGAAGTACAGCGAGAGAACGACGGCGATCATGCTGCCGGACACCATGTTGACCAGTCCCGTGCCCACCGCCAGGGCGCCGCCGCCGATGGCCAGGAGGTTCGCCGGGTTCGAGAGCCAGGTGCGAGCCTGGTTGAGGAGGTTCTGGTACAGGTCGCTCGATCCTGAGGCCGCGAGCAGGTTCTTGAACCACTCCGAATCCTGCAGGCCGGTGATGTAGCCGGGGACAGCCTGCGCGAACTGGGTCACCTGCACCACGACCGTGGGCACGACCACGGCGAGAACTCCGGCGATCAGGAGCGCGAAACCGACGAACACCACGGCGATGCTCATGCCGCGCGACATCCGGTGGTTCTCAAGCCAACGTACCAACGGCTCCAGGGCCAGCGCGATGAACAGCGCCACCCCGACCGAGACGGCGACGGTCGACAACGCGGTGAGCGCCCCGCCCAGTGCGATCGCGAGCAGCACCCCGGCAGCGGCCACGAAACCCCAGGTGAAGGGGTGGCCCAGATCGGCCAGCACCCGCAGTTTCGGACGGGCCGCAGGAGTCGGCATTCCCGGCTCGGAAGGGTCGGTGGTCGGCTCGCTCGAAAGCGTCCCGTTTCGAGGATCGGTCGCAGCGGAATCAGCGGTTCGGTCAACACCCATGGGCGTCAGCCTATGGGCAAGCCACCAAGCGTGTCGGCACGCGGGGCCCGCGTGCGCGGCCAAGGCGCACGTGGGGGAGTAGCGTCGACGTCAGATAAGCCCGACAACTCATTCCGCAGGAGCGTGCCGTGACCCTCAGCCAGCCCGATACCGTGGACGCCGAAGGCTTGGTCAAGCGCCTTTGGTGGCTCACGCTCACCCGCGGTGTCTTCGCGATCGTCCTCGGCCTGTTCGCCATTTTCACGCCGGGGATGACGATCTCGGCGCTGTTCATGCTGTTCGGCATCTTCACCCTGCTGGACGGCATCATCGCGCTGGGGATCGGCATCTTCGCCCCACGGACCGCCTGGGGCGGGTCGGTGTTCCAGGGCATCGCAGGCATCGTGATCGGCATCCTCGTCCTGCGCTATCCGCAGACGGTTGCCGCCATCGTCGTCGTCTTCTTCGCAATCTGGGCGCTGGTCATCGGTCTGTTCCAGACCGTCCTGGCGTTCCGGCTGCGCAGCAACGGCACCCGACCGTGGGTGTGGGTGCTGGTCTCCGGTCTGGTCACAGCCTTCCTTGGGCTCTACTTCCTGGTGAACCCGGACACCGGCGTTCAGGTCCTGGCGATCACCATCGGTGTCTTCGCACTGATCGCGGGTGCTGTCCTCATCTTCGGCGCGGTCCAGGTGCGGCGGTTCCAGCAGGAACTGCGGGTGCTTCGGGTCGAATGAGCAACCGTCTGTTCGTCGCGGTCGTGCCGCCGATCTCCGTCCGCGACTCCTGGGAGGCCTTCCTGGAACCGCGAAGATCCTCTGCTCCCGACCTGCGCTGGACGGACCCGGTTGGCTGGCACGTGACCTGTGCGTTCATGGCCTCCGTACCGGAGGGCAGGTTGGCCTCGGTGGAGGATGCTCTCGCTGAGGTGGCCGAGCGCACCTCCGCCTTCGCGGTGACCGTGGAGGGGGCCGGCGCATTCCCCGACCCCGACCACGCCCGTGCCTTCTGGCTGGGGGTGACCGAAGGGGCGGACGCCTTGGGCCGACTCGCCAGACGAACCCGCAATGCCGCCGCGCGCAGCGGCATCGAAGTCGATGGGGCGCGGTTCCGTCCGCATCTCACGATCGCCCGCGCCAACGGCATCTCGGGTACCGGCTGGCTCGAGGTGTTCGGCGCGATCCCGGCACAGACCTGGACGGTGGACCGCTTCGCTCTCGTGCGCTCGCAGCTGCTGCCCGGCGGTGCCGGGTACCAGACCCTGGCGGAGTTCGTCCTGCCGGGGTGAGCGGGGTTTAGGCTTGCCGACCGTGGCCGGCGTCAGGGGAGTGTTCGCAGACACCACCCCTCTGCGCAATCCGCACTTCCGACGGCTCTGGCAGGCGAACATCATCACGGTGGTCGGCGCCCAACTGACCGTGGTGGCGGTGCCGGCTCAGATCTACGCGATCACGCTCGACTCAGGCTATGTCGGCCTGACCGGGCTGTTCGGCCTGGTGCCGCTGATCATCTTCGGGCTCTGGGGCGGCGCGCTGGCCGATCATTTCGACCGCCGCCGGCTCCTGCAGGTGACCACGATCGGTCTCATCGTCACCAGTGGGCTCTTCGCAGTCCAGGCAGCCCTCGGACTGAACAACGTGTGGCTGCTGCTCGGCCTTTTCGCGCTGCAGCAAGCCTTCTTCGGCGTCAACCAGCCGGCGCGCAGCGCCGTACTGCCACGCCTGCTGCCGGAGCCGCAGTTGCCGGCCGCCAACTCTCTGAACATGACCGTGATGATGGCCGGTGCGATCGCCGGGCCGATGCTCGGCGGCGCGCTGATCCCCGTCCTCGGCTACTCCTGGCTGTACTTCATCGACACGCTCTGCCTGTTCGCCACGCTCAGTGCCGTCTGGCTGCTGCCCAGCCTTGTGGTGGAGAACCGCACCGGCTCGCCCGGCCTGAAGTCCGTGGTCGACGGTCTCGCGTACCTGAAGGGCCATCCGATCCTGCTGATGTCGTTCGTGGTCGACCTGATCGCGATGATCTTCGGTATGCCCAGGGCGCTCGCGCCCGAGATCGCCCACAAGTCCTTCGGCGGCCCGATCGAGGGCGGCACCGAGTTCGCACTGCTCATGGCCGCCATGCCGGTCGGCGCCGTGCTCGGCGGCGTGCTCTCGGGCTGGGTCTCCAAAGTGACCAGACAGGGACGCGCGGTCGTGGTCAGCGTCGTGATCTGGGGCGCGGCGATGGCCCTGCTCGGGCTCGCGGTCGCCCTGGCCGGCTGGTTGCGGCTGCCGATGCTCGTCGCGGCGCTGGTCTGCCTGGCGATCGGCGGTGCCGCCGACATGGCGTCCGCAGCCTTCCGGCAGGCGATGTTGCAGTCAGCCGCCGACGACGCGGTGCGCGGACGCCTGCAAGGCGTGTTCATCGTCGTGGTGGCAGGTGGTCCGCGGATCGCGGACGTGCTGCACGGCTACGCTGCCGGGGCCGTCGGTACTGCCTGGGCGACCGGCGGCGGTGGGCTGTTGGTGATCATCTTCACGATCGCGGTCACCCTCGCAGTGCCTGCGTTCTGGCGGTATGTGCCGACGTCGCGAGCCCCGCTCGGCTGATCGAGCGCCCCGAGAGCCTCCGTTCATCGCCGACGGCCGCCGTTTCGGTCATCCGCCCGTACGCGCGCGCAGGCCCCGGCCGAACCGGAGGCCCTCAACGATCAGGGGTGGCCCTCGATGTCGCGAGGCGGTGATGCCAGGGGTGCTCAGGCCAGGGCGGTCTTGACCTTCGCAGCAACCTTGGCGCCCTCGGCGCGTCCGGCGACCTTGGCGTTCACGGCCTTGATGAGCAGGCCCATCTGCCGCATCGTCGGTGCTTCACCGAGGTCGGCGGTGGCCGCAGCCAGTTCGGCGGCGACGATCGCGTCCAGTTCTTCGTCGGTCAGTGCTGCGGGCAGGTAGCGCTGCAGCACCTCAACCTCGGCGAGTTCCTTGGTCGCCAACTCCGGACGATTGCCCGCGGTGTAGGCCTCCGCGGAGTCCTTGCGCTTGGCGACTTCACGGTTCAAGACGGTGAGTACTTCGGCGTCCGACAACTCGCGGGCCGACTTGCCGGCGACCTCCTCGGTCTGGATCGCGGCCAGCGCCATCCTCAGGGTGGACAAGGTGAACTGATCCTTGGCCTTCATCGCGGCCACCTTGTCGGTGTTGATCCGGTCCTTCAACTCGCTCATTCGCGGTCCTCTCCCTCGTCTCGCAAGCGATTGTCCCACGCGGGCGTCAGCGGCTTTCGCCGGTATGCTGTGGCCCCCGTAGGCAACAGGGGGAAGCAGATGGCGGGTAGCGCGACGGCCGGCTCGGTCGGCCTGGTCAGCACCCGTACCGTCCGGCTCTTCACCGCGGACGCGCCGCTGCAACTCGAACAGGGCGGCACGCTCGGCCCGATCGATGTCGCCTACGAGACCTACGGCACCCTCAACCCGGACTCCGACAACGCGGTCTTCGTCTGCCACGCCCTGACCGGCGACGCCCACGCGGCCGGGTTGCACGCGGGCGCGACCCGTCCGGGCTGGTGGGACAACCTGATCGGACCTGGCAAGCCGCTCGACACGGATCGTTTCTTCGTGATCTGCGCGAACCTGATCGGCGGCTGTCAGGGTTCCACCGGTCCGTCCTCGACGAACCCGGAAACCGGCCAGGCGTACGGCCTCGACTTCCCGGTGCTGATGACGACCGATCTGGTGAATGTGCACCGGGCCCTGGCACGGCACCTCGGTGTGACTCGGCTGCTCGCGGCTCTGGGCGGGTCGCTCGGTGGAATGCAGGTGCTGCAGTGGGGGCTGGATCACCCTGAGGAGGTTGCGAACGCCCTGGTCATCGCCGCGTCGAGCCGGCTCACGGCGCAGAACATCGCCTTCTCCGCGGTGGCGCGCAGGGCGATCATGACCGATCCCAACTTTGCTGCCGGACGGTACGCCGAAGCCGGCGTGAACCCGGATATCGGGTTGTCGATCGCGCGGATGATGGCGCACATCACCTATCTCTCCGAGGATGCGCTCACCGAGAAGTTCGGACGCAAGCCGCACCCCACGCGCAGCCAACCGGGCTTCGGCGTCGATTTCGCGGTCGAGAGCTACCTGGATCACCAGGGGCAGGCGTTCCTGGAGCGATTCGATGCGCTGAGCTACCTCTACCTCACGCGGGTGATGGATTACTTCGACCCCTTCGCCGCCCCGGACGCGCTCGCGAAGGTGAAGCGCCGTCCGGTGAACTGGCTGGTGCTCTCGTTCGCGAGCGACTGGCGGTTCGGTACCGACCATTCGAGACGGATCGTCGGCACCCTCGAGCGCGCCGGCCAGCCGGTGACGTTCCGTGAGATCCCGTCCTCCTGGGGGCATGACTCGTTCCTGCTGGAAGTTGCGCCGTACCACGACACGCTGCGCGCGTTCTTCGACCGCGCCCTGGCGGAGGTGACTGCGTGACTTTGCGTCCCGATCTGGAATTGCTGGCCGGTCTGGTGCCGGCGCAGAGCCGCGTGCTCGACCTTGGATGCGGCTCCGGAGCGCTGCTGGCGCACCTGATGGCGACCAAGGAATGCCGGGGTACCGGGGTTGAGATCGACCCGGCGTCGGTGCTGCAGGCGATCGCGGCGGGCGTGCCGGTGATCGAGCTGGACATCGATTCCGAACTCGACGACTTCGCCGACCACTCCTACGACGTGGTGGTGCTCTCCCGGACCATCCAGACCATTCGCAGACCTTTCGAGGTGCTGCAGGAGATGGGCCGGATCGCCGATCGGCTGATCGTCTCGGTGCCCAACTTCGGCTACTGGCGGCACCGTCTTCGCCTGTTGCGCGGACGCATGCCCATGTCCCGAGAGCTGCCGCACGCCTGGTACGACACCCCTAACCTGCGCCATACGACGCTGCTGGAGCTGGAGGAGCTGTTCGACCGGCTCGGTTTCACCGTGGAGTCGAGGATCGTGCTGAACCCGGCCGGTCAGCCACTGAAGTCAGGCGACCACCTGGCCAACCTGGTCGGCGGCGCAGCCGTTTACTCCTTGCGCGCCTGAGCCCGTCGCACGCCGCTGGGGTGGTGGCCCCAGCTATCGACGATCTGTTGCCAGCGCAGCCACGATGCGCTCGGCACTGCCGCCCAGGTTCAGGTCTGCCGCGAGTTGTGCGAAACGAGCCGGGTCGGCCGGGACTGCGGGCAGGGTGAGGTCGAGCGGCCCCAGATCGAGGTCTCGCCGCACGGCCACCACTTGGCGCGCGGCGCCCAGATAGTCGATCGACTCCTTCAGGCGACCGGTCAGCGTGGGGGAGAGCCGTCCACTCATGGCGGCGGACACGATCCCCTCCAGGCCCCCGTAGTCAGCGACCAGCCGGGCGGCGGTCTTCTCACCGATCCCGGCCACACCCGGTAACCCGTCCGAGGGGTCACCACGCAGCACTGCGAAGTCGACGTAGCCGGCGCCGTCGATTCCGTACTTGGCCAGCAGCCAGGCCGCGTCCACCCGATCGTGTTTCGCGACCCCGCGTCCGCAGTAGAGGACGCGTACCTCGCGCGCATCGTCGACGAGTTGAAAGAGGTCACGGTCGCCGGTGACCACGTCGGTCGGCACACCGGAGCGGGTCGCCAGCGTGCCCAGCACATCGTCCGCCTCGTGATCATCGGCACCGACCACTGGCAGGCCGAGCGCGGCCAACACCTCACGGATCAGCGGCACCTGTCCGACGAGTTCCTCCGGCACGAGCTCGACAGCCCCGTAGGCGACCCGGTGTTCCTTGTAGGACGGCACCAGGGAGACCCGCCAGGCCGGACGCCAGCTGTTGTCCCAGCAGCACGCGACCTGCGTGGGCGAGTAGTCGGTGATGAACCGCGCCAGGAAGTCGAGCAACCCGCGCACGGCA
>Ga0209476_10001704_pt1 | contig 14761 bp, 13 predicted proteins | sample KloWWTrecipitate_FD_187179 | JGI IMG/M metagenome (GOLD analysis project Ga0209476, IMG submission 187179) | Active sludge microbial communities from Klosterneuburg, Austria, studying microevolution and ecology of nitrifiers - Klosterneuburg... | ecosystem: Engineered > WWTP > Aerobic digester... | reverse complement strand
AGTCGATCTTCCCGCAGCGGGCGAAGTACGGAGTGACCAGCCACGGGTCCATGTCGAACTGCTTGGCGAAGCGCTTCGCGACGTCGGCATAGGCGGCGAAGTGGTTCGACTTGCGCCTCACCGCCCAGCCCGCGTGCAGGGGCGGCAGCAGCACCTGTTCGTGCAGGTCCTCGAGCACCTCGGGGATGCCCGAAGACAGGTCGTTGTTCAGCAGGACCGAGCAGGGATCGAAGTCGGCGAGGCCCACGCGCAGCCCGCGCCGCACCAGCGGCTCGACCGTCATCGACTGCCCGTCGGGCAGCTCGATCGTCGTCGGCGCGTCGACGTCCGGGCTCAGCGAGCCGAAGCGCACGTTCAGGCCGGTCTGGCGCAGGATCGTCGCGAGCCGCTGCACGTTCTGCAGGTAATGCGTGTTGCGCGTGTGGCTCTCGGGGACCAGCAGCAGGTTGCGCGCCTCGGGGCAGTATTTCTCGATCGCCGCCATCGCCGCCTGCACCGCCAGCGGCAGCATGTCGTCGGACAGGTTGTTGAAGCCCCCCGGAAACAGGTTGGTGTCGACCGGGGCGAGCTTGAACCCCGCGTTGCGCAGGTCGACCGACGCGTAGAACGGCGGCGTGTGGTCCTGCCAGGCCATGCGGAACCAGCGCTCGATCCGCGGCGTCGCGTCGACGATGCGCCGCTCGAAGTCCTGCAACGGGGCGGACACCGCGGTGACGAGGTGGGGAGTCATGGTCTCGCGTGCAGGCGCATGCGGCGATTGTAGCGCCGGCGCCCGCCCGCTTATCCGGCGCCGGCCGGCAGCGCCTCGCGCTCGCCGGCGGCCGACGCTGCGGCGCTCCGCTCGGGCATCCGCGACAGCGCCGTGCAGGCGAGCGCGGCGACGTAGGGCAGCGCCTGCAGCGCCAGGATCGACATCCACATCGCCGACTCGATCTGGCCCGGCACGCGCGTCAGCGCGACGCCGGCGATGCAGGTCGCGAGACCGGCCAGCAGCAGCGCTTCCTCGCGCACGGCGCCGTAGCCGCTGCCGGGCGCCGCGCAGGCCGCCCCGCCGGCGCCCTTGCGGGTGATCTCGAACACCGCGCCGCGCAGCGCCGCGCCGGCGAACACCCCGCGCGCGATCGCGTGAGACAGCCCCATGCCGGCCAGCGCGGCGCCGGCCACCTCGGCGGGCGCGCAGCGCACGCGGCGCGAATACAGCAGCGGCCCGAACAGCGCCTTGGCGACGAAGAACACGAACAACGGCACCATGAACAGCGGGATCGGCAGGCTGAAGTACTTGGGCGCCGCGAGCACGCCGACGGTCCAGAACATCGCGGTGAGCGCGAACACCAGGTGCAGCGCGTCGCCGAGCCACGACAGCCAGCCGGTCAGGAAGTGGTAGCGCTGCCCGGCGGTCAGTTCGCGCGGCGAGAGCAGTGCGCGCCAGTGGCCCTTCACGATCTGCATCGCCCCCTGCGCCCAGCGGCGGCGCTGTTTGCGAAACGCGGCGAAGTCGTCGGGCGTCAGGCCTTCGCCCATCACGCGGTCGACGTAGACGGTCGACCAGCCGCCCTTCATCAGCCGCAGGCCGAGCTCGGCGTCCTCGCAGATCGTCCATTCGGCCCACTGTCCGTGCTCGCGCAAGGCCTGCGCGCGAACCAGCGTCATCGTGCCGTGCTGGATGATCGCGTCGCGTTCGTTGCGATGGTGCATGCCGATCCGGAAGAAGCCGTCGTACTCGTAGTTCATCATCCGGCGAAACGGCTGGCGCTCCCAGTCGCGGTGCGCCTGCGGCGCCTGAACGACGGCGACCTTGGCGTCGTCGAAGTGGCCCACCAGCGCGCGCAGCCAGTCGCGCCGCACCACGTAGTCGGCGTCGACGACGCCCACGACTTCGGTGGCGGGATCCGCCTGCGCCAGCGCGAAGTTCAGCGCGCCGGCCTTGAAGCCCGGCCAGCTCGGCAGGTGAAAGAAGCGGAAGCGCTCGCCGAGCTTCGCGACGTGCGCCTCGACCGGGCGCCACAGGGCTTCGTCCTTCGTGTTGTTGTCGATCACGAGGACTTCGAAGTTGCCGTAGTCGAGCCGCTGCAGGCTGTCGAGCGTCGCGATCACCATGTCCGGGGGCTCGTTGCAGCAGGCCAGGTGGATCGACACGCGCGGCTCGCGCGCGCCCGCGGCGAGCGGCTTCGGTTCGAAGCGCCGCCGCAGGTTGCCGGACCAGTACAACTCGACGAACTCGAAGCCGTTGGCCAGCAGGATCGCCGCCATCGCCAGCAGCGACGGCAGCAGGATCCCCAGGGCCAGCCAGTCGATCGGTCGCAGGTAGAACTCGAACGGCAGCGCCACCAGCCACACGACCAGCGACGCCACCGCCTGGATCATCACCGCGAACGCCACGCGGCTCGCGAGCCGCATCCGGGCGAACGTCGCGAAGAACCACAGGATCGGCACGAACGCGAGCGCCGACGCCGCCAGCGCCTTGCCGGGCCACTGCGGGTCGGACGAGACCGGTCCGCTCATCGCGAACTTCGGCGTGCGGGCGGCGTCGAACATGCCCCAGTAGGCGCCCACGCGACCCTCGTTGGCGCGCTTCCAGGGCTGGTCGACCGCCTCCATCACGAAGTAGTCGAGCGAGCGCGCCTGCGCGTGTGCCAGGAACTCGCGGACGAACCGCGCCTGCAGCGCGGGACCGGCCTTCGCGCCGTCGAAACGATCGCCGCGGCTGGGCCAGCCGATCTCGCCGATCACGATCGGCTTTCCGGGGAAGCTGCGCCGCACCTGGTCGAGGCGCTGCAGCGCGTGGTCGAGCGCCTCGCTGGCGGGAACGCCCTCCCAGTACGGCAGCAGGTGCACGGTGATGAAGTCGACGTGGCGCGCGAGCTCGGGGTTGCGCAACCAGACGTGCCACGGTTCGGCCGTCGACACCGGCACGTCGATCGCCAGGCGCAGGTCGTTCAGGTGGCGAACGAGCTCGCGCAGGCTCAGGTCGCCGCGCAGCAGCACCTCGTTGCCGGCGATGACCCGCTCGATGTTGCGATGCTCGCGCACCGCCGCCTTCACCGCCTCGATCTCGCGCCAGTCGTTCATCGATCGGCCGTCGAGCCAGGCGCCGGCCGTCAGCCGCAGGCCGTGGCGCTCGGCGAGCGCCGGCAGCTCGGGAATCTCGCTCGAGCTGTACGTGCGCAGGCTGCGGGTGTGCTTCGCGAGCAGAGCGAGGTCGGCGTCGACCGCGTCGAGCGACGGGAACTTGCGCTTTTGCGGGTCGTCCCAGCGCTGGAACGCGTTGTACGCCAGGCCGGCCACCTTGCCCTCGAAGCCGGGCGCCTGCATCGGCCGGTTCAGCCATTGCCAGCCGAGCAGGTTTGCGGCGACGATCAGCAGCGCCAGCAGCCACCAGGTCGATCTCGATGTCATGCGCAGTGCCTTCATGCGGAGGAAGTCTAGGGCGGGACCGCGCACGGGCACGGACGATGACCGCGTGCCGGCACGGTGTATAGCGTCAGCAATCGGCATGCCCGTCGACGATCCCGACCCCTGCCAGCACCGCGCCGTGCGCGCGGGCGCACGGCCGGAGCGCCCGCCCGGCGCACGATCGACGCGCCCGCCCGGCGCGGCGCTGCTGCTGCTGGTGCTGTTCGCGGCATCGGCCCTGGGCTACTGGCTGGTGCAGGGCTGGCCTCAGGCGGTCGCCGAACCCGGCCTCGCGCCCGACGGCGAGCGGGTCGCCTGCCTGTCGTATGCGCCGTTCCGGCGGCCCGGCGAGAGCCCGTTCGACCCGCGTGCGCGGGTCGGCCGCGAACGCATCGAGGCGGACCTGCGGATCCTCGCCACGCGCACCGGCTGCGTGCGCACGTATTCGGTGGACCAGGGGCTCGACCAGGTGCCCGCCGTCGCGCGCGAGCTGGGCCTGACGGTGCTGCTGGGCGCGTGGCTCGGGCGCGATCGCGCGCGCAACCGCGACGAACTCGCGCGCGCCGTGGCGCTGGCTCGCGCCGAACCCGGGGTGGTGCGCGCGCTGGTCGTCGGCAACGAGGTGCTGCTGCGACGTGAACTGCCCGAGGGCGAGCTGCGCGCCGCCATCGACGCGGCGCGACGCGCGCTGCGCGAAGCGGCGCCCGGCGGACTGCAGCTCCCGGTCACCTACGCCGACGTCTGGGAATTCTGGCTCGAGCATCGCGGACTGGCCGACGCGGTCGACTTCGTGACGATCCACGCGCTGCCCTACTGGGAGGATGCGCCGGTGGGCGTCGGGGATGCGGTCGCGCACGTGGTCGCGACCTATCGCCGCGCGCAGGCGGCGCTTCCCGGCCGCGAGATCCTGATCGGCGAAACCGGCTGGCCGCGGGCCGGGCGCGCGCGCCGCGAGGCGGTGCCCGGGCGCGTCGAACAGGCGCGCTTCGTGCGCGAGTTCGTGCGCGCCGCGCGGGTCGAAGGGCTGCGCTACAACCTGATCGAGGGTTTCGACCAGCCGTGGAAACGTCGGCTCGAAGGCGCGATGGGCGGCTACTGGGGGCTGTTCGACAGCAGCGGCGCGCCGGCCTTCCCGTGGCGCGGCCCCGTCGAGGCCGACCCGGCCTGGCGCGTCGGCATCGCCGGCGCTGCCGCCGGCGCGGCCGGGTTCGCGCTGCTGTCGGCGATGGCCGGCGCGCGCGGCCGCCGGCTTCTCGCGCAGGCGCTGGCGGGCACCGCGGTCGGCGCGGTCGCGATCGCGCAGTGGCGTTACGCGAGTGCGTGGCATCGCGGCGGCTTCGAGTCGCTGCTCGGCCCTGCCGGGATGCTCGCGTCCGCGGCGTATGCCGCGCTCGCGGTGGCGCGCGCCGGCGCCGTGCCACCCGCCCGCCTGCCGGTGCCGGGCATCCACGCGGTGCTGGCCGGCGCGCGCGCTTGCGGCGGCCGCTGGCGCCCGGACGTTGCGGCGGGGCTGTCCGCGCTGCGCGTCGCCTTCCTGTTCGCCGCGGCCTTCACCGTCGTGCTGCTGGTCTTCGATGCGCGTTACCGCGGCTTTCCGTGGCCGGCCTTCGCCGTGCCGCTCGGCGCCGCGCTGCTGATGGCCCTGCAGCGCGAGTCGCTGCCGGCGAGTGCGCGCGAGGAGCGCGCGCTCGGCTGGGTCGCCGCGATCGGCGCGCCGGTCGCGCTCGCGCTCGAGACGCCGTCCAACCGCGACGCGCTGGTCTTCCTGGGGGGCCTGCTGCTCTACGTGGCGGCGTGCTTCGGCTGGCCGCGCCGCGGCGATCCGTCCGGCGTGGACGGCGCGCGGACCAGCACCGTCAACCCGAGCAGCGCGCCGGCGGCCGCGGGTTCGAACGAGTAGAGCACCAGGCCGGCGCTGCCCGCGGCGAGGGCGAGTTGCGCGATGGCGCGTTGCGCGACTCGCGGCTGCCGGCGCAGCGTCGCGATCACGCCGGCCGCCAGCGACAGCCAGCCGATGCCCTGCGTCGCGAACCCGTGCACGAGCAGCGTGCGCGCCGCGCACCAGCCCGCCCAGGGCGCGGGGTCGCAGGCGTGCGCGATGGCGGCAGGCTCGACGACCGCGAGTCGCAGGATCAGCGCGATCGCCAGCGCGAGCACGGACGGCGCGGCACGGCGTGCTGCCCGCCTCGCGCCCGTCCAGCGGGGCGACGCGTCGCTCGGGGGTGCGGACATGTCGGGGGCATTGTAGGACGCGCAGCGACGTGCCCGCGTGCCGCCGCGCCAGAAGCGAACGGGGCGGACCCGAAGGTCCGCCCCGTTGCGGCCCGCCCGTGCTCCGCGGGGGCGGGGGTGTGGAGGCCCGGTCGCGAAGCTCGGTCGCGAGGTCAGCGATGAGGTCGGCCGTGGGGTCAGCTGTGATAAGCGGTCTCGCCGTGCGAGCTGATGTCCAGCCCTTCGCGCTCTTCCTCTTCGGGCACGCGCAGCCCGACCATCAGGTCGACGACCTTGTAGGCGACGAAGGCCACCACCGCCGACCAGACGATCGTCAGCAGCACGCCCTGCAACTGCACCCAGACCTGCGCGCCGATCGAGTAGTCGGGGGACGCGGCGTTGGCGACGTAGTCGAAGACGCCGGTGCCGCCGAGCGACGGCGCGGCGAACACGCCGGTCAGCAGCGCGCCGACGATGCCGCCGACGCCGTGCACGCCGAAGACGTCGAGCGAGTCGTCGGCGCCCAGCATGCGCTTGAGGCCGTTGACGCCCCACAGGCAGACCACGCCGGCGACGAGGCCGATGATCAGCGCACCCATCGGACCGACGAAGCCGCACGCCGGCGTGATCGCCACCAGCCCGGCGACGGCGCCCGAGGCCGCACCCAGCATCGACGGCTTGCCCTTGCCCATCCATTCGCCCAGCGTCCACGAGACCGTGGCGGCAGCGGTCGCGATCAGCGTGTTGGCGAACGCCAGCGCGGCGACGCCGTTGGCCTCGAGGTTCGAGCCCGCATTGAAGCCGAACCAGCCCACCCACAGCAGCGAGGCGCCGATCATCGTCATCACCAGCGAGTGCGGCGCCATCGATTCGCGGCCGTAGCCGATCCGCTTGCCGATCACGTACGCGCCCACCAGGCCGGCGACGCCGGCATTGATGTGCACCACGGTGCCGCCGGCGAAGTCGAGCGCGCCCTTGGCCCACATGAAGCCGGCCGCGGCGGTGACCGCCTCGAGCGACTTCGCGTCGGTGATGGCGTCCGGGCCGGCCCAGTACCAGACGGCGTGCGCGATCGGGATGTAGCAGAACGTGAACCACAGCACCGAGAACAGCAGCACCGCCGAGAAGCGCACGCGCTCGGCGAACGCGCCGACGATCAGCGCGCAGGTGATCGCCGCGAAGGTGGCCTGGAACGCCACGAACGACAGCTCGGGAATGACCACGCCCTTGCTGAAGGTCGCCGCGGCCGACTCGGGGGTGATGCCCTTGAGGAAGATCTTCGACAGGTTGCCGTAGAACGGCCCGTCGCCGCCGAAGGCGAGCGAGTAGCCGTAGATCGCCCACAGCACGACGATCACCGAGAACACGACCATCACCTGCATCAGGATCGAGAGCATGTTCTTGGTTCGCACCAGCCCGCCGTAGAACAGCGCGAGGCCGGGGATCGTCATCATGATGACGAGCAGCGTCGAGACGCTCATCCACGCGACGTCGCCCTTGTCGGGCACCGGCGGCGCGGCGGCGGCCTGCTCCTTCTTCTCTTCGGCCGGCGCGGCCGCAGGCGCGGCGGCGGGCTGCGCGTCGGCGGCGGGCGCGGCCTGCGCGAGCAGCACGGCGCCGGCGACGAGCGGGCTGGACGGGGATGCCGGTTCCGACGGCGTCGCCAGCGCCGCGAGCGGCACGAGCGACAGCGCCAGGCACAGCGCGACGATTCGGGTCAGGGATTTCATGGACAGTTCTCCGTGGTGCGGATCCGGCGCTCAGAGCGCCGCGTTGCCGGTTTCGCCGGTGCGGATGCGCACGACTTGTTCGAGGTCGTAGACGAAGATCTTGCCGTCGCCGATCTTGCCGGTGCGCGCCGAGGCTTCGATCGCCTCGATCGCGCGGTCGACCAGCTCGTCGGCGATGGCCACTTCGAGCTTCACCTTCGGCAGGAAGTCGATCACGTACTCGGCGCCGCGGTACAGCTCGGTGTGGCCCTTCTGGCGGCCGAAGCCCTTCACCTCGGTGACCGTGATGCCCTGCACGCCGATCGCCGACAGGGCCTCGCGGACCTCGTCGAGCTTGAACGGCTTGATGACTGCGGTGATCAGTTTCATGCGGGTCTCCGGTTCAGAAGGTCCTGGCGACCGACAGCACGACGGTGCCCTTGCCCAGGTCGCGGTTGAACGCGTTGCGGTAGCACTCGCCGACGCCGCCGTCGGCGTCGGTGCCGACGTAGGCCAGGCCCCAGGTCAGGCCGACCATCTCCTTCGTGGCGCCGAGCTTCCAGTCGGTGTACGAGCAGTTGCTGTTCGAGTCGACCTTCTGGTGGCCGACGTGCGCAGTCAGCGTGACGCCGCTGCCGGCGTCGAAGTTGCCGCTCAGGTCCAGGTAGCCCGAGCCCTTGCTGTCGGTGAAGCCGAACAGGTCGGTCAGGGCATGCGAGTACTTCAGCGTCAGCATCTGCCAGCTGAGCGCGCCGTAGACCTCGAGCGTGTCGGGCGAGTTGAAGCCCGAGGGGTACTTGCCCGGGTAGTAGTAGTACAGCAGGCCGACGTCGTAGCCGATGTCGCCGACCGCGCCCTTGTAGCCGCCGTAGAAGTCCCACTCGACGCTGCTGCTGATCGCCCCGGCGCCGGCGTCGGAGAGCCAGCTCACGTTCGACATCCAGGTGCCCGCGTACAGGCCGCTGGCGTGCGCGTAGTCGAAGCCGCCCTGCACCGCCGGCCTGGCGTTGGTCTGCGCGATGCCGCGGTAGCGGTACTCGCTCACCAGGCTCAGGTTGCCGGTGAACGCGTGCTCGGGCGTGGCCGTCGTCGACTGCGCGAACGCAAAGCTCGGCAGGCTGCCGGCCGCGCAGGCGAGAGAGGCGGCAATCAGGGTCTTCTTCATGGTCGAAATGCTCCGCAGGGGTTCGAGGTTGTCGGGCCCGGGTCGGGCCGCTGCAACCTGCAATGCATTTCCCGTGCCAGCGGCCGCTTCCGGTGCCGGCGGGGCCGACTCGGCGGCCGATTGGTGCGCGAGGCGCCGCCCCGATGCGCCACCGCGGTGCGGCCGGTCGGGTCGCACCGCGGCGGTGCGACGGCGGGTTCGTCCGGGCCCGCGATGCGCGCGAACCTGCGTGCTAGACTCGATTCACCATGAACACCACCCCGCCTCCTTCCCTGCTCGGCGACCTGCAGGCGCGCGTCGCCGAGCTGCTGCGCAGCGGGCCGGCCGCCGACGTCGAGCGCAACCTGAAGGCGCTGCTCGCGCAGACCTTCCAGCGGGTCGACCTGGTCACTCGCGACGAGTTCGACGCGCAGCTGGAACGCCTGGCGCGCCTGCAGGAACGTGTCGAACGGCTGGAGAAGCTGCTGGCCGAGCGCTCGACCCCGGGGTAGGCGACCCGGGGCCCGCAGCGGCCTCGACCTTTCGACCGACCGGAACGGCGCCCGAGGCGGACGCGCCGGCGCCCGCCCCGGCCCCTAGACTCGGGGATCGACCTCTCCGCACCCCGTGCAGGCGTCCTCGTGTCCCTGGCCGTCGTCCATTCCCGCGCCCTGATCGGCCTGCACGCGCCCGAGGTGCGCGTCGAGGTGCACCTGGGCAACGGGCTGCCGGCCTTCCACATCGTCGGGCTGCCCGAGGCCGAGGTTCGCGAGAGCCGCGATCGCGTCCGGGCCGCGCTGCTGCACACCGGCTTCGACTTCCCGAACCGCCGGCTCACGGTCAACCTCGCGCCGGCCGACCTGCCGAAGGAGTCGGGGCGCTTCGACCTGCCGATCGCGGTCGGCATCCTGGTCGCCAGCGGCCAGGCGCCGGCGACATCGCTCGACGAACTCGAGTTCGTCGGAGAGCTCTCGCTCGGCGGAGGAATCCGGCCGATTCGCGGCGCGCTGGCCATGGCGCTGGCCGTCGCCCGCGAGGCACGGCGGCGCGCGCTGCTGCTGCCCATCGCCAACGGCGCGGAAGCCGCCCTGGTCGACGGCGTGCGCCTGCTCGGTGCCGTCGACCTCGCCGGCGTGGCGGCGCACCTGGCCGGCGCCAGCCCGCTCGAACGGATCGAGGCGGCGCCGTGCCGCGCGGACCGAACGCGGGACGCCGGCCTCGACTTCGCCGACGTCAAGGGACAGGCAAGCGCCAAGCGCGCGCTCGAGGTCGCGGCAGCCGGCGCGCACAACCTGCTGATGGTCGGCCCGCCGGGCGCCGGCAAGTCGCTGATGGCGCAGCGGCTGCCGACGATCCAGCCGGCGCTGACGCCCGACGAGGCGCTCGAGACGGCGGCCGTGGCGAGCCTCGCGGGCCACTTCGAACCCGCCGACTGGGGCCGCCGGCCGTTTCGCTCGCCGCACCACGGCGCCTCGGCCGCCGCGATCGTCGGCGGCGGCGCGAACCCCAGGCCCGGGGAGGCGAGCCTCGCGCACCACGGCGTGCTGTTCCTCGACGAGCTGCCCGAGTTCTCGCGCACCGTGCTCGAGGCGCTTCGCGAGCCGCTCGAGACCGGCCGCATCGGCGTCGCCCGCGCGGCGCGGCAGGTCGAGTTCCCGGCGCGCTTCCAGCTGGTGGCGGCGATGAATCCGTGTCCGTGCGGCTTCCTCGGCGGCGAGCGCTGCCGCTGCACGGCCGAGCAGGTGCGCCGCTACCAGGCGCGGCTGTCCGGGCCGCTGCTCGACCGCATCGACATCCTGATCGGCGTGCAGCCGATCGACGAGACGACGCTGATGCGACCCGCCGACGGCGAGCCGAGCGCGGCGATCGCGGCCCGTGTCGCATCGGCACGTGAGCGCCAGCTTTCGCGACAATCCAAGCCCAACGGGCACCTCACGCCGCCCGAGATCGACCGGCACTGCGTGCTCGACGCTGCCGCCGCCGCGCTGCTGCGCCAGGTCGCGCGTCGCCAGCACTGGTCGTCGCGCGCGTTGCACCGCGTGCACCGGCTGGCCCGGACCATCGCGGACCTCGACGGTGCCGGGCCGATCGGGGCGCAGCACGCGGCCGAGGCCGTCGCGTACCGGCGCGCGCTCGACGTCGACGCGCCGCCCCGCTGAGCGCCGAGCGCTCGCGCCGGCGGATGCCGGCGAGACGCCCGGCATGCGATGATCCTGCGCGGACCCGCTGCGCTCGCGGCGTCGCGCGACGCTCGCGGCACCTGCAACGCTCGCGGCACCCTGCAACGCTCGCGACACTCCGACGCACCCCCCGCATGGATGCCTGCCGATGACAGCCTCGCTCCCCCTCGCCGGCCTCAAGGTGGTCGAACTGCACGCGATCGGGCCCGTGCCCTTCGCCGGCCAGCTGCTGCGCTCGCTCGGTGCCGACGTGCTGCGCGTGTCGCCGCCGAACGACCCGGGGCTCGGCGTGAACGTCGGCCCCGAACACGACCTGCTCAATGCCGGCAAGCGCACCCTGGCGATCGACCTGAAGCGCGACGAAGGCCGCGCCGCGCTGGCCCGCGAGCTCGCCGATGCCGACGTGCTACTCGAGGGGTTCCGACCCGGCGTGCTCGAGCGCCTCGGGTGCGCGCCGGCCGCGCTGCTCGCGGCGCACCCGCGGCTGGTGGTCGGCCGGCTGTCCGGCTGGGGCCGCGAAGGTGCGCTGGCCGAGCGCGCCGGCCACGACATCAACTACCTCGCGCTGGCGGGCGTGCTCGACGCGATCGGCGACCGCAACGCGCCGGTGCCGCCGCTGAACCTGGTCGCCGACTTCGGCGGCGGCGCGATGCACCTGCTGGTCGGCGTGCTCGCCAAGCTGGTCCAGCGTTCGATCACGCAGCGCGGCGGCGTCGTCGAGACCAGCATCCTCGCCGGCACGGTCGGGCTCACGCCGATGTTCTACGGGCTGCTCGCCGGCGGGCTGTGGACCCTGCGGCGCGCCAACAACCTGCTCGACGGCGCGACGCCGTTCTATCGCGTCTATCGCTGTGCCGACGAGCGCTTCGTCGCGGTCGGGGCGCTCGAGCCGAAGTTCTACGCGCAGCTGCTCGCGGTGACCGGGCTGGCGTCGGACATCGATGCGCGCGACCAGTACCGCCCGGCGACGTGGCCGCAGACGATCGAGCGCTTCGCGGCGCGCTTCGCGACGCGCACGCGCGAGGACTGGGCGCAGGCGGCGCTGGCGCACGACGCCTGCCTGTCGCCGGTGCTCGACTTCGCCGAGGCGGCGCGCCACCCGCACAACCGGGCCAACGGGCTGTTCCGCGACGCTCCCTACCCGCAGCCGGCAGAGGTCATCGCGTTCGACCGGGACCTCGACGCCGCCGACACCGGCCGATCCTAGCCCGCGCTCAGGCGGGCGGCGACGGTGCCTCGAGCGACAGCGTCAGGCGGCGCAGGCTCGTGTCGCCATCGTCGGACGCCGACTCGAAGCCCAGCGAGCGCGCCAGGTCGAGCATGCGGCGGTTGTCGCCGAAGGTCGTACCGACCAGCTGGCGATAGCCGGCCGCCCGCGCCGCCCGCACCAGTCGCTCGAACAGCGCGTGGCCGAGGCCCCGCCGTTGCCACGCGTCGGTCACGACGATGGCGAACTCCGCGACCTGCGGTTCGCCGGACTCGGCGAAGCGCGCCACGCCGAGGATCTCGACCTCGCGCGGCGCATCGACGCCCTCGCTCGCACCGGCCGGCGCGTCGCAGCGAAAGATCGCCAGTGCGACGCTGCGCGGCCAGTCGGGCTGCAGCAAGGCTGCGAACTGCGCGTCGCTGACGCCCTTGATCACGCCCATCAGGCGCTGGTACAGCGACTCCGGCGACAGCCCCTCGATGAAGGCGCGCTCGTTCGCAGAGTCGGCAGGCCCCAGCGGCCGAACGCACAGCGCGACGCCGTCGCGTCCGACGAAGCGCTCGGTCAGCCAGTCGGGGACCGGCCCGCTGGCGGCGGGGTCCGGCAGGCTCACGTCGTCGCCTTCGGCGGCTGCACCCGCCAGAACACCAGCACCATCAGCGCGAGCGCCTGTACCGCGACCCACACCAGCATCGCGTGCCGGAACGCGTCGGCGCCGCGCTCGCCGCTGCCGCCGAGCGCGTCGACGGTCACGCCGAACAGCCACTGCGCGAGGAACATGCCGCCCATCGCGAGCAGGTTGTACGCCGAGAAGGCGCGCCCGGTGAGGCGCTCGGGAAACGACAGGCTGACGTGCGTCTGCGCCAGCGTGTGCACCGTGGCGGCCGCTGCCAGCGCCAGCCACAGCACCCAGGCCCAGCTGCCGTGCGCGAACGCGATGGCCAGTTCGAGCACGAGCATCAGCGCGGTGCCGATCGCGACCAGCCGCAGCGTGGTCCAGCCCCGCCGCACCAGCCCCGGCACGGCCCAGCCCAGCGCGACGTAGCCGAGCATCAGCACGAGGTTGAACGCGAACAGCGCCTGCGCGGCGCTGGCGGCGTCCATGCCGAGCACGCGACGCATCCACGGCCCGATCCACAGGCCCTGGAACGCGATGAAGCTCGACTGCACCGTCAGCGACACCAGCCCGAAGCGCCAGAAATAGCGCTCGCCGTAGACCTGCAGGTAACCCGACCACGGGGACGCGTCGCGCTGCACGGCGTGCCCCGGCTCGCCCGGCAGCTGCAGGAAGATCGCCGCGCTCGCCGCGCCCAGCAGCACCGCCGCGACCCAGAACACGCCGCGCCAGCCGATCAGCGGCAAGGCCCACTGCACCGGCACCGTGGTGGCCAGCGCGCCGAGCGAGCCGGCCACCAGCATCCACACCGCCAGCTGCTGCTGGCGCCCCGGCGCATACCAGAACCGGAACGCGCGCAGCGACGCCATCAGCGCGCCCGACACGCCGACGCCGATCAGCGCGCGGCCGATCCACAGCACCGTGGCGCTGTGCGCCAGCGCGAACACCGCGCAGCCGCACGCCGCGACCAGCAACAGCGCCGCGTCGACGCGGCGCGAGCCGAAGCGGTCGAGCCAGATGCCCAGCGGCATCTGCATCGCCGCGAACGCGAAGAAGTAGACCGACGACAGCGAGCCGAGTTGCGCGTTGGTCAGCCCGAACTCGGCGATCAGGTCGGGCGCGATCACCGCGTTGACCGAGCGCAACGCGTACGACATGAAATAGCCGCTCGCGAACGCCGCGAACACGCGGATCGCCAGCGGTGCCGGCAGCACGCCGGTGGTGGCGGCCGTCATCGCGTCACTCGACGATCCGGAACGAATCGAGGAATTGCCCGGCGTGCTCCGGATCCGGCGCCGGCCCGATCACCACGACCTGCCACGCGCGCTTGCCGCGGGCCACGAACTGCGCGCTCATGTGCGCCGGCCGCTCGCCGTGGCGCCCCGCCGCGTCGATCCGCACCCCCGGCTGCGTCGCCTTCGTCCGCCCGGCGCCGTCGAGCACGGGCACCTGCACGCCGGCCTGCGCGATCTCGCGACCGTCGATGTTGCGCACCATCGCCGCGCGCATCGCCGCGGTCGCCTTCTCCCGCGTCGCCGGATCGTCGTCGGGCAACGCCACCGCGCCCACCGTGAAGCGCTGCTCGTCGACGCGCGCCCCGTTCATCGTCATCGTGACCGGCAGGCCTTCGAGATTGATCGGACGCGACATCGACGCCGGCCTTGCGGGTAGCATCACGTGGTAGCCGCCGTCGACGGGGCGGATCTCGCGCCAGTCGTAGTCGGGCGAGCAGGCGGAGAGCGCGAGCGCGCAGGCGGCTGCGGCCGGCGGCGCGCGCCGCCGGCGCATCGAGAATCGGGAGTTCATCCCGCAATGGTATCAACCGGGCGCGTCCCGGATCGGAGGCAGGGCATGATCTACGAATTCAAGTCGCGCGCCACCGGCTCGGTCATCATGACGAAACCCGTCGCGGAGTGGCTCCTGAAGATCGTCGGCAAGGCGCCGGGCGCCACGGGCATCTTCACGGTCGAGCAGATGCCGGCGGCGATCGCCGCGCTGCGCAAGGCGATCGACGACGAACGGCAGGCGCTGCGCGCCGAAGCCGGCGAGGGGGACGCGAGCGCGGCGCCGGCCCAGGGCGCGACCAGGGACGAGGCCGACGCGTACCCGGTCTCGCTCGCGCAGCGTGCCTTCCCGTTCATCGAGATGCTCGAAGCGGCGCACAAGGCGGGCAAGGACGTGACCTGGGGGGTTTAAGAGGTCCGCGCGACGGGTCGCCGCTTCTGGCAGACTGGCGCCCGGACCCACCGAGACCAGGATGACGATCGAGGTCGTGCGCGTCGGCGTCGATGACGCGCCCCG
>Ga0209476_10001703_pt1 | contig 14768 bp, 7 predicted proteins | sample KloWWTrecipitate_FD_187179 | JGI IMG/M metagenome (GOLD analysis project Ga0209476, IMG submission 187179) | Active sludge microbial communities from Klosterneuburg, Austria, studying microevolution and ecology of nitrifiers - Klosterneuburg... | ecosystem: Engineered > WWTP > Aerobic digester >... | reverse complement strand
CTTTGCTTAATTAATAGAAAGTTTCAGGGCTGTTGAATTCTCTGCTGTTGATTTAGAAGCATTTTTTTGCTCTTTATCAACAGAAACAGCAGCAGTCTCATTTTTCTTTTGCAGGTACTGTTCAGGATTGTCTACCAGAACGGTTTCGCTAAAAGCGGCAGTAGTTGATGGTATTGCCTGGGCACTGCCAACAACAGCTTTGTCTTTATGAATAAAGTTCAGGTAGAGGGCGAAGAACAACAGGTTGAATGCAAAAAAATTGGCGATTTTACGGACACGTCTTTTCATGATTCGGATTTATTGGATTTTAAAAAATGGTTTATCGGATATCTGCGGCTAAGATAAACGCATGTACTACCAGCTGCAAGTAAAGAGGGAATGTTTTGAATAAAATCGGGCACAAATACGCCAGGGGTATTCGTAAAACTACGAGTGGTTATTTGTTGTTCTTTAACCAGTCAAGTGCAGTTGACGTGATATTGGATATTAAGCTGTTCAGCTCTGTTAATTTCCCTTTGAATTCATAGTTGTGTTTCACTTCAGTCCCACCTTTTACCAGTAAAACATTTACTGTAACTGAATCGTCGATTATTTTGTAATCGCCTGTTAGAGCAAAAGCATCGGCTCCTTCATAATCTGCACTATAGGTAATGTCAGCGTTGGTTCCCCGACTACTGATATTCATCAGTTCTTTATCAATAGCGCTACGGAATTTCAGGTTATCTATTTTAGTATCACTATTCTGGAAATTACTTCGGGCAAACAATGGTTTTTCATCAGCCAGAATAATTTTGTTTCTTACTTCTTCATCAATTAGGCCGATATTGAAATTATTATTGGAGTTTAATTGTGGTTCCTGTCTTGCACCTGTACGCTCTGCAAGGGTACTTACCATTTTTTTGGCAGCATTCAGCCAATTACTGACATCCAGGTACTTTCCGTTTTCTAATATTTCTGGCTGCTGTTTCATTACTTTAAGTAAGGAGTAAGTTAACAGCCCCTGAGAGTATCTTCCCATTTCATACGCATTCTGATCGCTGGCAGAGGCGGCTAGTATAATAAGGCCAGATTGATTATTTAATTTTTCTATCGCTTTAATTTGTTGCCCCTTTTCATCGCTTCTTGCAGCTACATAGCCCTGTTCGGGTTTACCCAATTGTACAAAATCACGGATGACCTGTCCGCTGTTGCAGGCATCAAAGATCAAGATCCGTTTTTGAGCTTTAATACTGGCTGGTTTCATCCATTCGGTTAGTTCTGCTGTACTGATACCCACCTCGGCGATGGCGTCCATGGCAGAGGATTTGGAAGCGTCTGCAGTGAGAAAATAGAACTGTTTTTTATCATTTCCGTCCATTATACCATGTCCTGCAAAAAAGATTAACAGGATATCATTTGCCGTTGCTTTATTCCCAATTTCTTCCAATGTTTTTTTAATGCTCTTTTTCTCTGGCAAAAGATAACGGTCATTTGTAGTGGTTAGGTTGTATGTAAAAACATGTTCCCTGCTATCAGTATTCAGTAATTTCCTGGATGCTACAGAAAGTGCGTTGGAAATATCAGTAGCGTCCTTAGCAGCATACTTAAGGTCCAGTTCATTTCCTTTGTAATCGCTCACTCCCACTATAACTGCGTAGAGATTCGGCACTTGAATTTTTTCTTTGGTTTTATCTTCTTTGATAATTAAACCTCGGGAAGAAATAGTATTATCAGCAATCCAGGCTTTCACTGTAACCGGGTTTTCTTGGCCAGCGATTAAAAATCCTCCTAACTCTTGTTTTTTTATAACCAGTTCATAGGTGCCTGTTTTGTTTTTAAGATCTTCCTTTTTATATCTTTTTACTTCTATACCATTAATGTATAATACAGTTTCGCCCAGCCCCCCGCGGCGTGAAAGGATTTTGAAATGATAAGTGTCATTACTGATACTCACCTCTTCTACTTCGGGGGTAAGACCGCATATATTTAGATCTGAAAGTTTGGGCGCATTAATTGAATCGCCTTTCATGATACGTTCCGCAAGGTTGGGTACCCATAATTGATCTTTTAGCTGCTCAAGTTCTATGACCTCATTACCACAGGCGAAGTAAAGGTGTTTGCGGGCAGATTCGGTCCCGTCAAACCGATTATTTTTATCGACAACCAGAAAATTTTTTTCTCCAAGAGGGAGAAACGTATATAATAAGATACCAGTACCTGCATCCCATATTTTAGCAGTATTATCCCAGGATGCTGTTATGATTTTTTTCCCATCGGGACTAAATTCAGCAGAATTTACACTGGAAGTATGACCGGTTAAGTCCTTCAATAGTGTACCGCTGTTCACATCCCATATTTTGGCAGTGTTATCTTCAGAAGCTGTGGCAACTTTTTTCCCGTCAGGGCTGAATTGGGCATATCGGATATTATCAGTATGCCCTGATAACTCCATTTGTAGATTACCGCTGCTCACATCCCATATTTTAGCAGTCTTATCAACAGATGCAGTCACAATTTTTTTCCCATCGGGGCTGAATTGGGCCCAAAGAACACCGGAAGTGTGCCCGGATAGTTTCATCAGCAGATTGCCATTGTTTACATCCCATATTTTAGCTGTTTTATCAACAGATGCAGTTACAATTTTTTTTCCATCAGGACTAAACTGCGCAGAATTAATACTATCAGTATGCCCCGTTAAATCTAAAAGGAGATTACCAGTTACAGCATCCCATATTTTGGCAGTATTATCCCAGGAAGCAGTCAGTACTTTTTTCCCATCGGAACTAAATTGTACAGAAGTAATCCACGCTGTATGCTTAGTTAAATCTGCCAACAAATTACCAGTTACAGCATCCCATATTTTGGCAGTATTATCCCAGGAAGCAGTTACAATTTTTTTCCCATCGGAACTGAATTGAACAGAACTAACCCAACCTGTATGCCCGTTTAAATCCACCAAATGTCTCCCGGAGCCGGCATCCCATATTTTGACAATTTTATCCCAGGAAGCTGTTATGATTTTTTTCCCATCGGAACTGAAACTTGCAGCACTAACCCAGTATGTAAATCCGGTTAGATTCGCTAGCAATTGTCCGGAACTGGCATCCCATATTTTGGCAGTATTATCATCAGAAGCTGAAACAATCTTTTTCCCATCAGGGCTGAATTGAGCAGATCTGACATTGTCAGAATGTCCGATCAAATCTGCAATAAGATTTCCGGAGCCAGCATCCCATAACTTGACAGTGCTGTCCCTGGAAGCTGAAACAATCTTTTTCCCATCAGGGCTGAATTGAGCAGATCTTACCCAACCAGAATGTCTATCTAAATTCGCCAACAATTTACCCGAATCGGTATTCCATATTTTAACAGTTTTGTCTTCAGATGCGGTAATGATCTTATTGCCCTCAGGACTGAATTGAATAGAAGTAACACTACCTTTATGTCCGGATAACACTACTAGCAATTTTCCGGAAGAAGCGTCCCATATTTTTGCGGTTTTATCACCAGAAGCGGTGATAATTTTTTTTCCGTCTGGACTGAATTGGGCGAAATAAACACTATCTGTATGTCCCTTTAATTCCACTAAAAGTTTACCGGAACTGACATCCCAAGTTTTGCCGGTCTTGTCCCAAGAAGCTGAAACAATCTTTTTCCCATCGGGGCTGAACTGGACAGAATGAACACTACCAGTATGACCGGTTAAGTTCTTTAATAATTTTCCGGAAGAAGCGTCCCATATTTTTGCGGTTTTATCACCAGAGGCAGTGACAATTTTTTTTCCATCAGGGCTGAATTGGGCATCATAAACAAAATAAGTATGTCCGGTTAAATTCGCCAATAATTTTCCGGAAGCAACATCCCAAATTTTTGCAGTTTTGTCACGAGAAGCAGTTACTATCTTTTTCCCGTCAGGACTGAATTGAACAGTATGAATCCAGAAAGTATGCCCGGTTAAATCCTTCAGTAGTTTTCCGGAAGCAACATCCCAAATTTTTGCGGTTTTGTCACGGGATACAGTCACAATTGTTTTTTTATCAGGACTGAATTGAGCTGAATGAAGCCAATGGGCATGCCCGATGGGCAATATTAATTTTGGTTCCTGGGCAAAAAGAATGTTGCAGAAACAAAAAGTAAATAAAGTTATAACTAACCGGTTGTTCATACCCTTTTTGAAGATACAGAATCAAAAGTGAACAATCATTACTGTAAATTTATTTCTTCATCTCTTCCAACTTCTTTTGTATGCTGAACATCTCATCCCGCAGTCTCGCCGCTTCCATAAAATCAAGGTCCCTTGCTGCTCTTTCCATTTCTTTTTTAATCTTTGAAAGAGCTTTCTCCATTTGTGGAATGGTTTTGTATTCAGCCTGTTCTTCCGCAGCTACAGTGATCAGGTCTTCATCCGGGGCAATCGCATAAGGATTGGCAGGGTCGTATCCTTTTATATCCAATACAGATGTTTGTGCAAATACATCTTTGGTTGATTTGATAACAGTTCTTGGTGTAATGCCGTGTTCAATATTAAAGGCAATCTGTTTTTCCCGGCGGCGGTTGGTTTCATCAATGGTCTTTTGCATACTGTCCGTCATCTTATCTGCATAAAAGATCACCAATCCATCCACATTTCTTGCGGCACGGCCTGCTGTTTGTGTCAGTGATTTTTCATTGCGCAGAAATCCTTCTTTGTCTGCATCAAGGATCGCAACCAGGGATACTTCGGGGAGGTCCAGTCCTTCCCGCAATAAATTAACTCCTACCAGCACATCAATTTTTCCCAAACGTAACTCACGGAGAATTTCTATTCTCTCCAGGGTGTCCACTTCACTATGTATATATTTTGATTTGATATTGATACGGTGAAGATATTTGTCCATTTCTTCTGCCATCCTTTTGGTGAGTGTCGTTACCAGTACCCTGTCGCCCTTGGTTACCCGTTTATCAATTTCATCCAGCAGATCATCTATCTGGTTCACGGATGGTCTTACTTCAATAGGTGGCTCCAATAGTCCGGTAGGCCTTACCACCTGTTCCACCACTACACCACCGCATTTTTCCAGTTCGTAATCATCAGGAGTGGCGGAAACAAAAATGACCTGGTTCTGCAAGGATTCAAATTCATGAAAATTCAAAGGACGGTTATCCAGTGCAGACGGTAAACGGAAACCATAGTCAACCAATATCAGTTTCCTGCTTCTGTCACCTCCATACATCCCGCTTACCTGTGGGATAGTTTGGTGACTTTCATCAATCACCATCAGGTAATCCTTTGGAAAATAATCTAATAAACAGAATGGTCTTGTCCCGGGCCTTCTTCTGTCAAAAAATCTTGAATAGTTTTCAATCCCATTGCAATAACCAAGTTCCCTGATCATTTCCAGGTCATAGTTAACTCTTTCAGTCAGCCGTTGTGCTTCAATATATTTTCCTTCTCTCTTAAAATATTCTGCCTGCGCCGCCACTTCATCCTGTATTTCATAAAGCACCTGTTGCAAAATATCTTTTGGAGCCACGTATAAGTTAGCCGGGAAGATGGCCGCATTTTCCATCTTGCCGATCCTCTTGCTGCTAACTACATCAATACTTTCTATCTCCTCAATTTCATCACCAAAAAAAGTGATACGATATCCATAGTCAACATAAGGAAGATTGATGTCAACGGTATCACCTTTCACCCGGAACGTCCCCCTGTTAAACTCTACTGTTGTCCTGTTATACAAAGAATTAACTAATGAATGAAGAAAAGCCTGCCTGGAAATGGTTTGCCCTTTATTGATACGGATAATGCCGTTTTCGTAATCAGTTGGATTGCCCATACCATAAATACAACTTACGGAGGCAACGACAATAATATCTCTTCTACCGCTTAGTAAACTGGAAGTGGCTCTCAGGCGCAGTTTATCCAGCTCATCATTAATACTCAGGTCTTTTTCGATATATACATCGCTTACCGGCATATATGCTTCCGGCTGGTAGTAGTCATAATAAGAAACAAAATACTCGACTGCATTCTCCGGAAAGAATTGACGGAACTCACCATACAATTGTGCCACCAGGGTTTTATTATGTGTCAGCACCAATGTGGGGCGTTGCAGTTGCTGAATTACATTGGCGATGGTATAGGTCTTGCCACTACCGGTAACACCTAATAAGGTCTGGTATTTTTCTCCGTTCAGAATCCCCTCAGTCAGATTTTGGATGGCTGCGGGCTGGTCGCCGGCGGGGGGAAAGGGAATATGGAGATTGAATGGCATAAGGATATGCAATTTACTGAATGAACCGCTGAAACGGCAGGCTTCTGATAATTATCATATGCATCATAAACATCAATTAACAAGAATCATAGGCAGCGCTATTTATAAAAATCTCATCTTTATCCAACCAATTTTCCGCCCAGATAATTGATGACCCTGAGAGGGTTACAAAAGCGTACTTTAACCGCAAAACAGCGTACATGAAAAAAGTTATTGCAACAGCAGGTATTATTATGTTGGTTTTTTTTAGCCTGCAGGCTCAGAAAATTGATTCAGCATTAACAGTGCTGAACACACAATTTCCAACGGAGAAGATCTATATCCATTACGATAAAGAATATTATGTGGCCGGAGAGACAATCTGGTTCAAAGCATATTTATACAATGATGGTAAACCGGATGCTGTCAGTAATAATTTTTACCTGCAGTTCATAGATGCTAAAGGAAATATTATCAGTTCAGGAAAATACCCGGTTGTAGGGGCTACTGCCAGGGGAAATATCAGTATTCCGGATTCTCTTCCACAGGGCAATTATTATATCCGGGCATTGACACCGGCTATGCTGAATAATGATGAGTCGTTTGTCTACAAAAAAAATATTGTCATTTTTAAACCAGGGGTAACACCTGCAGCTGCAAAATTATCACAAACAGTCTCCCTCCAGTTTTTTCCTGAGAGCGGATACCTCGTTGATGGGATACTGACAATGGTTGCTTTTAAAGCAGTTGACCAATTCGGCATCCCGGTTGAGATAAGTGGAATGATAAAAACCGAAGACGGAATTACTGTTGCCCCGTTTAAAACCTATCATGATGGTATTGGCAGGGTGCCATTTAAACCACTGGCAGGGAAGAAATATATTGCGGAAACAGAGACTGCAGCTGGGAAAAGACAGTTCAATCTTCCGGAAGTCCGGGCATCAGGGATAATCCTGAAAGTTCAGGATGAAAAAGGGGGGAAAAAATTTCAATTGGTAAGGGGGCCAAAAGAAAAGGAGCAATTTGAAAATTTATTGCTGGTAGCGCAAATAAATAATCATGTGGTGTATGAAACAGAGATCGCCTTTGAGGGGTACCCTTCAATCATTGGTCACCTCATTACGGATAGCCTGCCTTCCGGTATCTTACATTTTACTGTTTTTAGTGATAAAGGTGTTCCTCTTGCTGAACGGCTTTCTTTTGTCAATAATGAAGAATATAAGGTGAAACCGGATATCAATATAGTAAAACTGGGTACCGGTAAACGGGAAGAAAATATTTTTGAACTGAGTTTTCCCGATATGGTGCAAAGAAGTTTTTCTGTATCAGTCGTTGATATTCCGGGTGGTGGTCTTACAGATAAGGAGAATATTTACTCCCGGTTTTTATTGACAGACGATCTGAAAGGATATATACATAATCCTGCCTGGTATTTTAACAGTAAAACTGATTCAACTGACCTGGCTATGGACAACCTCATGCTTACACATGGCTGGAGACGGTTTAACTGGAATAAAATATTGGCAAAGGAGTTTCCTGAAAAGAAATTTAATGATGAAAGCCTTATTAGAATAGCCGGTAAAGTTGTGGATGAGAAAACCAATGCTCCATTAACAACAGGTAAACTTAATATCTATATTGAAGCGGAGGACTCCACTACTCAAAACCAGGAAGGGATCCTTTCCGAACAGGGAAGATTCATACTGGACTCATTAGTGTTCATGGGTAAAGCAAAATTTTATTATGCTTATACAGATAAACAGGGTAAACCCAAACCTGCCCTTGCAATTACCGATGAGAACGAAATGGAAAAGCAGGTGATAAAAATTCCTTTGTTGATTCCATCAGAAGTTGGAGAGAAGAATCTATCCGGCTTGCCTTACAATGAAGAGATAGCCAGGCGCTATACATACACACAAGGCTTTGAGGAAAAAATTAAGGAGTTGGAAAATGTTGATATAAAATCAAAATCCTCTAAAAAGCCTTTTGATATTGTGAATGAGAAATATACCACTGGTGTATTCAGGACAGCCGGCAAAGTGAACCTTGATAATATTAATGAGCCGGCAAACGATAAATCAATGAATGTGATTGATTATATTAAGAACAGGATTCAGCAGGTGGAAATACAGGGCGGACGCTTTGTCAACAGGAAAAATATGAGTTTGATGAGTGGCCAGAAATGGGTAATTGGACTTTTCCTGAATGAACAACCTGCAGATATGGGTTTTTTACGGACAATTAGAGTAACCGATGTGGCACTGGTTAAGTTTTATGAAGCCGGTTTTGTAGGGGTGGGTAGCGGTTCACCAGGCGGGGCGCTGTCTATTTATACTAAAGAAAAATTTATGGATGAACAAAAGCCGGATAAGCTGAGTTTTTTTGAAGCAAATGGATATTCAATCACAAAAGAATTTTATAGTCCTTCCTATACTACAGCAGAAGCAAAGCAGATCGGGGTGGATGGAAGGACAACGCTATACTGGAATTCCAACCTGTTTACAGATATGGAAACCAGGACGGTTAAATTAAATTTTTATAATAATGATTTCAGCAAGAAGTTCAAAGTGATTGTGGAAGGGTTTGATGCAACTGGAAAGCTGATACACCTGGAAAGAGAGATAGGGAACTAAATAAAGCTCAGTAAATGAAACACCCCACAATAGAGCGGGGCGTTTCATTTTTATAGGAGTATTTTTATCAGAACTCAGCTGAAACTGTAATCTTTGGTTCTTTATCTATTTTGCCGGCTTCAATCGGCTGACCGGTGATATTATAATCTTCTAATTTGATTTTGAAATTAGCTGCAACCTTGATTTTTCCATCAGCAACTGTTACAGTTCCTTGAACCTTTGAAGGTTTACTGATTCCTTTAACGGTGAGGTTACCGTTTACTTTTACAGTATAGGTTCCGTTTTTATCGAATTTTACTTTATTTACTTTATCGATTGTTCCCGTAAAGGTGAATTTGGGAAACTGGTCAGAACTCATCCAGTTGGGGGCATTGAAATGCTCCTGGATTTTAGGATTGGAAAAAGCGAAATTTTTTACTGCTGCTTCAAAAGCCACGGCACCTGTTTGAGTATCAATAGAACCGATAACCGTTTTGTTTTCTGCCTTGGGTAAGGCATCTTTTGGTGTAGTGGCATCAAAAGAAACGGTTGCTGATGATGTAGTTTTTTTTTGTGCAAACGCTGCGCCTGCAGCGAATACTAAAGCCAGAACAAGTGTTGTTTTTTTCATTTGTTGATTAATTGTATTTATTTGATATTAAAAGTTGCTCTTTTGAATGTTATCGCTGTTGTACCCAATATTTCACTATAAATACTGCCACTGCAAACACCTTTCAGTGAAACTGCCTCTCCCCTGGTAATCTTATTTATTTTATCAAACTGACTTTTTTCCAGGGAGAAGATGGCATAAGAACCGGTACTGTCTTCAAATTTGATGGTGCTTGTAGAGTCACCCAGTATTTCAATAGCGGAAGTGTTACCATTTACAATAATGGTTTTCTCCAGGTATTTTTTGTTAGCGGCCGTATCGTTTGTCAAAAATTCTTTTATCAGCCCCGCAGCATCAGCAGTATAATCTGCTGCTACCTGGTCAGTATGGGTAAAAGTTTCAGACAGTACAGATTGCTCTCCGGTTTTATATGCTCCCCATGCTAACAAAGGGCCTATAATAATCCAGGCCATTTTTTTAAACCAACTATGCAGGGGAAGTGTAGTCAAAATAAAACCTATTGCAGTAAAAACGGTAATAAAAGCACCCGGTTCCAGCATATCAAATGCGCTGTTGCCTACTCCCAGGTCGACCAGTGTATTCGAAAAAAAATAGTAAACAGTGACAAGAGAGAGGGCCAATGCCCCGGAAAGAAAAGCAGGGATGGAAGTTTTTTTATTTTGTAAAACAATAACGATTCCGGCAACAACTAAGACGGGGATCAGCCAGAAGAAATAAAAAGTAAAATCAAACTGGGGAAATGGATTACCTAATCCAAAATTAGATTCCGATAATTTGAAAAAATTTCCGGCTGGCATATGATAACCGCTCACTTTAATATCTTTCCAGGCCACCCAGGGAAGGAAAAAGGAAACCAGCAATCCGGCTCCGAAAAGTAAATGGAGCGATTGTAATAAACTGGTTTTAGGTGATGTGGTAGTCATATAAATAAACTGTATTAACGGTTCCCTGCTTTAATTGGTTGCGGGGAGGACAGAACAAATATACAATGTTTAAACATTGATTTGTTTTTTTTCTTGTAAAATATTTGTGAAGAAATAAAAAACCGTTCTGCCGGAGGCGGAACGGTTCAGTACACTAACCCATCGTTAATACATTGTATATAAGTCAATTATGCTGTCTGCATTTCTTTTATTTTCTCCCTGATCTTCCCTTCAATTTCTTTAGCCAGTTCTGGATTGTCTACCATTAATTGTTTTACGGAATCACGGCCCTGGCCCAATTTATCACTGTTATAACTATACCAGGATCCGCTTTTTTGAATAATCCCAAGTTCAGTACCCATATCAATGATCTCACCGGTTTTGGAAATGCCTTCCCCGAAAATGATATCAAACTCGGCAGCCCGGAACGGGGGGGCCACTTTATTCTTTACGACTTTTACTTTTACATGGTTACCAATGGCCTCATCACCATCTTTTACCTGTGTCATGCGGCGGATATCGAGACGAACGGATGCATAGAATTTCAGAGCATTACCGCCGGTAGTTGTTTCGGGGTTACCAAACATCACCCCTATTTTTTCCCTTAACTGGTTGATAAAGATGCAAATGGTATTTGTTTTTGAAATAGTAGCGGTCAGTTTGCGTAGTGCCTGGCTCATCAGCCTTGCATGCAATCCCATTTTACTGTCTCCCATTTCGCCTTCCAGTTCACTTTTAGGAACGAGTGCTGCCACAGAGTCAATTACCACTACATCCAATGCCCCGGAAAGAATAAGACGGTCGGCTATTTCAAGGGCCTGCTCGCCATAATCAGGTTGTGATATTAAAAGGTTGTCAACATCAACTCCTAGTTTCTTCGCATAAGAACTGTCAAAAGCATGTTCAGCATCGATAAAGGCACACATGCCGCCTTTTTTCTGTGCTTCGGCTATTACATGGGTAGCGATAGTGGTTTTACCGGATGATTCAGGTCCGTAGATCTCTACGACTCTTCCTCTTGGTAAGCCGCCGATACCAAGGGCAACATCCAGCCCGATTGAACCGGTGGAAATTACTTCCTGCATGGTTTCTGCTTTATCGCCCAGCATCATTACACTGCCTTTGCCGTAGTCCTTCTCCAGCTTATCCATTGTAAGCTTGAGGGCTTTTAATTTTTCGCTGTTAGTGGTTGACATGTCTGTAGTTTTTTCTGTTTTTGCCATGGATTAAAGTTATGTATTTGCGTATTGTAAGTCGGAAAATCCCGACCAGGATTCAAAACTAAATGATTTAGTAATTCAAAACTAATATTTTGGGGAATAATTTAAAAATTACCGGAAAGTGATAGGCATACCCGGTATCTGGTATTGGCGACATAAAAGAATAGCAGTATTTTTCTGATAAGGCAGGAGTTGGTGAAAAGGTTAGCTGAAACCAGCATCCGGCATTAAAATTATTGCCCGGGAATGGCATATTCTGTAATAGATAGGTTACTAATGAGTAAAGGAAAATTCATCCATATTTTTTTTGAACCAGCTTTACTGCTGGTAATTAGTTTATCGGTTCCTGTTTACGCTGGTTCACAGGAGCCGCAACTAATATTACCTGTCGGTCATATTGGTGGTGTACGTGAAGCAATTTTCAGCCCTGACTATAAACATATAGTTACCCGTGATCGCTTCGAAGTTCCCCGCATTTGGGATACAAGGACCGGTTATTTATTAGCCAATCTTCCGGGGCATGCAGACAGGATAAGTTGTATTGGCTACAACAGGGATGGTACAATGTTATTTACTGGTTCCCGGGATGGTACTTTGATTATATGGGATGCAAAAAAAGCATTACCACTTGTAAAATTGGGAGTAATAAAAGATGGTATTACCAGCGGAGCATTTAATAAGCAGGGTACTCTTTTTATATCAGGATCAGGCGATAAGTCTGCCAGAATTTGGGATATCTCAACAGGTAAACTGCTACTTGTACTTGGTAAAGGCGAACATGAATCAGAGGTCAGTTCGGTGCAGTTTAATCAGAATGGAGATATTGTAAGAACAATATCTTATCCCGGCAGGCATTACTGGAATACAAAGACCGGTATGTTATTAGCAAAAACGGTTTATAATGATAGCCTTGACAGGTTTGTGATCACAAAACTTACCACAAAAGATACCAGTTTTCTTTCCGGGGAATCCGGTCAGTGGGATTTTACACCGGTACTGCCCAATCCCGGCAGAAAATTGGTGTACGATATTTACAGGAACGATGTATTGGTGACTGACAGCCTGGGTAAAAAAATATTTACCACCCTCAATGGTCATACATATATGACCAGGCTGCTTTATTATTCGCCGAAAGGGGATACCATTTATATGGAACCAGATGACAGGTTATTTGCTACTGCCTGGGCTGCCAACACTATGCAATTAAAGAAAACAATAGCCTATAAAGGAATTACCCGTCCCAATGTACACCGGGGTGATGCTAATAAGAATATCATCTTTAATTGGGACCGGAGTTATTCAGTGGTAGTGCAGGATGTCAACAGTATCAATGATTTTAATGTGTGGGGTAACAAAAAGGGCAGCAGGCTTAGTCAATTCAGGGGGAATAAAAAGTTGCCGCAAAAAATTCAAAATGCTTTTTTCTCACGGGACAATACACTTTTAATGACAACCATGTATAATGACAGGGAGCCAGCAATTATCTGGGATATGGCAACCGGTAAAATAGTAACAAAGCTGCCGTATAATAAAGAGGAAAGGATTACCCACGGCTGTTTTAGTAATGATAAAACGCTGGCAGCAATCTTTGGTGCAGATGGCCATATCTCAATATTTGATATCGGGAAAAATATACTGGTCTCTACTATTACAACGGGCACCGGTGATGGTATTAATGATATTATAGGTGGCGAGATTAGCCCTGATAACAGTATGATTTGTTTTAATGACGGATGGGCTGCATTCAAGGTTTATGATATTCATAGCAAAAAAGAGATATGGTCGCTGAGGGAGCCTGGAAATTATGTAAGGGCAGCTGCATTTGCACCCGACAACAAAAGAATGCTGTTGTCTACCACTGCCAGCCTTGTCAAGATGGTTGATTTAAAGACAAAGAAAATATTGTATCATTTTTTCCCGGTGGACAGTACGGAGTATTTTACACAGGTGCCTGCCGGTTATTACCAGGCTTCGCCCGGAGCCACGAAGCTGCTGCATTATGTAACAAAAGATCTGAAAGTCATCACTTTTGAACAACTGGATATTAAATACAACCGTCCGGATAAAGTGCTCGAAACAATAGGGAGTAATGATAAAGCATTGATCAATGCCTACCGTAAAGCGTACCAGAAGCGGCTGAAAAAATTAGGAGTAGATACAGCTTATTTCAGGGATGGTTATAGTGTACCTGAATGTGACTTTGTCAACCGGGATGCTATTGAATCCGAACAAAATCAGGAAAAACTAATGCTTCATATAAAAGGGAGAGACAGCACTTACCTGCTTGGCCGCTTTAATGTATGGGTGAATGAAGTGCCGGTATTTGGGCTAAAAGGAATCAGTCTTCTTAGGCGGAATTCCTTAAGTTTTGATACTACGATCACTATTAAATTGTCACAGGGAGAAAACAGGATTGAAACTTCAATCAGTAATGTGAATGGTACTGAAAGTTATCGTATGCCACTTACTGTAAATTATTTACCGGCGGTAAAACAAAAAGAATCAGTTCGTTTTATCGGGATTGGTATCGATAAATTTTCTGAAAGTAAATACAATTTACAATATAGTGTGAAAGACATCCGTGACCTGTCCAAAAAATTGAAAGAAAAATACAAAGGCAATATTATTATTGATACATTATTCAACGAGAATGTTACCATCAATACTGTAAAAGCATTAAAACAAAAACTGCTGCAAACAACAGAAAATGATAAAGTGATAGTTGCTTACTCCGGTCACGGTATGCTGAGTAAAGAGTACGACTACTATCTTTCAACTTATGCTGTGAATTTTGAAATGCCAGAACAAAACGGTTTGCCTTATGATGAACTGGAAAACCTGTTAGACAGTATTCCAGCCAGGAAAAAACTGATGCTGATAGATGCCTGCCATAGTGGTGAAGTGGATAAGGAAGACCTGGTTACACTGGCAACTACATCCGATTCATTAATAAAGGGATTTAAACCGGTAGCTTATAAAAAGGATGAAAAACACCTGGGACTCAGAAATAGTTTTGAATTAATGCAGAGCTTGTTTGTGAATGTAGGCAAGAGTACAGGTGCTACGATTATTTCTGCAGCAGCCGGAACACAGTTTGCCCTGGAGAGAAATGATCTGAAAAACGGGGTATTCACTTATTCAATAATGGAGGCAATGAGTAGTCATCCTTC
>Ga0209476_10001700_pt1 | contig 14784 bp, 13 predicted proteins | sample KloWWTrecipitate_FD_187179 | JGI IMG/M metagenome (GOLD analysis project Ga0209476, IMG submission 187179) | Active sludge microbial communities from Klosterneuburg, Austria, studying microevolution and ecology of nitrifiers - Klosterneuburg... | ecosystem: Engineered > WWTP > Aerobic digester... | reverse complement strand
CGCGAGACCGTCCTCGGCGAGCAGGGCGGCCAGCTCGGTCTGGCTGCGGATCTGCTCGCGTTCGATCAACTCGGCGATGCGGGACTGGCGCGCGCTCTTGGTGATCGGGCTGCGCTGCTCGGTCACGGTGCGTCCAGCAGGGCGGGCAGGGCCGCGATGAAGGTGTCGAGCTCGGCCTCGGAGATGATCAGGGGCGGCGCGAGCCGCAGGACGTCCGGACGCGGGGCGTTGATCACGAACCCGGCGTCGAGTGCCCGCTGGGCCACGTCGGCGGCGATCGGTTCGGTCAGCACCACCCCGCGCAGCAGCCCGCGGCCGCGGACACCGGCGACCAGCGGATGGCCCAGCCCGGTAATCCCGGCGGCGAGGTACTCCCCCGCAGCCCGCACGTTGGTGAGCAGGTCGTCGCGTTCGATGATGTTCAGCACCGCCAGGCCCGCGGCCGCGGCCACCGGGTTCCCGCCGAAAGTGCTGCCGTGCGTTCCCGGCCCGAGCATGGACGCGGCCGCACCGGTCGCCACGCAGGCACCCACCGGGAAGCCGTTCCCCAACCCCTTGGCGAAGGTGACGATGTCTGCGCTCACCCCGGACGCCGAACTCGCCAACCAGTCGCCGCAGCGCCCGATACCGGTCTGCACTTCGTCAAGCCACAGCAGGGCGCCGGCCGCCGAGGTCAGCTCCCGCGCCCTCGCCAGGTAGTCGGACGGCGGTTCCACCACTCCGTTCTCGCCCTGGATCGGCTCGATGATCACCGCGGCCACGGTCTCGTCCAGCGCTGCGGCGAGCGCATCCGCGTCCCCGTACGGCACGAAGACGACCTCTCCCGGCAGCGGTTCGAACGGCTCCCGGTAGGCCGGGTTCGCAGTCAGCGCCAGCGCGCCCAGGCTGCGGCCGTGGAACGCGCCCGCCATGGCGATCAGCTTCTTGCGTCCGGTCATGCGGGTGATCTTGAAACCGGCCTCGTTGGCTTCGGTGCCCGAGTTGGTGAAGAACGTCCTTGCTTCAAGGCCGGGTGCGTTGACCGTGACGAAACCGGCCAACCGCTCGGCCAGCGCGATCTGCGTCGGGGTGGCGAAGAAGTTCGAGACGTGGCCGAGCGTGGACAGCTGGGCCGAGATCGCGCCGAGCACCTGGGGGTGCGCGTGCCCGAGCGCGTTCACTGCCAGCCCGGCGAGCAGGTCGAGATAGCGGTTGCCGTCCGCGTCCCAGAGATGGACGCCTTCGCCGCGCACGAACACCCGTTTGGGAGGGCCGAACGTGTTCATCACCGCGTGGCTGTAGCGGGTCTGCAATTCGCCCTGGGAGCCGAAGGTGGTGAGAGTCATCAGGCCTGCGCTCCGGTGGTCTCGAGCACCATCGTCCCGGTGCCCTCGTCGGTGAAGATCTCCAGTAGCAGCGAGTGCGCCACCCTGCCGTCGATCACGGTCGCCTTGGGCACGCCCGCGCGGACGGCTTCCAGGCACGCCTCCATCTTGGGGATCATGCCCGAGGCGAGCGTGGGCAGAAGCTCGTCCAGTTCGTCGGTGGTGATCTGCCGGATCACCTCGTCTGAGTCGGGCCAGTCGCGATAGAGGCCGGCCACGTCGGTGAGCACGACCAACCGCTCCGCGCCGAGGGCCGCGGCCAACGCTCCGGCCGCGGTGTCGGCGTTCACGTTGTGCACCAAGCCCTCCTCGTCGGGAGCGACCGTGGCCACCACCGGGATGCGACCGGCATTGATCAGGTCGAGCACCGCTTCGGGACGCACCTCGGTCACTTCGCCGACCAACCCGAGGTCGATCTCCTCCCCGTCCAGTTCCAAGCCCTTGCGGGTCGCGGTGAGCAGCCCCGCGTCCTCCCCCGACAGCCCGACGGCCAGCGGTCCGTGGGCGTTCAGCAGCCCGACCAGCTCACGGTTCACCTGGCCCATCAGCACCATCCGGACGACGTCCATCGCCTCGGGGGTCGTCACCCGCAGCCCGCCGCGGAACTCGCTCTCGATGCCCAGCCGCTTCAGCATGGACGAGATCTGCGGGCCACCGCCGTGCACCACCACCGGCTTCACCCCGACCATGCGCAGAAACACGATGTCGGTGGCGAAGGCGGCCTTGAGTTCGTCGTCGACCATCGCGTTGCCGCCGTACTTCACCACGATGGTCTTGCCAACGTAGCTCTCCAGCCAGGGCAGTGCCTCGATCAGGATGGCAGCCTTGCTCGCCGCGTCGATCATGTGGAGTACTCCGCGTTCTCTTTGACGTAGTCATAGGTGAGGTCGTTGGTCCAGATGGCCGCGGAGGCGTCCCCGGCGTGCAGGTTCACCTCGACCAGCACCTCCCGCCCCTTGGTCAGGTCGACCTCGGAACGGTCGGCACCCAGTTGACCGTCCACGAACACCTGGACGCCGTTGAACGCGACGTCGACATGTTCGGGGTCGTAGGGGGCGGGCACCGTCCCGGCCGAAGCCAGCACCCGGCCCCAGTTGGGGTCGTTGCCGAAGATGGCGCACTTGAACAGGTTGCTGCGGGCGATCGCCCGTGCCACCGCCAGCGCGTCCGCCTCGGACGCGGCCCCGTCGACCCGCACTTCGATGTCGTGGGCCGAACCCTCGGCGTCGGCCAGCAGTTGCTTGGCAAGGTCGGCGCAGACACCGGTCAGCGCTTCGGAGAACTCCGCGGCGTCCGGGGCGACCTCGGACGCGCCCGAGGCCAGTAGCAGCACGGTGTCGTTGGTGGACATGCAGCCGTCGGAGTCGGTGCGGTCGAAGGTGAACCCGGTGGCAGTGCGCAGCGCCGCGTCGAGTTGCCCCGGTTCAACCATCGCGTCGGTGGTGATCACCACCAGCATCGTGGCCAACGCGGGGGCCAGCATGCCAGCGCCCTTGGCCATGCCACCTATGGTCCATCCGTCCGGTGAGGTGTGGATGGCCTCCTTGGCCACAGTGTCGGTGGTCAGGATCGCTTGCGCGGCGGACGGGCCGCCGCCGTGGGCGAGATCCTGGGCGGCGAGTTCGATGCCGTTCAGCACTGCGTCCATGGGCAGCCGGACGCCGATCAGGCCGGTTGAACAGACGGCGACATCGGTGACGGCGCAGCCGACCTCGGCCGCCGTCCACTCGGCCATCTGCTTCGCGTCGGCCAGGCCGGCCTCGCCGGTGCAGGCGTTGGCACCACCCGAGTTGAGCACCACCGCAGCCAGCCGGCCGTCCGCGACCGCCTGCCGGCTCCACTTCACCGGGGCCGCAGTGAACCGGTTGCTGGTGAAGACGGCCGCCGCGTGGGCGTCCGGACCCTCGTTGACGACGAGCGCCAAGTCGGGCTTGCCGGACAGCTTCAGTCCGGCAGTAACACCGGCTGCGGTGAATCCCTTTGCTGCGGTCACGCTCACGGTGCGACTCCGATCGTGGTGAGCCCAAGGGTCTCCGGGAGGCCCAGGGCGAGGTTCATGGACTGGATGGCTCCGCCTGCGGTGCCCTTGGTGAGGTTGTCCAGAGCGGCGACGACGACCAGGCGGTTGGCCGCCTGGTCAACGGCCACCTGGACGTGCACCCCGTTGGCACCCAGGATCGACTGGGTCTGCGGCCAGAGGTCCTCAGGCAGCACGGTGACGAACGGCTCCGCGAAGTAGGCGGACGCGTAGACCTCGCGCGCTTCCGCGGTCGTGACCGGTCGCGCCAGCGGCGCGGTGACCGTGGCGAGGATGCCCCGAGACATCGGCACCAGCACCGGAGTGAACGAGACGCTCGGGTCGATGGCACCCAACCTGGTGAAGTTCTGCAGGATCTCGGGCACGTGGCGGTGTCCGCCGCCGACACCGTAGGCGCTTGCCGAGCCCATCAGTTCGGCGCCGAGCAGGTGCGGCTTCAAGGCTTTGCCCGCACCCGAAGGTCCGGACGCGGCTACGGTCACCACGTCCTGGCCGGTCACCAGGCCGGAAACCAGGGCGGGCAGCAGCGCCAGCGTGATCGTGGTCGGGTAGCAGCCAGGGACGGCGATGCGCCTTGCCTTGGCGAGTTCGGCGCGCTGGCCCGGCAGTTCGGGCAGCCCGTAGGGCCAGGTGCCGGCGTGCTCGGAACCGTAGAACTTCCGCCACTGCTCCGGGTCGCTCAGCCGGTGGTCGGCGCCGGCGTCGACCACCAGCGCGTCCGGCCCGAGAACGGCTGCCACGGCTGCGGACGTGCCGTGCGGCAGCGCGAGAAACACCACGTCGTGCCCGGCCAGGTTCGCCGCGGTGGTCGCGACGACAGTGCGTCCGGCCAAGGGGGTGAGGTGCTGGTGGTGCGCGAGCAAGGGTGTGCCTGCGCTGGACCCTGCGGTGAGTGCTCCGATCTCCACCTCCGGGTGGGCCAGCAGCAGCCGGAGCAGTTCACCCCCGGCGTAACCTGTGGCTCCCGCCACGGCGACTTTCACTGTCATGGGAATGATTATGCCCCACTCGGAATGAGTATTCCAATCGGCGTGCCGAGACTCGCCGGTCGCCTGGGTTAACATGCTCCGGTGCCAATTACCGCGGTTGGAATCAGTCACCACCTCGTCCCGCTGGAGACTCTGGCACTCCTCACTTCTGGCGCCGAGGCGATCACCGGGGCGCTCGACGCGACGCCCGGCCTGAACGGCCGCATCCTGCTCGCCACCTGCAACCGCTTCGAGATCTACTTCGACGCCCCCACCTTCCACGCCGCACTGGAAGGTGTTCTCGATGCCGTGCGTTGGGCGATGCCGTCCGAGCACGCCGCAGTGGTGGACGATTTCGAGGTCTACGCCGGCGAGGGCGCGGTGCAGCACCTCCTTGAGGTGGCCAGCGGCCTGGACTCGATGGTGATCGGCGAGGACGAGATCATCGGTCAGGTGCGCGAGGCCCTGGCCAAGGCGGACGGCGGCGCCACCGCGGCACTGCGCCGCCTCTTCCACACCGCGCTGACCACGGCGAAGGCCGTCAGCACCCAGACCAACCTGGGCGCGGCCGGACGCTCGATCGCCGCGGTCGGGCTGCAACTCATCGAACAACGCCACTTCCGGCTGGCCGGCCGGAAGGCCTTGGTGATCGGTACCGGCAGCTACGCCCGGGTTGTCACCGCGGCACTGCTACGCCTTGGTTGCACCGAGATCAGCGTCTACTCCACGAGCGGACGCGCCGTGCGCTTCGCGAGCAGCCACCCCGTGCATCCCGTGCCCACCTCACAGCTCGCGGCGACGCTGGCCGCAGCCGACGTTGTGGTCTCGTGCAGCGGCGGCGAGTCGACCCCGCGTCCGATCGTTCCGGCGGAGTTGCTCGCGTCCGCGCGCGCCGGGGTGCCGGGCCTGCTGCCTGTGCTCGACCTCTCCCTGAACGGCGACATCGACCCGGCCGCCGGGCACCAGGTCACCATCGATCTGATCGACCTCGAAGAGGTGGGCGCCCACGCCCCGACCGAGCAGACGACCACCGTGCTGGCGGCCCGCGACCTGGTGAACCGGGGCGTGAACACCTACCTCCATCTGGAACAGGGCCGGGCGGCCACCCCCGCGGTCACCGCGATGCGCTCGCACGTCAGCCAGTTCATCGAGCGGGAGATCGAGTCGGCCGCCCGCCGCTATGAACCCGGCACCGCCGCCGCCGTCGCCCATTCACTGCGCCGGGTTTCGAACGCGCTGCTGCACACCCCGTCCCTGCGCGCGGCCGAACTGGCACGCAGCGGCGGGCTGGCGGACTACCAGAACGCCCTGCACACCCTGTTCGGCATCGAGATCGAGGCGGACGCGTGACCGCTGCGGCGCCGCTGCTGCAGGCATACGCGGGCAAGCCGGTGTCCCGGCGTCCGATCTGGTTCATGCGGCAGGCCGGACGCTCCCTGCCCGAGTACCGCGCGGTGCGCGAAGGCACCTCGATGCTGGACGCCTGCTTGAATCCAGAACTCGCGGCCGAGATCACCTGCCAGCCGGTGCGCCGCCATGACGTGGACGCCGCCATCTTCTTCTCCGACATCGTGGTGCCGCTGCGCCTGGCCGGGGTCGAGGTGGACATCGCCCCGGGCATCGGCCCGGTGCTCGCCGAACCGATCCGCACCCGGCGCCAGGTGGACGCGCTTCCCCAGCTCGATCCGGGCGCACTCACACCCGTCCAGGCGGGGGTTCGACTGGCGGTCGCAGAGCTCGGCGGCGTGCCGCTGATCGGCTTCGCCGGGGCGCCGTTCACCCTCGGCTCCTACCTGGTCGAAGGCCGGCCGAACCGCGAACTGCCCGCGACGCGAGCGTTGCTGGCCGAGGACCCCGAGACGTGGACCCGGCTGATGACCTGGGTCGCCGACCTCACCACCCTGTTCCTGCGCGCACAGGCGGAGGCGGGCGCAGTGGCGCTGCAGTTGTTCGACTCGTGGGCCGGACGCCTGAGCGTCGCCGAGTACACCGCCTCGGTACAGCCGCACTCCGCGGCGGTGTTCGCAGGCATCGCCGACCTCGGCCTGCCCCGCGTCCACTTCGGCACCGCGACCCGCGACCTGTTGGGGTCGATGCTCGCCGCGGGCGCGGATGTGATGGGGGTCGCGTCCGACATCGGCCTGGACGAGGCCAACGCCCTGCTGGGCGGGCGCGTCCCGCTGCAGGGAAACCTCGACCCCGAACTGCTCACCGCCGAGTGGCCTGCCCTCGCCGCTGCCGCCCGCGACGTGTGCCGGCGGGGCGATGCCGCGCCGGGCCATGTGTTCAACCTCGGTCACGGCGTGCCGCCGCAGACCGACCCCGAAGTGCTGACCCGGCTGGTGGAACTCGTCCACTCGCTGCCACCCAAGGAGTAACCGCCATGCCGCATCCCACTGCTGTCGCGACCCACGGCGGCGCCGGTCCGCTGCACCAGCATGGCGTCGGGATCGGCTCGGTCAAGCCCAACGCGGAGTGGGCCTACGAGCGCGCACCGATGATCGTCTATTGGGAGCTGACCAACGCGTGCGGCCTGGCCTGCCGGCACTGCCGCGCGACCGCCATGCCCGAACCTGCGCCGGGCGAGCTCACCACCGAACAGGCGATCCGGGTACTCGACGACATGCTCGGCTTCGCTGGTGACGGTGAGGCGCTGCCGCATGTGGTGATGACCGGCGGCGATCCGCTGAAACGCCACGACCTGCCGCAACTCGTGGCAGCTGCCCAGCACCGGGGCTTCGGGGTCTCGCTGGCGCCGGCGGTCACCGGGCTACTCACCCGCGAGTGCATCTTCTGGATGAAGGATGTGGGCATTCAGGCCATCTCGCTCTCCCTGGACGGCTCGACGGCCGAATACCACGACGGGGTACGGATGGTGCCCGGCACCTTCGACGCCACCCTCGAAGCACTCGACATCGCCGCGGAAGCCGGCCTTCCGGTGCAGGTGAACACGCTGGTCACCGCGACGACCGCGACCGACCTGCCCGCCGTCTTCGAACTGCTCAGCCAGCACAAGCTGATGCAGTGGAGCCTGTTCTTCCTGATCTCGATCGGGCGCGGCTCCGAACTGGTCGAACTCTCGCCCGGCGAGGCGGAGAAAGTACTGCTGTGGGCCCAGAAGGTCGGCCGCGGGGCTCCGTTCCGGGTGAAGACCACCGAGGCCATGCAGTACCGGCGGCTCGGGGCGTCCGCCCTGCTGCGCGCCGGCAAGACCAAGGAGGAGGTGGAGGCGCACCCGATGTCGCGGGCGTTCGGCATCCGCGACGGGAACGGCATCGTGTTCATCTCCCATCAGGGCGACGTGTGCCCGTCCGGCTTCCTGCCGACCGTGGTCGGCAACGTCAAGGAGACCTCGCTGGTCAGCCTGTACCGCGACCAGACGCTGATGCGCTCGCTCCGCGACCCCGACCAGTTCAAGGGACGGTGCGGAGTCTGCGAGTACCACGACTGGTGCGGCGGCTCGCGAGCGCGGGCGTTCGCGTGGACCGGCGACCCACTGGAATCCGACCCGCTCTGCCCGTACGTCCCCAAGCAACAACTGTGAGGCTGCTGGTCGTCGGCGGCGGGATCACCGGGCTCGCTGCCGCGTGGGAGGCCGTCCGCGGCGCGCCTGATCGCGCGCCCGCCGAGGTGCTGCTGGTCGATGCGAGCGAGCGCTTGGGAGGCAAGCTCGAGACCGAGGCTGTGGACGGCCTGCTGATCGAGCACGGCCCCGACTCGTTCGTGAGCTACCGCCCGGCCGCCCTTCAATTGGCCACCGAGGTCGGCTTGGGCGATGAGGTGATCAGCACCACCGGCACGCGTACGGTGTACCTGCGCTCGCGAGGGAAGCTACGACCACTGCCGGCGGGCATGGGCATGGTGCTGCCGAACCGGATCGGCCCCTTCGTCACCACCGGCATCCTTTCTCCCGCCGACAAGCTGCGGGCAGGTATTGATCTGCTGCTGCCGCGCCAACTTCGTGAGGGCGAGGACGTGGCCGTGGGCGCGTTCCTGCGTGCCCGACTCGGCGGGGGCATCGTCCGGCGGTTCGCCGATCCGATGATCGGCGGAATCTACGGGGCGAGCGTCGATGAACTCAGCCTGGATGCCGTCCTGCCGTCGTTGCGTGCCGACGAGGACGCTCACCGGAGCCTGATGCTCGCCGCCATCGCCCAGGGTCGCAAGGCCCGTGCTTCGGGGCGCGGCCCGGGTTCGCCGTTTCGGACCCTGCGACACGGGCTCGGCAGCCTGGTGGACGCGGTGGCCGGGCAGTTGGCCGCGGCCGGGGTTGACCTGCGGCTGGGCACCAGCGTCACTGAACTGCGTCCGCTCGGCAACGGGGCGCAGGTGAGGCTCAGCGACGGCACCACCGAGACGGTGGACGCGGTGATCCTCGCCGGCGGTGTGCGGAGTTCGGCGCGGTTGCTGGCCGAGGCCGCGCCGGCGGCGAGCGCGGCGCTGTCCCAGACTCCGCTGGCGACGTCGACAGTGGTCAGCCTGGCCTACCCTGCGTCCGCCTTCGACCAGCCGCTCACCTCGCACGGCTGGTTGGAGGCCGACGCCTCCCCGATCAGCGGCGTGACCGTCAGTTCGGCGAAGTGGGCCGAGCGGGCTCCCGAAGGCCTGGTGCTGATCCGGGCGTTCGTTCCCGAGCGGCTGGGCGCGATCGCGTCCGCACCGGAGGCCGAGTTGTTGGCGGCGGTCACCACGCATATCGGTGCGGTGCTGGGCCTGCGCGAAGCGCCGGTGCTCATCCGAGCGAAGCGCTGGCAGGCGATGATGCCGAAGTACACCGTAGGACACCCAGCCCGGGTGCGGCAGGTGGACGAAGGGCTCGCACACCTGCCCGGCTGGCGCGTCGCCGGGTCGGCGTTGCGCGGAGTTGGGGTGCCCGACTGCGTCGCTGATGGCCGTCGACAGGCTGAACAGGTGCTTGGCCGCACCTTCGCGGGTGGGGATAAGGTCGGCGCGTGACCGAAACCACCGGCGATCTGGCCTACACCTGCTACGCGGTATTCGCCCGCAAGGAGCCCATCCACCTCGAGGTCGGGGAGCAGGCCGCTCGGCTCGCGACCAGACTCGCCGAAGGTGGCACCACCGTCCGCGGGTTGTACGACGTCACCGGGATGCCGGCCACTGCCGACCTGCTGGTCTGGCTGCACGGGCCGCGTCCCGAGCGCCTGCAGGAAGCGCTGCGCAACTACGAGCACCAGGTGTTCCGCGACCAGGCCGAGCTGGTCTGGTCAGCCTTCGGCGTGCATCGGCAAGCCGAGTTCAGCCGCGAGCACGCGCCCGCGTTCATGATGGGGCTGGCGCCGAAGCAGTGGCTGACGGTGTACCCCTTCGTCCGCTCCTACGAGTGGTACCTGCTGCCAGAGGACGAGCGGCGCGCACTGCTCGGCGAGCACGGCCGCGCCGGACGCGAATTCCCGCAGGTGCTCAGCAACACGGTTGCGGCCTTCGCGCTCGGCGACTATGAGTGGCTGCTCGGGCTCGAAGCCGATGACCTGACCGAACTGGTCGATCTGATGCGCGCCCTCCGCGCCACCGGTGCGCGGCGCCACGTCCGGGTGGAGACCCCGTTCTTCACCGGACGCCGGATCGGCACCGAGGAGCTGAGCCGGGTGCTGCGATGAGCCTGGCCTACGACGCGCTTGTGCTGCTGGGCTTCGGCGGCCCCGAGGGCACCGACGAGGTGGTGCCTTTCCTGGAACGGGTGACCGCCGGACGTGGGATTCCCGCCGAGCGGCTGGTCGAGGTCGGGCAGCACTACTTCACCCTCGGTGGGGTCAGCCCGATCAACGCGCAGAACCGGGCGCTGCTGGCGGCACTGGCGTCCGCGCTGGTCGCTCAGGGTGTCGAGATCGAGGCCGTGCTGGCGAACCGCAACTCACCGCCGTTCGTTCCCGATGTGCTGTCCGAGTTGGCCGCGAAGGGTCACCGGCGGATTCTGGCAGTGGCGACCGCGGCCTATTCGGGCTATTCCGCCTGCCGGCAGTATCGGGAGGATCTCGGCCTGGCGCTGGCGGGGGCCGACCTGGAACTGGACGTCCGCAAGCTCGGCCCGTTCTTCGACCTGCCTGGCTTCGGCGACACCATTGCGAGCCTGCTGCTCGAATCGCTGCCGACCGACCTGGACCTGGCTGCGGCCTCGACCCGACTGGTGTTCACCACGCATTCGATCCCGACCCCGATGGCGCGCACGGCCGGCCCGGACGGCGACGCCTATTTGACGCAGCACCGGTGGATCGCCGATCGGGTGGCCGCGAAGATCGCCTCGGTGACCGGCATCGCCAAGGAATGGGATTTGGTGTTCCAGTCCCGCAGCGGGCCACCGGCCATGCCGTGGCTGGAGCCGGACGTGAACGACGCGATCACCGAACTCGCCGCGACCGGCGTGACCGACGTGGTGCTGGTGCCGATCGGCTTCATCTCCGACCATATGGAAGTCATCTGGGACCTCGACACCCAGGCAAAGGCGACCGGAGCGGAACTCGGCGTCCGCGTGGTCCGGACGCCGACCGTGGGCACCGATCCGCGATTCGTCGACGACCTGGCCGGCCGGATCGCCGCCGAGTTGCGGACGGGTTCGCCCGAGCCTGGCCGCGGCCAGTACTGCTTCGGCGGTTGTTGCGACAACCCGCGCCGCGAGGCACCGGTCGTGCCGGGCATCGCCCAGGACCCGGTTACGTGAAGCTGCGGCTCGCAACTCGCGGTTCCGCGCTGGCCTGGACGCAGTCCGGCCTGGTCGCGGATTCGCTGCGCGCGCTCGGCCACGAGGTCGAGTTGGTCCGGATCACCACCCACGGTGACGTGAGTACCGCACCGTTGGCGTCCTTGGGCGGCGCGGGGGTGTTCGTCGGCGCGGTGCGGGCGGCGGTGCTGGCCGGCGAGGCCGAGTTGGCCGTCCATTCGTTCAAGGACCTGCCCACGGCAGCTGCGGACGGGCTATGCCTCGGCGCGGTACCACCACGCGAAGACCCCGCGGACGCGCTGTGCAGCCGGTCGGGCTCGCCGCTGGCCGACTTGCCCGACGGCGCCTTGGTCGGCACCGGTTCGCCCCGGCGCGCGGCGCAACTGCTGGCCCGCCGACCTGACCTGCGGATCGTGGACATCCGCGGCAACGTGGAGACCCGGCTCGCCCGGATCGAGCAGGATCTGGACGCGGTCGTGCTGGCTGCCGCCGGACTGCGCCGGCTGGGGCTTGCTGCGCGGATCAGCGAGACCTTCGACCCGGACGATTTCCTGCCCGCGCCCGCCCAGGGCGCATTGGCCGTGGAATGCCGCAGCGATGCGCCGGCGGCACTGCTGGACGCATTGCTGGAGCTGGATGACCCGGCCACGCGCATGGCCGCCCTTGCCGAGCGGGAGGTCCTGGCGGGACTGCAGGCCGGCTGCGCTGCTCCGGTCGCCGCGCATGCCTTGGTTGTCGATGGCCGACTCACCCTCGCCGCGACCGTCCTGTCCCTCGATGGCTCGCGGCGGGTCACCGAGCGAGCGGTCGGCGAGCCCACCGAGGCAGCGGCGATTCGACTCGGTGCGTCGGTTTCCGAGCGGCTGCTGGCCACGGGCGCCGGTGAGCTGGTCGACCTGGCAGCGTCCAAGCCGCGACCGTTGGCCGGGCGCCGGATCCTGGTGCCCGAACGCCTGCCCGTCGGCACAGCCGACGCCTTGGCCGCAGCGGGGGCCGAGGTGGTGGTCGCAGCGTTCACCAAGCTGGCACCGCTGCCCGTCGACGCCCTTGTGGCCTCACTCACCGAGTCCTGGGACTGGTTGGTGGTCACCTCAGCCAACACGGTGCGCATCCTGGCTGGGCAAGGCGTCGACCTCACCGCGCGTCTGGCTGGGGTCAAGGTCGCCGCGGTCGGTCCGGGCACTGCGTCCGCGCTGATTGCGGCCGGGATCAGGCCGGAGTTGGTCGCACATCCGGGCGGCGGCGCAGCGTTGGCAGCGGCGTTCCCGTCCGGTTCTGGACGGGTTCTGCTGCCGGGGGCAGAGACGTCATCGGTGGAGCCTTGCGCCGGTCTTGCCGCGAAGGGCTGGACGGTGCGCAGCGTCGCCGTCTACCGGACCGTACCCGCGGAGCTACCCGCAGAAGTGGTCGAGGAGTGGCCCCGGTTCGACGCGTTCATCGTGACGGCCGGGTCGGTGGCGCGTGCCGCGATGGCTGCCTGCGGACGTCCCGCCCCATCGGTGATTGCCATCGGAGAACCGGCCGCGGCCGCGGCCCGTGCCGCTGGCCTCGAAATCGTAGCGGTGGCGTCCGCGCCGACGTCAGACGCCCTGGCCACAGCCGTCCACGACGCGATCACGGGGGCTCCGAGCCGTCTCTGAGCCCAGCTCCAACGCTGTGCGCCGAGAGCCCCTCTTCCGCACTGAGAGCCACCGTTTCGGTCATCGGCCCGTGCGAGCGCACAGGCCCTCGACCGAACTGGGGGCTCTCGGTCAGGAACAGAGGCTCTGGATGGTGGGCGGGGCGAACGGGGACGTCAAAGCAGCGGCACCAGATCGGCGACCGAGCCGTAGACCTGGTCTGGGCGATACGGGTACACCTCGATCTCGGGCTCGCTGGTCACCCCCGAGAGCACCAGGACGGTGAGCAGACCGGCCTCCATGCCGGCGACGATGTCGGTGTCCATGCGGTCGCCGATCATCGCGGTGGTCTCCGAGTGGGCTTCGATGCGATTCATCGCTGAGCGGAACATCATCGGGTTCGGCTTGCCAACCACATATGGCTGCCGATTGGTGGCTGCGGTGATCATTGCGGCCACGGCACCGGTGGCGGGCAACACGCCGTTCGGTGACGGACCGGTGGTGTCCGGATTGGTCACGATGAACCGGGCGCCGTCATTGATCAGGCGGATGGCTTTGGTGATCGACTCGAAGGAATAGGTGCGAGTCTCGCCGATCACCACGTAGGCCGGAGCGGTTTCGGTCATCACGAAGCCGGCCTCGTGCATCGCGGTGGTGAGCCCGGCCTCGCCGATCACGAAGGCGGTCTTGTGGCCGGGCTGGCCGGCAAGGAACGCTCCGGTAGCCATCGCCGACGTCCACAGGTTCTCCTCTGGAACGGGCAGTCCCGAGCGTGCCAGGCGCGCGGCGAGGTCGCGCGGGGTGTAGGTGGAGTTGTTGGTCAGCACCAGGAAACGGCGCGACGTGTCCACCCAGCGATTGAGCAGCTCGACAGCCCCGGGGACGGGTTCCTCATCGTGGACCAGAACCCCGTCCATGTCGGTGAGCCAGCATTCGATGTCACGCACGTTCCTCATGGCGCCAGTCTTTCACCAAGGCGGGCCGCTGGGTCCTGACGCCCCCGGATGGGTGAGAATGGCCTGACGCGAACCCTGAAGGAGCAAGTCGTATGACCCAACTCACCCGGCGGCCACGACGGTTGCGCTCGACCCCGGCGATCCGGCGACTGGTGGCCGAGACCCGAGTGCACCCGGCCCAGTTGCTGCTCCCGGTCTTCGTGGCGGACGGGCTGGTCGAGCCCCGTCCGATCGGTTCGATGCCGGGCGTGGTGCAACACAGCCTGGCATCGGTGCGGGCCGAGGCAGCCCGCGCCGCGGCGTCCGGCGTCGGCGGTATCGTCCTCTTCGGCGTGCCGGAAACCAGCGACAAGGACGCGACCGGTTCGGCGGCCATCTCGGCCGACGGCATTCTCAACCGGGCGATCGCGGCCGTGCGCGCCGAGGTGGGCGACGACCTGCCGGTGTTCGCCGACACCTGCCTGGACGAGTTCACCGACCACGGCCACTGCGGTGTGCTCGCCGACGACGGTGCGGTCGACAACGACGCGACCGTCGAACTCTACGTTCGCCAGGCCGTCGCCCAGGCGGACGCGGGCGCGCACTTCGTATCGCCCTCCGGAATGATGGACGGCCAGGTAGCCGCGATCCGGCTCGGGCTCGACCTCGCTGGCCATTCAGGGGTCGGCATCCTCGCCTATGCGGCGAAGTACGCGTCCGCCTTCTACGGACCGTTCCGCGAAGCGGTCGCCTCGTCGCTGGAAGGCGACCGCCGTGCCTACCAGCAGGACCCGGCCAACCGCCGGGAGGGACGCCTGGAGGCCTCCCTGGACGAACTCGAGGGCGCCGATATCGTGATGGTCAAGCCGGCCGGTCACTACCTGGACGTCATCTCGGACGTCGCCGCCATGAGTCTGGTGCCGGTCGCTGCCTATCAGGTCTCCGGCGAGTACGCCATGATCGCCGCCGCCGCTGAGCGCGGTTGGATCGATCGCCAGGCGGCCCTCACCGAGGCGGTCACCGCGATCGTTCGCTCCGGCGCCGACATCGTGCTCACCTACGCGGCTCTCGAACTGGCGGGGTGGCTGCGATGACCGGTAACCAGGAAGCCTTCGACCGGGCGCGCGCGGTCATTCCCGGCGGGGTGTCTTCACCGGTCCGAGCGTTCGGGTCGGTGGGGGGCA
>Ga0209476_10001696_pt1 | contig 14790 bp, 12 predicted proteins | sample KloWWTrecipitate_FD_187179 | JGI IMG/M metagenome (GOLD analysis project Ga0209476, IMG submission 187179) | Active sludge microbial communities from Klosterneuburg, Austria, studying microevolution and ecology of nitrifiers - Klosterneuburg... | ecosystem: Engineered > WWTP > Aerobic digester... | reverse complement strand
TACCTGATAAAATGAGCAGAATGCGTCGATGAGAACATTGCATCAGTGTCGTGTCATCCAATTCAATAACACTATTAATCGTCTTAATGCTTAACCATGATTTTATCTGCTCAACCCAATTTTAAAACCCATTTTGCTGAATTGCTGCATCAAGCCGCCAGCCGCATCACCACGTTGGATGCTGCCGTCCGCATTGAACTGGCACGCACCAAGCAAGCCAGTCATGGTGATTATTCCTGTAATCTGGCCATGCAACTGGCCAAGCCATTGCATAAAAATCCGCGTGAAATTGCTCAATTATTGATTGATGCTATGCCTGCTTCGTCTTATTTGGAGAAGATTGAAATCGCAGGCGCAGGATTTATCAATCTATTCCTTAAGCATGCCGCCAAGCAGCAATATTTGCATCATGTTCTGCATAGCCAAGAGGCTTTTGGCAGCAACCAGTTCGGTCAAGGAAAGAAAATTCAGGTGGAATTTGTTTCGGCCAATCCAACCGGTCCATTGCATGTTGGCCATGGCCGTGGCGCAGCCATCGGCGCCAGTCTTTCCAATATACTGGCAGCGGCGGGTTTTGATGTTGCACGCGAATTTTATGTGAATGACGCCGGGCGGCAGATGGATATCCTAACGCTGTCCACTTGGCTGCGTTATCTAGAATTGAACCATGTGCACATTCCTTTTCCCGCCAATTCCTATCAGGGCGAATATGTGAAAAACATGGCGCAATTGATATTCCAGGCGCATGCAGATCGTTATGTGCATCAGCCGGCCATGTTGCTGGATGGTTTTCCGGAATCGGCCCACACTGAAGCGGTCGATACCGACGAGCAATTGGATAGATTGATTACCAATGCGAAAAAAATCCTGGGACAGGATTATGCTTATCTGCACAATTTCGTGCTGACCGAGCAATTAGGCGATTGCCGCAATGATTTAATGGAATTTGGCGTGGAATTCGATACCTGGTTTTCGGAGCAATCGTTGTTCGATAATGGCCAGGTCGCACATACCATGCAATTGCTGGAAAGAAAGCATTATTTATATCAGCAGGATGGTGCTAAATGGTTTCGTTCAACGGATTTCGGTGACGAAAAAGATCGGGTAGTGCAAAGGGAAAATGGCCAATTTACCTATTTTGCCTCCGACATCGCTTATCATCTGAATAAATTCGAACGCGATTTTGAGCAGGTCATCAATATCTGGGGAGCAGATCATCATGGCTATATTGCGCGGGTAAAGGGCGCTTTACAGGCACTGGAACTGGATCCGGCGAAGCTGGAAATTGCGCTGGTGCAGTTTGCTGTGCTGTATCGCGATGGAAAAAAAGCGCCCATGTCTACGCGTTCCGGCGAATTTGTCACGTTGCGGGAACTGCGCGAGGAAGTCGGCAAGGATGCGGCGCGGTTTTTTTATGTGATGCGTAAAAGTGATCAGCACCTGGATTTTGATCTTGATTTGGCTAAATCGCAAAGCAACGACAATCCGGTTTATTACGTACAGTACGCGCACGCGAGGGTTTGTAGCGTGCTGGCACAATGGGACGGCGATATGGCTACTTTGGCCACAGCCAGTATGGAGCCACTCTCCAGTCCTGCGGAGCTGGCCTTGCTGCAAAAGATCATCGATTTTCCCGACACTGTGGAAGCGGCTGCCAAGGAATTTTCACCGCATCTTATTGCTTTTTATCTTAGAGAGCTGGCAAGTGAGTTTCATAGTTACTATAATTCGACACGTTTCCTGGTGCCAGAACTTTCATTGCTGTATGCGCGCTTGGCGCTGATTGCCTCCATCCGGCAGATATTGAATAATGGTCTCAAGCTACTGGGCGTCAGTGCACCTGATAAAATGTAACCGAATTCACCCATAAGGATACTCATGAGTCGAGACTATAAGACCCGTAAGGCTTCAAATTCTACCAAGGAAGGCGGAGGTTCTGCTTTTTTTGGTGGATTCGTCGGTTACGCATTAGGGCTTGTGAGTGCCATCGGGATCTGGTTGTATATCAATTATGCGCCCAGCCCATTTCTATCCAATGAAAAAGTGATCAGTTCATCAGAGAAAGTAGAAAAAGCCGAACCTAAACCGGCTCCCGAGCAATCAAAAACACCTGCAAAAACGGCGCCTGAAGAGTCTATCGTCGCGATCGAAGAAAAACCCCGTTTCGATTTTTATAAGATACTGCCCGGTATTGAAGAGCCGGAGATCGATCCAGCCTACAAACGCATGGAAGAAAAGCCGACTCAGCCGCCAGTGCCGCCCAAGATTCCAGAGGTGAGTCCTAAATCGGTGGAAATGGTGAAACCGCCGGTAGCGGCTGTTCAACCCAGCGTTTCTCCGACTGACACCAAGTCGCAATTGGCCACGATCCATCCACGCACCCCATCCACCCAGCCATCTACAGACACGCTGCAACCGACGGTCACTCCACAAACCAAGAGCACTAAACCGGCGGAAAAATTCTTCCTGCAAGCCGGATCATTCAGGAGCCGCGATGATGCCGAAAATATGAAAGCAAGGCTTGCGCTACTGGGTGCGATAGCCTCCATCCAGCCTATTGATCTGGCCGAGAAAGGCACTTGGTATAGAGTGCGTGTCGGGCCTTTTGCTAATAGAGCAGATGTGGATGAAATCAGCGCTACTTTAAGAGAAAATGGAATCGCCGCGCAATTTATTAAGGCAAATTGAGATGGTCTTGCAAGCAGCAAAGTATTAACCCGTTAGATAATTTATTTAAGGAGTTAGCATGAGTCGACGTCAATCACTTGCAGTTTTTTTGTTATTGCTGAGTTTTGGTCTAATCAATAGTTTGAGTGTGCGTGCAGATATTGTTGAAGGTAGGGATTATACGGTGGTCGCAAACCCACAACCCATTGAGAATGCTGATAGAATTGAGGTCCTGGAGTTTTTCTGGTATGGCTGCCCGCATTGCTACAGCTTGCATCCGCATCTTAAAGCTTGGCTGAAGAATATGCCCAGTGATGTGAGTTTTCGCTATGTACCAGCCATTCTGCGTGCTAACTGGGTATCGGGTGCAAAATTGTTCTATACCGTAGAAGTGCTCAAACTGACCGATACATTGCATGACAAAATTTTTGATGCCATCCATCGGGACAAAATTGATCTGGATAAAGAGCCTACTTTATTTGATTGGATTGAAAAGCAAGGTATCGATAGAAAAAAATTTGAAGATACCTATAGATCTTTCGCAGTACAGAATCACGTTGCCAGATCAACGCAAATGACACGTCAGTATCAATTGATGGGCGTTCCGGCGCTGGCCGTTAACGGTAAATACCTGACCAGTGGCAAAAAAGGCGGAACTCCGCAAGATACGGTCAAGGCTTTGGAGGAGCTGATTGAAAAGGTACGTAAAGAGAAAACCGCCAGCTAATCCCTGTGAGTGACAGGTATCGTCAGGCAAGGCGTTTTTTTATGATATTTTCCAGGTGAAACTTCAATGGCAACGAGCAAGATAATTTTTGGGGCAGGTTGTTTTTGGGGCGTGGAAGTGGCTTTTCGTCGTATCCGGGGCGTAACCAATGCCACTTGCGGCTATTCCGGCGGTCATACTGAGCATCCAACGTATGACGCCGTGTGCAGTAACACTACTGGTCATATCGAAGTCGTTCTGGTTGAGTATGATTCAGCGGTAGTCAGTTTGGAAACATTGCTGGAGCATTTCTGGAATTGCCATAATCCCACGACTCAGGATCGCCAGGGTTATGATGTTGGCACGCAATACCGTTCGGTGATCTTCTTTTTCACACCCGAACAGGAGGCTATCGCTCAAGCCTCTATGCATCAGCTGCAGCAAAGTGGACGCTGGCAGGATGCTGTGGTGACAAAAATCTTACCTGTGGCTCAATTTTACGTTGCTGAAGAATATCATCAGAATTATTTCAACAAGCATGACATTCATTAATATCTTTTTATCAAGATAAAATAGGGATCACTTATCGAATAGGCAGAAAATGACTAAATCTACAGGTTGCTTATTTATTATCAGCGCACCCTCGGGTGCTGGAAAAACCAGCTTGGTTAAGGCATTGCTCAAATCGGGCCTGAACCTGAGCTTATCGATTTCGCACACCACGCGCCCACCGCGTTCAGAGGAAGTGAACGGACGTGATTATCATTTTGTGAGTGAAGACACCTTCAGGAAGATGCTTGTCAATGGAGAATTTCTGGAGAGTGCGGAGGTTTATGGCAATCTGTATGGCACATCGCAGAAATGGATTGACCAGGCAGTGGCATCCGGGCGCGATATTCTGCTTGAGATTGATTGCCAGGGCGCCAAGCAAGTACATCAGTTTTTCCCTGAATCCATTAGTATTTTTATTTTGCCGCCATCAGCTGATGCCTTGGCGATGCGATTAAAAGCACGGGCGCAAGATGATGTAGATGTCATTCAACAACGGTTAGCCGCTGCCCGCGAAGAAGTCAGTCATATCGGTGAGTTTGATTATGTTATTATCAACAACAAACTGGAAGAAGCCCTTAATGATTTGACTTGTATCGTTAAAGCAGAGCGCTTAAAAAGAGTGCGCCAGATGGCTACGCACTGTGTATTGATTACTCAGCTGACCTAGTCGTTTTTTATGATGGTATAGTTTTTTAACCTTTGTTTATCTAAATTCTTTAATAACCGAGACTAAGCCCATGGCACGAATTACCGTTGATGATTGCTTAAAAAGAATTCCTAATAGATTTGACATGACATTAGTGGCGACAGCCCGAGCCAGGCAATTGGCGATTGGTTCAGCACCGATGGTGGAACCTGCACGTGATAAGCCGACCGTTGTTGCTTTGCGTGAATTGGCGCAAGGAAAAATTGGCATGGATATTTTGAATCCCAAAAATATGTGATGTATCAGTATCCATGACAGACTGATTATGCATTGATTGCAGTGCGATTGTGCCTGTAGTGTGATCATTGTGTAATTGGTGTGCCGGTATTTTGTAACTATTTTCCTCAGCTACAGAATCAAGTCTTATTACTTTCTTTCATTCGCAGTAAATCCCATCATATAATCCATCAAAGATCAGTTTGAGAAGCTTGATCATCATCTGAATGATCTGAATCGACAATCTGCTTTGTTTATCGCTGCAAAATAATTGAGCATCCTTTAAGTGAGTATCTTTGAGTTGATTAAATTCCATGTCTGAAGCCGACTTTCTATTTTCAGAGACAGCGCAATATCTTAAACCGGAAGATATAGAGCAACTGAGGAATGCTTATGTATTTGGTCAGGGTGCTCATTCCGGGCAATTCCGCAAATCAGGTGAACCTTATATCTCTCACCCATTAGCAGTAGCGAGGATTTTGAGTAAACTGCATCTGGATGCACCTACGCTGACGGCGGCTTTATTGCATGATGTAGTGGAAGATACCGATATTTCCAAAACGGAGATCAGTGAACGGTTTGGCGAGCCGGTGGCAGAATTGGTGGATGGTGTGTCAAAACTGGCGAAGATTGAATTCCAAACACAGGAGGAAGCTCAAGCTGAGAATTTCCGCAAGATGCTGTTGGCGATGGCGCGAGATGTTCGTGTCATTCTGATTAAGCTGGCCGATCGATTGCATAATATGCGTACGCTTGAAGCCATGTTGCCGATCAAACAGCGCAGCATTGCCCGCGAAACGCTTGAAATTTATGCACCCATTGCACATCGATTGGGACTAAACAATATCTACCAGGAATTGCAAGAGCTCGGGTTCCGTTATTCTTATCCCACGCGCTACAAAGTGTTGGTCAAAGCGACTAAGTCTGCGCGTGGTAATCGGCGTGAGGTCGTGGGGAAGATTCTGGAAGCGATCAAGCAGAAACTAGCAGAAGTGGGACTGGATGCGGAAGTCAATGGACGCGAGAAGCATCTGTACAGCATCTATACCAAGATGGTCGATAAGCATTTATCATTTTCCGAAGTGCTTGATATTTATGGTTTCCGCGTAGTGGTCAAAGACATTCCCTCGTGCTATGTCGCATTAGGTATGCTGCATAGTTTATATAGACCCATTCCCGGTAAGTTCAAAGACTATATAGCCATTCCTAAGGCCAATGGCTATCAATCCTTGCATAGCACTTTGTTAGGTCCGTTCGGTATTCCGATTGAAATACAAATTCGCACGGCAGAAATGCACCGCATTGCCGAGAATGGCGTTGCCTCACATTGGTTGTATAAAAGCTCGGATGGTGATTTCAATGATCTGCACTTGAAAACCAGCCAATGGTTGCAAAGCTTACTGGAAACGCTAAGTGGATCGACCGATTCTCTGGAATTTCTAGAGCATCTCAAAATCGATTTGTTTCCCGGCGATGTTTACGTGTTCACTCCGCAAGGAAAAATTCTGACGCTGCCCAGAGGATCGACTGCTGTCGATTTTGCCTATGCGGTGCATTCTGATGTTGGCAATTGCTGCGTGGCGGTTAAAATTAATGGTGAGAATGCGCCGCTGCGCACCAAACTCAAAAGCGGCGATCGGGTGGAAATTATCACCGCTCCCTATGCAAAACCCAATCCAGCCTGGTTGGGATATGTGGCAACGGGGAGGGCGCGCTCGCATATTCGTCACTTCCTGAAAACTATCCAATACGACGAATCAGTCAAATTGGGAGAGCGTATGCTTAATCAGGCGCTGTTGTCTTTTAATATCAATCCGGAGGCAATTAGTGCCACGCAATGGGAAAAATTAGTACGCGACAGCGGTGTCAAATCCAAGGAAGAGTTATTGGCTGAAATGGCTCTAGGAAAACAATTGCCTGCGATTGTAGCGAAACGATTGATCTCACCGGTAGAATCCATTGCCAGCGAACAAACAGCCGGACCGATCATCATTATGGGGACCGAAGGGCTAACGGTGCAATTTGCCAAATGTTGTCGCCCTATTCCAGGAGACCAGATTGTCGGGTTGATCAAGAAAGATCATGGTTTGGTCATCCATACGTATGATTGCGCCAATATTGCCCATAGCCAGAGAAACTCAGAAAATTACCTGGATGTGGCTTGGGGTAAAGACATCACTAGGGTTTTTGAAGCCAGTATCAAAGTGACTGCGGCGAATAAGCAAGGGGTATTGGCTCGAGTTGCGGCTGAAATCGCCAAAGCAGAATCGAATATTGATGATATCGCAATGGAAAATGAAGAGGATTACATGCAAATGCACTTTATTTTGCAAGTTAACAACCGCCATCATCTTGCGCAAATCATGCGTGGCCTGAGGCACCTTGAGGAAATCGCCAAAATCAGCCGAGTGAAAGGCTAACTAAGCCTAACTGCCGAGTGGTTTCGCTATACACTGCGTGTGGGCATTACTGCTATTTCTTTTTTGTGTGAATTAAACTCAACCGAACGGGTATTGTTTTCGTGACACGACACTTATATTGGGAGCGTAAGAATGATTCGCCATGCATCTCTGTTTCTTGCAATATGCATTCTATCTTTACTCACTGCCTGCGCGAGTAAACCCCAAGTAAAGAAAACTACTTTATCCATAGATAAATCCCAACCTGCAACACTATTCGAGCAACTCACCTTAAAGGGTGCAGGAAAAACGGTTTTTGAGGATGAAGGCAAATTCATTCTGATTGAAGGCAGTAAATGCATGCAACGCGACAAAGGAAGCGAGGCGGCGACTGTGTTGCAATGGATCGAAATGCCCAGCTATGTCGACAGCGGTACGGTGGTGTTGAATGGCTGGGACTTGCGCTATCTGAATCGCGATCGCGAGGTTCACGCCATGCGGGTAGATATCACGCACAGCAAGCTGGTTAAGAATGCAGGCTCCGCTTTTCTGGTATTTGAAGCGCAAGGAAAGCTGGAGGATCAAAATCGCGAAGAAGCCTATGAGTTTTGTGTGTTTTATACCGGATTTGGTTATCGTTCAGTTTGGTTTGATGCCACGATAGAGGGAGATTACAACGGAATCGAAACATCTTTACTGCAAACTAAGCGACAAGGTGCTGTCGCTACGCTGGAGAACACCGGCAGTAAAGGCACCTTAAAAACCAATGATGCTATTGCTATCATCCCGCGCGGATTTGATTTTCAATTCGATGATACTTTTGAATGCGAATTGCGTTTTCCGCCCTGCAAATGGGGTGATCGTGCTGATTATGACTTGTTGCAGATTGCTTACAGCCTGTCCCAAACCGGTGCTTCGCTCAGTGCTGATGGCAATCCGCATTGGGTCACTCAGACCATCTTTAAGGACAACGATACCCGTACACACCGGATTAAAACACGCGTCGCTCTGATCCGCGGCAGCAGCGTCAAATTGCGTGCAGATTTCCTGGCACTCAATCCGCGCATCGGTATAACCAGCACCTGCCGCAAAAATACTGACGGAATTGTGCGTACTCAAACATTTCGTATCAATGATTTGCCATTTGATTATGCTGTGCCAATGCTGACCGGTTGGGATCTGTCCAACGAGTGTGAAGAACAGCAGGTGCAGCGCGCGGGTATCTGGATACATGATATCCGCTTTGATCCGAATGCCCACAGCATGGAATATAAAGTATCGTCTATCCTGCGCGATCAGGATGGGGCACCCAGCTTCAATGCTGCGCATCGCATCACAGTATTGGGCTTGAATCGCCTGCTCCCACCGCCTCAGCAACGGGTTCCTGAAATTAATATTAGAATCAGGGAGCATTGATTAAGAGATTCGGTGTATCTTGCTACTGAACTTGATCGCCGCATAACCTGGGTACTTGGGAAAATTTTCTAATACATTACTTTTTATCAATTGAGGTAACTCGATGAAATCAATCCCGGTGGATGAGGATATTTATCAATATCTGCTATCAAAAGGCATGGGAACAGGACAAACGGCTTCTACCATTCTCCGACGTGAGTTGCGTGCAATAGAAATTGATGACGAACTTCATGCCATTCTACTGTCATTGGCTAGTAATCAAAATGAAACTATTTCGAGTACGCTGCGACGCGAACTGCATATTGATAGTGATCCGTCCAATTCGGACGATCCACCGGAGCGGATTGAGTTTCGCATTCCTGCGGGAACCGGGACTGGCTCGTGGAATACCCGTGAACAAATGGTGATGGGCATCACTGGACAAACATTGCGGATTATCAATGATGACTCGGTAGATCACCGGCTGCATACAGGATCTGCACCCTTTCCCCATCCCATAGGCGTGATTCGACCTGGCGAATTTGCTGATTTTGTCTTGCAATTCCCTTATGATGGAAATACGCAGCGGCCACTTTATGACCATATTGTCGGTCCGAACGCTCAGTTCTGGATCAATGTCAGCTCGGTGCCATGAATATTAAAACGGGCTCTATGCATCTTTGTGCATATTGTTTCAGCACTCATCCTCTTTGTTAATGAGGTCCTTGCCCATGCAATCAATGAGCCATTCATCATCGCTTTGATCATACAGCTCGTCGGCTATATCCCATTCGTTGCAATTGGTTGCCTGATAAGCGATATCATGAGTCACTTGAGCAGATGTTGTTTCATCAAAAATCTCATCTCCTTCATATTCCCACTTAAAGTCACGTTGGGTAGGGGCGTTAGGCGTCTCGGTTTCAGTTTTTGTTTGCAACAACCAGTGATCGCTATCTGTTCCAGCAAAAGCCATTGTTTCCTCCTGTACAAATTAGAGATAACGGTTAGAAATAACCAGATATACACAAATTAGCGTGAAAAAAATAACAATGCTGTGAATAAACTCACATAAAGAATAGGCATTTGTGAAAACTCCAACTGGAGTTGACAACAATCCCATAGAAAATGTTATTAGACCTATGAGACCTCTGCATAACTGGCTTTATCGAATGCGTGAGCTCTGTAAGCATTTGATTTAATTATGATGGAAACGAACAGAAAAGCTCAAAAACACAGTGATGCAGAGATCTCCATCGCGATTGGAAAAAAGAATTGGTTATTTACCGGTTCAGAGCGTGCAGGCCAACGTGCAACAGCTATTCAAACTCTATTGGGTACTGCTCAACTCAAAGTTTTAATAAGCGTTTATCATAGATTTTTCTAAGAGCAGAATAAAAAAGCCCGGCTATAACGGGCTTTGTGCTGTTATAACTACCAGGGCACAATCATGCGCCCCTACGGGTCAATAATTAAATTGATTGAATGATCTCTTGATCGGGCATTGTGGGTCTATCACGTAGCTGGTTTGATCAAACTTGTTCCATGCTCCGGTGCCTGCACCATCCACAACTAGGATGGTAATGATGCCAAAATCAATCAAGATGCCCAGGAGCGTTGTTGCATCGAACGATTTTGATGCCGGGACAGATACAGCATTGCAGCCATCTTTACGAGCGGTGATGATGTAATCTTCCTTTTTTCGGAAGGTTGTCACGGCATTGCCTTTGCCAATCAGCGCTTCGTTAACGTACAGGTCAGCATCCATTTGATTGCTGCGGATAGCTACTTGTTGCGTAGAGCCGTTAAACATCGTGGCGCATCCAGAAAGCGTTACTGCCATGACTGCTACGCTCAAAATTCTTTTCATGCCTGTCTCCTTATGGTTAATAATAACTAAATTCTTATATCGGTAAACTTTCCGCAATGTTTGCACTTGCATTTGCTTTTCTTTCTTAATTCTTGCAATGCGGCCAGATATTGTTTCCCCATTCTTTCACATAGCTCCAGTAGTTTGGGTGCTGAATATTGCCTGGTACGCACGAATTGTGTCGCTTTGATGCAACATTGCTTTGTCGATGAGAACTAATCAAAGACATTGGTCAGGATTTTGGAAAAATTGTCGTAATCATCGATGAAAATTTATGAATAAAGTGAGGAATCCTTTTGAATTGTCGATATTCTTCGCTACACTCAGAATGACAAAGAACTGCTAGCGAACAGGTCTGATGCTGGAAAGGTTTCTATCCAATGATTAATTGCCGTGACCACTCTGTACCGGACGATGAACGTTAATTTCAACTGATAAAAGATAACGATATGGAAAACACTACTCAGCAAATGCTCAATCCTTGGGTATCAATATGGACAAGACCGCGTGCAACTATTCAACAGATCGTTGACGTAAACCCGCAACGGTACATTTGGGTGTTGGCGGCAGTCAGTGGAGTTGCTGATGCCTTAAACCAGGCCAGTGAGAGAAGTGCGGGGGATGAATTGGGTTTGCCTCTGATTCTGCTCATTGTTGTCGCTGCTGGATCGATTGGCGGCATTGTCAGCTTATATCTTTTTGGTGCGCTATTCAGATGGACAGGGGGTTGGATGGGTGGAAAGGCTTCAGCTGAGAATTTGCGGGCGGCCATTGCGTGGTCCAGTGTGCCTGTCATATGTTCTTTAGTGTTGTGGATTCCTTCGTTTGCAATCTTTGGTCAAGAGCTATTTACTACTGAAACGCCAAATATTGATGTCAATCCTTCCTTGCTATTCGTATTGTTTGGTTATGGTGCCATTGAAATGATTATTGGAGTGTGGGCATTTGTTGTGCTACTGAAATGTATCGGACAGGTGCAGGGCTTCTCCGCATGGAAAGCGTTGGGCAACACGCTCCTGGTCGGATTGATTGTCATGATTCCTATTGCATTAATAATTTATGGGATCGGTGGCTTTCCAGAAACCGAAGAACTCATCTTCACCACGGATAGCGATGCCATATGGCTTTAATTCGCTGATAATATTTCATTGTTTGGCAAAGAAGGAAAATCAAAATGGGGTGCGAACGCCATTTGAAGCCATCCTTCTTTAAACCAAAAAAGATCTGTCTTAAGTTGGTTAGCGTTCAACCAATTCCATCTCAATTGTAGTTACCTCACCATCCCGTCGGAAGCGTAATTCAACTTTCTCTCCCGCCTTAAGCGTGCGCAGGATATCTGCGTATGCTGCCAAGTCACTGATGGGCCGTCCGGCGAGTTGAATCAAGATATCGCCTGTTTGTAATTTTGCTTGCTGGGCTGGCGATCCCGGTATAACGTTGTCCACACGTACACCTTCGCCTTGATAGGAAAAATCCGGTACAGTGCCGAGGCTGGTTTTGCGTTTGTCTTTAGCCGGTGCAGGTTGATGGGGTGTCGATGGTGATGGCAAAGTGACAGTCAGCGGTTCGATGCGGTTGGCCAGATATTCGACGGCTTCCTTAAGGATGGCAGCTACTTTGACCAATCCCGCAGAATCAATCTTATCTATAGTGTCGCCGGGGGCGTGGTAGTCTTCGTGTGCACTGGCGAAAAATTGCACGGCGGGCACTCCCGCCTGGATGAATGCCGCCTGGTCGCTGGAACCGAAGTCATCTTGTACGGTATTAATCGGAATGCCGGTGACAAAGCCCGCGCCACGGAAAACATGCACTAGCTCGCGCGCACTGCCAATGCCAAACAGCGTGACCGGATTGTTGCCTAGTCGGCCTACGGTATCCAGATTCAGCATGGCGGTTATTTTTTCCACCGGAAAGTCTTTTGTATTATGGGTGTAGTGTCTGGAACCCAGTAGTCCTGCTTCTTCACCGGTAAATGCCACAAAAATGATGGTGCGTTCGGGTTGCCATTTAGGAATAATTTGCCGCACCAGTTCCAGCATGACAGCAATTCCGCTGGCATTGTCATCCGCGCCGTAATGAATTTTTCCTTGATGGGCTGCACGCACATCCGGCCAACCCATGCCAAGATGATCATAATGCGCACCGACAATCAGGCTCTGTCCGGCCAATTGCGGATTGGTGCCAGGCAGAATTCCGATCACATTGCGCAAGCCGATCTCTCCTTTCGGTGCGCCTACCTCTTGCCGCCAAGTCTGAAAGTAACTGTTGCCATCTCCTCCGGGTAGCAAGCCAATTTGTTGAAAGTGCTTGGCGATATAAGCAGCTGCAGTATCCAGTTCCGGACTGCCCAATTCGCGTCCTTTGAAGGATTCGCTGGCCAAATGTTTAATATCAGCCAACATGCGACTTTCGGAAAAAACGGGAGGCAACTCTGCCAATGCCCGCCGCGGCTTGGCAGTGCCAACGTGAGCGGTTGTTATCGATGACTTGTCTGGTTGTGTTATCCACTGGGTTAGCGGAGATTGAGTGATCGGCCATTGACCTTTGTTGATATTTGTCAGTTCATCGTCCTGTTTGAATACCAGATAACTGTATTTGCGGTAATGTGGCAATTTGCTGGCCAGTTCGCTGATGGCTTTTGGGTGATCGGAAGCTACCCATAACAGGGTTTTATCCGGATTGGCAGGCTGTCTTGCCGTCAATACAATGGCGTGATCAGCTTGTGAGTAATTTTGCTGATTCAGTTGCAGCTGTTTCTGGTGGTAGAGTACATTTTGTTGCGTCAAAGCCGTGGTGAGTGCGCTGCCGAATTTATTCTGCCAGCCCATGAGCCAAACCGTTCGGTCTGTGGGCAAAGCGGTTAATTGGTTATCAGTGATGATTTCCAGCACGGAGGATTGGGTTTTTTGCCAGTTTGCCGCCAATGAGCGATAAGCTTGCAATAAATCGGGATCAGCACTTGCCGGTAACACGAGTAAGGGTTTCTCAGCGCCAAAACCTTGCGACAGGGCAGAAGGAATTTCGCGACTGTCCAGACGCCTGAATACATCGAATTGCGGATCAATGTCGATGCGCAACGGGCGTGCAGAGAAGTTCATTTCAATTGCATTTGTTTTCTGGTTGATGACGATTTGGGATTGGTGCGCCAGTTCTTCGCCTTCCAAAGTGATCGAGACAGGGATCGTCAACTGATACGGTTCGCCCGGCTGTGTTTGTTCGACTAACAGCTTGAGTTTGAATCCTTGCGCTGTGCGTTCAGCGTGTGCCTGCTTAAGGTGCAGATTAGGGGCGCCGCTGCGGTGGATCCATTGTGTGAAATGCTGTGAAAAATCTTTGCCGGCAATAGTGCTGAAAGTGGCCTGCAAATCGTCAAATGTTGCTTGCTTGAATTTAAACTGTTTGTAAAATTGCCTTAAGGCGCGCACGAAGTTTTCATCGCCCAATTCTTGACGCAGCATGTGAAAAAACATCATGGTCTTACCGTAGCCCACGGCTTCCGAACTGGAGCTGTGGCGCGAAACAAACTGGGCGATCGGGAAATCTTTTTCCTTGTTGACGAAATCTGTGTATTTTTGCAGTACGTCACGGCGATATTCATCGTCTTTGCCGCGTTGCTCATTCACTAAGTGATCGGCGAGGTAGGCGGTCAATCCTTCCGCCCAATTTCCCTTGGCATAGTCGACGAATACCCCATTGCCCCAATAGTTGTGCAGAATTTCGTGCGGATAGGATGAATGCAGAATGAAAGGAAAACGAATCACTTTGGGACCTAGCAGGGTAAAGGATGGCATGCCATAACCGGTTTCCCAGAAATTCTCGACCAAAGCAAATTTGGTGTAAGGATAAGGACCCAGCAGTTTGTTATACATTGCGATGTATTGCGCGGTGGTATCCAGATATTTCTGTGCCAGCGCTTCATCGGCGCTGCGCAAATAAACCAATGCATTTACTGCGCCTGTGGACTGAGCATAGCGCTGATAACGACCGGCGACGATATAAATGTCGTCTTGGGGTTGTCGCTCTTCCCAGATCACGCTTTGAGATGTGGCGGTCTTCTGTTCACTGACCAAAGTGCCTTGACTGACGATATCCCAATCGGCGGGCACCTGGATATTCAAGCGGAATGACACCATGCCATCCGTAAACTGCGGATACCAGGCGCTGGAGTTTGCCAGGAAAATCCCTTCTTGCGAGATGACTCCCGGCGTATAACTGAAGCTGCGCGCGTATTCTTGCCCTGGGCCTTGCACGGAGTGATTGATTTTGCCACTGAAAGTCAGCG
>Ga0209476_10001694_pt1 | contig 14793 bp, 14 predicted proteins | sample KloWWTrecipitate_FD_187179 | JGI IMG/M metagenome (GOLD analysis project Ga0209476, IMG submission 187179) | Active sludge microbial communities from Klosterneuburg, Austria, studying microevolution and ecology of nitrifiers - Klosterneuburg... | ecosystem: Engineered > WWTP > Aerobic digester... | reverse complement strand
CTGCCCGTGATGCCGATGCCGGTTTCGCCGCCCGCCCCCGGCGGCGAGACGGACACTCGACCGCTTTGCGGCGGGTGCGGCGCAAAGGCCGGGCGGCCGGTGCTGGAACGGGCTTTGGCGCGCCTGCCACGACCCTTCCGGGCGGATGTGGTGCAGGGCGCGGGCGATGATGCGGCGATCCTGAAGATGGGCACGGCCTATCAAACGCTCACCACCGATCATCTGCGCGCCTTCAGCCATGACCCCTGGCTGATGGCCCGGATCACGGCCATTCATGCGTTGGGGGACATCTGGTCGATGGGCGCCAGCCCGCAGGCCGCGCTCATGCAGGTGATCCTGCCCCTGATGGGCGAGGATCAGCAGGCCGAAACCCTACGCGAGATCATGGAGGCCGCCCAGTCGGTCTTTGCGCCGGAAGGCGCGGATATCGTGGGCGGCCATACGAGCCTTGGTGCCGAACTGACCATTGGCTTCACGGTCACGGGCCTGTCGGTGACGCCCCCCATCACCCAGGCGGGCGCCCGACCGGGTGATAGGCTGATCCTGACCAAACCAATCGGCACCGGCGTGATCCTCGCCGCGGAGATGGCGGCGCGCGCGCCAGGCCGGATCGTTGAAGGGGCGTTGTGTTCGATGAACCGCCCGCAGGGGCAGGCAGCGCGGCTTCTGGCGCCGGTCGCCCATGCGATGACCGATGTCACGGGCTTCGGTCTGGCCGGGCATCTTTTGTCGATGCTCGAAGCCTCTGGTGTCGCTGCAAGGCTTGACCTTGGCTCGGTGCCGCTTCTGCCCGGAGCGGAAATGCTGGCCCGCGCTGGCGAAGGGTCCAGCCTTCTGCCCGCCAACCGACAGGCTGCGGTGCGGATGACGCCGCCCGAGGGGCCACTGGGCGATCTGCTCTTTGATCCGCAGACGGCGGGGGGGCTGCTGGCGGCGGTTCCGGCTGATCAGGCAGAGCGGGTTTTGGATGCCCTTCGGACCGAGGGGGAGGTTGCGGCAATGGTCGGCCATATCGAGGAAGGCGCGCCCTTCCTCACGGTCGAAGCGTGACCGGCCTCTCGGCTTATTTTCCGATCCGGCGCGGTTTGAAGGCCGCCAGAATCTTGAACCCCTGAGCGAGGGCGATAGTGCGCACCTCGGCAAAAGCCAAGGTCAGCGCCTCCTCATAGGGCAGCGTCCGGTTCGCGACGAGCCAGAGTTGCCCCTGCGGCTGCAACATACGCTGCGCGGCACGTATGAAGGCCGCGCCGAGCGCTGGATCGGCCGCGCGCCCCTGATGGAAAGGCGGGTTCATCACCACGAAATCAAGCGCCTTGCCTGCGCTGAAGCGCGTCGCATCGGCCCAGTGGAACTCGGCCCGGGGGTCGCGGACATTCTCGCGTGCGCAGGCCAATGCCTCGGCCTCTGCCTCGACCAGATGCAGTTCCTTCACCGCGTCGCGCGCCAGGACTTGCGCGGCAAGCCAGCCCCATCCCGCGCCAAGGTCAGCCCCTTTGCCCTTCAGATCCTTCGGCAGATGGGCTGCCAACAGTGCCGATCCCGGGTCGATCCCGTCCGCAGAAAAGACGCCGGGGCGGGTGATGAACCCCGGCACCACCTCTGACGATAATGCCACCCAATCGGTGAAAGCCGCCGCGCCGGGATTGGTGAAGGAAAAACAGCGTCCGTGGGCCCTGGTCAGGTTCGCGCCCACTTCAGCACGCGCACGCACATCTTTCAGAGCACTGTCGATGCCGTCATGCTTTTGCCCGTCGATCCATACCGCCCCCCCCGGCACCACTGCCGCGCTGGCCGTGGCGACCATAGCGCGGGCCAGCGCGCGGGCGCGTGGCAAGAACAGCACCGCCGCCGCGAAATCCCCTTCGGCCTCCTCCGCAACTTGCCAGCCCTGCCCCGTCAGCCGATCCGCGTCCGGGCAAAAGCCGGTGACGATCAGCGTCCGGTCGGGCGGCAGGGCCGACAGGTCACTGTCCACCCCTGGTCGCAGGACCAGAATGCGCCCCTCAGGCGGCAGGGCGCCGGGGCCTTCCAGCGCGTCGGAAAGACGGGAATTGGCCACCCCTGCCCTATTCCTTTTCCATCGTGCATTGCAGCGGATGCTGATGGCGGCGGGCGAAGTCCATCACCTGCGCCACCTTGGTTTCCGCCACCTCGAAGGAAAAGACGCCCACGACCGCCAGCCCCTTCTTGTGGACAGCCAGCATGATCTCGAACGCTTGTGCGTGATTGAGCCCGAAGAACCGTTCCAGAATGTGAACGACAAATTCCATCGGCGTGTAATCGTCGTTGAGCAAAAGCACCTTGTACAATGGTGGTCGCTGGGTCTTGGGGCGGACCTTAGTGACGACGGAGGTTTCGCCATCGGCGCCGTCCCGATGATCGGACAATCTGGGAGAGCGAGGCGCCAAGGGTAAAACTCCACCGGGGAATCGGGTCATGTCAGGCTCACTAGTATAATCCCTTGACCGGATGAGAAAAGAGTTGCGATGAGTCAATCCCGCACAGGAGGCACCGCTCATGGACAGGCTCACAACCATCGGCTTCGATGCGGACGACACGCTTTGGCACAATGAACGTTTTTTCCGCCTGACGCAGGACCGCTTCGCCACCCTTCTGGCCGATTTCACCGACCCCGACCATCTGCACGACCGGCTTCTCGCGGCTGAGCGGCGCAACCTTGGCCACTATGGGTTCGGGGTTAAGGGATTTGTGTTGTCGATGATCGAAACGGCGATCGAAGTGACGGACGAACGGGTGCCTGCCCCGGTCATTGCCGAACTGATCCGGGCGGGGCAAGAGATGCTGGCCCATCCGATCGAGCTTCTGCCCGACGCGGAACAGGCGGTGCGCGCGCTTGGAGGGCACTACAAGCTGGTGCTGGTGACGAAGGGCGATCTTCTGGATCAGGAACGAAAGCTGGCGCAATCTGGTTTGGGTGACCTTTTCGACGCGGTGGAAATCGTGTCGGACAAGACACCAGCAACCTATGCGCGGGTGTTCGGACGCCATGGCAGCGGTGCCGCGCGGGCCTTGATGGTCGGAAATTCGCTTAGATCCGACGTGCTGCCGATGATCGAGGCAGGCGGATGGGGCGCGCATATCCCCCACGACCTGACCTGGGCGCTGGAAGAAAGCATGCCACCACAGGATCAGGCGCGGTTCGCCCAGTTGACGGGCATCGGCGAAGTACCGGCCCTGGTGGAGCGGATAGAGGCCAGAACCACCGGTCAGTAGCTAGCCTATGTTGGGGCGAAAGTATAATCGCCTACCACATATAGACTTCCCGGGCGAAAACGGACTGAACCCAGCTTTCAAAACGGCTTCAAAGCCATTGAAGAAAAAGGTGTTTTCGCCTTCGGGGCCCTATGCTATCGTAGGGCAAATCAAAAATAACCCGGCAACGTCCGGGATGAGGCAGTAGGCAGTGACAAACATCTTCGCCCATGTTCGGCGGTGCATATCTTATGCATGGGCCGTAGGAATTCTGGCGCTGGCATTCGCGCTTTTGCCGCTGGCGGCACTGGCCGCGCCCTATGCCGATTTCGTCATCGACGCCCGCACCGGCGAAGTGCTGCACGAGACCAACGCCGATGCGCGCCTGCATCCGGCATCTCTCACCAAGATGATGACGCTCTACATCGCGTTCGAGGCGATTGAGCATGGCGAAATCTCGCTCGACACGATGGTCACGGTTTCGAAATATGCCGCCAGCCAGCCGCCATCGCGGCTGGGTCTGCGCGCTGGCCAGAAAATCGCGATGCGCTATCTGATCCGCGCCGCCGCGATCAAATCCGCCAATGACGCCGCCGCGGCCATCGGCGATGCGATCGAGGGCAATCGCGAAGCGTTCGCCGCCCGGATGAATCGCACGGCGAAAGCCTTGGGCATGACGCGCACCACGTTCCACAACGCCAACGGCCTGACCGCCGAAGGGCACCTTTCCACCGCCCGTGACATGACCACGCTCGGTCGGCGGCTGTTTTTCGATTTCCCGCAATATTACAATATCTTCTCGCGCAGGACGGCCGACGCGGGCATGGCGCAGGTCGCTTCGACGAACCGCCGGTTTCTCGACAGCTACGAAGGCGCGGACGGGATCAAGACGGGCTATACTTCGCCTGCGGGCTTCAACCTGACCGCCTCAGCGCAGCGTGGTAACAAGCGGATCATCGCAACCGTCTTTGGCGGGAAATCCACCGCCAGCCGCAACGCGCGCATCGTCGAGCTTCTCGACCTTGGCTTCGGCAAGGCGCCGAACAAGGCCGCCGTCCAGCCGCCGCCAGCGATTGCCTATAATGGCGACGATGTGGAGCCGGACGAGGATCTCTTGGCCGAGGCCATTGCAGCCACGGTCGATCCGTCGATTCCGCCATCCGGCAAGACAATCCGCGTGAATGGCGCAGTCGAGGAAAGCCCGTTGCCGCGTGCCCGCCCATCGGCAACCGCACCCGTCGCGCTGGCCGCACTTCCGCCTGAGAGCTCGGCGGAAGCAGGCGCCGACGCGCAGATTGTGGCAGAGGCGGACCAGATGGCTTCAGCGACAGATGAGTTGATGGAAAGCATGGCCGATACGATCGACGCGGCCCTTGCCGAAGCACAGGCCGACGTCCCGGAGTTTGAGCAGACAACCGCCCCGCAGCCTGAAACGCTGGCGATGGCCGACGCTGGGACGGAACAGCCAGTCGTCGCACCTGAGGAAGAAGTCCTGGCCAGTCTTGCCGCGCCCGCCGACATGCTGCGCCCACAGGCACGGCCCGCAGGACTTAGGACAGAACCACCGGCCCTTGCCGTGGCGGCGGCACCCGCCAGCGCGCTGGACACCATAGCCGAAGCCGAACCGGCCGTTGCCCTGTTGGCAGAACCTGCGAACGTTTCGCCGATCACCCCCCTTTTACCGGAAGAGGAGCTGATCATCAGCGCCGCACCGGAAGCCGCACCGGCTGAAGAAGTGCCAGAGGACATGGCCGAAACCGTCGTTCTGGAAGCACCGGCACCCGCGCCCATAACCACGGAAGAGCCGCAGATCGTGCTCGCATCGGCGGAACCTGCCGCAGAACCCGCTGTAGCCGAAGAGCTGGAGATCGTGACGCGGGTCTCGACCTCGGGCGGGCACGAATGGGGGATCAATGTCGGCAGCTTCCCGTCGCGTTATAATGCCGAGCGGGAACTCCTGCGGACCGCACTTGTGGAAATGTCGACGCTGAACGACGCGCTGCGCAAAGTGTCCAGCCGCAAGGGCGCGTTCGATGCGACCTTTGTCGGCCTGACGCAGGAAAATGCCGATCTGGCCTGTCGTCGGCTGGTCGCGCGCGGCAATGAATGCGTGGTATTCGGCCCCTAAACTTCGGAACCGTGGCCCTATGGTTTTGGACGGTCGTCCCAATCCTTGCGCAGGATGCGATGGCCATCGCCTTCTGGATCTTCAAACTGACGCGAGCGCAGTGCCCAGACGAAGGCCACAAGACCAAGTCCGCCTAGAAAAAGCGACACCGGGATCAGGATTGCCAGCATCTCCATCGTGGCACCTACTTCAGTCTGAGGGCGTTGAGCGTCACGGTCAGGGAGGAGGTCGACATGGCCAGCGCAGCGATCAGCGGCGTCGCCAGACCGACCAGCGCCACCGGCACTGCCACGACATTGTAGGCCAATGACAGGGCGAAGTTCTGCTTGATCCGCCGCCGCGCCTGAACCGCGATGCGCCGGGCGTCGACGATCGGGCCCAGATCTTGCCCCAATAGCACGATGTCAGACGCAACCCGCGCCGCATCGAGCGCCGACGCAGGCGAGACGGAAACATGCGCGGAGGCCAAGGCGACCGTATCGTTCAGTCCGTCGCCGACCATCAGAACGCGCGCGCCCCCAGCGGTCAGAGTGGTGATGAAGGCGGCCTTTTCGGCGGGCAGGACTTCGCTGCGCCATTCGCCGATCCCTAGCCCCATCGCCATCGCAGCAACCGGCGCTTCGGCATCACCCGACAGAAGCGTGACTGCCAGACCCGCCTTCTTCAGCTCGGTCACCGCGCGCGCGGCACCGGGTCGCAGCCGGTCCTGGAAGATCAGGGCGACGGGCGTTTCGCCCTCCGCCCCCAGATAGGTCGCAGTCTCGGCGACAGGCGTGGCCTGAAGCCAGCTCGCACGCCCGAGACGTACCCGGCGCCCGTTACACTGCCCTTCAACCCCGTAACCCGCCTTTTCATGGATAGCCGACACGGCAGCGGGCCTGATCCCGCGCGCCGCCAGCGCCTCGCCCAGCGCGCGCGACAGAGGGTGTGCCGACCCCGCCGCAAGTGCCGCCGCGACAGCAAGATCATCCGCCGACAGCATGTCGAGGTTCGATGGCACCGGCGCGCCCATGGTCAGCGTGCCCGTCTTGTCGAAGACGACATGGGTCACTTCTGCCAGCCGTTCCAGCGCAGTGCCGTCTTTCACCAACAGGCCCATGCGGAAAAGTTTGCCCGACGCCGCCGTCACGACCGAAGGCACCGCAAGGGCCAGCGCGCAGGGGCAGGTGATGATCAGAACCGCCGCCGCCACATTGACGGCAAGGCGCACATCGCCGCCAGAATGGATCATCCAGCCGATGAAAGACGATAGCGCCAGCAGATGCACCGCCGGCGAATAGCGCCGCGCCATCCGGTCGGCGAGCGACATGTAACGGTTCTTGGTGCTTTCGGCGACCGCGACCAGATCGGCCATACGGTGAAGCGAGCTGTCCTTGCCCGCCGCCGTAACGCGAAGGGTCAGCGGCCCGGTCAGGTTCACCTCGCCCGCACTGACCATGCTGCCCACCGCAGCAGGAACCGGCAGGGTTTCCCCGGTCAGTAGCGAACGGTCCAGTTCCGACTGGCCTTGCGTGACAACACCGTCAACCGGCATCCGGCCACCGGGCCGGACAAGCACCAGATCGCCGACTGCGACCTCGGCCACCGGCACCAGGGCTTCCCTGCCGTCCCGCAGCAAGATTGCACGTGGTACCTCCAGCGCCGCGAGTTCCTCTGCCGCCGACCGCGCGGCCGCACGGCTGCGGTAATCCAGGTAACGCCCCGCGAGCAGGAAGAAACACAGCGACACGGCCGCATCGAAATAGGCGTGATGACCGCCCTTGATCGTCTCGAACAAAGAGATGGAGGACGCGAGGATCAGCGCCAGTGAAATTGGCACATCCATCCCCAGCTTGCGCGCCTTGAGCGAGGCGAGCGCGGACTGAAAGAACGGCTGGCCCGCGAAGACCAGCGTGGGCAGGGCGATCATCGCGCTGATCCAGTGGAAAAGATCGCGCGTTGCATCTTCGGCGCCCGACCAGACCGCCACCGACAGAAGCATGATGTTCATCATGGAAAAGCCGGCGACACCCAGACGCATCAGCAGATCGCGTCCGCGCCGTTCGCTTTCGGACGTGGACAGCATCGCCGCGTCCAGCTCAAACGCCGGATAACCCGCATCGGCCAGCACGGCGATCAGATGTTCGGGCAACACCTCGGGCCGCGCTGCGACCGTGACGCGTTTCAACGTCAGGTTCACCCGCGCCGCCTGAACCCCGGCCAGCGCCGAAAGCCGGTTTTCGATCACAGAAATCGCGGTCGCGTCCTGGGCAGTCGGCACTGACAGGACAATGCCGACATCCGCCGCGCGCCTGCGGCTTTCGGCCAGCATCTCGGTCGCGGGCAGGGCCACACAGGCCGGGCAGGCCGAAAGTGACGGGCTTTCAGCGTAACTCATCCCCTAGCCCTTCACGAACAGATCAAGGCGTTGGTGAAATCGGGTGCCATCTTCCGCGCGTGCCTCAAGAAGGATCATCCAGGCCCCCTTTCCCAGCGCCAGCGGCGCAACGAAGTCACCGCCACGATAGGTGAAATCGGGCCGTTTGTCTTCGACCGCCTCCGTCGTGCGACCGACGAGCGCGCTGATTTCGCGCGCCTCGACCGGCTGGCCCGCCTGATCGCGGAACGACAAGATCAATTCGCCCGCATCGTAACGATACTCAAGCGTCCAGCCGAGTTTTTCCTGCGCGGCGCGTTCGGCGTCGAAGACCTGAGAGGCGACGTAAGAATTCGGCACCTCCAGCCCCGGAAAAGTCTGCACCGCTTTCACCGCAAGCAGGACATTCATCCCGATGATCAGCCCGAATGCCCCAACAGCAATCGCCAGCACCTTGCGCCCGGTTAGTTCGCGCGCCATGTCACTGCCCCTTCCCGTGGAAGACCGTATCGGCGCTGACCCGATCCGTCGTGGTTGTCAGATCAAGAACCCAGAACCGCATGTCGAGCTGCCCGCCTTCGGCCGCCTTGGACCCCGGCGCAGCTGTAACATAAATACGCTGGGTCAGTGTTTCGTCGGCGGGAACCGTGACCACGGTTTGCTCCTGCCCCTCAAGTGACAGGGTCAGCGGCTCCTCCGCCGTCAGCGAGATATGGAAGGGCCGGGGCTCGCCGTGCTTGTTGTGCAGGCGCACCTCGTAGGTGTTGCGGATCGTGCCGTCCGCAAGCGTGACAAACAGCGGATTGCGCACCGGCGACACGTTTAGCCCGATCGGCGAGCGCATGAAAAGCGCCACCACCATCGCAATGCCGACTGAAGCCCAGAGCGTTGTGTAAAGGATCGTGCGGGGGCGGAAGATGTGTTTCCAGACATTCTTGGGCGCGCCGCCAGCCCGTTCAGCCGCCTCGTCCTTCAGGGCCATATAGTCGATCAAGCCACGGGGCTTGCCGATCCGGTCCATCACCTCGTCGCAGGCATCGATGCACAGCGCGCAGGTGATGCACTCCATCTGCTGGCCATTGCGGATGTCGATGCCCATCGGGCAGACATTCACGCAGGCCATGCAGTCGATACAATCGCCCTGCCGATCCGCTCCCTCCTCGCCCGCCTTCTGCAGCTTGCCGCGCGGCTCGCCCCGCCAGTCGCGATAGGCGACGGTCAGCGTATCTTCGTCCATCATTGCCGCCTGAATCCGCGGCCAGGGACAGGCGTAGATACAGATCTGTTCGCGCGCAAAGCCACCAAAGAAGAAGGTGGTCAGCGTCAGAACCGCCATGGTGATGTAGGCAACCGGATGGGCGGTGCCATGAATGAGGTTCCAAAACAGCGTCGGCGCGTCGGTGAAATAGAAGATCCACGCCCCACCGGTGGCCAGCCCGATCAGGAACCAGACCGTCCATTTGATTGCTCTGAGGCGGATCTTATGCGCATCCAGCTTCTGGTGATAGAGCCGCACACGCGCATTCCTGTCACCCTCGATCCAGCGTTCGACGAGGATGAACAAATCCGTCCAGACTGTCTGCGGGCAGGTATACCCGCACCAAACCCGGCCGAGCGCCGACGTGAATAGGAAAAGCCCCAGCCCCGCCATGATCAGAAGGCCGGCCACGAAATAGAATTCCTCGGGCCATATCTCGACCATGAAGAAGAAGAAGCGCCGGTTGGCCAGATCGACCAGAACCGCCTGATCGGGCAGCTCCGGCCCTCGGTCCCAGCGGATCCACGGAACCAGATAATAGATCCCCAGCGTCACCGCCATGATGACCCATTTCAGGTTGCGGAAGTTCCCTTTCACCCGGCGGGGAAATATGGGTTCGTGTGCCGCATAAAGTGCGGGGGGAGAATCATTGGGGCTCATGGCCAGTCGCCCGATCATTGTTCGCGTCGCGCCCCTTATGCGCGCCAAGCCGCACCGCAGCATTGACCTAGGTCAACAGTGGCGGGACAAACCGGCGGCTTCGGGTCTGGGACACAGACTTGTTGCGAGACCCGAAGCTTTCTGCCCTATGCTACCTGAAAGACCGGCAGAGGCCAGTGAACGAAATGTCACAGAGATTCAAGAACGGGCGCGCTTTCTGGCTGGTCCCGGTTACGGGTGCAACATTCCTGGCTTTCATGCTGGGGCTTGGCCTGGGCACGACGGGCCGTCCGCCGTCGGGCCTCTTGCGCACCGCGATCGGCGGGGTTTCCGATCTGGTGAGTTATTCGCGCGACGCGATCAAGGCGAGGCCGTCCCAACATCTGCGTCCGCGCGGCCATGACGGCAACGGCGTGACGATCAGCCAGCCGGACCGCATGCAGCCCGGTGTCACCCTTTTATCGGGCCTTTTCGGCCAGACGCTGGGCTTCCGGCTTTACGCTGCCGATGGCGCGCTTCTGAAGGAATGGCCAATCGACTTTTTCAAGATCGCGCCAGACGAGATGAACCATCGCTACCATGCGCTGATCCATGGCGAATATCTTTATCCAAATGGCGATATCGTCGCCAATCTGGATGGGCGCGGACTGGTGCGGTTCGATGCCTGCGGCAAAATCAAATGGCGTAATCACGACCGCAACCACCATTCGGTCTTCGTGGATGAGGCGGGCGACATCTGGACTCCGATCACCCCAGATACGCAAACGGACATGACCATCGCGCCTCGCCCCTTCATCTTCGATCACATCGCGCGCTTCGATCCTGATACCGGCGAGAAGCTGGAGGAGATCGACCTTCTCAAAGCCCTTCAGGACGGGCCGGGCACGGGGTTGGTGCAGACCAACCATGCCCGCCTTGACGACGTCTTGCATGTGAACGACGTGGAAGTTCTGTCAAGCGCTACGGCCCCGGCCTTCCCGATGTTTCGCGCCGGCGATCTGCTGGTGTCCAGCCGCAACCTGTCACAGCTTTGGGTGATCGACCGTCAGACCCATGCCGTGAAGTGGTGGTTCGCCGGGCCGAACCTGTCGCAACATGATCCTGATTTCCGCCCCGATGGAACGATTGCCATGTTCGACAACCGCCCGGCAGGCGATCCGTCTGCTGAGAATGACTTCTTGGGCAAGCTCGGTGGGAGCCGGATTCTGGTGATCGACCCTGCCACAGCGGGCCACAGCGTCGCCTATCAGACGGACGGGCAAAACCGTTTCTATTCGCCTTACCGGGGTAAGCAGGAACTTGAACCGAACGGCAATCTGTTGATCGCCGAAACCGACGCAGGCCGCGCTTTCGAGGTGACAGCGGACGGCACGGTCGTCTGGGAATATGTGAACGGCTGGGATGAAACGCAGATAGGCTGGGTGATGGGGGCCGCGCGCTACCCGGAAAGCTATGCGGATATTGCCAGTATCACCTGCAACTGACCGGCGGGAAAAATTTGGCGGACTGATCCGGACCGGCGCCAAATGGTGCGAGACGCGATGTGCAAGGAGGGGAAGAGCCATGACCGAAAAACGCCGCGCGGGCGAAGGATCCGAGTTTTCCGCCGCCGAAATCGGGGCAATCGCCCATCTTTACCGGGGAGAGGTTTATCGCAGCACCGTCTGGCGAACGCGGCTTGATACGACCACCAACTGGTCGGTCGTGACGCTGGGCGTTGCACTTTCGATCACCTATTCTTCGCCCGGAGCCTCGCCCCTGCCGCTGGTGCTGGTGGGGATCCTCATCATGCTCTTCCTGGCGCTCGAAGCGCGGCGCTATCGCTATTTCAGCGTCTGGCGGGCACGATCACGTTGGCTGGAGCGGCATTTTTACGTGCCAATGCTGCAGGACGGCGATCTGCATACCGAAGAGAACTGGCAAAGAAAACTGGCGGAGGATTATTCCCACCCCCGCTATCACGTGACCTACATGACGGCCGTGGCCCGGCGGGTGCGCAGCAATTACCTGTGGATCCTGCTGATCCAGACACTTGCCTATTGCGGCAAGATCACAGTTCATCCGGTGCCCGTCCAGAGTTTTGCGGGTTTCATCAATCGCGCCGATATCGGCCCGGTACCCGGCGAGATCGTCTTGCTGGCAGGGGCGAGTTATGTGCTGTGCTGGATCGGCCTTGCCATTTGGATCACCAGTGTCGATTCACGCCGCATCCGCGAACGCGGTGGCGTGCCGGAAATGGGATAGGGCGACACTTGGCAGGAGAAAGTGCACCGGCATCCTCAGGAAACGCGCGAACAGGACGGGATGCCGGTGCAGCCCAAAGGATTTGTATCCGGGGGCTTGGTCCTTCTCGCATGTTATTGCCGCGTCGTCCTTGACCTGCATCAAACCCGCCCGGCCTGTCGCGACGCCCAGCGACAGAACGCCTGAACCGGGGGGCGTTGCGGGCCGGTCGGTGTCACCAGAAAATAGCCCTCGCGGTCATCGTCCTCGTAAAGCAGGCTTAAGCGCCCTGCGGCTATGTCAGCCTCCACAAAGGCACGGGCGATAACCGCGATCCCCTGGCCGTCGCGCGCCGCATCAAGCATCAGATTGCCCGGAAGCGAGACAAATCCCGCCCCACCCTGACGGCTGAGGCCATGGCTTTCCAGAAAGGCGGTCGCCTCGTTCGTGCCCAGTTCCTGCAACCAGGCATGGTGCGCCAACTGGTCAAGGGTCCGCAGGCTTCCCGGCGGAATCAGCGACGGCGAAGCGACAACAACAACGGGGGTCCGCAGCAAGAGGTACGATTGGGTTCCCGCCCAATCGCCATTCCCGAAACGGATCGCGATATCGGCTTCTTCGCCCAAGCGGCGCAGATCGGCCGTCGCGTCGATCACCAGATCGACCCCAGGATGGTTTGCGCGAAAGTCCGACAGGCGGGGCATCAGCCAGCCCCCGGCAAAAGCCGGCGTGGTGGTCACGCGCAAGGGGCGGGCACGGTCGGCCCCTGAAAGCTCCGCCAGACAGCGTGCGATCTGGCCAAAGCCGTCTTGCAACGCGGCGGCGAGTTTGCGGCCATCGGCGGTCAACGAAAGGCGGCGCCCGTCACGTTCGACCAGCCGCAGCCCCAGATAGGCCTCCAGTCCACGGATCTGCTGCGAGATCGCGGCATGCGTCACGCCGATGGCGGCACCCGCCTGCTCCAGCGTCTCCGCCTCCGCAAACGCGGCAAAAGCCCGCAGCGACGAGAGCGCTGGAAAGTTCCGCCAGATAGATATGTTAGAAATCCTTACATGTAAGAATTATCGCTGAGTCGAATGTTCTGCAAGAACGGGCTAATTTTCAAGCATGAAGTCCAGATCAACGGAGGACAAAATGTTGGAAATTCTTGCAAGAAGCCTGATGATTGCAACCCGGGCCGACGACATTGATCGTCGGGTCGAGCAAGACAAGGAACGCCAGGCGCTGGATCAGTATTTCTGGTGGGGGCGCCGCTGGCATCATCCTGAAGAGACAAACCACTGATCCTGCCTTTTCCAAAGCAAAAAGCCCCCGGCGGGACCGGGGGCTTTGTTCTTTCGCGGACTGGCAGGTTACTCGCCGCCGCCCAGGCTGTGCACATATCCGGCAACGGCGCGGATATCCGCCTCTGACAGACGCCCTGTCCAGGCGGGCATCACGCCATAACGCGCCTTTGTCACCGTCTCGGTCAGGGTTGCGGCATCGCCACCATATAGCCAGATCGCATCCGTCAGGTTCGGAGCGCCCTGTGCCCGGTCGCCGGTACCTGCATCGCCATGGCAAGCTGCGCAGTTGTCGGCAAAGACCTGCACACCCTTGGTGGCCAGCGCTGCATCATGTTCCTGCCCGGAAATGTTCAAGACATGGTTGACCACGGCGTCGATGTCGGCAGGTTCAAGCATTTCCCCGAACGCAGGCATCTGAGAGAACCGGGCATCCGCATCGGTCGTATTGCGAATGCCGTGCGTGATCGTCGCGTGGATATCCTCGATCGTGCCACCCCACAGCCAGTCGTTGTCCAGAAGGTTGGGGAACCCTTTGGCGCCACCAGCCCCGGCCCCATGACATTGGGCGCACCAGGTCTTGAACACCGCGCCACCGGCATTCTGGGTGTAGTTGGCCAGTTCCGGGTCAGCGGCGATCTGTGTCAGATCTGTCGCCACAAGTTTCGCCTCAATCGGGGCGTTGGCGTCTTCGAACCGCTTGATGTCAGCGGCCACTTCCGCCCGGGTCGAGTAGCCCAGAAGGCCTGCGGTCGCGCCGCTGATCAACGGCCAGGCGGGATAGGCAATCGTATAGGCGATGCCCCAGATGATCGTGGCGTAGAAGGTCCACAGCCACCAGCGGGGCATCGGATTGTCGAATTCCTCGATCCCGTCCCAGGAATGGCCCGTGGTGCCCGGATCGACCTTTGTCTTGATTGGTTTTTTGCTCATCTCAGGCCTCCTTCACCTTGGGGGAGCGTGCCCCCTCTGGTGCGGGTTTGTCTTCATGCCGGAAGGGAATTTGCGAAATGTCGTCGTGCACCGCGCGCGAACCGGGGCGGAAAGCCCACAAGATCACCACGAGGAAGAGGCCGAACAGAACCAGAAGCGCCCAGCTGTCGGCAAACTCCCGCAAGATCGAATAAAGATCCATCACGTCCCCCTATCGGCTTGCGTCAGGCTGGAAGGTCGAGAAATCGACCATCGTGCCCAACACCTGCAAATAGGCGACAAGTGCATCCATTTCACTCACGCCCGGCTGACCGTCGAAGTTGCTGACAGCCGTCTTGGGATAGCGCTCCTGAAGACCTGCATAGTCGCTGTCAGGATCGGCCTGCGCCGCAAAGTCGGCCAGCGCAGCTTCGATCATCTCGCTCGTATAGGGCACGCCGACCATGGCATGCGTTTCGAGTTTGGCCTGCACGTCCTGCGTGTCGACCTCGCGGTCGAGCAGGAAACCGTATTTCGGCATCACCGATTCCGGCACGACCGATTGCGGATCGGTCAGGTGGGCGACATGCCATTCGTCCGAATAGCGGCCACCGACACGGGCCAGATCCGGTCCGGTGCGTTTGGACCCCCACTGGAACGGATGGTCATACATCGATTCCGCCGCAAGACTGTAGTGGCCGTAACGTTCCACTTCGTCGCGCATCGGGCGGATCATCTGGCTGTGGCAGACATAGCAGCC
>Ga0209476_10001685_pt1 | contig 14817 bp, 18 predicted proteins | sample KloWWTrecipitate_FD_187179 | JGI IMG/M metagenome (GOLD analysis project Ga0209476, IMG submission 187179) | Active sludge microbial communities from Klosterneuburg, Austria, studying microevolution and ecology of nitrifiers - Klosterneuburg... | ecosystem: Engineered > WWTP > Aerobic digester... | reverse complement strand
TGTGAAACGCACGGCGTTCGGATTCCGCCGGTTCGAGCACTACCGCATCCGCGCTCTGCTCTACGCAGGTAAACCCAACTGGTCACTCCTCGACCAACTCACCCCACCCTGAAATCCGAAGCGCCCGATTATGCGTGATGTCACAGGCGGAGCGCTTTCCCACATTGGTCACCCGAACCGGATCATCTTCGATCCGCTGCAGAGCGCAGGCAATCAGGACTGCGTTGTGGTGGTCGACAACAAGTGGGGTTACCAGGTTCCGCTCTCGGACCCCAGCTGGTTGTGGAACTCAGACACAAATGATCTACCGGAGGACGGATATCCCTCGGCCCGAGAGTACAAACGCGCCAACGACTACGGGCAACAGCAAGGCATCTCATGTGCATTCCCAGCCGATGAGCTGTTCGTCTTGGGTGAGATCGCCGCCACCGAGGTTCTAGGAACCCCCCGGAACCAATGCCAGTACTTCGCGATCCAGCCGAAGAAAGCACGTACGAAGTCGGGCGTGGACTTTGCGCCAGTCACCGATCAACCCGTCTGCACGCTGAACGGCATTAATTGCGCCTCTAAGGGATCTGGCGTGAGCGGGCCAGGCGGGCCTCGCTGCCTCATTCCTGCCCACGGCGGAGCGGACGTTAAGAACGTGTTACTCGCGCCGGGTTCCATTGACCGAATTCTTCAGGATGCCAACCCAAATGACGCGCAACTCCCAAGCGGAAACGACTTCGCTCTGATGATGGACTACTTCCATAAGGGCGGTGGCTCCGCGCTCAATGCCAATCGGTTTCGAAGCGTTCTGGCACCCGCCCACACGTCGGTACTATTCGCTAGCTGATCGGACGCCATGCCCATTAACCGGAATGAACAGACAGCGCTGAGCTTTGACAGCTACCTAGGATCGCGCGGATTGGTCTATGACCCCGTGGTGAAAGCAGATTTGCTGGCTGCAATTCTGAGTTCGCAGTTCGTGCTTTTTGCGGGACCAAGCGGCACTGGCAAGTCAACCGCGGCGCTGGCGCTGGCTGATTTCTTCGCGCCTCCAACTCGTCGTGCGGTCATCGCCGTGGAACGAACTTGGGAAACTCCGCAAGACGTCGTGGGCGCGTACTCGTCGTTCGCCGACTACTACCTTGCGAAACCCGGTTTGGACCAGATGCTTCGTGCGCAGTTCAACCCTGGCGCGAACAGCGCTGCCGACGAGGCAAGAACCCCGATAATTGTCGTGGAGGAAGCCAACCTTTCAGCAATCGAGGGATACTTGAATCCTGTGGTTCACGGTCTCTCTGCACCCGCACAACTTTCCGTGACCTGGCCGTTGCACCCGCTTGATGGCTTCGTTGCACGAACAGGACGGGCTGAAGCTCCGAGGACTGTGCCGCCAGTGCTCGTCGTTGGCCCATGGCCGAGATTTCTCGGAACCATCAACGTGGACCACACGGCGATGGCGCCTGCGCGCAAAGTATCCGGCCGAGCCTGCGTGGTGCTCCTAGAGCCATCAACCTCACCAGCGGCGCTCGACGGTGTCACGGCCCTATTCGAGCCGACGGCCGCAACGGACTGGGATCCAGGTCCGCAAGAACTGCTCAATGATCCACGCACTGAACTGGCGTCAATTTTGGAGCAGCCTCGGCTTGCCATTCTGGCTTCAGCCCTGAATGCTGCAACTACACGTCTGACCGATCGGCTTGGATCGAACCCAGTCAGCAAGCGCGACGAGCATCGGTGCCTGCTGTACATGTCGTGGTTCTGCGAGATTGCTCCACACGTACCCGACTTAGACACCGCCGATCTCGATGCCAAGGCAGCCGAAAACGCGTTGCTCCATTTCGTACTGCCTGGTCTGACTCCTCAGCAGTTTGGGCAGACGGTCGAACTATTTCGGGCGTCGCCCGTGGACAGTCTTTTGAGATCTCGATGCGCACGTCTCGTGCCCGCTGATGGTGACTCAGCGCTCGGCTATGCGGTCGACTACTGGTCCGCGTTGTCCTAGTGAGCATGAGGGTCCGATTCATCGGGCACGTAGACGTTGCCGTGGAGGTTCCAGGCGCGGCGCTCCCACTTGTTCTGCCGACTGGACTAATCGTTGACAGGATTTCGCATGGGCGTGTTGACGAGGTACGCCTTCGTCCGAGCTCGTCGGTGAGCACCTTCGTGGGACGGTTGAACATTCCGTATGTGGACAACCGGACCATCAAGCTCGCCTCGCTCGATGTGCCCGCACCCGCGCCCTGGAGAATGGCCGATCTTTGGACGATGCTGCTTGCAGCGAACAGAATCGATCAAAGCGAGCTGGCCGGCAGCGGCGCTTTGCACCATGCCCCCAACGCAACAAGATCACGTTCTCGCGATGAAATTGCCTGGACTGCACTGTCGAGATCCGCTGCTGCAGCTCAATCAACTTTGACCCATTGGCCATCACGAACATCAACTCGACACGTCCGTCATCCACTTGAGCTTTCTCGCGGAACGGAGCTCATCGACGCGACTGAGCGGCAACTCGGCGGCCAGATCGATCTCCTGGGAACGAAAGGCGGCCGACTTGCTCCAGCAGTAACAATCCGACGAGTCGCGCAGGTCGACGATTGGACCAGCCGCGCCCTCGCCTCCGTCTCGGCGCAGGTATGCGCGATGGTCAGATCGGTGGACAACCAAAAAGTATTCGGAAACGTGCCGGCATCGCTTGTAACCCCGATAGCGGCGGTGGCGCAGCGCGCACGACCGACCCAGCCCCTATCTGATCCCCCCTTCTCGTCATGGCCACCCATATTCGTGGAGGCTTACTCCGCGGCAGTTGCCGTTCTGAGCACCGCGCGAAGCGGCGGGACCAGGAGTGGCTGGATTCCTCTGGCCGACCTCTGGCGCCTTTACGAGGCTTGGCTGGCGGAGCGGGTGCTCTCCATTCTTACGCGAATTCTTGGGTTGCCGACGTGGGTCGATGAGGGACGGATCGCTTGCGGTTGGAGTGGCCCCGACTGGCAGCTCGAACTCCGACACCCTTGTACATTCACGAATAGACCTCGGACCATTCTCGGCTCTTCGTGGTGGAGTACCACCTCAAAGCTGGATCCCGATGTCGCACTGATCGCGTCCGGGCCCGAAGGGACTCGACTAGTTGTTCTTGACGCGAAACAACGCGGTCGCCTTCTCGCAGGGGATCTGGCCACCGAGGCATCCAAGTACCTCTGGGGGATACGACGAGACTCCGCCGACATCTTTGGAACCCACGCTGTTGTGCTCGTCTCGCCATTTGGTGGCGACGATCCCTACGACATCCCCAACGCTCGTCAGTGGTCCATCCACGGCCACCCCCACGCACCGAGGAATAGCAGGCCCGGTGAGGTCGGCACAGATCTCGACACAAAAATGATGGAGACACTGCTAATCGAGCATCTCCGTCTGCCAGTGCATACCTAGCTGCCTGCCGTTGCTCCGGGATTCAACAAGAACTACTTCCACTCACTCGAAGTCGCCGTCACAACTGTGCGCGTTTCGGTCCGCCCATTCGGCGAGCGCTTGGTCTCGTTCGGCGATGCTCGCTGTTGGGCTCATCCCGCTCACTGAGGTCGACCATTCCAGCTCGGGTTGAAGCAACGGACGAGCGGCCCGGTGAGCAACGAGGACGTCGAAGACATCGAGACACCGCGCTCGCAGTTCGGGGTCGCCTTGCTGCGCGTGGAACCGGATTGCCACGGCGACGACGTGCGTGGCGGTTGCCGCGGGCCCCTGTGGCGTCGCAGCCGACGCCCTCCCGAACGTCCTCCAGTGGGGCATGGGCGGGACACCGCTACGACAACCTGCGCAAACTCGTAGCATCCCGGGAATGACGGAGGACAACGAGGGTGACGCCAAGCTGGACGGTGTTCTCGCCAAGCGTCTCGTCAGCGAGATCACTGGGGAATTCAGAGTGCTCGTTATCCCAGCGCGGCTACCGCTGGGATAACGAGCAGGTGCTCCAACTCCTAGATGACATACATGGCAGCAGCGGGCCGTACTACCTGCAACCAATCGTCGTGAAGCCCTTGAGGGGATCCCGATTGGTGGTCCAGTCGCTATGCGGCTTGGGGTTGGTGGGTGGTGGTCCAGTGTAGAGCGAACTCGTTTGGGGTGAGTTCGCCGTGGGCGGTGTGGGGTCGGTTGGTGTTGTAGTCGTGCCGCCAGTCCTCAACGATCACGCGGGCTTCGAGTAGCGAGTCGAATCGCCACGAGTTGAGCAGTTCGTCGCGCAGCCGTCCGTTGAATGACTCGATCCAGGCGTTCTGCCAGGGTGAGCCGGGATCGATGAAGATGCTGTTCGTGTTGTTGAATCGGCACCAGTCTGCGATGGCGTGGGCGACGAACTCGGGGCCGTTGTCGAAACGGACGTAGGCCGGCGCGCCGCGCTGGGCGCTGAGATGGTCGAGAACGGCGGCGACCTGGTCGGCGTTGATGGAACGGTCGATCTTGATCGCGAGGGCTTCGCGGGTGAACTCGTCGATGATGTTGAGGAACTTGATCTGGCGGCCGTCCGCGGTGGTATCGAACTGGAAGTCCATGGCCCACACGATGTTGGGACGGATCGGACACATCGCACCGACATTGACGCCGATGCCGGTGAGACGCTTCTTGGTGCGTCGTTGCGGGACCCGCAGCCCCTCGGCACGCCACAGACGCCGGATCCGTTTGTTGTTGACCTTCCAGCCGGCGCGCCGAGCGATCTTCGCAGCGCGTCGCCACCCCCACCGTGGTCTGGTCGTGGAGAAGGCACGTAGCCAGGTGAGCGCGCTCACCGAAATTCCCCAGTTGTGCTCACCGGAATTCCCCACCTGTGAGGTGTGGTCAACGTAGCGGGTTGCGGGTGCCGGTGGTGGTTCGTCGGAGTTGGTCTGAGCGTGCGTGGTGGTCGCGGAGGCGGTAGCTGTCGCCGTCGAGGTTGAGCACGACGGATCGGTGGAGGAGACGGTCGAGCATCGCGGCGGCGACGGTGGTGTCGCCGAGGATCTCGCCCCAGCCGGCGACGCCGCGGTTGGTGGTGATCACGATCGACGTTTTCAGGTGGCGCTGTGAGACGACTTGGAACAACGCTGACGCGGCCTCGGCTGGGAGTGGCAGGTAGCCGAGTTCGTCGATCACGAGCAGGGTGGGTCCGGCGAAGAACCGCATGGTTGTCGCCCAGCGTCCTTCGATCGCGGCGCGATGGCAGCGAGCGGCGAGATCGGCGGCGGTCGTGAAGTAGGTGCGATAGCCGACGGTCGCTGCTTGCCTCGCGAGGCCGACAGCGAGGTGCGTCTTGCCGACACCTGGCGGTCCGATGAGAATCACGTTCGTCGCGGTCTCGATGTAGCGGCAGGTGCCGAGCTCGTTGATCAGATGACGGTCGACACCGGGTTGGGCGTCGAAGTCGAAGTCGTCCAGGGTGGCTGGTGTCGGCAGGCATGCGAAGCGGAGCCGGCCGACGAGGCGTCGGGCTTGGGCGGTGTCGACTTCGATCGCGAACAGCCGCTCGAGTGTTGCTGTCACCGACAGTTTCTCCGTGGCGGCTTCGTCGAGCACGCGTGGCAGCGCTTCGGCGCAGGCGTCGAGTTTCAACACTGCGAGATGCGAGCGCAGGGTTTGATAGAGCGACGCCTGGGCCATTGTCGCTGGCGGGCTGGCACCGGTTGTTGGGGTGGTGGGCTTGGTCATGTGAGTGTGTTCCTTCCTTGGGCTGCTCGCGCGTAGGCGGCGAGATCGGTGACAGTGCCGGCGGCACCGCTGGTGGTTCCGGTGAGCACCGCGGCGGCTGCTTGGGCGGCAACTCCGGGTGGGATGCGTTGCTTGCGACGGTGTGCTGGTGCGCTGCTGGCGGCGGCCATCGCCGCCAGGTTGAGCGCGGTGACATGGACGTGATCGCGCACTGTCACCCCGGCGCCGTCTGGTGCGAGGCGGTGGCGGGCGATCACGATCCCGGACACGGTCGTGATGTCGACGTGCGGCGAACCCAGACGCCATATGACCTTCGCGGTTGCGTGGGCAAGCTCGGGTGGGGTCGAGTAGCGGTTCCCGCGAAAGCTCACCAGTGCCTGTGCGGTCACGTTGCGTTCGACGGTGAGCGTCGCCGGGAATAGTGCCGGTGGCATCATCAATCGTTCACGTGCAGCGTGCGCCGCGACGGTGTCGCGTTGTCCGTCGATGACACGGCGGCGGGCGTCGCCGACACGGACACAGAACCGATCCAGTGACGCCTGCGCATCTTCGATGGTGATGTTGTCGGGCAGGGTGCGCCACCAGCGTTGGGCGGCGGTGTCGTTGGCCTTCTCGACGACACCCTTGCGGTTCCCGCGCCGTGGCGGGCAGATCGCGACTGACACCCCGTAGTGCTTGGCGACACCAGCGAACGACGCCGTGACACGACCCGTCGGCGGATGACAGACCGTGGCCATCCGATCGAAACGCCACACCCTCGTCAGACCCCCCAGCGCCCGGGTGACGCTGTCGAGCGCGTCGATGGTGTGGGGCTGATCCTTGGACTCGGCGAGCCGGCCGCGCCATCTGCCCGAATGCGCGAGCGCGCCGACGAACAACGACGCCGACGTGCCCCACCCCCACGCCGCTGGAGGGTCCGGGAGATCCACCCAGTCCCACTGCGTTTCCTCACCCGCCGGGTGATCGATGATCGCGACCGGCCGTCCCTTGGCCGCATGGCAACGCTCGCAATGCGGCCGCAACGAACGCGCACGCAGCTGGCGGGTGAACGTCGCGTACGACTGATCGAACCCGAGGTCGACGACCTCGTCGAACTACGTGGTCGCCCACAGATGCGGATCCTCGACCAGGCGTTCCCGGCAGTAGTCGACGAACCGGGCGAAGCGGTCCTCGACCGCTGGGGCGCGGACACCGGCGACGCGTTCGTTGTTCAGATAGGCGCGGATCGTCTTGCGGTCATGGCCGAGATGCGCGGCGATCGCCGTGATCGTCCAGCCTCTCTTGCGGAGCGCGTGAGCGTCCACATCGTCCTCCTGTGTGAGCATGGAACAGGGCTCCCTCAATGGTCTGCTTGTTGTCGAAGACAGCAGCCTTGAGGGAGCCCCACCCCATTCGGTGGGACCACACAGGTGGGGGGATTCAGTGAGCAGCTCTGGGGAGATTCACCTGAGCGTGATGTGCGCCACGAGGCGCCAATCAACCGGGTGGAGGTGAAAGGACTCCACCGCAGGCCTGTCGCAGCAGGCCGATGAAGCTGAGGGCAGCCTGATTCTGGGAACGCAGGGGAGGGCGGGAAGCAGCCCTGACAACGACGGGACGGGTCGGCACTACTAGACGGCCCGGGCCCGGCAAGCAAGACGGAAAGGTGTAACGAAAGTGAACCAGTGGTTGAACCCCCTCAAGCGGGTGACCGGCTCCAACCTGGTGGATATGGGCCGGGCAGCAACGCACGTCGATCCCGTTGCGGGATGGGCGACTCCGAACCCGGATTATCACGGCCGGTCAGGAGGTCACGAGGAAAGCCTGCGGCGTACTCGTGACGAGGTTGCAGGGGAAGAGCTGGGCACCGACCCCGTCGACCGGTTGATGGTGAACGTGGGAACCACCCTGGGATCGCCCTCCCCGCCGCACGGCCAGTGCGGTGGCGGGCAGGCCCGTTGTCAGCTGATGGCCCCAGGGTGGGGCGGAGTGCTCGTAGTAGTCCGAGGACGGGAAAGCCGTCTACATGGCGAAGGGGCACAGCGAGTCAGTAGTGACGCTATGGCAATGGCAGGAGGTCGCCGGTGAACATCGACGCTTCGTGGCCCGGCTTCGATGAGGCCGAGCTTCGGGTACTGCGGATGCAAGCGAAGCTGCATCAATGGGCGACCGACAGCCCTGATCGTCGGTTTGATGACTTGTTCAACCTCGTCACCGATCCGTGCTTCCTCACGGTGGCATGGCATCGGGTGCGAGGCAATCGTGGGGCACGATCCGCCGGGGTCGATGGAGTGAAACCGAACTCGATCGTCTTTGGTGACCGGCTGCTCGGCGAGCTACGAGACGACCTCAAAGCTCAACGATTCCAGCCGCTCCCGGTGCGGGAACGGATGATCCCGAAAGCGAACGGCAAACGCCGCCGCCTCGGCATCCCGACCGTCAAGGACCGGATCGTGCAAGCCTCTCTGAAGCTGGTGTTGGAGCCAATCTTCGAGGCGGACTTCAAGCCGTGCAGTTACGGTTTCCGCCCGAAACGCCGAGCCCAGGACGCGATCGCCGAGATCCACCACTTCACATCCCACTCCTATGAGTGGGTGCTGGAAGCGGACATCACGGCATGCTTCGATGAGATCGACCACACGGCCCTGATCGGCCGGGTGCGAGACCGCATCGGAGACAAACGCGTCTTGAAATTGGTGAAGGCTTTCCTCAAGTCCGGAATCCTCACCGAGGACGGCGGACTGATCGGAACCAAGACCGGCACCCCTCAGGGCGGCATCCTGTCACCGCTGCTCGCCAACATCGCGCTCTCAGTCCTGGACGAACATTTCGCTGAGGTCTGGAAGTCATGGGGCAGCGATTCGTCTCGTTGCCGACGGCACACCAAGGGCCTGGCCACCTATCGCCTTGTGCGATATGCCGACGATTTCGTCGTCATGGTGTCCGGCACCCAACAGCATGCCGAACAGCTCCGGGAAGACGTGGCACGCATTCTTGCTCCGATGGGTTTGCGCCTGTCGGAGGAGAAGACGTCGGTTGTCCACATCGACGAGGGGTTCGACTTCCTTGGCTTCCGCATCCAGCGCAAGCCCAAGCCGGGGTCGAGCAAGCAGTTCGTTTACACATGGCCATCGAGGAAGGCGCTGACCTCGATCATGGCCAAGGTGAAGGCGATCTCGAAACAAGGCACACACCAGCCACTGTCCGACCTCCTCAGCCAGATCAATCTGGCCGTGCGGGGCTGGGCGACCTACTTCCGGCACGGTGTGTCGAAGGCAACCTTTCACTACCTGCACTACTACACGTGGCGCAGGATCATTGGATGGATTCGCCGGAAACACAGACGGGCCACCTGGAAGTTCCTGCGTCGGCGCTACTTCGGCAACGATTGGCACCTCGCGCACGATGGTGTCGGACTCTTCGACGCAAGAGCGGTCTCTGTCACCAGATATCGCTACCGCGGCCAAAAGATCCCGACACCATGGGACGAGTGGAAGACGCTCACGGCCGCGTAGCCCAAGGCTCGTGGAGAGCCGGATGCGGTGGAAGCTGCACGTCCGGTTCGGCGAGCGGGCCGGGGAAACGGATCAGCAGGAACGCTGACACCGCTCCCCGGTCCGACTCAACCACAGGCACGCAGCTCGATCTCCTCGGTGGTGATCGGTGGCGGGGCAAGACGCATCGTGGAACGATGCGCACCAACGACGTGGCATGCCCGCCGTTGTGAGACCCCGAACCGGGCGGTCAGCAGTGTCACTGCTGCCCGCTGACGGTTCTGGGCCAGAAGTTTCCCGACGCGATCTCCTTGAGCATGTCGATGTCCAACGCCTGGTTCGCGACCAGCTTCTTCAACCGGGCGTTCTCCGCTTCGAGTTCCTTGAGCCGTTTCGCGTCCGGGGCCTTCATGCCGCCGTACTGGGCGAGCCAGCGATGCCACGTCGACTCCGCGACCTGCAGATGCCGGCACACCTCGTCGAGCTGCTGACCGGCAGCAAGCAGCTTGTTGCCCTCGGCAAGCTTGCGGATGATCTGATCCGGCGTATGCCGCCGGCGCTTGTTCGTTGCCATGTTGATACTGATTCTTCCTGCCCAGAAACCGGGCAACAGAGTCGCACACCAACTGGACCACTACAGCGGGCTCACCTCAAAGGATCCGAGCCCAGACTCACTCCGAAGTCTCGTTGAGCCTTTTGCGTCCCGCCTCGAATCGTCGATATGGGGTAACACGGAGACGCTTCGTCATCAAGTCACCCACAAGCAGTACCGACGGGGCCTCTACGCAACAACTCGTCGACCGCCCGATCCAGCTCCGCTGGCGTTTCCTCAACAAGTTGATATTGAGTGGGGACCGGGACTCGCCCCAATTGATGAGGTTGTATGCATCGTCGTTGACTTCGCCGACGCCACGTTTCGCGAGTTCTGCTCGAACCTTTCAGGTCTCGCTCAGCTGTAGCCGTTCCCCGTCGCCACTGGCATCAGCGCGCCACTCGTCGAAACCGCTGTATGGGCCTCCGGCAGGTAGCGGACTTCAACATCGCACCCACCCCGAGTTCTCAGGCCGTCGGATGCTCGCTCTCGTGCATCTGCTCTATAAGCCTTACGACACGTCCGCTCGGGCTCATCACCGAATCGATCTCGCCCGCGTCATCGCTCCTGGGGACGTTGGGATCCACCAACACGAGTTCCAGCTCCACCTCATAGACGTACAGCACCTCCCCGACATGCGTCTCACGTTGGTACGCCCAGAAGAACGCAAGGTCCACCGATGTCGTCGCCCAGCACATCTGCCGGCTGTCGTCGTAGCTCACGCAGCCAGTCGTCAACGCTTCGCCGACTTGGAGTACCGCCCTGGTCCCGTGAAAGTAGGGGCCCTGCGGCGCGTGATGCGGCTTCGTGCTCACCAGTTCAGTCTGACCTTTCGCAGCGTCGGCCGTTCAACGAGGGCATGCCGGTTGACCAGGACGCAGCCCATCTTGGGAACTCCCGATTCGCCATCTAGGAACTCTGGCGAGAGTGGCGGTACCTCGTAGGCCGCTGGCTTCTAGTCCGAGAGGTAATCCAGGTCCAACATGGGCATCGAATTGGCGGCCTCGAAGGTGAGTTCATTCGTAGGCAGCGCTTGCGCCGTGACTTCGCTGATGGATCCCGTGGCCTTCGCTCGGGCACCCCAAGCGTCAGCGAGTCGTTGCCAGAGCGCGTTGCGTTTCACCGCGTCGATCGTGTCATCGTCGAGCAGTTCTGCGAGTCGTTGCGCTTCGAGGGAAGCGATTTCACTGAGCATGTCGGGATCGGGTTCCGATCCGGGCGGTACTGGAGGTAGGCGCGCAGAGTCCACGACGAAGAACAACTCAACAGCAATCGCATCTGCATCCCAGTCGGGAATAGCGCGAGCCCGAATTTCAAGCAACTCATTGATACGACGACCCTGCGGGGTGTCCTTGCCTGCCTTCTCCCGGAAGCGGGTCGCGAGCGGTGCAATCGTCGGTGCCATGTCGTCCGGGAACGCGAAACGAGAACGGTGCCGCGCCAAACCCTCGGCGAAACGCAGGCGCGACCCGGAGTCCGGGCACCCGCTGACGAAAGCAGCGTTGAGCAACACAGATTTCTCTACCGTGCCCTGCACCTCAAGGTCAACGAAGAAGTCGTCACCCGCCCATGGCACGGCTACGTATTGTGGGCGCCAGTTCTTCAGTGCCTCTTCCAGAACGGGGCTGCTCAGCTGCACTACGGCCGCTAGGTGCACCATCGGACGGGCAACACAAGGCCGAACGACTTCACATGTTTGAGAAACCACGACAGCGAGTGGAAGCTTCTCGCGGATGGCGCCGGGGCCTGAACCGAGACGCGATGCCTGTTCAGTGAGAGGCTGATCCCCGAATGCGTAACGGACGATGGCCGTGTCGGCAAAGATGTCGCCTTGCCGCCACTGGGCGGCGGCGACGTCGACTTTGACCACAAGTTCGGGATCAGGTGACCAAGCGTCGTTCGACACGCAAGCTCAATCAGCATCGATCATTGGAACGCTGTCGCCGTCACGCGGCGACCAAGTTTCGGCGACGTGTCGTACAGAAAGAACATCGAGGGGACTGCCGCGGCCATCACGACTTGTCCGCAATGATGCTCCGGCTCGACTTACCGCATCCAGAAGGGCCTGCCTCGTCGTGTCCGTATCCGCGTTGGATTCGCTTGCGTGTACCAGCGCGCTGAATGTCGCGAGGGACTCGGCGTGGCCAGCGTTAAGTCGGGAGCCAGCCGCCCACCCGTGAACGGCGCGCCGGGAAACACCGAACGCTGAGGCGAGTTGGTCCCAGGTAAGTCCACTCCGTGCTTTGAGATCCCGGACCAAAGCGGCCGTCGTGTGGCGGCTTGGAGGTGTCACTTCCTTCGGACTCAACGAGTTCATTGCGTGATCGGCCGTGGCGCCCGGAGCGTAGATAGCCGCTGGTGCGACGGACGGTGGCACGAAGACCGCTGACGAGGTCGTCAGCATCGCCACCATGAAAAACGTTCGAGATGCCGACCATGAGTCCCCGTCTCGGCGTGGGACGCTCGTCGTACCTGAACTCGTACCCGACCAGGTCGGAGAAAAAACTGTCATCAGATCTCGCCTCCATGCGCCCTGATGAACTCGTCGGTGACGACCCATCGAAAGAAGTCGTGGGCGTGGATGCATAGCTGTTCCGAGCGTTCCATGATGACGTCTTCGGAAAGGCGCAGGTTCGTGACGGCACAGTCAATGTCGAGCACCCAGGAAACCTCCTCAACTGGCTGAATGTCTGGTGTAAGCGTCCCACCGGCTGGCAGAAGCCCCCATCGTGTGGTCATCGTTGACGAGTCAGCCAGTGCAAACTCAGCTTGCGTCACCGAGGCCAGGACGGCAACTGAGGGAGGCGCCCCAGCTGCCAGACCTACCACGTCCGTTCGGACAAGCTTCGGCAACAATTCCGTCGCGTAGTCGCCCACGAGACGATCGGTGTACCGAACGCCGAGGCGCTCGATCTCGATCTCATCAACGATGAGTCGAAGTGCCGTAACGACCTGAGCGAGCCTCGTCAGGAAGTTCGCTCGGGACTGATAGTTGACCGTTTCAAGGCTGACAAACGACGGCCCAAGTACCACGGTCCACCCATCGTCGCTTGTGAGCTTCCATTGTCTGTCGCCCTGCGTCTCGACCACACCGTCAGGACCAAACGCAAACTGCACGCCGCGCTGGTCATTCATCGTCGGGTACGTTCCTCGCAACGATTCCTGAAATGGTGCAATGAACTCCATACGTGTGAGCGAGGCGATAGTGGAAAATCGCAACTGCGTGACGACACGCACCAAGGGTGCGCTCGCTAGCGGAATCTCGGCGGCAGGTTCCGCCGGGAAGGGACTTTCAGCCATCATCGTCATCGGTGCACAGTACTTTGCTTCACAGTCTGCTTCACATTCTACAGCTTGATCGCTGAAGCTACTTTGTCAAGTAACAGTTGTGTGCGCCTTTTCCGGCGGGGCAGATCTGATGGCTGCGACACCCGTTCTTGGGCTTGCGACGCCGACTCGGCTCGGGATTCGCCGGACTAGCAATCAGCGTCGTGGCCAGGCAGCGTATGGAGGTAGTCCGACTCCAGGAGCGGCTCGAACGTGCTGTGATCGATCGGGAGTCCTCGACCATCCTTCGTGACGATGAACCATGCGGCTGCTTCGTCGACCTCGCCAGTCGCCTGGAGCCAGATCTCGTCGAGCTCAACCTTGATCTCTTCCAATGACTGGTCGTCTCCGATCGGCACGAGGTCGCCAACCATGGACCCGGCTAGAAGGTGTGCGGCGAACACGATGATCTCGTCGGCCGGCGTCCGGGTGTCCATCCAGCCGAGGATGAACCTGCCAGAAACAAACTCGGCGGCGTCGACCAACAGCTGCACCACATCGTCCTTTACAGCCCTTTGTCGCAAGGCAATGGGCAACCACTGTTCGTCGACGTCATCACCGATCTCGCCGTTAGGGTCCACCGCTGAATAGTACGCGCGGTATAGGGTGTGGTTGTGGAGGTGACGCTGGAGGGGCTCGCGCGGTTCTTCGAGGTGGTGTTGCCCCACTTGAATGAGGTGCAGCGGCGGGTAGTCGCTGGTGCGGCATCGGAGATGTTGGGCCGTGGCGGCAAGTCGTGGGTGGCTGACGCGTCGGGTATGTCGCGTAACACGGTGATCAAGGCTGAGGGTGAGGTCGCGGCGGGGATCACTCCTCAGGCTCGGTTGCGCGCGCCGGGGGCTGGGGCGAAGCCGTTGACCGAGATCCAGCCGCACTTGTTGGAGGCGTTGGATCAGCTGGTCCATCCAGACACGCGTGGCAACCCGATGTCGTTGTTGAAGTGGACGTCGAAGTCGACCGCGAAACTGGCCGGGGAACTGACCCGGCGCGGGTTCAAGGTCTCTGATGACACGGTCGGGCGCTTGTTGAAACGGCTCGGCTATTCGTTGCAGTCGCCGGCGAAGGTCAAAGAAGGCACGGCGCTCCCGGATCGTGACGGTCAGTTCAGGTATCTGCACGGTCTCGCTGAACAGTTCGTTGGGTCGGGTGATCCAGTGATCAGTGTCGACACGAAGAAGAAGGAGATGGTCGGCGAGTACGACAACGGCGGTGTCGAATGGCAACCGGCCGGTGAACCCGAGCGAGTCAACGTCCACGACTTCGTCGACCCTGAGCTGGGTCGGGCGATCCCATACGGGATCTACGATGAAACGAACAACGAGGGCTGGGTCTCAGTCGGAGATGTCGCTGACACCGCCGAGTTCGCGGTCAACGCGATCCGGTCGTGGTGGAACACGATGGGCAAAGCCCGATTCCCGAACGCGACCCGACTGTTGATCACCGCCGACGCGGGCGGCTCGAACGGACACCGAGTCCGCCTTTGGAAAAGCGAACTCGCCAGACTCGCGGCCGAGACCGGACTTGAGATCACTGTCTGCCATTACCCGCCCGGCACCTCGAAGTGGAACCGGATCGAACACCGCATGTTCTCGTTCATCACGATGAATTGGCGCGGTCGGCCACTGACGTCCTACCGCACCATCATCGAGTTGATCGCTGCCACGACCACCGAGACCGGACTCACCATCCGAGCCGAACGCGACATGGAGTACTACGCCAAAGGCGTCAAGATCAGCGACACCGAAATGGCCGCACTACCACTCA
>Ga0209476_10001684_pt1 | contig 14820 bp, 9 predicted proteins | sample KloWWTrecipitate_FD_187179 | JGI IMG/M metagenome (GOLD analysis project Ga0209476, IMG submission 187179) | Active sludge microbial communities from Klosterneuburg, Austria, studying microevolution and ecology of nitrifiers - Klosterneuburg... | ecosystem: Engineered > WWTP > Aerobic digester >... | reverse complement strand
TTATTGAAAATAGTGAGGGTTGGCTTTTCAAAAGCGTTGAGCTCCTGCAATGTTTTATTGACTACTCCTATCTGCTCTTCATAGTTCGGATGTGATATATCCACTACATGCAGTAGTATATCAGCTTCACGAACTTCATCCAATGTACTTTTAAAACTTTCTACCAGGTGGTGCGGCAGCTTACGGATAAATCCTACGGTGTCGCTTAATAAGAACGGCGTTGTATCAAACACAACTTTACTCGTTGTAGTATCGAGGGTGGCAAATAGTTTATTTTCTGCGAACACATCCCGTTTGCTCAGCAAATTCATAATGGTGGATTTGCCCACGTTGGTATAACCTACCAATGCCACCCGGATAAATTCACCCCGGTCTTTTCGTTGTGTGTATGCCTGCTTATCAATTTCCGCTAATCGTTTACGGAGTAATGAAATTTTATCTCTTACAATCCGGCGGTCTGTTTCAATTTCCGTTTCCCCCGGTCCTCTGGTACCAATACCACCACCCAAACGTTCAAGGTGTTTCCACATACCTCTCAGCCTTGGTAATATGTATTGGTATTGCGCCAGTTCTACCTGTGCTTTGGCCTGTGCGGTTTTTGCCCGGCGGGCAAAGATGTCGAGGATCAGGTCACTGCGGTCAATCACTTTTACATCCAGTGCTTTTTCAATGTTATTGATCTGTGCACCACTGAGTTCATCATCAAAAATGACGATACGGATATCTTTTCCCTGCACATAATTTCTAATTTCTTCAAGTTTGCCTTTTCCTACAAATGTTCTGCTATCCGGGTGTTGTAGTTTTTGGGTAAACCGTTTTACGGTAACCGCTCCGGCCGTTTCAGCCAGGAAAGCCAGTTCATCCAGGTATTCCTGCACCTGGGTGTCCGTCTGGTCTTTTAGAACCACTCCTACCAGCACGGCTTTCTCTTCGTTTTGTATAACATTCCTTTTGTCCAGCATAATAATAAAAACACCCCCGGCGCTGCGAGGGATAAGCAAAGGTAAAAAATACTGGCGGGCTGAAACTATTGTGCAAAAAGAAAAAAGCCGACTAAAAAGCCCCAAACATTGTCATATTTCAGCTTTGCTCAATATGACAATGTTTGGTAAACAAATTTGTCCGCATTTCGATATCCCGATAGCTATCGGGACAATGTGACAAATTTGTTTTTTTAGTCAGCCTCTTTTAATAATGAGATATAAGGGTATTATCAGAGTCCGCTCAATGTTAGTCCGATAGTATAAGGCCTTACCTGGGGACCAAATCCATCTCTTAAAAGCGGGGTGAACTGGTAACTACCGTAAAGACTGAAATGGCCATAACCAATTCTTGCCATACCAGAAAGGCGGTTCTTATTAAAGAAACGTTTGCTGGACTCCTTCATCACATAATCATTGATAGAGGTTCCATTTTTATTTTCAAATTTAGTATTGCGGGTTTGCGCCTTGATAAGCGTACCAATTTTTACACCGATCGCCAGTTTCAACCCTTTGCCGGTAGCAGGGTCTGCAGAATAACGGAATTCAATCGGAGCTTCCAGGTAAGTGGTAGCCAATTTTGTTTTCTTAAAGTGATTGGTATCCTGCTGGTTGGTAAAGTAAAGCGTTGGCGTAGCATCTTTAATTCCCACATATGTTTTGGAGAAAGTAATATGATCAGAACCAATGCCCGGACCGAAAGCCATACTAAGCTTTGGATTGGTTTTAAAAGGGAAATCATACATGAAATACACATTGATACTTTTTGAAAGGCCACCAGTATTGATGGTATCCGGCTTGCCCGCCCAGCCTGTGTACCCCAACTGAAGCAAAAAATGGTCATTGGCCCGGTTTGCCAGGTTAGGCTTGTCTTTTTTCTTTGTTGGGGTTGGATCATCCTGTGCAGACAGGGACAAAACAAGAGCTGCACTGAGAGAAAGCAATAAAATCTTCTTCATATAAAAATTAAGTAGTGGACAAATGTATTTTCATCCCGGTTAACAAAAGGTTAAAGAACAACCACTTGCTGATTAAAATAAATGCTCCGGAAAAACACGGAGCATTTGTGGACCCTGTTGGGATCGAACCAACGACCCTCTGATTATGAGTCAGATGCTCTAACCGTCTGAGCTAAGGGTCCTGCCGGTAAGGCGGCTGCAAAAGTATAAAAAAAGCCTTGTAAACAAGTGGGTTGCTATATAAAATGTAATCCTTAGATTTACGTCGCTTTGCTATGCTTGAGAATGAGCCGATAAAAAGATTGCTATCTGCTATTGCTTTTACTAACGACCAGGCTGCCTATAAGGAGTTATTCCTCCTTTTGCATGGTCGCTTAAAGCAGTTTGCCTATTCTATTCTGAAATCCCAGGAAGAAGCGGAAGAACTGGTCTCTGACCTTTTTATCAAAGTATGGGAAAAGAGAGATCAGCTTACTACCATAGATTCTCCCCTTTTATATTTTTATGCTACTGCTAAAAATCTTGCATTTAATCGCCTGAATAAGCAAAAAAGGCAGCAAAATATCCGTCCCGAAGAATGGCTGGTGCAGCTGAACAGTATTTATTTTGATCCTGAGCAATTGATGATGACAGAAGAAATGATGCGCCAGATCAGGCAGGCCGTCAATAATCTCCCTCCCCGCTGCCGGTTAATATTTAAACTGGTCAAAGAAGACGGGCTTAAGTATAAAGAAGTAGCAGAGTTATTACAGCTCTCCATAAAAACTATCGAAGCTCAAATGGCCATTGCTTTACGCCGGATTGGGAAATATATGCATATGGAAGTCAACCAGTTATCTCCTGACGCAAATAATGTAAAAAAAAGTTAAAATCTTTTAGGGGTAAGCAGAGGTTTTGGTTGTCTTACTTCTTTCACCAACCAACGATTCATGAGCCAGGAGCTATTTTGGGTACTATTTTCAAAAAAACTTTCAGGGGAAGCCTCAGCAGAGGAAATGGGATTACTGGAAAATCTCATTCAACAGCATCCTGAATGGCAATATGCCATACAGAACCTGGAAGATCTTTGGAAATACCAGCCGTACAAAGATTTTGTACAGGAAGAAGATGCCTATATGCTTCATCTTCACCGCATGGCTGAATTGAATATACCTTTCGGGGAGGTGGCAATTGAAGCAGAAATACCCGCAAAGGAAAGAAACAGGCTGGTTACAAAATGGTATTGGGCTGCTGCAGCAGTAATTGCTTTGGTTGGCCTTTTTGCATTTGGTGGTTTGTTTAATGATGAGCCGGAGAGAAATCCGATTGCGCAGCAGGTAAATGAAATAACTACCCGTCCGGGCTCAAAATCCAAAGTGCAGTTACCGGATGGCTCTGTTGTTTGGCTGAATGCCGGAAGCAAACTAACCTACAATAAAGATTTCGGGAAAGAGATAAGGGAAGTGACATTGACCGGCGAAGGTTTTTTTGATGTTGCAAAAAATAAAGAAAAACCATTTGTAATCAATACCACCACAATTAGTATTAAAGTGCTGGGTACTGCGTTCAACGTAAAAGCCTATCCTGACGATAAACAAACAGAAGCAAGCCTGATCCGTGGCAGTATTGAGGTAACGATAAGAAGCAGGCCCAATGACAAGATTATTCTTTCGCCCAGCGAAAAACTGGTTGTAGAGAATAATGTTCCAAAAGCTGATGTAAGGGAGATGCGTACCGGTAATATTGAAAGAACATCCTTACCGGTAATCAGTACACTGATTTCTGTAAACAAACTCAAATACAGTCCTGTGGACAGTACGGTAGCAGAAACACAATGGGTGAATAATAAACTGGTATTCAGGAACGAGTCCTTTACAGAACTGGCTGTCAGAATGGAAAGATGGTACGATGTGGCGATTGATATCACGGATGAAAGTATCGCTGAAGAAAGACTGAATGGTATTTTCGAAACAGAGACAATTTCCCAGGCACTGGATGCTTTAAAAGAGACTATTCCGTTTCAGTATGAAAAAACAGGAAACAAAATAATTATACACCGCTAATGCTTATGCCAATGATTGCTTTGAACAATACTTCTTAGATAATGAAAAAAATGCGGGATTTCGCTGTAACGAAACCCCGCCAGGTTAACATGTTAAGGAGTGGATTCCTTCCGGAATCCGCATTATTAACCCCTTCAATTGTAAAATATGAAAAAAAACGAAACGACTGCTGTTTCTAAAAAGGATCACCTTTATCAAAAGATTGCCAGAATTATGAAATTGACGTTTGCTTTTTTGCTGATTGCTTGTCTGCAGGTTTCTGCCCGCGGCTTTTCGCAGGATCGTATTACGCTGAAAATGAACGAGGCGGAAATTAAAAAAGTTTTATTCGCTATTGAAAAGAAAACCAATTACCGGTTTCTTTTCAATGAAAGCGCATTTAAAAGAAAACCTAAAGTAACCATAGATGCTGTGGATGCTTCTGTTACAGACTTGCTCGACAAGATCCTGGCGAATACCGGAGTGAGCTATAAAATACTGGGCTCAAAACTGGTAGTACTCAAAGAAGGTATTGCTTCCGGAGAGATTGCTTCTCAGGATCTGAGGGTTTCCGGAAAAGTAACGGGGGACAACGGTGAGCCTTTAGTAGGGGTGTCCGTTTCCGTTAAAGGTTCCAGAACCGGAACTACAACAGATGCTAATGGTAATTTTTCACTCACAGTTCCGGATGATGCAGTATTGGTATTTAGTTCAGTGGGCTATGAATCCGTTGAAATGGCGGTTGCCGGAAAATCAACATTGAATGTTTCCATGCTACAATCTTCCCGTAAAATTGATGAAGTGGTGGTGATTGGATATGGAACTGCCAGCAAAAGAGACCTGACCGGTTCTATTGTGAAAGTAGCCGGAAAAGACATTGCTGATAAACCTAACACAAACCCTGTATCAAGTTTACAGGCCAGGGTAGCTGGTTTGACTATTATTAACAATGGTACTCCCGGCGCTGCTCCGGATATTCGTATCCGTGGTACAAACAGCCTGGGTGGCAACCTGCAACCTCTGTATGTAGTGGATGGTATCTTCAATGATAATATTGATTATATCAATCCTTCAGATATTGAATCCATAGAAGTATTGAAAGACCCTTCTTCACTGGCCATCTTCGGTGTTCGTGGTGCTAACGGTGTTATCGCTGTTACTACTAAAAAAGGGAAAGCTGGTCAGACGGTTATAAATTTCAATACCGCATTTGGTTTTAAAAAGCTGGTGGATAAAATTGCCTGGGCCAATGCAAGTGAATTCCAGACTTTGTACGAAGAAGAAAAAGTAAATATAGGTGCCAATTCTCCATTTGATTATGGTAAATGGACTGCCAATACAGATTGGGTGGATGCGGTAACAAGAACCGGTAAATTCAATACCAATAACCTGAGTATTGCCACCAGTACTGAAAAGAACAGGTTTTACATGGGAGTTGGTTATACCACCGATGAAGGTATCATCAAACATGAAAAGCTGAAAAAATTGCAGTTAACTATTACTGATGAGTTGAAAGTAAATAAATTCCTGAAACTTGGATTTAATATCAATACTGTTAAACAGGATAACCCGTACGGAGCGTCCTGGGTATTGGATGCTGCAAGGAAAGTGATACCACAGGTTAGTGCAGGCACTAAATCTGTCTTTACAAAAAATCCATACGGATTAGACAGCAATAATTACAACCTGTACTATGAGTTGCCGATCATACAGAACTCAGGTGTAATTAACCCGCTGTTGATACTGGAAAATGAATATAACAAAACGATCAGCCAGGAAAACAGGATCGTCGCAAGCGCCTTTGCAGAATTCACTTTGCACAGGAACCTTACATTCAAATCAACCGTATATGCTGATATGAGCAGTGTGAATGCAAGGGTGTATACACCACTGTACAATGCATATGATGCTGCGAACGATACAACATTCCTCTACAGCAGGAGATCGGGTGTGAGAGAAAGTGATGATACCTATAAAAAATTCCAGACAGATAATATTTTAACCTATAAAGGTCGTATTGCCAGTGACCATAATATCACCGGGATGGTAGGTTTTACCACTTATGACTTCCGCTATGCCGGTCGTTTCGGTTCCTCTCAGCAAAGCATTACCGGTAATGCTGTTCCTGATGATAAAAGATTCTGGTATGTAACTAATGGATTTGAAGATCCGCTGAGTGTAAGAGCCTCTTCTGCTCAGTATCAAAGAACAACCGCTTCTTTCCTTACCAGGGCTTTATATAACTATAAGGGCAAGTACTACTTTAATGCCTCCTTCCGGATGGATGGGACATCAGTATTCCCTAATAACAGGTGGCAGCCATTCTGGGCTATTGGTGCAGCCTGGGAGCTGACCAAAGAAGAATTCATGCAGGAGCAGAATGTGATTGACTTCTTAAAACTGAAAGCATCTACTGGTGTATTGGGTGTTCAGAATACCGGCGGTTATAACTACCCGGCATACCCGCTGTTACGAACAGGTTCTGCTGCTGTGTTTGGCGACCTGGTTTATACTGCTGCTGAAAACGATTACCTGGCAGATGAAAATCTGAAATGGGAAACGAACAAAGCTAATGAGATAGGTGTTGAATTGGATGCGTTTAAGCGTCGCCTTCATTTTGAAGCGGCTTATTATTCTAAAAAAACCGAAGGCTTGTTATCAAGAGTTAATAATGGTGGTTTGAGCGATGGTTTGCTGAACCAGGGCGCTTTGAAAAATAGCGGTATGGAATTCTCTGCTAGCTGGACTCAGAGCCTGAACAGGGACCTGAGTATAACAGTGGGTGGTAACCTGACTACCTTCAATAATAAAGTACTCTCCCTCGCAGGTGATGGAAAGGACATCTTTGATGGCCCCTCTATCACAAGAGTAGGTTCTCCAATCGGTTCTTTTTATGGGTATGTAGTAGAAGGAATTTACCAGAGTTATGCAGAGAAACTGGCTTCACCGGTAAATACAGAATTCTCTTATGGACCCGGTGACCTGAAGTATAAAGACATAAATGGAGATGGTGTTATCAATACAGATGATAAGACCATTATCGGAAACCCCACTCCTGATTTCACCTATGGTGGTAATGTTTCTGTAAAATACAAAGGCTTTGATCTCGGACTCGACTTTGGTGGTGTGTATGGCAATGAGATATTCCGTGTTTGGGGTGCTACTGAATCTCCTTTCCAGCGGGTAAATTATCCGAAGTTCAAGATCAACAGGTGGACTGGTGAAGGTACTTCCAACTGGGATCCGATCTTAGGACAGGATCACAGGATCAATTACGAGAACTCTACTTATTCCATTGAAGACGGAAGTTACTTCAGGTTGAGAAATGTACAGGTTGGTTACAATGTAGAACCTAAGTTCATCTCCAAACTTAAAATGAAGAGTCTTCGCCTGTTCTTTAATATGCAGAATGCGAAGACATGGAAAAATAACCTGGGCTATTCTCCGGAGTTTGGTGGTTCTGCCACTTCATTCTCTGTTGACAGAGCAGGTAATGCGATACCAATGGTAACGACATTCGGATTAAACGTAAATTTTTAAACAATTAAATAGCAAAAAATGAGAAATTTTAAGAGTAGTTTTTTTGCATTGTTGCTTGCATTGCCACTGTTGATGCTATTGAGTGGCTGTGAGAAGTTTTTGGACCGCAAACCCCTGACAGCGACGCTGGAGGATTTGAACCAGGGTGGTATTGAAGCCGAGATATTTGGTATTTACAGTAACCTCCGGAACAGTCCTGGTTTTACAACCATTCCCTGGCTCGGTGTGCATGATTTCCGTTCTGATGATTCAGAAAAAGGTAGTGATGCGGCTGATGGTGCTGAGTGGGTGGCTCCTTTTGATAATTATCAGTATGTAAAAGATCTTTGGGCAACGAATGTGTACTGGGATGATCATATGACTTTAATTCAGCTGGCCAATGCAGCGATTCATAAGGCTGATTCATTGGGCCTCACTGATGCAAGCACAATCCTGAACATAGCAGAAGCCAGGTTCATGAGAGCTTTCTCTTATTTTGACCTGGTGAGAACCTTTGGTGAAGTGCCTATTCATCCTGGTAAAATATACCAGTCATCAGATCTTTGTAAACCAAAAAGTACCATTGCACAGGTTTATGCATTTATAGATGCTGACCTTCAATTCGCGGCGGATAACCTGCCTGCGACATGGGGACTCCAATATCCCGGAAGGCTCACCACAGGTGCAGCTAAAGCATTACATGCCAAAACACATTTATACAGGCAAAACTGGGCACAGGCATTAGCATTATGTCAGCAGGTGATGGGCTCAGCTACTTACTCACTTAATTCCAGTTATTATGGCATTTTCAAAGATGCCGGTGAGAATAGCGGGGAGTCTATCTTTGAAATTCAGGCTTATGTTAGTCCCAATGGTTCTATTGACCAGGGTTGTGGTTTTGCTACCACGCAGGGAGTAAGAGCAGCCACTGCTACCGGATGGAACCTTGGTTGGGGATGGAATACACCAACAGATAACCTGGTGAATGCTTTTGAAGCAGGTGATGTTAGAAAAGGTTCAACCATTCTTTTCTCCGGTCAGTCAGACGATCCTTCCACAGGAGGATATGGCAGAGTGTTGCCTAATTATATTTTAGACCCTGTTCCGGGGCCGCTGCCAAGAAAATACTGGAACAAGAAAATTTATGCCGATCCGGCTTACCGTAATTCTACAGGATTTAGTGATAACCCAAGATGGATCAATAAAAGGATCATCCGCTATGCTGATGTATTACTGATGGCTGCAGAAGCAAGTAATGAACTAGGCCAGGGTGCAACAGGAATTGGCTGGCTTAACAGTGTAAGAACAAGGGCCAGCTTAACGGGTCGTTCTTATACCACACAGGCTCAGTTAAGAGCTGATATTAAACATGAGAGAAGGGTAGAGTTTGGAGTAGAAGGCGAACGTTTCTTTGACCTGGTAAGATGGGGTGATGCCCTTACCGTATTGGGGCCACAAGGTTATACTAACCGTTGCCGATATTACCCGATACCACAACCTGTTATTGACAGATGTGGTGGTACGATCATACAAAACCCCGAATGGTAATCGTTTAAATATTTTTTAAACAGAAAATCTTAAAAAATGAATATGAAAAAAAACATTCAGCAATATCTTCTGGCGGCAACAGTTGTTTTATTGGCTGCCAGTTGTCAGAAAATGGATCGCCCGGCTCTGGGTGATTTTCCGAAAGATACAAATCCTCCCGGCGGGCCATTAAAGTTTTATGCAGCTTTTGATGGTACAACGTCAGATCCGCTGATGAATGCTGTAGACAGTATCAGGGCAAATTTTGCCGGCAGCAACCCATTAGCTTCTGTTGATGGAGTGAGTGGTAAAGCGGTGAAAGGAGAAAGTCAAAAGTTTATCAGGTACGCAAAGCCGAATGATTGGGCAAAACTTGCAAAAAGTTTTACGATTTCATTTTGGTATAAAAGGGATGGACAAACAAAAAACAATACAGGCACGAACGGTCCTGAATACCCGGTTAGTTTCAAGTCAAATAATGGTCACTGGTCAGGTGCCAATATGTTTGTGATCATAGAAGGTGACAATGCAGCCTGTGCTGTTAAAGTGATGATTGCTGATTCGAGTAATGCTGACAACTGGTTTACCTGGGAAGGTGGTAACACAATCCCCGGATTGTTGAATAACAACTGGCGCCATATGGCATTGGTATATAGTGCAGCCACCAGCGGCATGACCCTTTATATTGACGGAGTTGCCAACAGTAATGTAAGAGTATGGGGTACTCACGGCGATATTAAAATTGATGATACCAAGATCAGCGAAATGAGAATCGGTGCCGGACCCGGTACCAATTATAGTTCAGATGACTGGCTGTCTTCATCATGGAAAGGTGAGCTGGATCAGTTCCGGATGTATGATGTTGCTTTAACGGCATCCGAAATACAAGGATTATTTAACGGAAGAAAGTAACATGATTTGCTAAGTTTTTTTTGGCAATCGCAGAGCATAAGCAGTAAAAAAGGGGCTGAACAATTTATTGTTTCAGCCCTTTTGAACTTTATCAGGTTTATTACATAGAAATTTGCCATATGATCAAGCATAATTCTTCAGGGCTACAGGTATTCATATTGGGGATACTGTTGTTTGCAGGTTTAATTAGTTGTCAAAAAAAGGAAACACTGTTTACCAGCCTTTCATCTTCAAAGACCAATATTACATTCACCAATAACCTGGAAAAGCACAAATTATTTAATATACTCTACTATCTCTATTACTATAATGGAGGCGGAGTAGCAACAGGTGATATCAATAATGATGGTCTGCCCGATATCTATTTTACTGCCAATAATAAAAGCGGTAACAAACTATACCTTAACAAAGGGAATTTTGAATTTGAGGATATTACAGATAAAGCCGGCGTAGCTGGTAAAACTGACTGGTGCACCGGTGTTTCTATGGCTGATGTAAACGGTGATGGATTCCTTGATATCTATGTAAGCTCGGTTAATAACAAGTATGAGCTAAAAGGTCATAATGAACTTTTTATCAATAATGGCAATGGCACTTTTACAGAAAAGAGTGCAGCGTATGGTCTTGATTATTCTGGTCTCACTACCCAAACGGCTTTCTTTGATTTTGATCATGACGGCGATCTTGATTGTTATGTATTGAACCAGTCACACCATCCTCACTCTAATATCGTCGATACCAATAACCGGAAAAGATATGATTCCCTGTCCGGTGATATCCTTTACCGGAATGATGTAAACAATGGCGGTAAGTTTATCGATATTTCTAGGGAAGCCGGTATTTACCAGAGTAATCTTGGTTATGGCTTGGGAATAGCCATAGCAGATATTAATAATGACGGATGGGAAGATATTTACGTCGGTAATGATTTTCATGAAAATGATTATTATTATATCAATAATGGTAACGGAACATTTACGGAAAGCGGTGCCAAACATTTCAATCATTACAGTCGCTTTAGCATGGGCAATGACGTGGCTGATTATAATAATGACGGGCAACTGGATGTAGTGACAGTAGATATGTTGCCACCCGATGAGAAGATTCTTAAAACATACGGAAGCGATGAAAATCCTGATATCTATAAAGTAAAACTGGAAATACAGGGATACCAGAATCAGTATTCAAGAAATTCGCTGCAGCGAAATAATGGTAATGGCAGCAGCTTTAGCGAAATGGCATTGATGAGCGGAGTGTCGGCAACGGATTGGAGCTGGGCGCCCCTGTTTGCGGATTTTGATAATGACGGCAACAAAGATTTGTTTATTTCAAGCGGTATTGTAAAGCGTCCGGTCGATCTGGATTATGTTCGGTTTGTGTCGGACCTGAAATCGAAAGGAATGGATCAGACGGATAAATTTGATGAATCTTCTATTGAGGCGATGCCCGATGGAAGTTCGCATCCTTTTTTATTTAAAGGGGATGGCGCCAATTCCTTTAAAGAAGTTAGTAATGAATGGGGGACGGCTAAAATGAAAGGATATTTCAATGGTTCGGCTTATGCTGACCTTGATAATGACGGCGACCTGGATCTGGTTATTAATTGTATCAATGCTAAAGCTGTTGTATTAAGAAATAATTCACCGAAAAAGAATTACCTGTCTGTTTCTTTCAAAGGAGATAGCCTGAATAGTTTCGGACTCGGGGCAAAAGCGTATTTGTTTGCCAGGGGCAAAATGCAATATCAGCAACTGATGTTGACAAGGGGTTTCCAGTCTTCCTGTGATACGAGACTTCATTTTGGTTTGGATTCCGTTTCCACTGTAGATAGCATCTTGGTTGTTTGGCCCAATCAACAATCACAGACAATCAAAAATGTTTCGGTAAACAGATCAATCAGTTTTTCTCAACAAGAGGCGACAGATAGTTTTAATTACCAGGTCTATTTCAAGCAACAGCCTTCTTTATTGACTGATGTATCACAAAATATTGTCTGCAACTGGAAGCATAAGGAAAATGAATTTGTTGATTTTAATGTTCAATACCTGATCCCACATGCCTTATCAACGAGGGGACCTAAAATAGCAGTGGCGGATGTTAATGGCGATGGATTGGATGACTTTTATGCCTGTGGTGCTAAATACCAGCCCGGCACTTTAATGATTCAACAGGGGAATGGTTCATTTATAGCTGCTGATACAGCCGTGTTTGGTCCTGATGCAATATGCGAAGATGTGGATGCTGTTTTTTTTGATGCAAACGGTGACGGGTCTCCTGACTTATATGTTGTAAGTGGTGGTAATGAACCCCGTGCCAATGCCCTGTCACAGGAAGACAGGCTTTACCTGAATGATGGAAAAGGAAAATTTTCAAAGTCAGCCGCTGCTTTTACACAGCGCTATGAAAATAAATCCTGTGTAACTGTTGCAGATATTGATAAAGACGGAGATACTGACATATTTGTTGGAAACCTTGCCAGCTCCACTGCCTATGGCATACCGCAAACATCTTACCTGATGCTCAATGACGGGAAAGGGAAATTCAGTTATGCAGGTGATAATATCATACCACTTCAGTCTGTGGGAATGGTAACAGCTGCATCATTCACTGATGTGAATAAGGATGGCTGGATGGACCTTGTGGTTACCGGCGAGTGGATGCCACTAAAGATCTTTATTAATAATAAAGGTGTTTTTTCAGTGACCGAAATCCCTCAATCAACAGGACTCTGGCAAACTGTTTATACAACAGATGTGAATGGAGATGGCTTTGCAGATATACTTGCTGGGAACTGGGGACACAACTCAAAATTATTTGCCGGTAAAAATGGTCCATTAAAACTCTATGTCAAGGATTTTGATCTCAATGGATCAACAGAGCAGATCATGTGCTATACTGTCAATGGAAAAGAATATACTTTCCTGGCAAAGGATGAACTGGAAAGACCACTTCCTGTTTTGAAGAAAGCCTATCTTACTTATAGTGAAGTAGCAGGGAAAACAGTTGATTTTATGTTCTTTGATCTGTTCAAGGATTACCTGGAGCTGAAAGCAGAAACGCTGAGCTCCAGCTGTTTTATTAATGACGGGAAAGGGAATTTCAAAAAAGTGGAATTACCGGCAGAATTGCAATTGGCCCCGGTAATGGCATTTGCTCCGGCGGGTTCCGGGCAGGCTGGTTATATCGCGGCAGGAAATTTTTTTGGAGTAATACCCTATGAAGGCCGTTATGATGCCTTGCTGCCAACGTTTTTTTCTTTTGACAGAACAGTAAATGCATTTAATTACCAAACAGCTATTTCGTCCTTTTTCGGGGAAGCAAGGGATATAAAATGGTTGAATACAGCAGGTAATAGTAAACTCATGCTCATTGCCCGGAATAATAAGCCGTTGCTATTCCTGAAACAAACACCTTAGTAGCAATGATTACACTCACAATAATAAATATGCAAACAAAATTTTTGTTACCTGCTTTTTTATTGGCAGGGATACTATCGCTTTCATCAAATTGTTCCAAGAACAATGCTGGTGGAGGTACTCAATCACCTTCTCCGGCCATTGAATACTGGATTACCAAGGGAGACCGTTCTGTTTTACTCCAAAAACAACCAACGGCACTCAATTTTACTACGACAGCTAATAGTTTTACCAATATCGAAGTTGATTCCACAACAAAATTTCAGGAAATAGATGGATTCGGGTACACTTTAACTGGCGGTAGCGCTTATCTCATTAACCGGATGGATGCCCCTTCCCGGTCATCTTTGCTGAATGAATTATTTGGCAGCGGAAATGATGCTATCGGTATCAGCTATTTGAGAATAAGTATCGGTGCTTCTGATTTAAGTCCTTCTGTTTTTAGTTATAATGACATGCCTGCCGGGCAAACGGATCCAACGCTGGCTAATTTCAGTTTATCACTCGATACAGTTGACCTGGTTCCGGTATTAAAGCAAATTCTTACTATCAATCCACAGATTAAGATTATGGGGTCACCATGGAGCCCGCCAGTATGGATGAAAGATAATGGAAGCTCTGTCGGGGGAAGTTTGTTGCCACAATACTATGCTGCATATGCACAATATTTTGTCAAATATATACAGGCGATGGCGGCCAGAGGAATTAAAATTGATGCTATTACCGTTCAAAATGAACCTCAGCATGGAGGCAATAATCCAAGCATGGTAATGTCTTCCTTGCAACAAGCAGAATTTATAAAAAATCATTTAGGCCCGGCTTTCCAGGCTGCAACTATCAAAACCAAGATCATTATATGGGATCATAATTGCGACAACCCTAATTATCCTATCACAATTCTGAATGATGCTGCTGCAAAACCATTTATTGATGGTTCCGCTTTTCACTTATATGCAGGTGAGATCGGTGTTTTGTCAGGCGTAAAAGCCGCACATCCTGATAAGAATCTTTATTTTACTGAACAGTGGACAGGTGCTAACGGAAGTTTTGACGGCGATCTGAAATGGCATTTGAAGAATGTCGTTATTGGTTCTATGCGGAACTGGAGTAAGACGGCATTGGAATGGAACCTGGCTAATGACCCTTCTTATGGTCCACATACACCGGGCGGTTGCACGGAGTGCAAAGGCGCTTTAACCATCAACGCTTCTGTAGTAACCAGGAATGTTGGTTATTATATAATTGCACATGCTTCCAAATTTATACCTGCCGGTTCAGTTCGTATTGCAAGTACCACTGGTGTTAGTCTTCATAGTGTGGCATTTGTAAGACCGGATGGAAAAAAAGTATTGATTGTATTAAATGATAGTGGCAGCAGTACTTCTTTTAATATTAAGTACAAAGGCAAGTGGGCGGCAACCGAATTGCCGGGTGCTACAGTAGGAACCTACATTTGGTAATTTTATAATCTATAATGACAAGTATG
>Ga0209476_10001683_pt1 | contig 14821 bp, 10 predicted proteins | sample KloWWTrecipitate_FD_187179 | JGI IMG/M metagenome (GOLD analysis project Ga0209476, IMG submission 187179) | Active sludge microbial communities from Klosterneuburg, Austria, studying microevolution and ecology of nitrifiers - Klosterneuburg... | ecosystem: Engineered > WWTP > Aerobic digester... | reverse complement strand
GGTGGCCTCGCTCTTTCACTATGGCGTCGCCTGGGGCTTTATCTTCTATCTGCTGGTCAACGCCGTCGATGTGCTCGAGGGCTATGTGCCCGGCCTGCGCTTCCTGGGTGATGGCGTGCTGGGCGGGCTGTATCGCCTGCTGGCGGATCTATTCAGCGCAGCCGTGCTGATCGGGGTCGCCTTCTTCCTCATCCGCCGCTTTGTCGCCCGGTCGCCCGAACTGCGCTTCCGAGCTAACGTACTACAGCACCCCGCGGTGGCCGCCGGCGGGGTGATGCGCGATTCGCTCATCGTCGGCGTCTTCATCTTCTTTCACGTCGGCTTCCGTCTGCTCGGCGCGTCGTTTCATGTGGCCGAGTCCCCTGACGCGTGGCAGCCGATTGCCAGCCTGTTGGGCCGGCTATGGGTTGGCTTCGCGCCGATTGCGCTTGAGACCGGGCGGCACGCGAGCTGGTGGCTGGCCCTCGGCCTGATCCTGGCCTTTCTGCCGTATTTCCCGTACACCAAACACGCCCATCTGTTCATGGGCCCGTTCAACTTCATGGTCAAGCCCGAGCGCAAGGCCCTCGGCGCGCTCGAACCGATCAACTTCGATGACGAGAGCGTCCAACAGTTTGGGGCGGCCAGGCTGACCGACCTCAGCCAGAAGCACATCCTGGATGCCTTCGCCTGCATCATGTGCAACCGCTGCCAGGACGCCTGCCCGGCATACGCCACCGGCAAGTCGCTCTCCCCGGCCGCGCTGGAGGTCAACAAGCGCTATCACATCCGCGAGCATTTCAATCTGCTCGCCAGCGGGGGCGAGGACAGCCTCAAACTGATGGACTACGCCATCAACGAGAGCGCAGTCTGGGCGTGCACGAGCTGCGGGGCATGCGTCGAGGTCTGCCCGGTCGGGAATGAGCCGATGTTCGACATCCTCAACATCCGGCGCAACCAGGTCCTGATGGAGAGCAGTTTTCCCGCCCAGCTCAAGACCGCCTTCACCGGGATGGAGCGCAACAGCAACCCGTGGCAGATGAGCGAGGATCGCCTGGCCTGGACAAAGCCGCTGTCCTTCGCAATTCCGACGGTCGAAGATAACCCAAACTACGAGGTGCTGTATTGGGTCGGCTGCGCCGGCGCGTTTGACCCGAACGCCCAAAACATCGCCCGGGCCATCGCCACCGTGCTGCATTCGGCGGGGGTCAACTTCGCCGTGCTGGGCAATCAGGAGATGTGCACCGGCGATGTCGCCCGCCGGGCGGGCAACGAGTATCTGTTCTTCGAGATGGCCAAGGCGAACATCGAGGTGCTACGCGAGGCGGGGGCGGATAAGCGAACCATCATCGCGGGCTGCCCGCACTGCCTGCATACCATCGGCAAAGAGTACCAGGATTTTGGGGCGGTCTTCAACGTCGTCCACCACACCCAGTACATCAACACCCTGGTCGGAGCGGGGAAGCTCAAGTTGAACGCGGCCCGGCTGAAGGCTTCGACGGACAGCGTCACCTTCCACGACCCGTGCTATCTCGGCCGGCACAACGGTGAGACAGAGGCGCCCCGCGCGGCCCTCACGGCCGGGGGCGCGACCCTGGTCGAGATGCCGCGCAATCGAAAGGCCTCGTTCTGTTGCGGCGCGGGCGGCGCGCAGGTATGGAAGGAAGAGGAGCATGGCACCCAGGCCATGAGCGCCAACCGCTTTGCCGAGGCTCAGGCGACCGGGGCGAAAACCGTCGCGATTGGTTGCCCCTTCTGCGCCCGGATGCTCAACGACGCCAACGCCGGCGCGGGCTCGCCCATGCAGGTCAAAGACGTGGCCGAACTGGTGGCTGAGGCGATTGAGGCCTGAAAGACACCGCTGCCACCCCGCCCGGGCCGGCCTCAGCGCAAACGGCAATCAGGGCCTGGAGCGCGGATCAGCACCGTCGCGGGTCCAAATCGGCTTTGCTTGTAACAGTCTGCTAGCGCCTTCTTCGCCTCCGAGCTATCTCGTATCGCCGACTTGATCCACTCCTTGTCGGTCCAAGACAGGGCGTCGACGCGCCTGCGACCCGCCAAATCGAGCAGCGCGCGGCTATCGGCCATATAGCCGTAGACTTGCTCGCCGTCAAACGGGAGATTCCACAGCATGTCCTTGTCAAGCAGCACATAGCCATCCGGCGGAACACTCTCTCGCAGCAGACGCGTTGCGGCCTCCCGATCCGCGTAGGAGTAGCCATAGCGGTAACGCGTGGAGTAGCTGGCCGTGACTTGCAGCAGATCCGTGGCGAGATACATGCCAATTGCGGTCGCGGCCAGCATCACCCAGGCTAGTGCGGCGAAGCCGGCCCTACGGCGGAGCGCCAGCGCCGCTGCAGCGGCGATCGCCACGCCCGACGGAATCCCAACGGCCGCCAAGGCCGCCAGCCCCGATTGAAGCCGGCTCGAAATGGAGGTGGTCTCGTACGTGGTCAGGTAGATCTTGAGCAGCGGATCGCCCGTCACCAGGAGGATGTAGGCAAAGGTGAGCGCCCCGAGCAGGATCGCAACCAGCCCAAGACGGCGCGGAAGCGCGTTCCAAGCGTTGAACAACTCGCCCGCGACGGCAATCGTCATGAAAGGAAACATGATTGTCTGATAGCGGGGATAAGCGTAGGGGGGAACGAGGAAGAACGTATAGAACGCAAACGCGCCCACCGAGAGAATCACCCCCGCATCCATAGGCGTCAACCGCCCCTTGATCCACCGGTGAATGGTTCGCAGAGCGATCACCAGCCAGAGGATCCCCATCGGCAGCGAGACCCAGAACAATAGCAGGCCGCTTCCCTGCGGAGCATAAGTCATGACCGTCTGGAGCAACGAGCGGTCAATTGTCCGGTCCCACCCAAAGGCGCGCGCCGCGTCCGCAAGCGTGTAGCCGGTGAAGGCGGAGTACACCAGGTGCGTCCCGACAAACAACGCGGCGCCGGCCACGGCCGCGATTAAGGAATCGCGCACCTTCCGCCATTCGCCCAGGCGCCCGTGATAGAGCCAGAGCGTCAGGACCACCATTGGCGGGGTTGTGAGTTTGACCCACAGGCTGAGCGCGAATACCACGGCCGTCACCGTGATCCGGGCGATTGGACGGGCGTCGCCGAGGCCAAACCAGACCCATACCAGGCCCAAACACATCGCCGCAAGCAGCCCGGTGTCGAAATCGATCAGGATGCTGTTCTGCGTCACGAGCGGGGAGATGGCGAAGAGCACTGGCGCAATCCACTGCGCTCTGCTTCCGGATGTTGCAGCCAGCCGCCGTGAGATCGGGACGAGCATGAAGACAATCGCGATGTTCGGCAACAGAGATGCCAGCCGCGGGGCAAGGGTGCCCTCGCCCAGAACCGCGAGCAGCAGCTGAATGAAGTGTACCCACAGCTGCGGGTGAAAAATCATCAGCCGAAAACGGTACCAATCTGTTGCGGAGAGGTAGACATCATTTTCATCGCCGGTCAACGGCTGCCAGGCCATGGCGGCGAAGGCGACGACAAGAAAGATAGCCGCGCCTGCCGCCATCAGCCAGGCGAGGCGATTCGGGGATCGAAACATGGTTGGCGGGGCTTGGCGATTCAGGCCAAAACAAAAAACGGGCGCCGACAGGACTGCCAGCGCCCGTTGCGCGTCGGGCCTGAGCCCTGCGCTTACTTCTCTTCCTTAAAGGGCACGTGCTTGCGGAGATGCGGATCGTAGCGCTTGATCTCGAGCCGGCTCGGGTCGTTCTTGCGGTTCTTCTCGGTCCAGTAGGTGAAGCCGCTCTCGCTGCTCTTCATCTTGATGACGATTCGATTGCCTTTCTTCTTTGCCATGATTTACTTCCAAATAAACGGTTCTCGGAGGCGACATCCCCCGGCGTACGCCGGGGCGGGGATGTCGCCTCCGGAATCGTTTTTAGGTGTGCTCCTAAGTCCTAAAGCGTGCCCGCCATCGGCAGCAACGCCAGTTGACGGGCGCGCTTGACGGCCCGGGCGAGCATGCGCTGATTCTTGGCGCTTAGCCCGGTCCGGCGGCGCGGCAGAATCTTGCCCTGTGAATTGACATAGCGGCGCAGGCGCTCAAAGTCCTTGTAGTCAGGGGTTAGTCCCTGCGCGGCAAACTCGTCCACCCGCTTGGGGCGGGCCGACTGGGCGTCGTAGTTGTTGGCGCCGACATTCTTGCCCGGCTTCTTCTTGCCAAAGGCCTTCTTGCCACCACGGAAGCCCCCCTCGGAGCCGCCAGAAAAATCATTTGTCACGTATTCTCCTTGACTTGCCGCGCCAGGCGCGGCCCTAACCGCGCATAACACGCGGCCTAAACTGGTGCCCGATCACGGGCGCCTGCGTCGTTGGCGCAGGCTTTAGCGGGAGCAGATTTTAGCACATGGTGGTCTTTGCGCCGATCGCAGCCATTTTGGGAAGCCATGCTCCCGGCTTCCCAAAAAGGTTCCTATCTGAAGTCGCTAGGGCGCCTTGAAATCATCGCCCAGGATGACCAGCGCATCCATGGGATTGGACGGCTCGAGGCGGGTGACAACCTCGCTGATGGGCACCCCCAGCGCGGCCGCAAGCTGCTGAATGTAGGTTTTCCGGCCGTGATAGTCAATGAGAACCGTTTTCTTGTAGTTTCCGCTGGCGTTCTCCACCCGCGCCACCGTGAAACCCTTCGTCTGCAAAGCCGTCTGAGCGCTGGCGGCCAGGCCCTTGATCTGGGTGCCGTTCTGGATGACGATTTTGCCGGGCGCGGGTGTGCCAGCCACGGCAACCACCGGCTTGGGGTTGTAGAGCTGATCGCGCAATTCGCGGATCTTGTCCCGGTTCGGGATGAGGACGCTGGCGCCCTGGGGGGTCGTCCAATACTGAGTAGCCGTCTCGTCGATCGACACCCTTGCGATGCGCTCGGACGGAATATCGCGGGCCAGCATCGCGAGCTGGGCGAGCTCAAGCGGCGAGAGATTGCTCTCGATTGAATCGCGCAAGGTCTGATAGATCTGCGGGGCCTGGGGCAGCAGCTTCGCCAGCGCGCCTGAATCAAGCGCCTTGTCGCGCATTGCCAGGACCACCTGCTGCTGGCGGCGCATCCGATTGAAGTCGCTGCTGCCGTGGCGAGTGCGGGCGTATTTCAGGGCGGTCACGCCGTCCAGATGCTGCCATCCGGCCTTGAGCCTGAACGGGTCATACCCGAAACTCATATCCGGATAGGACAGATCGTTGATGTCTTCTTCGTTGTAGACGTCGATGCCGCCGAGCAGATCAACGAGCTTGACGACGGCGTTGAAATTGACCCGGACATACGACTGGACCGGAACGCCAAAGTTGTACTCGACTGTCTGCATCGCGTACTTTGGCCCGCCCAGGGCGTGGGCGACGTTGATCCGGTCCTGGGTATTGCGCCCGGGCAGCGGCACATACAGGTCACGCGGGATGCTCAGCATGCCGGCCGTATTCGCGACGGGATCGAGGGTGAGCAGAATGAGCGAGTCCGAGCGGGCGATATTCGGATCTTCCTTGGGGCGTTGATCGATACCCAGCACCAGCACATTCACCCGCTCCGTGCCGCGCCAGCCAGCCAGTTGGCCCAGGGAGAACTGATTCGCCGGCGCCGGCGTGCCATTCACCGAAGCCGCTGGGGCGGCTGGCCGCATGAGGACTCCCAGCGCCGTGATCGCCACATAGCCGACCGCCGGGATGATGATGACGGCCGCAATCACCGCCACGAGAACAATGGCGCGATTCGGGGGGCGCCGCGGCGGCGGACGCGGCGGGGGCGGTTGCCCAATGCGGATGTTCATAAGTGCGAAACGGGCTCGAACCGGGTCAACCCCTGACGCCAGCCGGCCTCAGGACGGTCAGGACATCCGCCGCGAGATGCAGCGAACCGGTGACGACGACGATCTCGTTCGAGCGGGCCAATCTTAACGCGTCCCGGATGGCCGAAGCGGGCGGGATGACAACGCTGGCCGGACGATCACCCGCCGTCTCCGCCCACATCGCCGCCAATTGCGCCGCCGGAACGGCCCGGTGATAGCGCGGCTCGGTCAGGATCACCTCATCGGCGAAGCCCGCCACCGCGCGCAGAATGTTGCGGGCGTCCTTGTCGCGCAATACGCCGATCACCGCCCGGATCGGCCTCCCGTCAAAATACAAGCGCAGCGACTTTCCGAGCTGTTCCATCGAATAGGGCGTGTGCGCGCCGTCGGCAATCACAAGCGGGGTGTGCTGGAGGACCTCGAAGCGGGCCGGCCAGCGCGCCCGGGCAAACCCCGCCCGAATGGCCGCGGGGGTGAGGCGCGCCAGGCCGCGCTCGCGCAGCGCATCGAGGGCGCACAGGGCCGCCGCCGCGTTTTGGAGCTGATAGGCGCCCAGCAGCGGCATGGCCAGGGGTTCGGCCCAGGCGCCCGTGACAAAGGTCTGCTCGATCCTGCCGGGCTCGACCGTCACCGAGCGGGTCTGGCATGCCCAACGGTCTTCAGCAAACCTGAGCGGCGCCCCGATCACCGCGGCTGCCTCGCGCAGGGCGCGCGCGCCCTCGTCCGACTGTGCCGCAGCCACGCCGATCCCGGCGGCGCGCAGGATCCCGGCCTTTTCGGACGCGATGGCCGCATGGGTGGCGCCCAGCATCTGGGTGTGCTCGAGGCTGATATTGGTGATCACCGACACCATCGGCTCGGACAGGTTGACCGCATCGAGGCGCCCGCCGATCCCGATCTCCATGATGGCGATGTCGGCCCGTTCGCGCTCAAACCAGCGATAGGCCATTGCTGTGTAGGCCTCGAAACGGGTGGGCATGCCCAAGTCCGGCCGATCCCACGTCTCGACGATCGCTCGGACAGCGTCGGTCAGGTCAGCAAAGACCGATGACGGCATGTCGCGCAGCCCGGCCCGGCCGCGCGAGAAGGCGAAGCGCTCAACCGGGCTATGCAGATGCGGCCCGGTGTAAGCGCCGACCCGGTAACCCGCGGCGGCAAGGGCCTGGGCGATGAGGGTGACGGTGCTGCCTTTGCCCTTTGAACCGGTGACCAACACGCAACGTTGGATAATGCCCGGCGCGCCGCCCAGCCGCTCCAGCATATGGCGGGTGCGCGGGATGCCGTGCTCAAAGGCGTACGCGGCCGTATAGCCCGGCGGGTCGAGCGATTCGAGATAACGGGCGGCCTCGGAAAAGCGCCTGGCCTGCATGGATTGGCTATACGGGCGGCCAGGGCACGCTCCGCTCGTAGCGGTTCGGGCTCGGAAACACCTTGATCTCGAGCAGGCCCCCGATGCGCCGGTCGAAGGCGTCAACCTCGGCCTTGTCCAGCACCTGGCGCAGGGCCTTGCCGACCGGCCTGGCCGGGGCCAAAGCGGACTTCAGATTCTTCAGATCGTCGAGCATCTCCTCCGGAATCGGCTGGCGGGCAAATTCCCAGATCACGGTGCGCAGCTTGTACTCGGTGTTGAAGCAGATACCGTGGTCGATCGCCCACACCCGCTCATCCCGGTCGAGCAGGCAATGCCCGCTCTTGCGGTCGGCGTTGTTGGTGATGAGGTCAAAGACGGCCACCCGCATGAGCTGATCCGCCAATTCGGGCCGGTCGCGAAACCGCAGATAGTGCTGGTCAGGATCGTTGTCGATGTAAAGCTGAACCGACCCAAAGCCCTGGGTGCCCGTGCGCAACACGGTCGGCGGCACGAGATTCCAGCCCAGGGTGTCACTCACCACCCAGGCGGCATATTCGCGCAGGCACAGGGTGCCCTCTGGGAAGTCCCACAAAGGTGACTCGCCCTGACGCGGCTTGTAGACGGCAAAGAGTTCCAGCGGATCGCCGTCCTCATCCCGATAGCGCGGATCGGTGAGCTTGACCAGAAAAGTGTAGTTCGACCCCCACGGCAGCAGGCCCAGCGATTCCATCTCGCCGCTGGCGAGCAGGTCCATCGCATCCGTGAGATTCAGGCTGGCCATCGGCGCTGAAAGGCGGGAGCGCCGACGCTCAGGCGAAGACGATTTCGTCCGAGTGGCCATTCCGGCGCGGGCAAAAACCGTGCCCAACGCCATCGGGGTCCATGGGCTTGCCGCACAACGGGCAAATCGGGCGGCCGCGCGAGATCACTTCCATGCCGTGGCGGGCCAGTGCATCCATCTGGGCGCGGGTGCCGAAAATCCGGGCGACGGTGGTGTTCTCTTCGTCCTCATCGGGCGAGAGCTCTTTGGCGACGATGACGACCAGGTCACGATCTTCGTCGTAGCCCAGGCCAAGCTGGCCAACCCGAAACTCGGGCACGATGGGCTCCTCGAGATCCATGTCCGCGGTGATCTGCATGAAATTGGCGCCCTTGGGGAACTTCGTGCGCAATTCCTCGAGCATCTGCTCCAGGACTTTGCACAGCTCGCGGACCTGCTCCTTTTCGCACAGCAAGGTCACCAGATCGCGACCCTTGCGCGCCTGGGCATAAAACGTACGGTTTCCGGGCTCGCCCACGGCATTCACCGTGATTCGTTGCGCCGGATTCAGTTCAATAACACGACCCATGGCTCCAAGAACTCCGCGGTGATTGTACACACGCGGGCGGGCAGCCGGTATATTTGAAGGATGCGATTCGGGCAGATTCTCAGGTTGGGGTGCGGGCTGGCGATGGCCAGCGCGCTCGCGGCCTGCGGCCAGGGCGGGGCTCAGGCGCCCGATGCCTATGCCATTGTTATCCTGCCGACCCGCACCCCCCGCCCGGTTCTGTTACCCGGCCCCACCCCGGTCAATCCAGGCACGCCCATCCCGCCGCCCACTTCGCCCACGCCCACTCCGCGGCCGGGCGGGCAACCGGGCCGCTGCAACATGGTCGAAATCCCGGATGGGTGGCACATCTCGGCAAGCTGCAGCCTGACCGAGAGCGAGACGTCGGCGGCCGGGCCAATGGTGTGCCAGATCCAGCGCAATTCGTGCGCGTTCAGTTTGCTGATCGACAATCGCGACCCAACCATCCGCTATTTCCGAGAGGAACCGCCGGGCTTCAACGACGAGGACAGCCTGATGCACCCGGCCATGCTGTCGCCGCTGACCCGCCTGCGCGAGGCGGTGGCCCGCGAGTGGGGCGGCCAATACGAGCTGATGGTCACCGACACTTATGATTCTTTTGGCGACCACGATGTCAACCAGCCCACCATGGCCAAGAAATACGCCTTGCACTTTGAGGGCCGCTCGATCGACCTGGTCACCTGGCCGGTCGAACCCGCCCGTTATCCGCGCCTGTGCGCGCTCGCCCTCACCGCCGGCTTTGACTGGGTCCACAACGAGACGGATCATTGCCACGCCTCGATCAGGGCCAAGAGTCTGTGCGAGGTATGCCTCGGGCGTTGATAACGTTGGTAAGGTTGGTAACGTTCGTCAGGTTTGGTCAGGTGAGTAAGGTTTGGTCAGGTGGGCCAGGTTCGTCATTGGTCAGGTTGTTGCCCACGGAATTAAGCTCGGGACGCCTGCGACACCCGGCCCTGAAAGGGCCTAATGAGATAGCCCAGGGCAACGCCCTGGGTGGCGCCACCGTATTCGTGTTGAGCCCTGAAAGGGCGAAATCAGGATCGGATGTATGCGTAAGCCATCAGATCACGGCGCCTTCCTGGCTCAAGGCAGCGACCCTGTGCGCGAGAGCCGCGCGCAGGACGTTGGTCACGCCGAAACTCGACTGAAGATTCACGGACCAGGCGATTACCCGCGTGCCGAAGGGGAGCCGCCCAACGGATAGCCGGGCTGTCACTGAAGCGTCGACAACGTGGCCGGCTGGCCGCAATGTCAAGCCAAATGCACGCTCAAACACTTGCGACACACCGGTGCCGTTGATCAAGAGCAGCCTGAATACGCCGGTGACCAACTGTTGTCGGAGAAAACCGGCATCCTTTGCGAGCAACTGATCCTGCAGTCCACGGTCCTTCAGCGTCCCCCACACCGGATCTGTCGCCCACTGGACAAGGTCGAGATGGCAGGCAGATCCGGCATAGTACGAGGCTCCGACCGACGTCAGAATCGGCTCAAACTGATCGAACCACCGCCGATATGGATTCACCTGGAAGTAACGGTTGCACGCGCTGACAACCCGCTGCATCGCTTCGCTTGAGGCTGACGTCAGGCTCGAAACCCCGAGCGAGGCTAATGTCTCAAAACGGCGGGCTGCCCCCGTAAGCTCACGACCGTCCTTGTCCAGGAACTCCTGCCGGCTGGGATTCAGGCCAAGTGTTGCGACCGTGGCAGTCGACGGATTGCCGAAGGACAACACCGGTGTGGAACCCGCGACAATCTGCGGCACGGATGGCGGCCGCCGAAGCCGCTCGACGACGTAATTGGCAAGCACTGGCTCGCTCATAACGTTATCAACCTTACCAACGTTATCAACGAGAAAGGGCCTGCTCAAAATCCGCGACGATGTCCTCGATCTCCTCGCAGCCGACCGAAACCCGGATCAGGTTATTGTTCTTCGGGCGGGGGTAGACGAGGGTGAACACATCGCCCAGGCTCACCCCGATCCCGCACATCTCGAGCGCGTTGGCGAAGCGGTTCATCTCGACCAGCCCGCCCCGGACCTTCATCGCCAGCATGCCGCCAAAGCCCTTGCTGTACTGGCGCCGGGCGCTCTCGGCCTCGGGATGCGAGGCCAGGCCGGGATAACGTACCCACTCCACCTTTTCATGGGCCTCCAGGAATTGGGCGAGGGCCAGCGCGTTGGCGTTGTGCTGGCGCATGCGCAGGGGCAAGGTCCGCGCGCCGCGCAGGAGCAGCCACGAGTTGAAGGGGCTGATGCACTGGCCAAACGAGTCGAGCTTGAAGCGCCCGCGCCGGACATCGTCGCGCCGGCCGGCCAGCACACCGGCAACGGTGTCGCCGTGCCCGCTCAGGTATTTGGTCGCCGAGTGCACGACCAGGTCGGCCCCCGATTCGATCGGCCGGAAGAGATACGGGCTGAGGAAGGTGTTGTCGATGATGAGGGTGAGCGTGTGTTCGTCGCACAAGCGGCGCAGCTCGGCCACATCGGCGACGCGCATGTTCGGGTTGGTGACGCTCTCGGCGAAAAGGACTTTGGTGTTGGGCCGCAGCGCGGCTTGAACGGTCTCCATCCGCCGCACATCGACAAAGCTCACCTCGATCCCCATCGCCGGGCAGTCCTTGGAGAAGAACTCGCGGCTGATGACGAACAAGTCCTCGTCGACCAGGATGTGATCGCCTGCTTTGGCCGAGATCATCGCAGCGATGGCCACCGCGGCCATGCCGGACGAGGTGACCAGGGCTTCCTCGCTGCCTTCGAGGGCGGCCAGTTTCTTCTCCAGCACGGCGGTCGTGGGATTGCCCGTGCGGGAATAGAAGAAGTGGTCGAGCGGCTCGGCCACAGCCTGGATCATGTCCTCGGCCGTTTCGAAGGTGAAGGTCGCCGTTTGGTAGATCGGCGTGTTGTGAGCGTTGGTGACCGGGTCGCGGCCTTCGCCGGCGTGGATGGCGAGGGTGCCGAACTTGGGGGCTGGAGTGGGCATGGTGCTGTAGTTTCTCACTGGCGATCTGGCAGTCGGGTTCGTCAGGTTTGGTCAGGTGAGTAAAGTGAAGTCAGGTGGGGACTTCATGGCATCAACCTCGGGTTGGGGCCAATGGAGTCTCAGCCCGCACACGCATATTGGACGCTACTGCAAGGTTGATGCGGGCGTGCAGACGTTTTGCGCGCCGACAGGTATGACTTTCGGCGCCCGTGGAAGGCGGGGCCGTCAAATTTTGGGCTGAAGTGGGCATGGGGCGCTACTCTCTCGCCGCAAGGACAGCAACACCGTATTGCGCTGGCATAGCCTTCAGATGACAAGCGATTAGCAACGAAGCGGGAAATATGTCGTCGTATGGTCAGTCGCATGGGGATCTTTGACTATTTGGCCAGCAATTTCTGGCCACCTGGCGGTCGACGGGTGGCACTTCCGCGCGTTATGCTCTCTTGCCGCATAGCGGTTATTGTTTTGCGCTCCCCAATAATTGGAGGAAGCATGCTCAAGTCAGTATTGGTCCGGTTGGCGATTGTGTTGTCGGCGCTCGCCCAGAGCGCGTTGTGGAATCCTCCAGGGGGCATCGCCGCCCAGGTCATCCCTGTGCCGCGCGCCGTAGTGCCTGCCCCGGCGAAGGCCGGGGTTGTCGCGAGCGGCCCGGCCCAGGCGGTCGATCCGCTCCCGCCGATCGCAGCCCCGACCCGGGAAAAAGACATCTCCCCGACCCCCGCCGCGCCGGCCGAACGCAACGGCGCGCCCCTCGAAGTGGGCAAGGTGCTGGAGGTCAAAGACGGCGGTTGGCCAGATCAGTCGTCGCGAGTTGACGTCATCGACCTGATCGGAGGGGTCGAGTCACGACTTCCCCTGTCTCAGGCCCTGACCGCCCTCGAGTCGAAGCTCGCTCGGCAGGTGTCTCCGTTTGGGGTCGCCTTTCCCCTTGCCGCGGATGGGACGCTCCCTCGTTCATCGGGCCTCATGATGGGGAATATTACGTTGGACTATTCCGGGATTGCCTTTCCGGCGGGCGGCGACATGGAAGGCCGTCTGCAGTTCGTGCTCGGCGAGGACTGCGGGATGCGCGCGGGCGAGACGGCATATGGCGCGCAGACATGGTATGACTGCGCCCGTTGGACGCCGCTCGCGACTCAGATCGACCGGGCCGCGAAGCGGGCGAGCGTGAATGTCGCGGACCTGCCGGGCCGCAAAGGCGATGACGTGATCGATCTGAGCGGCGACCCGAAGGGCGAGCCCCCACCGAGCGAGGTCAAGCCGAGTGGCGCGCGCATCATCGCGCTGGCGACCGGCGGGAGCAGCGCAGAGGGCGACTACCGGGCCAATGCGCTTGACGCGGTCGGCGACTACCAGGTCGGGGCCTTTGCTGGGACGGCCGAGCTGGGGTATCCGATCCCCGTCCCGCCCGCCGCCGCCGGGGCGGCCCCCGAGGTCCGACTGGGTTACTCGAGCGGCAGCATCGATGGCTTTGGCGGAAACAAGAACGGCCAGCCGGGCTGGGCGGGATTGGGCTGGAACTTGAGTATGGGATCGGTGACCCGCGGCACGCGGCAGTGTTCGAGCACCAACCTGAACCGGTGCGTCATCGCCGACAAATTCACCCTGACCCTGAACGGGCACAGCTCAGAACTCGTTCGCGACACGGCAGCCGGCGCGGGTCGATATCGCCTGCAGGATGACCCGACCTGGCGGGTCGAGTTGAAGACCAGCAGCGCGAGCACGCATCCTGATCAGCAGAAGGAGTACTTCCTGGTCACGACCCCCGACGGCACGCAGTACCGCTTTGGCGGCGAGATCGAACCGGAGACGACGGTCGATCAGGATTCGGCCTTTTATGCGCCGATGTATGACCTGACCCTGTGCGCGGCCGCGCCCGGAAAGCTGTGCGACAAGATTTGGCAATGGAATCTGGACCGGGTGCAAGACACCGACGGGAACGTAGTCAGCTACTTCTACGAGCAGGAGTTGAACTACTACGCGGCCAAGAGCCCGTGGAATCTCGTGACGTATCGGAAGCCGTATGTCCGGGCCGGGAATGTGGCGCGAATTGAGTACACCAAGCGCAACGGGGTAGACACCTCGCCGCATGCCCGGGTCTTGTTCGGGACGGAGTTGCGCTGCTCGAACCCCACCCAGGCCAGCAACTGCGTCTGGCCGGCCAACTTCATCGATACGCCCAGCGATCTGGCCTGTCTTGCGACGGGCACCTGCGCCAAGGGGTATCCGACCTACTGGACCCAGCGCCGGTTGAATCATGCCCGGACCCAGACCTGGGACCAGGCGACATCGGCCTGGACGACAGCGGGCTATTATGAGTTTGAATACAACTTCCCAACCAACGGGGCCGGATCGATCGCGAAACTGTTGATGACCAGCATCACCCAGCGCCCAGGTGGAGCCTACGAGCGGAGCGCCTTCAGCCAGATCGAGGCCGAGGACTATACAACGCAGAGCGGGACGCAGCTTCAGGCGACCGACGACGTGGGCGGCGGGAAGAACGTGGCGTATATCGACGCCGGTGACTATCTGGTCTTCAAGAACGTCGATTTTGGCGGTAGCGCCGAAGGGTTATTGATTCGCGCCTCCAACGGGACCGCAACAACTGGAACGCTCGAGTTTCGGATCGACGGCCAAAGTGGGCAGGTGCTGGCCGGGTTCAGCGTGCCAGGTATTCTCAATACGTGGCAGAACTTCAGTTACTATGCCACGGGTGTGACGGGCGTTTCGGGCATCCATGACCTGTATGTGCGCTTCACCGGCGGCAACCTCAATCTGAACTGGTTCCGTTTTACCCCGCCTGACGGATTGCCGGGACTCCCCTCCACGACGTTTGATTTCAAGTGGCTGGACAACCGCAAGGATGTCGCCGGCGGAGTCATCTCTCAAACGCTGGCGCGGGTAATGACGGTGACGAATGGGCTGGGCGGGCAGACCGTGTTCTCGTATGGCCAGTCGCACCCGTGCCCATCGCCGTATCCGTCGTGGGTGCGCTCGCAGTATGACTGTTTCCCGGGTTACTACGCCAACGACGCCGGCACCCAGGCGGGCAGCATCGTCTTCAACAAATGGAAGGTGCTCAAGTTCACCCGCCAGGACGGCTTTTCGGGCAACCCGGCCGAGGTCTACACCTACACCTACAGCCCGCCGATCTACACCTACAACGATGCGAAGGATGCCCTGGTCTCCAATTACTGGAACGACTTCCGCGGGCACGAGCTGGTGACCGTGGCGGACGCGAATGGTGACAAGACCGAGACCCGCTTCTACCGCGGGGTGAACGGCGATCGGACCGGCTCGGGTCCGGCCAACGCCGGGCCGGTGACGTGGTATGTCACGGGCAGCGACGGGATTGCGCGCCTGGACT
>Ga0209476_10001678_pt1 | contig 14849 bp, 20 predicted proteins | sample KloWWTrecipitate_FD_187179 | JGI IMG/M metagenome (GOLD analysis project Ga0209476, IMG submission 187179) | Active sludge microbial communities from Klosterneuburg, Austria, studying microevolution and ecology of nitrifiers - Klosterneuburg... | ecosystem: Engineered > WWTP > Aerobic digester... | reverse complement strand
ACCGGCGGCGCGGCCGCCCTGCGGAAGAACCCTTACCTCAGCTGCTTTCGACCCGACCGGTGCTCGCGTGGTGCAGCCCGAGCTCGAACTCGATCATGCCGGCGCGGAAGCGGTCCCCGGGGTGGACGTGGACGGCGTCGACGCGGCGTTCCCCGACCAGCACTCCGTTGGTCGACCCGAGGTCGACGAGGTAGATCTCGTCGTCGTCGAGCACCACGCGCAGGTGCTGCGTGGACATCGTCGGATCCTGGAAGGCGAGCGTGTTCGCCGTGGCGTCACGTCCGATGTCGACCGCGCGGTCGGGCGGCAGGCGGTAGGAGCGCGGCTCCCGCCCTGGCTCACGCACGGTGAGCACGACTTCGGCAGTGAGTACGAGGGTGCGCTCGATCGACTCGGAGAACGGCAGGCGCTGGAACTCGGCGGTCTCGTCGAGGGAGATCTCCATCAGACCCTGCGGGCGCACGGCCGGGCGCAGGCGAACGCGCGCGATCTGCACTTCGTCGATCGTCTGGGGGGCGGCGGAAAAAATCGCTGCGCCAGAGGGCACGGACGCCGTCCCCGGCGCCGTCCCGGGGGAGTTGCCGGTCGCTGTCCAGGTCGCCGGTGCTGCTGCTGCCGCCGCGACCGGCGCGTCGGGCCATTGGACGCCGGGTTGGGTGCCGCGTTCGAGCTCCTGACCGTCGCGCGACGTGCCGGCGCGACGCCGCGCCAGCAGGAAGCCCAGCACGACACCCAGGGCCGCGACGACGGCGCCGAGGAGTATCTGCCAGCGCGCCGCCTGCGCGCCGCCGGCCGGCGACAGCGCGGGCACCGGGGCGAGTCGCGCGGCGGCCTCTGCGGCCTTCGCCGCCACCTCGTCCGGCGTCGGTCCTTTGGGTTTGCGCGCTTCCTGCTCCGCGGCGACCTCCAGGCGCAGGGTCTCGATGCCGCTGCGCAACTTCGCCGGATCGAGCGCGGCCGAGCGGCCGGCGTAGAGGCCGCCGGTCAGCAGCGCCAACCGGCGCAACGTGCGCTCGTCGGCCCGGCCGGCGCCGACCGTCACCAGACGGACGCCGCGCTCGCTCGCGAGGCGGGCGGCGTCTTCGAGCGTCGTCGCCGAGTTTTCGTCCATGCCGTCGGAGAGCAGGACCAGCACGCCTCCCTCGGGCAGCGCGCGCACGCCCTCGATGAGTCCGTCGTTGAGGACGGTGTAGCGTCCGGAAGGGGTCAGCTGGTCGAGAGCCTCTGCGCCTCCCGGAGTGCCCGGGCGCGCCAGCCAGCGGACCTCGTCGTCGAAAACCAGGACACCCGGCGCCGCACCGGCCGGAAGCCCGGCGAGAACCTCTTTCGCGAGGGCGCTGGCCGCCTGGCTTTCGGCGGCGGAAAGAGAACGGCTAGAGTCGAGCGCCAGGACGACCGGGGCCTCCGCAGCGAGGGCCGGGGAGTCACTCGCGGCGATCGAAGCGGCGGCCGCGCCGGCGAGCGCCAGGGACAGCACTCGAACGAGGCCGAGGCTGCGGGAGCGAGAGTTCCTGCGCGACGCTTTCATGTTCGAACCTCCAGCCCCCGGAGCATAGACCTTGTGGCAGCCGCTCCCAAGCGCTCTGTCCGGTGCGCCTGCGAAGGTCGTGCCGGCGCCGCACAGCGCGTCGCGCCGCTCACCCGGGATTCGGGAAGGCCCCGGCGAGCGACTCCATGGAGATGGTGCCGCTCGAGCGGTTCTCGCCGGTGAGCGCCCGCCGGAGATAGCCGGCCTGGCCGAGATGGTGCGACAGGTGGCAGCTCAGGTGGTGGAGGAAGAGGCCCGTGGGCGGCCGGAGGCCGCCGAGGACGTCGGGGAAAGGCGCCTCCACGGCCTCTTCGGAGAGTCCCGGCAGGACGCTCGTCACGACCTCGAGAGTGCGCTCGATCTCGGCCAGCAGGTGGGCCGGCCAGCTCGCTGCCGGCCTCGTCACTCCCCGGTTCGAGCTCAGGGCGTGGGGATCTTCGAGATCTGAACGCTCACGATCTTCCACTGGCCGTCGCGCCTGGCGTAGATGTCGATGTAGCGGTAGCTCGAGGCGAACGGCTTCCCCTGGTACTTGCCGGTCATGTCGGTGCGGCCGGAAAGCAGCGCCACGTCGCTGGCCGCGCCCAGGAGGCGCACCTCGAACTCCTGCACCGTGTACGGGTCGATCGTGAGGTCCGGCGCGACCAGTCCCTCGACGAAGGCCGCCTTGCCGGCGACGTTGCCGTAGCCGTCGATGTTGCGGAAGTCGTCCGCCATGTTCGCGGCGATCGCCGCGCGATCTTTGCGCACGATCGCTTTGTCCCAGGCGTCGGCCTGGGCGGTGAGCTGTGCGACGACAGCGGCGTCCGGCGCGGAAGGGGGAGCGGCGGCGGCCGGTGCGGCGAGGAGAATCGAGAGGGCGGCGAGCGCGGCCGCAGGCGCGAATCGGGAGTCGCAAACACGGCGAGATCGGGAGGCGAGGTCGCAGAGCATTGCCGGAGTCTACGGGAGACGACCTCCCTCCGAGATCTCGCCGTTGGGGGGGACCGGCGGGTCTGCTCGCGCATTCGGCCGGGAGGCTCGGGTCCAGAACCTTCTGCGACCGGTCTTCGTAGATTCTCCAGTTCGAGGATCGAGCTCCTGACCGATCGATTTCCGTTCGATAGGCGAAATTGCCGACCGTGCGCTGTGCCGGGGCGGATCGTAAGTTCAAGAAAACGGATTGCAGGAGGCTTTTCGATGTTCCAGACCCGCTTGTCGCTCCCCGCTTTGGCGCTTTCCGGATCGGTCCTGCTCATCGGCTGCGGGGAGAAGGCTCCCGCCGTGACGAAGGAGGCGGTCGCCGCCGCTTCGCTCCCTTCGATCGACGAATCGAAGCTGCCGCCGTTTCTCCGTTTCTCCGTCGCCGATCTCGATCCGGCGGTCGATCCGTGCATCGCTTGGAGCGATCACGTGAACGCGAAGTGGCTGCAGGCGAACCCGATTCCGGCCGACCGCACGAGCTGGGGGCCGGGCGCGATGCTCGCCGAACGCTCGCTCGGCGTGCGGCGGCAGATCGCGGAGCGGGCCGCCGCGAGCGGGAGCGGGCAGGGCTTGGAGAAGATCCTCGGCGACTTCTGGGCGACGGGCATGGACGAGGCGGCGATCAACGCTCAGGGCCTGAAGCCGCTCGCGAGCCGGCTCGCCGAGGTCGACGGACTCACCGACACGGCCTCGATCGCCGCCTACCTCCGCACCGCGGCGGCGCGCGGCGAGGGGCAGGTCTTCGGCTTCGGGCCCGAAGCGGATTTCAAGAACTCGTCGATGACGATTGCTTTCGCTGCGCAGGGCGGTCTCGGCCTCCCGGACCGCGGCTACTACTTCGACGCCGACAAAGCCGAGCAACGGGCCGCCTACGAGGTCCATATCGCGAAGGTGCTCGAGCTCTCGGGTCTCGACCGAGCCTCCGCCGCGAGCCAGGCGAAGACGGTGCTGGCGTTCGAGACGCGGCTCGCGAAGGCATCGAAGTCGCGGCAGGAGCTGTCGAGGGACATCTCGCTTTACTACCACCCGGTCTCGCCCGCCGAGGCCGACAAGCTGACACCGAACTTCTCCTGGGTCGCCTTCTTCGAGTCCCAGGGGCTCGCCGTGCCGGAGATGTTCTCGCTCGCAGTTCCCGGCTTCCACGCCGAGGTCAGCCAGATGCTCGCCGATACGAGCGCCGGCGCGTGGAAGGCGTACCTGCGCTTCCACCTCGTCGATGACGCCTCGCCGTTCCTCTCCGATCCGTTCGTCCAGGAGAACTACGAGTTCTACGGCAAGAAGCTCCGTGGGCAGAAGGAGCTGGAGGCGCGCTGGAAGAGGGTTCTGGGCGCGATCGAGAACGGCGTCGGAGAGGCGATGGGGCAGAAGTACGTCGAGGTCGCCTTCCCGGCCGCGTCGAAGGCGCAGATGGAGGAGCTGGTCCGGAACCTCGGCGTCGCGCTCGAGGCGCGGATCGAGGGACTCGAATGGATGAGCGCGGAGACGAAGGCGAAGGCGCTCGCGAAGCTCGCCACGTTCGCCCCCAAGGTCGGTTATCCGGAGAAATGGCGCGACTACTCGACCCTCGCCACCGGACGATCGAGCTACCTCGAGAACGTGCTGGCGGGCATCGCCTTCAACCGCCGCTATGAGCTCTCGAAGATCGGCAAGCCGGTCGACAAGACGGAGTGGGGGATGACGCCGCAGACGGTGAACGCCTACTACAACCCGTTGCAGAACGAGATCGTCTTCCCGGCGGCGATCCTGCAGCCGCCGTTCTTCGATCCGCAGGCCGACCCGCCGATGAACTACGGAGCGATCGGAGCGGTCATCGGTCACGAGATGACGCACGGCTACGACGACCAGGGGAGCCGCTTCGCCGCCGACGGCAACTTCGAGAACTGGTGGAGCGAGGCCGATGCGAAGGGCTTCGCCGCGCGCACCGACAAGCTGGTCCAGCAGTTCGACGCCTACGAGGCGCTGCCGGGCCTGCACGTCAACGGCAAGCTCACGCTGGGAGAGAACATCGCCGACCTGGGGGGCCTCGCGACCGCCTTCGACGCGATGCGGATGGCGACCGCCGGCACGCCGGATCCGAAGATCGACGGCTTCACCCGGGAGCAGCGCTTCTTCCTCTCGAACGGCACCGCCTGGCGGACGCAGATGAACGACGACTCGATGAAGGTCATGGTCGCCTCGAATCCGCACGCGCCGCAGAAGTTCCGCGCCATCGGCGCGCCGTCGAACCTGCAGGCGTTCGCCGACGCCTTCTCCTGCAAGGAGGGCTCGCCGATGGTGCGCTCGGGCGAGAAGCGGGTGGTGATCTGGTGAGCATGACTGGACGGCGAGCCGACCAGCCTGAGCCTTCCCGTCGGCGTCTGGACGGGTCCGCGGTTCTCCCATCGCAGAGAGCGGAGACTGGCGCTACGCTCCAGGCACCATGAGCGTCAAGGCGGGCTGGTCGACACCGCTGCTGCACGTCACCGAAGTGGAGCGCTCGATCCGATTCTACGAGCGGCTCGGCTTCCAGGTCATCGACAGCGAAGGCGCGACAGGTTGCCTGGGCTGGGCGAGAATGCACACCGCGGACGGCAGTGCCATCATGCTCCTGCTGGCCGAACCGGAAGTCCACATCCGGCCGGAGGCGCAAGGCATCATGCTGGTGCTCTACACGCCCGAACTCGTCGCCTTGCGCGAGCAGCTCATCGCGGCAGGCGAGCGTCCGGGCGACATCGAGCATCCGCCATGGATGCCGAGCGGAACGATGATGCTGCGAGATCCGAGCGGCTATGCCGTGGGCGTCCATCAGTGGGGCGACCTCGAGCACAGAGTCTGGCTCGAACGCCTGGAGAAGAACCGCGCAGCGGGGGCGACGTAGCGCAGCGAGAGATCAGAGCGGGTGGCCGAAGCAGAGCCGGTAACCGTTCGGGTCCTCGATATCGAAGTCGCGGCAGCCGTACGCCTGGGAGCAGAGTCCGCGCACGATCTTGACCTCTTTCGCCGCGTACTCGGCGTGCAACGCATCGGCATCCTCGACCCATAGGTAGGCATCCCAGAGATCCCCCTCCGGATCGGCTACTCGGTTGGGCCGGGCTCCGCCCGGCGCGGGGAGCTCCTTGAGCATCACGATCGCCCCCGCTCGTTGCACCATGCAGAACGAAGGCGGCTCCCCCCACAACCGCTCGAACGAGAATCCGAGCTGGTCGCGATAGTGGGCCGCGGAGGCGGCGACATCGTCGACGATGAAGAGGGGGGCGACGGACCAGGAGCGGATCTTCGGTGTCGTCGTCATGGTGAGTGCGCCTCGAAGCCGAGTCGTTGGTACATCTGCTGGGCTTCGACCATGCTGGGGAGGATGTCGAGGACGGTCTCTTCGAAGCCGATCGCGCGCTCGGGCGAGAAGCGGGTAGTGATCGGGTGATCGTCATGGGGCGGTGACTCCAGACACCGTCCCGCTGCATTCTGGTTGTGGAAGCGCAGCGATGGGCACAGGCGATTAGGCCTGCGATCGTCCCTCTCAGCGGGCGGGTCGGCTGGCCGACCTGCCGGAAGCGGGCTCAAGCGAGGTCGTGGCGCCTTCTGGTGCTAAGAGCAAGCATGCCGACGAGCGCTGTCGCGCCGATCAGGAGGGCCGCTCCAAAGGCGCCGAGGGCTGGAATTTCCAAGACTGTCGAGATGCGCTCGGCAGCGCCGATATCCCAGGCCGCGGCGCCATCGTTGTTCCCATCCTGCGGACGCGGCGTGCCGGCAAAGTCCTTGCTTGGCGCGTCCTGGTTCGTTCCAGCGTCGATGGCGGCGGATCCGGCGACGAGGCGGAGCCGCTGGCCCGCTACGAATTCCGGATCGGCGCGCAGGTTTCCGTCGACTCCGGTCGGATCTGCGGTGCCGACGTAGTCCAGAGAATTGCCCCAGACGATGTTGTGGGTCCAGGTGTGCGAAGGAGCGGCGGTCTGAACTTCCAGTCCCACGTCGTTGTCTGCCAGGATGTTGTTTCGCAGGACGGCGCCGCCCGCCGCGAAGCCCAGCCAGATGGCTCGGCGATTGCCGACGAAGTTATTGTTCACGATGCGGTTCGGGCGAAAGTTTCCGTGCAAACCGACCGCCGTTGCGCGGTTGTCGAGAAAGAGATTGTTCTCAATCTCGACGACCCCGCCATTGACGACCTCCAACACGCTGAGCCCCGGGTTGGTCTCGCCTCGCGTCCATCCCCGGAAGATGTTTCCTCGAACCCTTCCCGCGGAATCGTTGAACGATAGAGCCGCTCGAAAGCGCTCGCCGGCGTCCGTGCCGTCGAACACATTGTCCTCGATGAGCGCACCCGGAAGGACGCCGACGACATTCCCTTCGACGTTCACCCATGCGGTGCTCTCGGGGGTGCTCGTCAGAGTGAATCCCCGCAACGTGCTGAAACTGCTGATCTGTATCCATGGATTCGATGGCACCGCCGAGGCGGGGCCCAGCAAGAACGTCTGCTGTGCTCCAGCGGTGCTCTCGAAAATCAGATCCTTCGCATAGGCCACAATTGCCTCGCGGTAAGAGCCAGGACCGATCTGAATCGTGTCGCCGTCATTGGCCGCCGCGACGGCGCTCGCAATCGTGGAGTAGTCCCCGGGAACGGTGAGGACCGCCGCCCGCGAGGGCGCAGCCGTGCCGACCAGGTACACCAATCCAAGAACGAGCTGTTTCATGAATCGCCCGCGACTCCCCATGACCGGTAGGATACACCTCGCATCCGCATCGCCGAATGCATCATGAGCTCGGAGGCGGGGGTCAGGAGTTCGGCAGGATAGAAGTTCTCGCTGGATGGGACCCGGGGGACCGAGGGCTTAGCGCGTCAGGCGGCGGCATGCGCGCTTTCGAGGTCGTCGCGGAAAAGGAACTTGGCGAAGAACCGGCGTGAGCGGATGCCGAAGCAGTTGCCATCCCGCCTGTCTCTCTCCTAGGGCACTACGAAGGTGCCGACGAAGGTGCCATCTCCCGTGACGGCGATCGCCGGGGCGCCGCAGCCGAGCGGCGCGGACGATCAGGAGTCGCTGCGCGCCACCTTGGCGGTCGGAAAGAAAACACGAATCGCGCCGAGGAAGGCGCGTGGATCTTCGGGCGTGACGACGACCTTCTGCCGCGGAAGTTCGAGCACGACCGCGCGCTCCGGAGCGGTGGCGAAGGCTCGATAGCGACCCAACCGGCGATTCGTGAAGCGTCCCGAGAAGGAGAACAGGCCGCCGTTTCCCGCGAGCCGTAGGGAGCGGCGCATCGCTTCAGGGTCTGCTGTTGCACCGATCAGGCCCGTCAGCGGAAGAACCGTCTGCCAGAGCAGGCGCCGAACTCGAAGCGCGTCCGTCGAGACGGAATACCCGCGCACCGTGAACAGCGCCGCGCCGATCCAGATGCCGAGAAGAACGGCGGCCACCGCCATGGAAGCCGGGTCCGGAAGAGTCAGGGAAAGGCTCCACGCGCAAGCGAGGAACAGTGCCGTCACGAATCCGGTGACCAACCTCAGGGATCTCGACCAAGGTGCGCGGAAAGTCGGGTCAAAGCTCATCGTATGCGCCTCCTCGGAGGTGCCTGCAAGCGGCGTTGCTCTGGCGCCATAGATCGTCGCGGCGGCTGAACTGAGCGGTCGGACGGAAGGCCATCAGCGCTGAGACTGCAGGAGTCGTAAGGCCTCGCCAATGGACCGCGCTTCAGGCAGTCTTGACTGAACGAACCATCCTGCAAGCACGAACAGCAGGCAGGTTGCAGCGAACGGAAGGGCTGTGCTTCGAAGGGCCGTAACCACCCAGGAACCGGTCGACTGACGCCGAAGTCGATGATAGAGACCACCAACGAGCGCAGTATCGACCAGCAGCTCGGCAAGAATGCTCGGCGCGATATAGACGGCCCACAAGGAAGCCAGCAAGGCGCCAACGAGCGCGGCCACTAGGAGCAGTGGAATTGCGGCCTCATCCAAGTCCAGTGAATCGAGCTCGGGTGCTGAGCTGCTCGGCGGCCTGGCCATGGAAGCCTGTACGCCTCGCGAACCGTCGAAGGATGCGCTTGCGCCACCACCGCCGAAGGCACCTCCTGCTCCGCTGAGGCCAGCCGAATCGGGAAGGGGCAACTCGAATGCTGCGTCGCTCAGGTCTGGGATGTCCCGAGAGTCGAGTTTCCGGCCGCGAAAGTGAAGCCAAAGGCGCAGGAGGCAGAAGAAGACCAGATAGGCCGCGACGAGCGCCAGCAGGTAGCGGAGCCACATGCGCTCGAGGCCAAGTCTGAGAAGAGTGAACGAGACGAGGAATCCCGACGCCCCCGTGAACGCGGTGATGAGCGCCATGTCCGCTCGAGGGGAACCTCGACGCTCGAGCGCGACTTGAAGCTTGCGTACGATCTCTGTTCGGTCTCGTCGCATCTTCGACGCTCCCGCCATCTAGCAGGCTCCTGACGAACTGTCTTCGAGCCCCGCTGCTCTGAGCTCGTCGATCACAGACAAACGACGTACGCGCCTTCGGCGCAGTAGAGAAGAGCCCTGGAAAGGGCTTGTCAGCAGCCTGCTAACGGATCTGGAGCTGAGCGGCGACAGGGATGCGCGAAGCGCAGCCCTGTTGTCCGCTGGAACGACGTGTTAGGCGACAGGCCACGATGATGATTGGTCATTCAGTTGCCGGCCTGACCCAGAGGCGGCATTTCAGAAGATGCCCACGAAGAGCCGCGCAACACGCAAGTGCTTCGGTGGGATTCGGTTGCGGTCCAGCAGCCGCTGGATTACCTGTTGGCCGTGGGCGCCCCAACCTTCGACTAGGGCGTCCGCGCCGTCGTCGACGCCGCCTGAGATCTCACGCATGCGGCATGCAGCAAGAACCGCTTGTCGTTCAAGGAAGCGGTCGATTGGCCACGGCATGACTCTGCTGACGCTCATGAGAGTCCAACCTGCGAATCCGTGCGTAATGCCGACAGCGATTGCGCTCATTTGGCTACTTTCCCTGCACCTTGACTCTTCGTCTGTCGCCTAACGGATCATGAGCTAAGCGGGCAAACGGGCGCAGCCCGTTTGCCCGCTGGAACGAAGTGTTAGCTGACCCGCCACTAACGACGAACATACCAACTCTCTGCGAGAACGACTGGGACCCTATAGCCCCAAGTCGACAGCACAGGGAGGGCCTCATCCGCAGCCGTAGCGGGCCGTATCCGCCTCAGACCTGAATGCACCATTGCTCGCTTCGAGTACGTCGAATCCAGGAAGAGCCACGGTTCAATTTTCAGATCATCGCGCCAACCAAGTACCTCGCCACCGGTTTCGAGAATCGACTTGATGTGGAGCTGCCCCTGAGCCCTACAAGGCGCTTTTTCAACCGACCCAGGAGTAGGTCTCTCGACGGAATGCCAATCAAGCACTGCGGCAAGAAAGATCGTCCTAGACTTCTCATCCAGCTCGACCACACAGGCGCAACCGAAGCTTCCGTCGGACAATGGAAGTGCCCAAAAATGTCCGGGGTGAAGGCTCCTCGTGGACCTTGGCACGAAGCGTTGAGCGTCAGGGGTTCGAGAAGCCACAACTATCGCCGGGTCAGCTAACGGATCTGGAGTTGAGCGGCGCGCCACAGCTGCTGCCCGGCGCAGCCGGACGCCGCCGCTGAACGCGTCCGCTCGAACGACTGGTTAGGCGGCAGGGCTCCTGCGCTGACTTGTCTCATTGTCCCTTCGTGGCCTCTGGCCCAGCATTGGGCTCATCTACAATTTGGACATATCGGATGAATTGATCGATTGTCTCGAAGACAGCCTCGGCGGTCTCGGCTGATGCCTTAGGTAACGCCACCTCGAAGAACGTCCTCGACTCCCAAGTAGTCGCAGGGTGGTTTCGCAGGTCGAGGCTCGGATCCCGCACGAGGCGAACCTCTTCCTTTACTCGAACGGAGATGACGACTACGAGTTCCTGTGTGCTGCTCGAAGATGCGATCGCACCTATGGATATCTCCAAGAGCTGCGAGGAGGTTGGCTGTATCTTGAAGCCTGCTGCCCTTAGGCGCTCTGCGATCTGGCCCTGAAGCGCTTCATCATCTAGGCCGACAATCTCATCAACGCCTACTCGCACGTCCAAATCTCGCAGGCCTCGAAGTTGTAACGGAGCAAGCGTGGTGGCTGCTGCGACTGACATCGATGCCCAACCCAGAAGAGAGACTACGATGGCTCGCCTTTTCAGAGCTGACATGCCTCCTCCGTTCTCCTGCCGTCTAACGGATCTGGAGCTGAGCGGCGCGCCAGAACTGCTGACCCGCGAAGCGGATCGAGCTCGCCCCACGCGTCCGCTCGAGCGACTGGTTAGGCGGCAGGCCGTAATGCTCGAGCAGCGAGGCGACTGGAACAGCTTCGATGACCGCGCATTCAATCGTGATGGTGCAGGGGCCTGGAACGGGTCGGATTTCAATAGTTGCGATCGGATCTCTCTCGCCAGCCACGGTCACTTCCATCTCGCTTGGCTCGTAGCACGAAGAGGTTGCCCTGAGTAGGTAAGTACCCTCGGGAACATCGAAGAAGGTCGCTACACCTTTCGAATCGGAGATCGCCTCATGGGAAACCCTTCCTCCTGCTACGAGCTCCACCGCAACTCCAGGAATTGGAGTCTCTTCCGGATTGATCACGATCACGGTCGCTGAGCTCAAGACCACGGCAGTAAGGGTGATTGCTCCATAGACAGCTCGAACCGGGACGCCTAACGGATCTGGAGTTGAGCGGCGCGCCAGGACTGGCGACCCGCGAAGCGGATCGAACGCGCCCAACGCGTCCGCTCGAACGACTGGTTAGCTCGCAAGTCACGCATCGCCCACACGCTAACACCATGCCTCCCGAGCGGCGACGCGACTCGAAGTGAGCAGCGCCGGCACGCGGCACCGCCTACCGAAGCCGGCGCTGGTCGCCTACTTCGACCGTGCCGCGTGCTGAAGTCTCGAATCGAGCGGATGCATCGAAGCGCCACTGCGGGCCAACAGCGTTCCGCAGAAACTCAGCGAAGTCTGGCGGGGGAAAACAAGAAGAGAACGCTGAGCGACAGGCAACGACCTCTTGCGGGCTAACGGATCTGGAGCTGAGCGGCGCGCCAGAACTGCTGACCCGCGAAGCGGATCGAGCTCGCCCAACGCGTCCGCTCGAGCGACTGGTTAGGCGTACCCGCCTCTACTGCTTCAGAAGCACTCTTGCGACACATGTTATGCCCCCCCGCGGAGGGTATTGACCGACGCGATCGCTACGAGGCCAAGCACCGTGGCGACAAGTAGTGCAATGAGAAAGACCGACGGCTTCGCAAGCGCCCGCAGGCCCTTGTGCCGAAGTTCTCTCGAGGCGTAAGAAGCTGCCGCGAGGACATCGGCGGACTCGAAGATTGTGCGGAAGGTGACACGGCCGTGCGTTTCTCGGGCCAAAGCCACCGCATTCGCAAACACAAGTGCGACGAGAACTGCAGACCAGACAAGCGCTCCATTCATAGACAGCTCGAACCGGGACGCCTAACGGATCTGGAGCTGAGCGGCGCGCCAGAAATGCAGACCCGCGAAGCGGATCGAGCTCGCCCCACGCGTCCGCTCGAGCGACTGGTTAGCCGACGGATCACAGACGGTGGTCGTCATGGCCCTTCTTCGCGGAATCGCCCCGCCCTGGATAGAGATTGAAGAAAACAAACTTGAACCCGCCCAACTGCATGCCGACGAGGTTCGCGATGAGGACCAGAGCACAGGCGCCAAGTATGTGCTCAACCTGGACCGCAGGAAAGCGAGATCCTTGCGGACCCTCCGAGGACGCAAGGGCCCAAGGGAAAGCAACTGAAAGTGGCAACACGAAGAGAGCGAACTGAGACCACCTGCGACAAACGAGGAGCGCCAGGATGGCGACTCCGAAACTGGCGAGCCAGAACCCAGTCACGACGCTTCCAGGTTCACTAGCAATGCACCCGTCGGCTAACGGATCTGGAGCTGAGCGGCGCGCCAGAACTGCTGACCCGCGAAGCGGATCGAGCTCGCCCCACGCGTCCGCTCGAGCGACTGGTTAGACGGCGAGAGTAGATGCTTCATCGTCGGTCTCGAGTTCGCCTAAGACTTGCTGCCTGCGGAGACAATCGCGAGCAACGACGCCCACATGAGAGCAACCGAGGCGATGGGCGCGAGCGCGGCCAAAGGAACTTGAAACGACAACGGATGTCCAAGAGATGCCTGTCGCAAGGCGAGGGCATCTGCTAGAGAACACAAGACAAGAACGATGGCAAGGGCTGCGATGGAAGCAATCGGCGCGGCAACAAGCCACTGATAATGCGACAGGCCCGAATGGAATGTGACTGCACGCGCGGAGTTGGCGAGCGAACGCACCTCCAGAAGTGCCCAGACCATCACGGGGATGTACCAAACCAGAGAGAAGTGACGACTCGAATGCCGTGCTGAACGGGTTCGCGTCGCCGCATGCCCGAGAGCCAAGGCCGCGAGCGCGATCGAGAAAGCAGATCTCGCAAGAACATTCTCGGCGAGTCGACCAGGATCGAGCTCAGATCTTCGGTCGTTGAAGTCGTCCCAGACGTCATTCGGAAATAGCATCAGGAAGCCGAAGAGCACAAGCACTCCTCCGCACACCAAGACAACGCGTCTCCGAATCCGGTCGGCATGAAAGGTCCTGTGCATCGCCGTCTAACGGATCTGGAGCTGAGCGGCGCGCCAGAACTGCTGACCCGCGAAGCGGATCGAGCCCGCCCAACGCGTCCGCTCGAGCGACTGGTTAGACCGCAAGAAGTGCATCGCCCACAGGCTACCACCAGGCTCCCCGAGCGGAAGCGCGGCTCGAAGTGACCATCGCTCGCAGGCTGAGACAGCCGCCGCAGCCAACGCTGTTGGCCCACTTCGAACGTACCGCGTGCTGAAGCTTGGAATCGAGCGGGAGCACCGAAGCGCCATCGCGGGAAATCAGCGACTTGCAGAAACTCAGCGAGGTGCGGCGGGGAAGAAAGAAGAAAAGAACGCTGAATGACAGGCAACGATCTCGTGCGGTCTAACGGATCTGGAGCTGAGCGGCGCGGCACCTTGCCGAACCGGCGAAGCCGGGCCGCGGGCGCCCAACGCGTCCGCTCGAGCGACTGGTTAGGCAGCCAGACACAAACGCTACCCGACCAACTTGACGATGGTGATCACGAGGCCAAGCAGCACCGCTATGATGACAACCGTCCAGTTGATACCAGAGCGCGCCTCTTCGGCACTCGCCTCGGACTGAGAGGCGACTGTGTCTCGGAAATCACGAAAGGCCTCCCAACCTGAAGAATTGGGATTCGCGGGTTCTAGAAATTCAGCCGAGCTCATGTCAAGGGCAAACCATCCGGTCTCCTGACAGAGCCTAGCGATGGCAGGCACGGGGTTTCCCTCTCCGCGAACGTGGAGCATTAGAGACTCAACTTCCCCAGCGGCGTCGCTATTGAACTCGATCGACCAACCATCGCTCTCAAGAACTCCCCAAGCAGGATCTGACCAATCAGTTCCGGGGAGCGCTGCTGCAATTCGTCGCCGAACCTCGGAAGCCTCGCCAAGATTCCGCGCTGGCGGCCGCTCTTCATTCGGCTTGCGCTTCTCTGCAAGAAGAACAACATCCCAGCTCACGATGCACTCAACATCGCCATCTCCATGGCTGCCTAACGGATCTGGAGTTGAGCGGCGCGCCACAACTGGCGACCCGCGAAGCGGACCGCTGGCGCCCAACGCGTCCGCTCGAACGACTGGTTAGGCGGCAGGCCGCTAATCTGCGTCAACATAGTCTCCAACGGACGCCATCAGAAGCAGAAGCCCCAAGGGGAATGTGAGAACTACGAGTGTGTAGCGCGCCCAGTTCTTGCGGCCGCCCAGAAATGCTCCGTATAGCAAGAGAAGGATCAAGTTCCAAGCCAAAAGGAACCAGAGGTATGGAACCTCCCTACCCTCTGGCGCTCTCCATGCCTGGAGAAACGCGACGGCGATGCAGAGGCAGACATGAATGACAACTGCTCCAGGCATGACTGACTCACCAATCGCTGACTGTGTTCTGGCCATGATTCGTCTGCCGCCTAACGGATCTGGAGCTGAGCGGCGCGCCAGAACTGCTGACCCGCGAAGCGGATCGAGCTCGCCCGACGCGTCCGCTCGAGCGACTGGTTAGACCGCAAGAAGCGCATCGCCCACACGCTACCACCAGGATCACCGAGCGGTAACGCGGCTCGAAGTGACGATCGCTCGCAGGCTAGAACACCTGCCGAAGCCAACGCTGTTGGCCCACTTCGAACGTACCGCGTGCTGAAGCTAGGAATCGAGCGGGCGCATCGAAGCGCCATCGCGGGAAATCCGCGACTCGTAGAAACTCAGCGAGGCGAGGCGGGGAAAAACAAGAAGAGAACGCTGAATGACAGGCA